>Ga0182027_10003337_pt1 | contig 25544 bp, 25 predicted proteins | sample 712E1DmetaG_FD_121300 | JGI IMG/M metagenome (GOLD analysis project Ga0182027, IMG submission 121300) | Permafrost microbial communities from Stordalen Mire, Sweden - 712E1D metaG (Illumina Assembly) | ecosystem: Environmental > Terrestrial > Soil > Wetlands > Permafrost | place: Sweden...
CAAGATTGAAGCGATGAAACGCGGCTACGTGGCCGCGCAACGCGCCGAGATCGAGAAAATCCGCCGCCAGAAACGCCGTCGCAGCCGCCGGGCAAAAAATCGGATGCTCGCCGACAAATCCCATCACGCCGACAAGAAGGCCGCGCGCCGGCCGGTGGGAATGGAATAGCAAACGTTTCAACCGCTGCGGAATGTTTTAACCGCGGATGGACACGGATAAACACGGATCCGGTAAAAATAAAATCCCGAATTTGTCAGATTGAATGCTTGTTGTTCAGGGAAATGTGTTAGCATCCCGGCTCATGAACATCCTGATTGAAGACGCGGAGACACTGGAATATTTTACCAGCGACAACAAGTGGACTAAAAAAGTTTCCGAAGGCAAAAGCTTCGGAGCAACCGAAGTGGCCTTTGACGTTGCGAAAAAGGAACCGATCGGCAAATTCAACATCGTCTTTTACATTTCCCAGACGGAACAATTCATCAACATGGATCACGGACGGGGCAAAGGCCCTGTAACCAGCCCGGCTTGAGGAATGTTCACGCTAGCTGGTTGCTATGGCGCGTTCGGCGTTTGTAACTTCAGGGACGGCAACAGGCTGTTCCTGGCAGAACTTTAGTCCTTTTTGCCGATGGAGAATGCTTTGCCGATTAAAACGCCAATCCCGTAATAACCTTGCGTGTCAGGTGCGAAGGACAGCGGCCTGACTTTCCTGATGTCCGCCATTCGGCCGCTGATCATCACGCTTTCCTCAGCTTTCACGTCCATAATTTCGCCCACGAATTGCGTGTGCAACCCGAGTTCGAACGTGTGGACCAGCTGGCATTCCACAATCAAGGAAAACTCCTTCACATACGGCGCGTCCACCAGATCGCTCTTCACGGGTGTCAGGCCGCTCTTCGCGAATTTGTCCACGTTCCGGCCGGAAACCAATCCGAAGTAATCCGCCTGTTTGACGTGGTCTTCGGACGGAATACTGATGGTGAACGCCTTCCTCGCGACAATGTTTCCGTGGGTGTAAGTCGCTTTGCGCAAGGACACAGCCACGCAGGGTGGTTGTGAGCAACAAATGCCGCCCCATGCCGCGGTCATCACGTTGGGTTTCCCATCCTTGTCATAGGTGCCCACGACAAATACCGGCGTTGGATAAACGAGGGTTTTGGCTCCGAGAGACTGTTTCATACGCCGGCAAGGGTAAGAAAATTTTGCAAGGCTTCCAATCCTTAAACCACGCTTCTTTTTTGGATGGAAATGCGCCACTGAAACGTCCCCGCCAGGTCATTTTATTTCAGCAATTCCCTCTGCCAGTTCATCAATTCAGGTGCGTTTTTATCCCAATCGTTGGCCAGCCCGTTGAGTGTGGCGCGGCTGGCGATAACTGTCGGGTCAATGCCGAGTTGATGCGCCTGGGCGTTGCGGCGTTTTTCCAATTCGCGGTAGCGGCTCATTTCCATTTCCGTCGGACGATGGCCTTTGTGCCGTAAAATTTCCGGATACTCGTCCGCAGGAAGCTGGAGCTCGGTTTTGATGGTATCGGCCAGACTGTCACGGCGGCGCGGCGACATGCGCATGGGCAATAAATTTTCAACCGGCTGATGAGCGGCGGCAGCAACGGCGATATCCACGAGTTTTTCATGTGCGAGAATAAAGAACGGCGGACGGTTTGCAGCAATGGCTTCCCGTTCGCGCCAGTGCCAGAGTTCGCGCAAAATGGCGAGTGGGTGGCGACTCAATGCGTGACTGCCCTTGATGCGCCAGACGGAATTTTTGTCTACAACGGGCGGTTGCGAACTTTCTGCAATCAATCGTGCGCACGATTCCTGATGCCAGGAGAGGCGGCCTTCGGTTTTAAGGGAGGATTTTAGTTTATCGGCGAGCGGCTTGAGATAATGCGTGTCATTGCGGGCGTATTTTTCCATCCGCTCGGTGAGCGGGCGGCGCGCCCAGTCGGCTTTCTGCGGACCTTTGTCCAGTTTCAGGCCGAGGAATTTTTCGACGAGTGAACCCAAGCCGAATTGACATTCACCCAAAAGCCGCGACGCGAGCATGGTGTCAAAGATTGCCGATGGAACGAATTCGTGATGTTTCCGCAATAAACGCAAATCGTAATCCGCCCCGTGCATGATGAGTTCGTGGGCGTTCAGCGCGTCGAGCAACGGGTCCAGATTTGTTTTGGTGAGTGGATCAATTAATTTGTCGCCGGCGGCGGTGCTGATTTGGATAAGACAGACTTTTTCGGGGTAGGCATGAAGACTGTCGGCCTCGGTATCGAGCGCGAGCCAGGCCGCAGATTTGATTGTGGGTAGAAATGCAGCAAGTTTTGCGTCGGTGTCAATCACGCGGAATTTTTTACCACAAAGGAGCAAAGGCACAAAGTTTTTAAGATTGATTCCGCCGAAAGTCTTTGCCAGTCGCCTTCGTTTTCTCTAAGAATTCCGCATGAATCTGGCCAGTGCATTTGCGACTTCAGTTGAAAAGCGACCGGATAAAATCGCCTTGTACTGGGGGGAAGGTGAATTCACGTACGCCAGTCTCCTTGGACAAACATGCGCAGTGGCCGCCGGCCTTTCGCAGAAATTCGGTGTGAAGCCGGATGACCGTGTGGGACTTTGGCTCAAAAACCGGCCGGAATTTGTGATGGCGGCATTGGGCGTTCTTGGCGTCGGGGCGGTATTGGTTCCCATCAACAATTTTTTAAAGCCGGATGAAGTAAATTATATTCTGGGTGACGCGGGCATTGACGTTCTGATCACGGAAGAAGAGTTGGCAATCCACGCGCCTGTGCTACTCGCATCCCGTCCGTGGTTGAAAATTTTGCGGGTCGAAGAATTTCCGCTGTCTGCAATCACAAATCACAAATCACAAATCGCGGGTTGTTCGCGCAGCGAGCAGGATTTAGCGCTCATCATTTACACATCGGGGACGACAGGGCGTCCCAAAGGGGCGATGCTGTCGCATGGCAATCTGCTGCACAACATTGAGAGTTGCCGCATCGTGCTGGAGACGGTGGATGTGGATCGCATGGCGGTGGCGCTACCGCTGTTTCACAGTTACATGATTACAGTGGGCATGTTCCTGCCCTTGCTGGTTGGTGGAACGATGGTGCTGGTGAAATCGCTGAACCAGCCGCGGCAAATTCTTCAGGAATTATGCGTGCGGCAGGCGACGATTTTACCGGCGATTCCGCAGCTTTACCGCACGCTGGCTGCTTTGCCGTCGCCCATCCAGTTGCCGTTTCGCATTTGTATCAGCGGTTCCGCGCCATTACCGGTGCAGGTGTTGAAAAATTTTGAGGCGAAGTTTGGAATTCCGCTCATCGAAGGCTACGGTTTAAGCGAGGCCAGCCCGGTGGTGGCGAAAAATCCGATTCATGGCGTGCGCAAGGCAGGTTCGATTGGTCTGCCGATTCCGAACGTGGAAATGAGCGTGCAGGACGAGTCGGGAAATTTGCTCGGCACGAATGAAATCGGCGAAATTTGTGTGCGCGGTGGCAATGTGATGCTCGGTTACTGGAACAATCCGGAGGAAACTGCCAAGGCGATTCGCGCCGGATGGCTGTTGACCGGCGATGTCGGCTATCGCGACGCTGATGGTTATTATTACATCACTGACCGCAAGAAGGACATGTTACTCGTGAACGGGAACAATGTTTATCCGCGCGAGATTGAGGAAATCATTTACCAATTTCCGGGCGTCAAGGAAACGGCGGTCATTGGTGTGCCGGACACGCGCAAGGGCGAGCAGCCCGTGGCGTTTGTCGCGGCGGCGGAGGGACAGATGCTCGATGAAAAGGCGTTATTACAGTTCGTTCGCAGCAAATTGGCTGATTATAAGGTGCCAAAACATGTTGTTTTCGTACCTGCGCTGCCCCGAAACGCAACTGGTAAAATCCTCAAAACCACCCTACGTCAACACCCGCTGGATTGAGTTGCATGTAATTTTAAGCTGTTGAATTTCAACAAGTTCCTATTTCCCCTTTTCCGAGTTGCGCAGACGGCTGACCAACGATAGACTTACCTCTCGTCCAGCGCATGAAGCGCGAAACGGCAAAAATTTATGGCTGAAGGATATTGTGTTAAATGCAAGGCCAAGAAGGAAATTGCCAACGGCGTTGAAGAAGTGATGAAAAACGGCCGGAAGGCGATCAAAGGCAAGTGTCCGACCTGCGGTACGGTCATGTTCAAGATTTTGGGTGGCAAGGCTGCTTCCGGTGCGACAACTACAACCCCACCGGCAGCGATGGGCTAAGGGCCAACTATGTCGCAACAGCTCGCCTATGTCATCATTACGCCCTATTCGCTTTATAAATCGCGCACGGGGGGCATTCTAAGTCGGCTGATTTCCCGCACGGGTCTGGACTTGGTGGCGATGCGTATGTTTGCGCCGGGTTCCGATCTGGTGGAACAATATGCCAAAGCCATCGATTCCGTGCGCAATCCGCAGAGTCGGAAAATTCAAGAGCTGCTTCGGCAATACGTTCTCCATAACCTTTCACCCGATCCCCAAACAGGTCGGCGCCGGCGCGTATTAATGATGTTATTTCGCGGTGACGATGCGGTGCGCAAAGTCCGTTCTGTGGTCGGGAATGTTGGTTCGGAGCGGAGCGGCGGTGAGACTATTTGTGACACCTACGGCGATTTAATCACGGATGACGCCGGGCGGCTTCGCTACTTTGAGCCTGCGGTTCTGGCAGCGCCGAACGCCAAAGAGGCGAAAAAAGTTCTAAAGCTATGGGCGCGTTATTCGGATTCCGATGGTGGCTTGTTAAAGGGAGTCATCTCCTATCCGCCTCGCGTGACTGGCGAACGCACGTTGGTCCTCATCAAACCGGACAATTTCCAGTTTCCGACCGGTCGCCCTGGCAACGTCATTGATTTCTTTTCCCGCACGGGACTTTACATTGTCGGGGTCAAAGTTCTTCACATGAGCGTGGCGCAGGTGTTGGAATTTTACGGTCCCGTTCGCGAAACGATGCGCACCAAGCTCAAAGAGGGTGTCAGTGAGCGTGCCAAGTTGTTGCTCGAAAAGGAGTTTGGCTTCAAAATTCCAACCAGGGAACAAAAAGCTCTGGGTGACATTCTCGGTCCAGTTCATGGTGATAATCGGTTTGATAACCTTGTTCGCTTCATGTCCGGTCGCATGCCATCCGAGTGTGCATCGGAAAGAGACAGACGCAGGCCGGGCACTGAAAAATGCATCGCGCTGGTTTATGAAGGCGTGAATGCCATCCGAAAGATTCGTGATGTGCTGGGTCCGACTGATCCATCCAAGGCGCCGCCCGGTTCGATACGCCGTGAGTTCGGCTCCAATATCACGGTCAACGCCGCTCATGCGAGTGATTCGTTGAAAAGTGCCCAACGGGAATTTGCCATCGTCAATGTCGGCGAAAACAACTTCCGTCAGGTCATAGAACAAGTTTACGGGAGGATTTAACCGGAAAAATCCGGCGTTTTTTTCAATTTCGAGAGCAACTTCGCGTCGGCGTCTGGAAATTGATAGTTGTCCAATTCCGATTCGCCAATCCACTTCAACGCCGCACAGCCAAATGGTTGTGGTTCGCCATGGACCAGCCGGCAGCTGAAAAATTTCAAATGCACAGTTTTGCCCGGATACGCGTGCGCGATTTCCTCAAAAAGTTTGTTGGCGGAGATTTCCACGCCGAGTTCTTCATGGATTTCGCGGACAAGACACTGCTCAAAGGTTTCGTTCTGTTCGCGTTTGCCGCCGGGGAATTCCCAGAGCCCGCCCAAATGTGAATCCGCATGACGTTGGGTAATGAGGATTTTGCCATCACGGAAAATCAGCGCGGCGGCGACGTCAATTTGGTTTTTACCGGCCGACACTTTTGTAAATCCAACCCGAGCGTTCCATTTCGGCGCGATCAAACAGATTGCGGCCGTCAAACATGATGGGATGCGTGAGCGCTTTGCGGGCGCGTTCGAGGTCGAGTTTTTTGAACTCATCCCACTCTGTAGCCACAACAAGCGCGTCGCAGCCTTCCGCCACGTCGTTCATGTCATCCATATACGCGATATTGGGCAGTATTGCCCTGGCTTTTCCCATTGCTTTTGGGTCGTGCGCTCGCAAGGTCGCGCCCTCTTTTAGCAGGCGCTGGCACAACTCAATTGCCGGCGACATGCGGATATCGTCCGTGTTTTGTTTGAAAGCCAGTCCCAGCACACCGATTTTTTTATCTTTGAGCACCCAAAGCGTGTCGGTGATTTTTTTAATAAAGCGCGTCATTTGTTCGTTATTAATGTGCTGAACTTCCTTGAGCAGCCGGAAATCGAGGCCGAGTTGCTCGGCGATTTTAATAAACGCGCTTAAATCTTTTGGAAAACAACTGCCTCCGAAACCAATGCCGGCATTCAAAAAACGGCGGCCAATGCGTTCGTCCATGCCCATGCCGGCGGCGACTTCCTGGACGTTTGCGCCGGTGGCTTCACACAACGTGGCAATCGCGTTGATATACGAAATTTTTAGCGCTAGAAACGAGTTTGAGGCGTGTTTGATGAGTTCGGCGGAGTTAATATCCGTAATGACAATGGGCGCCTTGAATGGCGTGTAAACTTCCTTCATTGCCGCAACCGGCCGTTGCGAACGCACGCCGATGACAACCCGGTCCGGCTTCATTAGGTCGTCAACCGCGAAACCTTCGCGCAGAAATTCAGGATTGCTGACCACGTCGAAATCCACCTTGGCTTTACAATATCGTTTGATGGTTTCGGTGACTTTTTCACCGGTTTTGACCGGCACAGTGCTCTTGTCCACGATGATTTTGTAATCGGTCATTGCGGCGGCAATGTCACGCGCAACCCGTTCGATGAAACTCAAATCCACCGAGCCATCCGATTGTGGCGGCGTGGGCACTGCGATGAAAATGACATCCGATTTTTGGACGCCTTCGGTTATACTGGTTGTGAATGAAAGCCGTCCGGCGGCGACATTTTTTTTGACGAGTTCTTCCAAACCCGGCTCGTAAATCGGGATGCCGCCCCCCTTTAACAGTTTAATTTTAGCTGCGTCGTTATCCACACAGATGACGTGATGGCCGACTTCGGCGAAACAAGTGCCAGAGACCAAACCAACATAGCCGGTGCCGTTAATCGTCAATTTCATGGTTTGTTGAGATTAAGTGAAAGAGGCGGAGCGCTGGGAGTTGAAGCTGGCGGCAGTTTGGTTTTTAGTTCCATTGCGCGCATTGCGGCTTCCGAGCCAAGCGAACTATTGGGATTGCTGCGGGCGACCTCTTCATAAAAATTTTCCGCGGCAGCGAGTTTGCCCTGCCGTTCGCCAATTTGCGCCAGTGCAAATTTCGCAGTACTGGCTGCGTTTGGATCGGAAAAACGGCTGATGACCCGTTCATAAGCGCTGGAAGCCAGATCGGTTTTCCCTTGGGCATCAAGGCTGGCCGCCACACCGAGTGCGGCTTGTGGAGAAAAAACGCTATCGGGATGTATTTTAACAAATTGTTGGAATTGTGCCAGCGCTTCAGCGTATTTGCCGGCCTCGAACAACACCGCTGCGCTTTGCACTGCCGCGCGTTCGCCAGCGCGCGTACCGGGGAAATCCGCCACGATCTTCGAGTAGGAATCAGCCAATTGGCTGGCGTTCGCATTCGGCGGGGTGGAAATGGCCGCTTCCGTCAACGCCTCGCCTGCGGCGATCTCATTTTGATTCTGCCGCCAAAAATAGAATGAAATTATAAAACCAGCGATAACAGCAATGATACCCGCGCCAATCAGCCGGTTTTTGTTTGCCTCAACCCATGGCCACAATTTGTAGAGGTAGGCCATTGTGGTGTCTTGTGGTTGAATAACGGGCATAACAAAAACACAATTCTTCGCGCAAACTTCAAAAGTGCAAGCTCGAAATGAACCTAAAGACGTAGAAAATTAGCTTGAGTACCGTGGCGTTGGCCGGTTTCATTGGTGGCGGTGGAGAGATGGCCGAGTGGCTGAAGGCGGCGGTTTGCTAAACCGTTATACGGCCAAAAGCCGTATCGGGGGTTCGAATCCCCCTCTCTCCGCCAGTGTTCACAAGGGAAGACTGACACAGGCATCTCTGCGTCGGTGAGACTACTATACTATGACGAAGGTCATCTGCTCGTTTGCTTGCACGGTGGAGTAAGCTTGCCACTCCATGCTCCGGCAATGGTACAGCGTGAATGCGATGAAATTTGACTGGCTGTTACTTTCAATGTCCCTTCAGTGACCTTGGATGTCCCAAATGCGATAGATTATTGGCCAGTTTTTGTTTGATACGGATGCGCGTGGCTGTTAATCATCTAACCATGGTCGGTGAACCGTAAGGAGAGAGCATTGTGCTTTCCGTGAAGGGCCTTGCGACGATGGCATCTGTGGTTTAACCACACCGGACATCGAATGTGCCAATACTAAATTTTAATAATCTGTGGACAATCCAATTTCAGAGAATTTAATTTCAGCTTCCCCCCGAACCATCCTTCTGGTTGATGACAATGATGACCTTCGCGTCACAACGAAGTGGTTCCTGTCCAATTTCGGTTTTGCCGTCGAGTCTGCGCGGAGTGCGGAAGAAGCTCTTGCCATGTTCGATCCGAAAACCCATGACATGATCGTAACTGATAATTCCATGCCGGGGATGACTGGTGTGGAGATGGCACACATCATCAAACTGCGATCTCCGTCCACACCGGTGCTTATGTGTACGGGGCGGCCCCCTGAAGATAGATCTTGCCTGGACCTGGTGATTCAAAAGCCAGCTCATATGCTCGCATTGAAAGAGGGTGTGGATAGACTCCTTGCCCAAAAACCAGGCGAATGACTTAATCAGCGATTACATCGACTCAAGCTGCCCCAAATTCTCTGCTTTACAGCCCGCGACTCGGATTTAATAAGACGCTGTGGGACATCAAGAACAGGGACAACCAGAAGTTCGTTCGATTGACTCTCGTTTTTGTCCCACATCTATCCACATGAGTAAAATTTTGAGACGTTCCATCCCAGTCCAACGGTCGTTGATGGAGGGCGGTGTCCGCCTTTAATGCTCGCTGTAATTCTTTACTGGGATTGGGAAGAAGGGGCCGGTATTGGCAGCTTTTGTGCTTTTAAAGAAGGGCATGAATGCGGTTATGGGAAACAGTCGGGAGGCACATGGGTTTCGGGGGAAAGTTTTTGAAGTTTGGGTGCTGATTTCGATGTGCGTGTTCCTGTCCAGCGAAATACAGGGCGCTCAAAGTGTGTCATTGGCTTGGAATGCCCCCTCCAATACCACGGCGGCCGGTTATGCCATTTATTGCAGGAACGCGAGCAGCAATTGTTCTTCACGGATCGACACGGGAACAAACATAGCGACGACCATCTCAGGATTAAAAGAAGGAGAGACTTATTATTTTGTTGTCACCGCGTATAACGCGACCGGCATTGAAAGCTCCCCATCGAATGAAATTTCATATATTGTCCCCGGCCTTCTTGTCCTTACCTCAGGATTAACTCAGAGTGTTCCTGTGAGCATGAAGTTTCCAGTCGTGCCCAGTCATTGGTATGAAGTCCAAGCCTCAACAGATTTGAAATCTTGGACCAGCATTTGGCAGACGCCTGTGATGACTTCGAATGAGTGGTCCCAATTTTCCGACCCCCAAGCAAATCAGTTTCCAACGCGATTTTATCGGCTCGTTCTTCATTGAAAAAGCGCGCCGGCCGAACCCCTGCCTCTGTTGTGAAATGCGGGCAAATCCAAGCCAAAACCTCATTTAACCCCGAGTTTTGCCGTCATGGTCTTGCATAAAAGGGGCGATTTAAACGCTGTGCCTAATGTCCCATTTATGTATAGAAACTGGCCATTTTTTTTGAATAATTTGCTCAACGGATAAACTGTGCTAGGGTAGAGCCTGTAAATGTGTTTGCGGGAAAGGCGGGATAGTTGGCATTCAACTAAGAATTAGTTGTTCTGGGCGAGAAGGGCTTTTGAGCCGTAAACGTGTAAGTTGTTGCACTTCAGAAGGGTGCAAAAGTTTTTGGAAAGGGTGACTAGGAAGAAGTGGATGATATATGACAAAAATTGGACTGAACACTTTGTGCATAACCGGATTGCCGTAACACTTGGTGGCATTACCCCTGCTTGGTGGTCTCCTGAAGTTCATGTGAAAACTTTTGTTTATTTGAAGTACCGAACCTCATGCCTTGGGGATTGGAGTTTTACGGTCTGTTCTTGACAAAACAGAGGTGCTAAATGCTTTCTAAAGAACATCTTACATTGCGGTTGGTGCGCCTCAAGCCGTCTGAAAAGTGGGCTCATAGAGGGAACGGACTTTCATTCGTGTTCCCGAATGGGGGTGGCGGGAAGTGTGTTTCCGCGGCGGTTACACAACATTCGACGCCTGGTGACGTTCTGGTTCTGAATGGAACGCTGAACGGGGACGGAGGGATTTGTGCCGATGAGAAAAGTGGGATGGTTTTCTGGTTCTTTGCCGTCAACTTTGAGCATCTGTTCCCTCTGTTTGCCAGTAATGAAATCTGCCTGCTGCAAAACGTGGCCGAAAGTTTCAAAGGAACCAAGTTGTATGAAGCTTCCAGCCCTCTGGCCGTGGAGTGCCACAGGTTGCTTGCAGAAGTTCCGCCCCAGTTCGACCTCAATCACCGCAGTCAGTTGCTGCGGGTAGTCGCTGCCATCTTAAGCGTGGAATTCAAGAACGTCCAACCCCATCGGGCCGGGTTCGTCCGTGTCGAGGAACACATGATCCAGGTCTTTGAGAAGTTGTCGTCCAATGAACTCTTGGGTTTACCGATTGGGAAACTGGCGGCCAGATTCGGTTACAGCAAGCGCCATCTCAACCGCCTGTTTCATCAGCATTTTGGCTTTTCCGTAGGCGCCATGAGAATGGAAATGCGCCTGTTAAAAGCCGCGTCCTTATTGCGGGATCCTGACACCAAGGTCATAAACGTGGCTGAACAATGTGGATTCAACCATCTGGGACTTTTCAACACCTGCTTCAAGAGACGATTTGGCGCCAGTCCGGGGCAGTGGCGGAAGATGTCCGCCCAGACCGAGGGCCAGACCGTCCGTCCGGTTAATGACAGCTTGGTCTGTCATTTGCGCTCGAGTGACTTGTACTCATGGGCCGGCTCCGATAACTATCCACCGGCGGAAGGCAAGGCGTCTAAAGCTCAGAAGGCCGGCTCGAGAAGGCTTGTAATTCGCGTACAGATTCCGGATAAAAGTGTTGGGCGCAAACCGATGGCAAATCACCGAAAGATTGCCGGAATCGCCGACCGACAAAACTTGTTCCGATCCGGTTCTTGAATCACAAGGAAATCATGTTCTTCATGACATCATCAACTCAAAGGGTTGAAACGGCAGGCTGTAACAGCTTGAATAGAAACTCCATTTCTATTCCTACTGATGGCGGGCTGATCGCGCGGGTCGGAGTTCAGATGGCGCTCTGGTCCGAAGTTGCCACCTGAACCAGTCCCCTATGTCATTGTCCACTTTGTTCAACAAGCCTCGAGGCAACCGGAAATTGTTTGCCCCCTCTGCGCGTTGTCAGGTCGGTCTGCCGCGTTTTGCCTGGCTGGCGGCTTTGATGCTTCTGGCAGCCCGGTTGGCCACGGCGCAGGAAGCCTTGCGGACCTCATTGGCCGGCGATGCGGCAGCAGAGGCCAGACATACCCAGTTGGAATCTGTACCCTACACCGTCAAGTCGGGTGACTTCAGGCTGCTGGTCACACCCTCATTGAGATTCGACTGGAATGACAATATAAACCTTTCCAGCGACAACCCCGAAGCTGATTTGATTCTGCGGCCTTTGGTTGCGTTGAACGCGAGTTATCCCATCGGCACGTACAATCTGTTGAACCTTTCGGTCGATTTTGGCTACGACAAGTATATTAATCATGATGAATTAAGTCAGTGGCGTTTGGACTCGGGGTCAGAGCTTTCGTTCGACGTTTATGTAAAGGATTTCTGGATCAATTTTCACGACCGGTTCCAATATTCCCAAGACGCCGCGCAGGAAGCGGCGGTGGCGGGGACAGGGAGCTACGGAACTTTTCAGAACACGGCGGGGCTTTCCGGCACGTGGGACTTGGAGGACGTCACGTTGACCCTCGGCTATGACCACCAAAACACCATGTCCCTGTCCGATCAGTTTAACAACATCAACAATGCGTCCGAATTATTCGTTGCGCGGACAGGTCTGCGGATACATCCCAAGCTTACCGTTGGAGTGGAGGGGACGGCTTCGTTCACGACCTACGACCAGACGGTGCTGAACGACAATAAGGAATATAGCGCGGGAATTTACGGGGACTGGCGGCCGGGATCTTATTTCAGCGTTCAACCTCGCTTGGGCTATACGATTTTTGATTCCAGCCAGACGAGCTCTTCCGTTCAAGGCGGGAACCTGACTTCATGGTACGCCGATTTAACCCTGGCACATCAAGCAACCGACTTTCTAAGCTATTCGTTGAGCGCCGGGCACGAAATCAGACTGGGCATACAATCTGATGCCATTGAAGACTCATACATTCGCCCGAATATTAATTGGGACGTGACCAAGGATGTGACCCTGCAAACCTCGCTCTTTTACGAACATGGCAACGAAGGCGGCGGACAACAGGCGAGCCTCCTTGAAAAAGATTACGATTGGTACGGAGGCGGGTTAAGTGTATCTTATTCGCCCATGAAAAAAGTCAGGATAAGCCTGAATTACCGATTAACTCTGAGGTCTTCCAATGTGGCGTCGCGAGAATACACGCAGAACATGGTTGGGCTGCAAATTACGTACACCCCCCGATGAATATTGCCTGCGCTGACAATTTTAAAACGGTATTCAATACCAGGAATTGCGGACGACGCCCGTCGCTGTCCGGTGCGGTCGTTTTATTCCTCGTTTTGAACACAGTCAGTTTGTTGGCCGGCCAGTCATTCTTTTCAGGCGCACCCATTTCGCAACCGGTGACGAACGCATCGCATGGAAGCCCGGCGACCTTATTGCAGGCATCCACGAATGTTTCTCAAGCGGGCATTACCAACAGCATGGATACCCTTGACGACAAACACACGCTCGCCATCGGAGACGTCCTGAGTTTCCGGATCGTGGAGGACGAAGAAGAACCAAAAACACTTGTCATCACCGATTCGGGGGACTTGGAAGTTCCCTACATCGGGCGATTTCCCGCAGAGAACCGGACCTGCAAGCAGTTGGCCCAGGAACTCAAAGCTGTCCTGGAAAAGGAATATTATTACCAGGCTACTGTGATCATCGCCGTTGACTCAATGGCTAAGAGCCGCGGCAAGGTGTATTTGGTCGGCCCGGTTCGGATGCCGGGGCCGCAGGATATTCCGAGCGATGAAGTCTTTACGCTGAGCAAGGCCATCCTCCGTGCCGGGGGCTTCACCGATTTTGCCGACCAGCATAATATCAAAATCACGCGCCAGGGGAGCACTGGCGAAAGCAACAAGGTGACATTGATCGTGGATGTGGGCCAGATTTTTGACAAGGGTAAAACCGAGAATGACGTGGCATTGAAGGCCGGCGACCTCATTTACATTCCGGAGCGGATGATTCGCTTCTAACCCCGCAATCCACGGATGCAAACGAACAAACAAAAGACTGGCTGCTCGTGAATACACCCATACCATCGCTGCCGGAACCGGGCTACGAGCTGATTGGCACTCCGGAAGACCATTCACTACCTCCGGCCTCGACCTTTCACGTCCGGAAGCTCCTTGCTGTTCTGCGCAAGTACTGGTGGGTGCCGGTTATTACCCTGGCACTTTCCCTGTGTGCCGCAGTCGGTTACCTCCTGTGGTTGCCTCCCACTTTTGTTTCCAAGGCCAGCATGTGGGAAACTGAAAAATTGCGCCTGCCGGAAGGCGACCTGTTTTCCGAAGATTCGCAGAACTACCTTGGCACCCAGACTGAATTGATCCGGAGCGGCAGGATGCGCCAGTTGACCCTTGCGCGCTTGCAGGCAGTAATGACCAATGGAGTCCCGCGGGGCAAGGATGGCAAGCCGCTCGAAGTGGAACTCGCGGTCAAGCAGGCTCCCAGGAGTTCAGTGTTTGTGGTGGAGGCCAGCGCCTCTAATCCGGCCTACACCCAGGCTTATCTGGACAGCCTCATGAACGAGTATCTGGAGTACAAAAAGAATGTTCGCAAGGTGGTTTCAGGTGACACACTCGCCTCCATTTCCGAGCAGGTTCTGCGCATGGAGCGGGATCTGAAAGCCGATCAGGACGCCCTCACGATGTTTGAACAATCCAACAACCTGGCCATCTTGCAGGAAGAAGGCACCATTGCGGGGGGCTACCTGGCAAGACTGAAAACTCAACTCTCGGACTACAATCTGGAATCTCAGCTTCTTGATGCCACCGCACTCGAGCAGGACACGAACGGGGCAGGGGCAACGAATTCCTCCGGGTCTCTGGTTGATTCTCTACGCGAGCAGAATTCTGCTCCGTCGGCCGCCGCGGTCGAGCGCCAGTCGGCCTTTCAACAGGTTGAACTGTTGAAGATCGAGCGCGAGAAACTCAGCAAATACCTGCGGCCCAAACATCCCAAAATCGTCAAGCTCGATGCGGATATCGAACGGGGTCAGGAACTGCTCGGACTATACCGCAAGCAAAACCGCGAACAACTCGCCACGACCCGGCAGGCCCTCAAAATGAGAGCCGACAGCGTGCAGGCCTCCATCAGGGAATGGGAAGTCAAGGTGGTTGATGCCAATGCCCGCATCGCCGAGGCGGAACGCCTCAAACTGAACGTCAATCGGACCCAGAGCGTGTACGACCGGCTCGTGACTCTCCTGCAAAATGTGGATATCAGCCGGAACATCGATCAAGGAACCCTTGCCATTTTGGAGTCCGCCTCTCCGGCTGAGCGTTCCTACAAACAGGAACTTTCCGCGTTGATCCTGACGATATTCGGTGGTCTCGCTTTGGGGGGCGGAATTATCATGTTGATCACCGTTCGCGACGACCGCTTCGCCTCCGTTATCGAAGTGCATGCCACGCTTGGAGATGCCGTTGTTGGCTTGCTGCCGGAAGTCACGCAGGAGGACGAAGTCACCCTGTCTCTGCTGGAACTTAACGATCCGCGGTATATGTATGCCGAGTCGTATCGCAGCCTTCGCTCTGCGCTGCTCTTTCTGCCAGCAGAGGGTGAGCGGCCCAAGGTCCTGCTCATTACCAGCGCCATCCCGAATGAAGGAAAGTCCACCATTGCTGCGAACCTGGCCCGGACCCTGGCCCTGGGCGGCTCACGCGTGCTGCTGGTGGATGCCGATCTCCGAAAGGGGCATCTCCATAAAATGATAGGCATGCGGTGCGAACCGGGCCTGGTCGAATTGCTGCACCAACCGGACAGCCTCGACAACGTTATCCAGGGGGACTCCCTGCAGAACTTCGCTTTTATCTCCCGGGGAAAAGCCTTGGGCCATTCCAGCGACTTGTTCCTGGGCCATGCATTCGATCAGATCCTCGTCCGTATGCGCCAGCAATTCGATTATATACTCATAGACAGCAGCCCTGTTTTTGCAGCCGATGACGCAACCACTCTGGCGCCGAAGGTGGATGGCACCCTTTTTGTGGTGCGCGGCAATTTTTCGAGCGCGCGGCAGGTCCGCGAAGCTCTCAAACTACTTCGCCAGCGGCAGGCAAAAGTACTTGGCCTGGTTTTCAACCGGGCGGACACTTCGGCGCACTCGTATTACCATTACAAATATGAGGAATACCATAGGCCAGACAAAACCGTATAACGACACGCCGGACATTGTGAAATACCAGGCAAGCGGGTGGGGAGAGGGCATTGAAAGTTGATGGCGTTCTATTCAACTGAAGATTTCGCGCCGGATTTCGCTCCGCGGACGTATGAGTAATATTAGAGATTGTGCATCGAGTAGATTACAGGCCGGACAAAAAGGTGCCTGCGAATTGACCGGCACGAAGTGTGTGCGGGGGAAAAGCTAAAACTTCAAAATACCCAAATTATTTCAGCTTTTGTCCTGATGTGAATTTCAGCACTTTAGTTCTTCAGCGTTTTGGAATTTAAGAATGTTTCAATATTCCAGCTTTTAAATTTATGGATTTGTTGATTGAACCCGGACGCGCCGAGAAGAATTATTGGCGCGACCTGTGGCGTTACCGCGAGCTGTTCTACTTCCTCGCCTGGCGCGACATCCTCGTTCGTTACAAACAGACGGTGATTGGCGTCGCCTGGGCGGTGATTCAGCCGTTTCTGACGACAGTGGTGTTCACCCTTGTTTTTAACCGCATTGCCAAATTACCGGCCCCGGACGGCGTGCCTTATTTCCTGCTGGTGATGGCGGCGCAACTGCCCTGGCAGTTCTTTTCCACCTCATTGAGTGCCTCCAGCAACAGCCTCATCGGCAACGCAAACCTGATTTCCAAGATTTACTTTCCGCGCCTGATCATCCCCGCCGGCTCGGTCATCACCAGCTTCGTGGATTTTCTCATCACGGTGGGGCTGGTGGCCCTGACGATGGTCTGGTTCCAATTTCTGCCGGACTGGCGACTGCTGGCGCTGCCGCTCTTCGTGGCGCTGGCTTTTGGCTGTGCCTTTGGCGCGGGACTCTGGCTCTGCGCGTTGAACGTGAAATACCGCGATTTCCGTTACATCATCCCCTTCATCGTGCAATTCGGTTTCTTTCTTTCACCGGTTGGCTACAGCAGCGCGCGCGTGCCGGAAATTTGGAACTGGCACGGTTTTGACATCCCGGCGCGACTGCTCTACTCGCTCAACCCGATGGTCGGCGTCATTGACGGCTTCCGCTGGGCATTGTTGCGCGGCCAGACCGATCTTTGGTGGCCAAGCATTCAACTATCCATCGTTCTGACCGCTGCCCTCTGTTCAAGCGGCATCTGGTATTTCCGCAAGATGGAGCGCACTTTCGCCGATGTAATCTAGCTGCGAAGCAGCTATGAGACAACAGGACTACGAGACCACAAGACAACTGACCACAGAAAACGGACAACAAGACCATGAGAGATTACACGAAAATCGCGGCATGGAAGTTGGCGGATGATCTGACCGTGGCCATTTATGAGCGAACGAAGTCATTCCCAAGAGAGGAAATCTATGGGCTGACAAGTCAACTGCGGCGGGCGTCTTATTCTGTGCCTGCTAACATTGCTGAAGGCTCTTCGCGGGAGAGCAAAAAGGATTATCTGCACTTCTTGTATATCTCGCGTGGCTCGCTGAGCGAGACTCAGTATTTCATCCATCTCTCGCAGCGGCTTGGCTATTTAAGCGCGCAGGAAGCTGATGTTTTGATCGGTCAGACCAAACAGACCTTTGCCTGCCTGCATGGCTTGATCAAAGCTGTTGAAAAGGAAACCGGCACCGCAGACCACAAGACGACGAGACCAAAGACCACGTTCGTAGTCCAGTAGTCCGTTGTCAGTAGTCCGTAGTCAATTTTCGTATGTCCGACGTCATCATCTCCGTCGAAAATCTCGGCAAAAAATACCGCCTCCAGCACCAAGCCGAGCGGCAGCGCTATGTTGCCTTGCGAGATGTGATCGCGCAAAAAATGAAAGCGCCATTTCAGTTTTTGCGCAAGACCACCAGACCACAGACCACAGACCACAGTCTTGTAGTCAGTAGTCCAGTTGTCAGTGGTCCCCGCACGGAAGATTTTTGGGCTTTGAAGGATGTTTCATTCGAGGTCAAACGAGGCGAAGTGGTGGGCATCATCGGGCGAAACGGGGCGGGCAAGAGCACGCTGCTGAAAATCCTAAGCCGGATTACCGAACCGACGGAAGGTCGCGTGCGCATCAAAGGGCGCGTCGCCAGCTTGCTGGAAGTAGGGACGGGCTTTCATCCCGAACTCACCGGCCGCGAAAATGTTTTTCTGAACGGCGCGATTCTGGGAATGCACCGCGCGGAAATTAAACGGAAGTTCGATGAGATTGTTGCGTTTGCCGAGGTGGAGAAGTTTCTGGACACGCCGGTGAAACGTTACAGCAGCGGCATGTATGTGCGGCTGGCGTTTGCCGTTGCGGCGCATCTGGAACCCGAGATTTTGATTGTGGATGAAGTGCTGGCCGTGGGCGATGCCGAGTTCCAAAAGAAATGTCTAGGCAAGATGGAAAGCGTCTCACGCAGCGAAGGCCGCACCGTGCTGTTTGTAAGTCACAACATGCAAGCCATCCGCAATCTGGCCCCCCAATCCGTGCTCTTGAACAAAGGGCAGGTGGCGTTTTGCGGCAATACCAAAACAGCGGTTGAAAATTATCTAGGACAGGACGGAAGCGGTGAGGCATGGGAATACGACACCGCTAACTTGCCGCGCTCCATTCAAGGTAGCGGCCTCGTGCATACTGAAAGCGTCTGGTTCACGGCGCATCGGGTGACTTTCGACTTCAGCCAGGATTTTGAGATTGGCCTGCGGCTTGCCGCCAAGGAGCAGTTGAGCGAAGTGTTTTTTGACATTACATTTTTCAATCTGGAAGGCGAAAGCGCAGGCACCTCGTTCAGCGCCAAAGCAATCAGCTTGAAAGCCGGTCAAAACGGAGAAATCAAATTACGGATTCCTAACCTGCGGCTGGCACCCGGTCGTTATTACTGCAACTTGGCCGTGCTGAAAGGCAACTGGCTGCAAAATGTAACCGTTCACGACGTTCACGACGTTGTTTTCGGCGTACTCCATTTTGAAGTTTTGACGCCTAAAACCAGCTACGACACTCCGGCAACTTGGCAATCGAGCTGGGGTGATGTCGTAATCAACGACATGATAGCTGTATCTTGAAGATGACAGGCACAGCCACCATGCTCTTTTAGTCAACATCGGGCTTACCACTACTTTCTTTAGCAGTCTCTTAGAATGAAGATACTTCAGATCAGTGCTGGTCCTAATCCCGACCCAGCTACATCCAACTCCTATCTTGACGCCATTGGTCCTGGATTGGCTGACCTAGGCCATGAGATCACAACTCTTCACATGGCTATACCTGGGACATTGACTCAAAAGACTCATTTATCAGAGAAGTTGATAATATCGCCTCTAGGAAACCGGATCAGGGAGATAGAAGTTATCAAGTCCGGAGTTTATGCTGGACGACCGCCCGGAAGCGGGTCAGGGACAAGAACTCCTCTACGTGACATCTTTCCGGAACGTCAGCTGAAAAACACATTTGACTCAATTCTTGAACAGAGCAAGCCGGATATCGTTCACATTCAGAATCTCTTTGGCCTTCCCGTCAGATTGGTGAATGAATTAAAGAAAAGGCAAATACCGGTTGTCCTAACGCTGCACGATTACACCCCGATTTGTCCCATATCAAATCTATTTCTCCCTTCTGGGAAAAATTGCATGTTAAACAGGGATGAGTTGGTGTGCTCATTTTGTTGCAAAAAGAGCAAGGGTTATTTCCAATTTGTGATCGAAGAAACGCTCAACTCCCTGATGGCAAAATCTAGCCCAAAGAGCATGCCATGGATATGCCTGGCTAGAATCAGGAATGCCGTGGCATCTCTATTCGAGATTCTTCATTGCCTTGCTCCTCGAAAACCACAAGATTACGTTGTAAGATTTGATGCGATGGTCAAGACTCTGCGCAACGTTGATTGTCTTCACTGCATTTCGAATGTTCAGGCAGTGCGCATTCAGAAAGCAACAGGACTCTTGGATAATTTAAAAATCCTACCCCTTATACCACCGGGGCTCACCAATCCTAAAATTATTGAGAAAGGTGTTGTCAACGGAGAAAAGCTTAATCTCTGTGTCTTGAATGTGCAAATGGGGCGCAATGACAAGGGATATGACTTTTTGAAGCAGGCATTGGACATTCTGGAATCAAAACGAAAAGACTTTTCGGTAGAGTGGTATTCGGAGGGAGTCGGGTCAGATTGTGTTCAATTTCGTGGAAAATATATGCAGGCTGATCTGGATGACATCGCCGCCCGCTCCGACTACTGCATAATCCCATCACTCTGGATGGAGACACTTGCTTTCACGGGGGTGGAAATGCTTTCCCGGGGAGTTCCGTTGATTTGCAGCAGGAGAGCTGGCGTTTCGGAGTGGATCGAGGATGGGCAAACAGGAATACTATTCGAACCAACAACCCCCACAAACCTTTTTGACGTATTGGATTCTCTGATTGATCAAAGAAATATGGTAAAAATCATGAGAGATAAAGTGGCCAAAGCCGTCAAGGTTAAATCCTATCACCAACATCTCAGGGATTTTGAGGCCTTGTTATTTTCCTGCCTCAATAAAAATTAGATCTGCATTATAAAATTCCTATTCGAGAAGTTGAAAAGTTTGCAATGACTTTAAATAATGAATAGACCAAACATCTTTCGCCGGGTTGGGATGCGTGTTTTGCTCTGGATTTTAAGTAACGAGCATGAAAGTAGAACGTGTGCGTTAAATCGCGTGTTGTTTCAGCGCAGCTACGATGGAGGACGGTTGGGCGGTTTTTCACATCCTCAGGTTGCGGTTGGAGCTTATACTTATGGATTAAGGCGTGATTCATTTTTTGCCTACCATCCAGAAGATCGTGTCCGTATCGGAAATTTCTGCAGCATCGCAGATGGGGTTCGTTTCGTGTTTGGAGGACATCGGACAGACATCGTCTCCACTTTCCCATTTCGGGCGATTTGCTTTGGAGAGACTCCTCATGCTGAAGCCTTGAGCAAGGGTGATATTGTTGTTGGACATGATGTTTGGATCGGGCGTAATGCAATGATACTATCCGGTGTAACTATTGGAAACGGTGCCGTTGTGGCAGCAGGAGCAGTTGTAACCAAAGATGTAGCACCGTATGCGATGACTGGCGGAGTTCCGGCAAAAATTATCAAAATGCGGTTTGATCCCGATCAAATTGCCGCCTTGGAAAGGATTCAGTGGTGGAACTGGCCAATTGAAAAAATCAGGGAAAACTTGGATTTGTTTTATGGCGCTCCCGAGGCTTTCATTCGCCGCCATTTGCCAGAGGTGAAGTGAGACTTTGGTTTGGCTTGTAGGTCGTATTGTTTCATTCAAATGAAATCCGTTTGTCTGGCGATTTTGAATTACAACGGCAGGAAGCATTTGGAGCATCTGCTGCCAACTGCCTGCGCTGCTGCCAAATACTTTCCGGGCAGTTGTTCCGTTCTCGTGCTGGACAACCGCAGCACGGATCCCGATGTGGAGTGGATCAAGCGGAAGTTCCCGTCGGTGCAAGTAATGGTTGCGCCGAAAAATGATTTTCTATTTTCCTATAACTGGCTTTTGCCGCAACTGCAGGATGAGATTGTAGTGCTGCTGAACAATGACCTGCGGGTGGATGAACAGTTTCTGAAACCGTTGCTTCGCCATTTCAAATCATCGGATGTGTTCGCCGTTTCGGCATCCAGTTTTGATTGGGAAGGGCGCAAAAAAACCATCGGCCCGGCGCGATTGACCTTTTGCAATGGTTTTTACGGTTGGAATTATGAATCCCAGCGACAGGAACTTTGCCACACGCTGTTCACCTCCGGTGGATTCATGGCGGTGGACAGGCGCAAGTTTATTGAGCTTGGCGGATTTAACCGACTTTTTTTTCCTGCTTATTGTGAAGACCTTGACCTGTGTTTCCGGGCCTGGCGGCGGGGTTGGCGCTCAATTTATGAACCCGCCAGTGTGGTGTGGCATCGCGAGCAGGCCACTTGGAGTGTCAGTAATGCTGCGCGCCCAAGCAAACTGCAATTGCGTAATTCGCTTCTTTTCCAATGGTCCAGCCTGCCGATGGAGCGGAACAGAATTGCGCGTTATTGGACCTTGGTGAAATTATTTACGGGCGGGCTGATGCAAGGCAATAATCTCTGGCTGGTGATTTATACGCGCGCATTGCTGGACTGGCGTAAAATGCGGAAACAGTATTTGAACCTAAAAGTTTCACAGCAAGAACTCGCTGCCATGCAAAAAGCCATGGATTCCCCGCTCATACCTGTTTGTAATTAAAAATGCGTATCTCCCATTACAACACCTTCGCCGACGGCGGCTCGGCGGTATTGATGTTGCGCCTGCATGAAGCGCTGCGTGTCATGGGCCACGATAGCTGCATTCGCTATCGGAAAGGCAACCTTCTTCTGCCAGAAGCCCAACATCTCGAATATTGCCAGGGCTGGTTGGATCGCCAGCGTGAACGGGTTCAACATCGTTTTGAAACGTGGGCGCTGGTTCCCGATGCTGCGTCTCATTATAACCGTTGCCGTCTGCACAAAGCCACGCCACCGCCAGTGGCAGATGCAGCGGCGGATATTATTCACCTTCATTGGGTCAGCCGCTGGCTGGATTTACCCACTTTTCTAAAGGGAATCCCCAAGCAGATTCCCATAGTCTGGACCATTCATGACATGAGTCCGCTGGCGGGTGGGTGCTTTATAGATTTCGGCTGTGATCAACTTGAAAAGGGTTGCCGCTGCTGTCCTTTGTTAAAGTTTCCCTTCAACCGATTTCTCGCGGCACAAGAGTGGAAACGCCGTTCCCGCGCGTTGGAAGGCCGGAGAATTTTTCTGGCGGGCAACAGTGCCTTCACCACGCGTCTCATTAAAAAATCAGTCTTGTTTCGCAGGGCGGAAAAAATTGTGACGATTCACCCGGCATTGAATGTCCGCGAATTCATCCGCCACGACAAAGCCGAAGCCCGGCGGCTGTTGGGTATTGCCCCAGATCGCTTTGTCCTTGGTTTTGGGGCGGCGGCACTCACAGACGAGAACAAGGGCTTTAACCGGTTCCTTGAGGTGGCGGAAAAAGTGGCGGATCGGCTGGGAGCGGTGGACGCCTTGGTTTTTGGTGATGGTCTCTCGGCGGCGGGCAGCCAGCGGGTCAAGGTGCATGGTCTGGGGCGGCTATCCTCGCCGGTTCTCCAGAGTTTGGTTTATTCGGCCATGGACGTATTTGTGGTGGCATCGCGCATGGAAACATTCGGCCAGGTGGCCACCGAGGCGCAGGCATGCGGCACGCCGGTGTGGGCGTTTGATGTGGGCGGGTTGAGGGACGCAATTCAAAGCGGAGTGACCGGAAGTTTGATCCCCCTTCCCGACACAGCCAGGATGGCTGAAGGTATTTGCACGGCGGCGGCGGATGGCAGTTTACCGGCCATGGGAAGCCGGGCAGCCGAATGGGTGCGGCAAACTTTTTCCGCTGAACAAATGGCGGAACAGTATCTAGATCTTTACCGCGAGGCATTGGGTTGTTTACCGCCCGTTAAAAAAGTAGGAGACGACGTAAGGAGTCTCTAACTTATAAGTTAGAAACCGAAGGAATTTGAGACTCGTCACCTCGTCTCCTACAGGGAAAAGAGTTTTCCAACAGACTGTCAGGTGATGAACTGGAAAATGAGTGAGCCAATCCACATCGTATTTTGCTCCGACCGAAGCGCCTTGCCGGGACTCCATGTGGCGGCATACTCCATTCTCGCCAGTTGCAGGAGTGCCGGGCATCCGATTCATTTTCACATTTTTACCGACAGTCTTACTACTCAAGACGTTGCTTTACTCGAAGCAACCCTTCGTGGGGCGAATCGGCCGTTTATATTGGAACTTCAAAAGATTCAAACTGACGTCTTTGCCAATTTTCCCGCCATGCTTGGTAGTCTGGCTATTTATTATCGGCTTGTCGTGCCGGAGCTGTTGCGGCTTGACCGCTTCATTTACGTGGATGCCGACATCTTGTGCGATGTGGATGTGAGCGGGTTGAACACGCTCGACTTGGGCCAAGCGCCCGCCGGGCTCGTGCCGGAAGCTTTGCTCTCCAGCGCGGCGGATCGTTTTGCTGCCGGGCAATTGGGTAACAGCCCGGTGGAACCTTACTTTAACTCCGGCGTCATTTTGGTCAACGTGGCCGAATGGCGACGGCAGCGGGTTACGGAACGGGCGATGGAATACATCGCCACGCACCGTCCGCTGTTTTACGACCAATCTGCGCTGAATGTGGTTTTGCATGGGAGCGCAATGCCATTGGACGAGTGTTTCAACTGCATTGCTAACATGCGAAAGAACTGGCCGATGTTGAAACAGCCTTACGGAAAAATCGGGCGGCTGGTGCATTTTGTGGATTATCCCAAGCCGTGGGATTTTCTGGGCGAATTCGTGCATCCGCAATACCGGCTCTGGCGTTCCGTGTTGGACAAGACGGCGATGAATGGCTTTCGCTCCTGGCACGCCACGCCGTCCCGCAAGTTCCCCAAAACCCGCAAGGCGTGGGATGGATATAAAAAGGCGCTTAAAGACCGGATTCTTTTTGCCGGCTACTCACGCGGCTGGCTGAAGAAGGTTAAAGGCGTGCCGCCTGTGGTCAGTAGTCCAGTGGTCACCGCCCCGCCATTATGAGAGTGCAAGCCCCCTTCGGTTTCGTGACCGGCTGTCATGCCGGGGACAAGTTCATGGTTCAGGCCACGCTGGCCAGCATGAGGCATTATTGCCCAACGGTTCCGATTTGTTTGGTGGTGGATGGTGAATTTGATGTTTCGGATTTGGAAAGAGAATACGGTCTGATTGTCCTGCGTGTTTCCGAGTTGCCCTCCGTTGAAATGCGCAAGCTGATTGGCGGAAATTATTACGCGAAACTTGCCGCAATGTGGGAAGGCCCGTTTGAGTTTTATGTATGGATGGATTCAGACGCCATAGTGTGGGGCGATTTCACATCGCAGGTGCGGCGAGACCTGGATTTTCAAATCTTCTGGAGCGAAATTTCCATCCCGCCGGATGCTGTAAAAATTCCCCCGTGGTTACCGCATTTTTATTTTGATCCGCAAAAGTTGCGACATTTTGATGCCGAGTTTGATTGGCGCGGCAAGGTTTATTTTAGCTCCGGCGCGTTCGCTTGCCGGCGGAACGTAATACCATTCCAGGAGTGGGCCAAAGTGGAATCTTGGGCGCAGCAGACGCCCAACTTGTTTGCTTGGGGAGAAATGGGAATGCTGAATTACCTCGTCCATGCAATGACACAGCGCGGAGAATTGAAAACAGCCATGTCTGATCTTCAGCACGTCTGGGGGCATCATGGGAAAGAAGAATTGATGAAAGACTGTGTTGGCACCGGCTGGCATTTCCCGAAGGAAATTCACCGTCCGCGTGTGGCGCATTTTTGCGGACGCAAGCCGTTCCTGTTTGATCTTAAAGCTTATTCCCGTCCTTTTACGATTGCCCGTCTGGAACATCATCGCCGCCGGCATGGTGAGTTGGGGGCATGGTTGGCGTTGCTAAAAGAAGATGGGCGGGTGCTTCAAAAGAAAGCAGGGAATCGGATAAAGCGATACTTGCAGGGCTTTCAATCATCACAGGTTCGGCCAAATACCAACAATGCCTGAAGCTCCAAAAATAGTTTTTTTAATCCCGTTCGCACCTCGAAGGGTCAAGTCCAAATGGGAAACTGCCTGCGCCCATCTCCGGCAGACGTTGAGATCGATTCAAAACTCAAGCAGCGGAAATTATCGCGCAGTGGTGGCCGGCCACGAAGCGCCCGACTTTGACGTGGCCTTTGATTCAAGATTTATTTTTCTTCCGCTTAATCACCCCATTCCATCTCATGAAAACAGCAATGTTGCTGGAAGGTTGGACAAATTGACCAAA
>Ga0182027_10003338_pt1 | contig 25533 bp, 20 predicted proteins | sample 712E1DmetaG_FD_121300 | JGI IMG/M metagenome (GOLD analysis project Ga0182027, IMG submission 121300) | Permafrost microbial communities from Stordalen Mire, Sweden - 712E1D metaG (Illumina Assembly) | ecosystem: Environmental > Terrestrial > Soil > Wetlands > Permafrost | place: Sweden...
CAGAATGGAGGCGTCCACGGTTTCATGCACGCGGCCGCGGTAGCGATAACCGGGCCGGTTGGGAAACAGCCGGACGACGTAATCGGTGGTGGGATTCGGGGAATCCGACGCATAATTGCGCCGATCGAGGAAATAGCCCGCGTTTTCGTCGAGGGCGATCAGCTCGCGGACGAGGGGCACGCTGGCGCCGTCGAGCACCTCATCCGCGTCCAGCACCAGGATAGAGCGGCCCGTGGCGCGGGCGATGGCGCAATTGCGGGCGGCCGCGAAATCGACGGCCGTGAAATCGAACGGGATTACTTGCGCGCCATACTGGGCGGCGACGAGCGGGGTTCGATCCGTCGAACCGGTGTCGACGATAATCGACTCGCCGGCCAGATCGCGCACCGAATCGAGACAGCGCGCGAGATTGCGCTCTTCGTTCTTGACTATCATGCAGAGGCTGAGCGGATGCGCCATGGCCGTCTAGTTTGGCGCAGCGCCGGCGGCGGACAGCTTTTCGATTTCGGCCATCCGCGCGCGAACGGACGGCGCATCCGGGGCATGCGGAGCAAGCCTCAGGTACTCGCGCATCTGGGCGAGGGCTTCGGCGAACTCGCGGCGGAGCGCGAGGACCCTGCCGAGCACCTGCCAGCTTCCCGGGAACAGGCGGCGCGGGTCGAGCCTTTCGGCTTCCCAGGCGCTCTTCTCGGCGGCGTCCGCATTCCCGATGTTGAAGTTGGCCAGCGCGTTCAGGTAATAGGCTTGCGGGTAGTCGCGGGCGTCCAGGTGGAGCGCCGCGCCGGTGGTTGCCGCCAGTTGCGGCCATTGTTGCGCCACGGCCTGAAGCGCGGCGAGTTGCAGGTAAGGATCGAGAAACTTCGGATCGGCGTGGATGGACGTCTCGAACAGCCGGCAGGCGTCGTCCAACTGGCGCGCGTCGATCTGCAACTTGCCCAGTTCGCACCATGCCGCGGCGTAGCGGGGGTAGAGGCGCGTGGCCTTCTCGAAAGCTTTCCGCGCATCCTCCGGCCGCTTGCCCTTCAAGGCTTGCCGACCGCTCTCGAAGGCTTTGCGCGCATCCCTGGGCGCGGCCAGGGCGGTGACGGTGACCAGCGGCCCGTCGGCGCGCCTCAGCGGGTGCAGAACGATGGTACCGAGGTCGGGGTTGTCCATCGGCCTGCGATTGGCCAGGGTGCTGCTTTCAGAACGATATCCGGGGAGCTGGGCCTGCATGTCGCAGCGCATGAAGGCCCGCTCGCCGCCGGTGTTACGGGGGAGGGAAGGAATCGGCGCCCCTGGCTGGGTGGCCGTATCGGTGGCGGCCGTCTGCTGGGGGTCCATCGAGGTCGACCCGTTGCTGGTGGGCGGAGGCCCCGCGGCAATGGCTGGCCGCCCGAAGGACCCGTCGGCCGACCCCACGCTGGCGTCCTGAAGGGATCGATTGCCTTGGGCCCCAAGCCGGAAGCTGAACAGGCCCGCCTTATCGGTCTGGGCCGCCACATAGGGTTGCCCGTTGCAGGTGATCACGATGTCGACGCGCTCCGCGGACGGCAAGCCATCTTCCAGAATCACCCGCCCGGTCAGATACCAAGCCACGCCTGGGTTGCCCTGGCCCAACGCCACGCGGCCCACCGGCAGGGCAGCCCAGAGGAGGGTCAACAGGCAAAGGGTTTTCTTCACACCGGCGCCTCCGGCCCGATTATCGCATGCCTTAACCGGTCGTGAACAGGCCCCCGGAAGTTCTCCCGCAGGCTACTTGGGCGGCGTTTGCGCGGAGGCGGAGAGCGCCTCGAGTTGGGACAGCTCCGCCCGAACGGCGGCGGCGTCCGGCGCCTGCGGAGCGAAGCTCAGATACTGGCGCATTTGTTCGGCGGCTTCGGGAAAGGCGCGGCGGTTCACCAGGATGACGCCCAGCAACTGCCAGCTCCTGGGGAACCGGCCCTGCGCGTCGAGGCGTTCGGCTTCGCGGGCGCTCTTCTCGGCGGCGTCGGCGTTGCGCAAGTTGTAGTTGGCCAGCGCGTTCAGATAGTACGCTTGCGGATAACCGTAGGGAGCCAGGCGCAGCAGCGCGCCGGTGGTTTCCGCCAGTTGCGGCCACTGTTTTTCGACGGCCTGGATGGCCGAGACGCTCACATAGGGCTGCACATATTTCGGATCGGCCCGAATGGCGGCTTGGAAGGACTGGAGGCCGGCGTCGAACTGGCCGCGGTCGGTCGCCAGCTTGCCCAATTCATACCAGGCCGCGGCGTATGCGGGATAGATCCGGGCGGCTTTTTCGAAATCCGTTTGGGCGTCGTCCAACTTGTTCTTCTTGAGCGCCTGCCGGCCTTTCTCGAAGGCGGCGCGCGAATCCTTGGGCGCGGCCAGCGAGGTGACGCTGATCACGTTGCCGGACGCCGCACTCAACTTGTGGAGCATAAGGGTCCCCACATTAGGGTTGTCGAGCGCCCTGCGGCTGCCGAGGTTAATCGTGTCCGAGCGGTATCCGGGCAGCCTGGCTCGAATTTCGCAATTCGCCAACATCAGGCGCTTGGGCGTGATGAAGATTGGCGTGGAGCTTCCCGACTGCGTCTGAACATTGGGAGCGCCGAAGAAATCCTCCATCGAGCTTACGCTGGCGTCCTGCATGACTCCGCTGTTCGGGTCGCCCAGCCGGAAGCCGAATCCGCCCTTGCTGTCGGTGAACCCCTCGGTGTGCGAGGCGCCGTCGCACACGCTCTCGATGGCCACCGGATCGCTAAACGGCAGGCCGTCGTCGCTCATTACGCGGCCGGTGACGAAGATAGGCTCCGGATTCTGTTGTGGAACGGCGGGCGGCGGTTGCGACGAGGGCGGCGGCGACCACAGCGGCGGAATGCTGGCCGGCGCCGTGGATGGCGCGGTGGATGGCGGCGAACCGATTGATCCGGCGCCGGGCTGTGCGACAGGGGCGGCAGGCGCTTGAGACCCGCCGCGCGATTGCCCGAAAACCGGTTGGAGAAGCAGCAGCGCAGCCGCGAGAACCGCGGCCGCTCGTGCGAACGTTAGAGACATGGGGACCCCTCCCTCGTTCGCATCATTATGCCACCTTTCGCAGGCGATTGACACGGCGGTTCCGGCGGTTCCGGCGGTTGCTAACTTCCCCTTGCGCGCCCCGTCTTGAATTGAGAAACTGATCGCAATACTTCACTCGGAGAAGATCGCCCATGAAAAAGCTGATGCTCTGGATGCTTGCCTTCGCGGCCGCTCCCGCGGGCGCCTTGCTCGCTCAAAACGTCACTGGTGACTGGCAGGGATCTCTGATCCTTCCGCAGGGCCGCCCGCCCCTCAGAATCGTCGTCAAGATATCGCGAGCCGATGACGAAAGCCTGAAGGCGATTCTATACAGTATCGACCAGCCTGGCCCGCCCATTAACGCCGCTTCGGCCATTCAGCAGGGTTCCACCCTGAAGCTCGACATCGCCGCGATTGGCGGCGCCTATGAGGGAAGGCTGAGCGCCGATGGAACTTCCATCGCCGGGACCTGGACGCAAGGCGGTCCCGCGTCGCCCCTGAATCTGGTGCGCGCCACGCCCGCAACCGCATGGGCCATTCCCGAGGCTCCGCCGCCGCCCATGTCCATGCCCGCCGACGCCAATCCCAGCTTCGAGGTTGCCACCATCAAGCCCAGCGACCCCGCGTCGCAAGGCGCCTCGATGCTCGTCGGCCGCGGTGGCGCCAACCTCTTCACGACTACCAACTCGACCCTCGCCGACCTCATTAGCTTTGCCTACGGCGTGCATGCCCGGCAGGTCACCGGCGGCCCGGGTTGGCTCGAAACCGACAAATACGATCTCAACGCCAAACCCGACCAGCCCGGCATTCCCAACGTGACGCAGTTGCGGACCATGGTTCAGAAGCTCTTGGCCGACCGCTTCCAACTCACCTTCCATCACGACAAGAAGGAGCTGTCCGCCTACGCCCTGACGGTCGCCAAGACCGGACCGAAGATCGCCAAAACGCAAGCCACCGGCAACCTTCCCGGTTTTGGCGGCAGAGGCCCCGGCAACATCTTCGTACGAAACGCCACCATGGCCGAGTTCGCCGAGTTCCTGCAAGCCAGAATCGTGGACCGCCCCGTGGTCGATCAGACGGGTCTCTCCGGCAGGTACGACTTCCCCTTCAAGTGGACTCCCGACGCCTCCCAGCCCGCCGCGCCCGGCGATCCCGACGACCCGCCCGATCTGTTCACCGCCTTCCAGCAACAGCTCGGCTTGAAGCTCGAGGCCACCAAGACCCCCGTCGATGTCCTGGTAATCGACCGCGTCAGCAAGCCGTCCGAGAATTAAATGCGGGGACAGACGGGACGTTACCGTGCCGGTCGCAAACGAGCCGGGAGAGGTCCTTCCGTCCCCGCCAACACAATGGAACCCAGTTCTTTTCCGGTGGCGCGGGCCTCCCGGCCTGCGCTCTTCCCCCCCCGGCCCAGAATGCCCGTGCAGTAACGGACCCAACTCCCGCTCGAACCAACACAAAACACATGGCTTGTACCGGCCGCACCACCCCAACCCGAAGCCGCCTTTGGCTGAGAGCTGAAAGCTGAACGCTGAATGCCGAAGCTCTCCTTCCCCCCGCGATTCGCCACTTTTCCGTCTATACTGAACTTAGATTGCGGAAAATCGCGATTCTAACAGTCGCATTTGCGCTGGCGGCCTCTACCCTCTCCGCGGCCGCGAAGGTCATCGCCGTCGATGTGGATGGCATCGTCCATCCCGTCACCACCGAGATCGTCGGCAGCGCCATCGCCCTCGCCAAACAGGAAGACGCGTCCCTCGTCATCGTTCGCCTGAACACTCCCGGCGGCCTGATGGACGCCATGCGCGAAACCATTGAGGAAATCGTTTCCTCCCCCATCCCCGTCGTCACCTACGTCGTTCCCAGCGGCGGACGGGCCGCCTCGGCGGGCTTTTTCCTTCTCGAATCGGGCGACCTCGCCGCCATGGCGCCGGGCACCAATACCGGCGCGGCTCATCCCGTGGCCGAGTTCGGCGACATGGACCCCATCATGAAGGACAAGGTCGAGAACGACGCCGCCGCCTCCCTCCGCGCCATCTGCACCAAGCGCGGCCGCAACAGCGAGCTGGCTGAAACCGCCGTGCGCCAGAGCAAGTCCTTCACCGAACGCGAGGCGCTCGACCAGCATTTGATCGACCTCGTCGCGCCCAACGAACAGGCCCTGCTGGCGGCGCTCGACGGCCGCACCGTGACGCGCTTCGATGGCAGTTCGCTCACCCTGCATACCGCCGGCGCCGTGGTCGAGGTCTACCGGAAGACCTTGCGCCAATCCGTGGTCGCCGCCATTGCCGATCCCAACATCGCGCTCATCCTCCTGGTCGTCGGCGCGATATGCATCTACGTCGAGTTCACCTCGCCGGGCCTGATCGCCCCCGGAGTCGTAGGCGCCATTTTCGCGTTGCTCGGGCTTTCCGCCATATCCGTCCTGCCCATTAACTGGCTCGGCGCGGCGCTGCTGCTCTTGGCCTTCACCCTGTTCGCCTTGGAGGCCAAGTTCACCTCGCATGGAGTGCTCGCGGTGGGCGGCGCCGTCTCCATGGTGCTTGGCGCTGTCATGCTCATCGATAGCCCGCTCCCCGAAATGCGCGTTCACTGGAGCACGGCCATCGCCCTCACCATCCCGTTCGCCGCCATCACCGTGCTGCTGCTTTCGCTGGCTCTGCGTTCGCGGCGCGCTAAAGTGGAAACCGGCAGGGAGGGCATGATCGGCCAGATCGGCTCGGCCATCACCGAACTGGCGCCGGCGGGCAAGGTCCTGGTGCACGGCGAGTATTGGGACGCAGTGTCCCTCGAACCGGCCGCGGTTGGCGCAAGCATCCGAGTCACGGCCATCGACAAACTGAAGTTGACGGTAGAACCCGTTCCGCATAAAGAAGGAGACTGAAGTGGATTCAGGCATGCTCATCCTGGTGGCGGCAGCCATCGTCGTGATCTATCTGCTCAACTCGATTAAGATTCTGCGGGAGTACGAGCGCGGCGTCATTTTCCGGCTCGGCCGCGTCCTCGACCAGCCCAAAGGCCCCGGCATCATCCTCGTGTTCGCGCCCCTCGACCGCATCGTCCGCGTCTCCCTGCGCATCGACGCGCAAGAGGTGCCGTCCCAGGACGTGGTCACGCGCGACAACGTCACCGTCAAGGTCAACGCCGTGATCTATTCGCGCGTCATCGATCCCCGGCTGGCCGTCCTGGAGGTCTCGAATTTCTATTACGCCACCTCCCAATTGGCCCAGACCACCCTGCGCAGCGTGCTCGGCGAAGTGGATCTCGATACCTTGCTCAGCCAGCGCGAAATGCTCAACGTGCGCCTGCAATCCACGCTCGATCAACACACCGCGGCATGGGGCGTGAAGGTGACCATGGTCGAAGTCAAGCAGGTGGACCTCGCCGAGCAGATGGTCCGCGTAATCGCCCGTCAGGCGGAGGCGGAACGCGAGCGCCGCGCCAAGATCATTCACGCCGAGGGCGAATACACCGCCGCGGAGAAGCTGGCCATGGCCGCCGAGGTCATCCAGAAGCAGCCCGCCGCCCTGCAATTGCGCTATCTCCAGACGCTGGTCGAGATCGGCGCCGAAAAGAACACCACCATCGTGTTCCCCCTGCCGCTCGATATAATCTCTTCTTTGGGCCGCGCCCTCGAACGTGCGGCCACCGGCGTTCCACAACCGTAAACCATGAAAAACAACGACACCGGCGAATACGAACTGGTGGTAGGCAATGCGCAACTGCTGAGCGTCTTCGTGATCGTCGTTCTGCTGTGTACGGCGGCTTTCGTAATGGGCTACGAGGTGGGGCAGAACACGCCGCGCTCGGCCAAGGCGCAGGCGGATACGTCGGCCCCGGTTTCCGCGCCGGCCCCAGCCGATAGCCGTCCGGCGCAGGCCGCCGCGCCGCCTCCCACCGAGACCAGCCCCACGCTGCCTTCCGATGCCAACGCGCCGGCCGGCGACGCCGCCAAGCCCGTCGAGCCGCCTCCGCAGCCCACCACCCAGCCAGCCCGCGAAACTTCCGCGGCGCCGGCGCCCGCGCCGCCTGTCCGTGAAGCGCCTGCCGCGGCCGCCCTGACGCCCGGTTCCTACTGTCAGGCCATGGCCGCGGCGCACGCCTCGGACGCGCAGTCTTTGCTCCAAACCCTCAAGGACGGCGGCATGCCCGCCAGCCTCCAAACCAGCTCGGACGGATTGGTGCGCGTGATGGTCGGGCCTTACCACGATAGGGCCTCCCTCAGCCACGCCAGGACCGATTTGGAAACCCGCTTTCAGATCCGCGGCCCCATTTGCAGGTAGCGTGAGCGGACCCCTGATACGCATCGGCGCCGCGCGGCCCAGGCTCCCCGAGTGGGCCCGCGCCGGCCCCACCCATTTCGACTCCCTCCACCGCCTCAAACGCGGATTCCGCGCGCTCAACCTCCACACCGTCTGCGAATCGGCGCGCTGTCCCAACATCCACGAGTGCTTCCATCGCGGCGCCGCCACGTTCATGATCTTGGGCAACTGGTGTACGCGCGGGTGCGGCTTCTGCGCCGTTCCGAAAGGCAACCCCGCTAAGCGCGACATGCGCCTCGACCCCGCCGAGCCCGCCAACGTGGCGCGCATGGCCGCCGCCATGAACCTGCGCTACGTGGTGCTTACCAGCGTCAACCGCGACGACCTGGAGGACGGCGGCTCCCGCCACTTCGCCGAGACCGTCCGCGCCCTGCGAAGCGCTTTGCCCGATGCCCGCGTGGAAGCCCTCACTCCCGATTTCAATGGCGATCTCGATGCCGTTGCTCGCGTCCTCGAGGCCGGACCGCACGTTTTCAACCACAACATGGAGACCGTCCCCCGTCTTTATCCGCGCGTTCGCCCACAGGCCGGCTACCGCCAATCTCTCAACGTCCTGGCGTTCGCCGCGCGCGTGGGGCAGGCGCTTTCGCCTGCCAACTTCTTGACCAAATCCGGCTTCATGGTGGGGCTCGGCGAAACCGAAGACGAGGTGCGCGCGTTGCTGCGCGACCTGCGCGATGCCGGAACCGAAGTGGCCACTATCGGACAGTACCTTCAGCCCACGCGCCGCAATCTGCCGGTGGCCGCCTACATCGAACCGCGCCAGTTCGACGCCTATCGCGATTACGGGCTTTCGCTGGGCTTCAAGATGGTGCTCAGCGGTCCTCTGGTCCGCAGCTCCTACATGGCGGACACGGTCGGCGAAGAGGCGCTGCGAAGGCCGTGCTGAACCTGCTGCTGGCGCTGGCTTCCGCGGGCTTGCTCGTTCTCGTCTTCCCTCGCTTCGAGCTGGTCTGGCTCGCGCCGGTGGCTCTCACGCCGCTGCTCGTCGCGGTTGCGCGCCAACGCCGTCCCGCGCGCCGGTTCCTGCTCGGATGGGCCGCCGGCGTGGCCTATTGGTTCGGCGTGTGCTACTGGATCGAGTTCACGCTGGCGGTTCACGGCGGCATGGGCCAGCTCGCCGGATGGGCCGTATTCTGCCTCTTCGCCGCGGCTAAGGCGCTGCACATGGGCGTGTTTGCCCTGCTGGCCGGATACCCCATGCGGCGCTGGTGGGCCGTCCCCGGCGTAGCTGCCTTGTGGGTTGCGGTGGAGGCCACCCACGGCTCTTTCGGCTTTGCGTGGCTGACGCTGGGCAACGCTGGAATCGATATGCCGGCCGCCCTGCGCCTGGCGCCCATTACCGGGGTGTACGGGCTGTCGTTCGTGTTCGCGGCCACCGCGGCGGCCCTGGCCCTGCCGCTCATGCGCCGGCCGCGCGCCCAGGCGGCCTGGCTTCTGGCGCTGCCCCTGCTCTTCCTGCTGCCGCGCCTGCCGGCCGCCGGTCCGGGACATGAGTCCGCGTTGCTGGCGCAGCCCGCCCTCTCCGAAACCGAGCAGTGGACCACCGAATCCGTGGACGCCATGCAGCGCGAGCTGGTGACGCTGACGCTCAACGCCGCTCTGCAAGACCCCGCCCGGCCGCCCGCCATCGTGGCGTGGCCCGAGGTTCCCGCGCCGCTCTATTACGACGAGGATCCGCGCTTTCAGTCCCATGTGGACGAGCTGGCGCGCGCCCTGCACGCCCACCTGCTGGTTGGCGTGGTGGCGCACACCTCCGCCGGCGAGCCGCTCAATTCCGCCCTCCTGGTTTCGCCCGATGGAGTCGTGGTCGGCCGCTACGACAAAGTCAACCTGGTGCCGTTCGGCGAATACGTGCCGTGGCCCTTCGGCGCGCTGGTGGACAAGATCTCCACCGAGGCCGGCGATTTCGCGGCGGGGAATCGCGTGGTGGTTTCGCCCGTCGCCGGCGGACACAAAATCGGCGCCTTCATCTGCTACGAATCGGTCTTCCCGAATTTCGTGCGCAAGTTCGCGGCGGGCGGCGCCGAGGCGCTCTTCAACATCTCGAACGACGGCTGGTTCGGACAGAGCGCCGCCCGCCGCCAGCACCTCTCCCTCGTGCGTATGCGCGCGGCCGAAAACCGGCGCTGGATTCTGCGCTCCACCAACGACGGCATCACCGCCACCATCGATCCCGCCGGCCGCCTGCGCGCCATCCTGCCCCTGTCCACGGAGGCGGCGTCCCGCACAAGCTTCGATTACATTTCCGAAAAGACCGTCTACACCCGCTGGGGCGACTGGTTTGCGTGGATGTGCGCCAGCCTCGCGCTGCTCTGTTTGGTGGCGGAACTGGCGATGTAGGGGCTCTGGGCCGGCCCGAGCGCTGGAGTTTCCACATTCCTCAATGAGAAGTCCGGTCCTGTCCATCCACTATTAATCTGGTTGGGATCCCAGCCCGAAGGGCGGAAGATGAGAGGCCACGGCGCAAGCCGAATGGGCTCTAAGCTAAGCCGGCATCGGAGCCTTTCCCGCCCAGCGCGGCACCGCCACCGCAGACGAGGCTGCGGTGCGAGGCTGTAGCCGGACTCCAGCGCGTTTGGTTTAGCGGTCCTGATTTGGTGAGACTTCCCAGAACGCGACTTGGGGACCCCTCACCTAATCCGACATTCCTGGGACCATTTTGCGTCCGGCCCGGAAGGGGCAGATTCGGGAGAGTACGAGTGCTATGCTGGTTTCCTGCGTTCGGGGTCTTAAATCTCGGGAATGGTGGGTCCATTTGCTCTTGCCAGAATGGATAAAGTGGCGTAAAATCAATGGTATCCAGGTGGAATGTCGTGTGTGAAGATGCGGAAATGATCAATCCAGCGTCGGAGCAATTAGCGGCAATTTCAAGACTTTTCTCATCAAGCGTCATTCGTGAGCTGGCGCGCAAAGGGAAATCGCCGCTCTTTGCTAGGTTGGCGCGCAGGTCGCTGCTAGTCGATGCCCGGACGAAAGAGCAGCACGTCCGCGCTTTGTTCGACAGGGCTTTTGCATTTCTCGAACGAGACGGATATCGAGACGAGTACATCTATAAGGCCGCCCTTACTCATAAAGTCCTTCTTGGGAGGCACTCCCTCCAGACCGCATCGATGCTCACCGAATTCCGCGTTGGCGATTGCAAGGCTGATGTTGTGATCTTGAATGGTACGTCCACGGTTTACGAGGTCAAGTCCGAGCGGGATTCGCTGAGCAGGCTTAAGCGTCAGGTCGAAGCGTACAGGCGGGTATTCGCGCGGCTTTACGTGATCGCTGCTGAAAAGCACGTACCTGCCGTCGTGGCGTCCGTACCCAAGGACGTCGGCGTCATGCGACTGAACAGCCGGCGCCAGATCTCGACCTTGCGCGAAGCCGTTGATCGAGCCGACTACGTGTCTACAGCCGCCATCTTCGATTCGATTCGTACTGTTGAGGCTAGACTGATTCTGAGGTCCCGGGGCATCATAGTCCCGGCTGTTCCGAATACGCGGTTGAATGCCGTCCTTCGAGAACTCTTCGTTCAATTGGTCCCGCGCGACGCCCACGACGGAATGGTGGAAGTGTTAAGGAAGACGCGAAATCTCTTGCCCCTGTCTACTCTTGTCGCCCAACTTCCTCCTTCTCTTCAAACTGCGGCGTTGTCAGCGCCGCTTCGCAAACTTGATCACGCACGACTCGTTGCGGCGGTTAATACCCCACTGAGGGACGCGCTGGCCTGGGCCTAGACGCATGTACCATCCCTACTTTCGCGGCAAGCAGTACGAGCTGATAACTGTCAGGGAGACGGCCTCACTCTTGGCAGTAGCCGATTTTCGCCCGATTATCGAGCCAGTACGAAGTGAGTTCGGTGGACTCCAGAGAGCGCTTGATGCTGTTCGCCAAGCAAAAGGGCACGCCGTTGTGATCGTCAACCCCCAATGCGGCGACCTGTCAGAGGCCGGGGACCTCTCAATCGACTTGTTCAACCGAAACAGCTTGGGGTCCTCGAATGTCGCGCCTGGGATTTTGCTGTCCCAAGGCATATCATTGGCTGCGGCGATGAAGGCGTATGAGACTCATGCCTCCTTCGCGCCGGTATTCATCCATGCGGGCTTCACCGAACCAAAACCTCTTGCTGAAGCGCTAGGGAAGCCGACGAAGGATCAACGCCACGTCTTCGTTGATCGGCTTTGCGGCAAGCTCTACCAGCGGCACTTCAAAGGCAGCTTCAGGGTCTTGCTCAGAGACGGATTCAAGCGAATGCGTAATGCTGACTACGTGCCTGTTGAGCCATTCTCCGATCTCCACGCCACCTACACCGAAGAAGGGATGGACGGCTTCGGCGACTTTCTGACAGTGGGTGATGAGTACAATGAAGGTGGTGGCCCAGCCTATGCCGTCGCGATCCACCTAACGTTCATCGATCCCGAACAAGACGACGCCATGCAGATTTATCATTTTGTGTCGGAGAGGCAGCTTGTTCCTACTCCGAAAGATCCGGCTGGGAAATTCGCCGAGGCGCTGGCACAGATGATAGAGACGCTGGATAAGCCGGGATCGAAGGTGGCTGAAACACGCGCTGTGGCAGAGTTTCGAGGGCTGTACAAGCAGGGGCATTTCCCTGGTCTTGGCTACATCAAAAAGCTGTCCATGAGTCATCACATCCAGACGCTTGCCCGATACTTCAAGACGGCGGTATAGGTGGCCATGGTCTGTTGTCCTGAGTGCTTTGGAGACCGACATCTACGGAACAGCCTCATACCGTTACTTTCGACCGAAGTTGGCCGCTGTACGTACTGCGAGACGGACGGCGTTCCGGTGTTGCCGCCCGCCGGCTTGTCCGAGTATTTCGAACTCCTGGTAAGTGCCTATCAACCAGACGCCGCTGGCAAGCTACTGGTGAGGCTGTTTCGCGAAGACTGGGGCCTCTTCGACCACAAGCGCATGGACGATCCACGCGCGAAGGACTTGCTCGGCGAAATCCTCGATGACGGTGAGATCGTCCGGCGCGCATTCTCTCCCGTCAAGAGCCTTGACTCGAACCGGCTTGCTGACTGGGAGAAACTGCGCGACGAGCTGAGGTACAAGAACCGGTTCTTCCCCGAGGAGAGTTTCGACCTGGTGCGGCTCGAGAGTCTTCTTTCACATCTAACAACCGCATCAACCGACGAGGTTCCAGTGACCTGGTACCGCGCCCGAATCCAGGCCAGCGACGCAGCCATCCCGATAACCGAGATGGGCGCTCCGCCGAACAGGAGCGCGTCCCACGGCCGCGCAAACCCGGCTGGTATTCCGTACCTCTATCTCGGTTCCACAGAAGACACAGCGATATCCGAGATTCGGCCACACACGGGCGAAACTGCGTGCCTGGCAGATTTCAGGACACCGGCGGGACTAAAGCTTGTCGACCTGAGAAGGCCGAGAAAGATGGTGTCGCCGTTCCTGTTGGCGGACGCCGAGGATATCGGTAGGATGCGAAGCGATCTCCCCTTCCTTGAGCGCCTTGGTGACGAACTAACGCTCCCGGTCGTGCCGCAATCTGCCGCAATCGACTATACCCCCAGCCAGTACCTATGCGAGTACATCAAGCATTGCGGCTACGACGGCGTCATCTATCGAAGTTCGGTCAGTGACGGAATGAATCTGGCCCTTTTTGATCCAGCAAGGGCGGAACCGGGGCATGTGAGCCAGTACAGGGTTAAACGGGTATCCGTCAGCATCGCCCCACTCGAGGAGCCGGATAGCCCGCTGCCCCCCCTGGCTCAACCAGGACCCGCTGCCTAGCAATCCGACCGAATTGTTCACTCCGGCCCGATGAATACCCACAACCTTGCTTGCACCAACCGTGTAATCGCAGCCCCGCACGTTGGCCCCAAACGCCCTTCGATGCAATCCGGCCAGGTTGGTCCCCACTCCGTCGGCTCGCGCCCGGCAACCGCTCTAGTCTGATCTTTCCCGTGTGCGCCTAGGTTAGGTCAGCGCCCATTCGGCGCAAGCCGCGGGATACGTCGAATCGCGCATGTAGCCCGGAAACGGGGCGGAAGTCCCCGCCACACACCAGCAACCAACATCGCCGTGGGGCGGCGGGCGCGAAGTCTGGGGCTGGGACCGCCCTTCGGGCTAAATCTTAGGGTGTTGGATATGTCCAGGACGTGTCCGACCCCTGCCACGCGGGCGCTGGCCGTCATCCGTGCCGGATGACGAGCACGTCGCCGTCTTTCACCACGTACTCCTTGCCTTCGAGGCGCAGCAGGCCTTTCTCCCGCGCGCCGGCGTATCCGCCCAAATCCACCAGCGCCTTCCAATTCACCACCTCGGCGCGGATGAACTTCTTCTCGAAGTCGGAATGGATGGCGCCGGCGGCTTTCACCGCGTGGCTGTGCGCCGGAATGGTCCAGGCGCGCACTTCGTCCTCCCCGGCGGTCAGGAAACTCATCAGGCCCAGCAGGGCGTAGGTCGCCGTGATCAGCCGCTCCAGGCCGGATTCGCGCAAGCCGTAGCTGGCCAGGTAATCGAGCTGCTCGGCGGCGCTCAACTCGGCCAACTCCGCTTCGATCTTGCCGCAGACGGCCGCGGCCGACGTGTGCTTGCGCCCCGCCAGCGGGCCTTCGCGGTACTCCACCTCGCGCTGGTGCAGCTTGCCCGCCTCCTCTTCGCCCAGGTTCAAGACGTAGAGCATGGGCTTGCGGGAGAGGAACTGGAAGCCGCGGATGCGCTTCTCCTCTTCGGCGTCCAGATCGAGCTGGCGCAGCGGCTGGTTGTCTTCGAGCGACGCCAGGCACCGTTGAAGCAGCTCGAACTCGTGGTCCAGCTCGGGGTTCTTGATTTTCTTGCGGTCCTTATCGAGGCGTTCGAGGCGCTTCTCCACCACCACAAGGTCGCTCAGAATCAGCTCCGTCTCCACGTCCTCCAGGTCGCGTATGGGGTCCACCGAGCCTTTTTCGTGAGGAATGGTCTCGTCCTGAAACAGGCGCAGGACCTGCGCGAAAGCGTCCACCACGCGCAAGCTCGCCAGGTAGCCGGGGTCGCGCAAGTTCTCCTTCGAGATGGCCGGCATGTCCACGTATTCCACCGTGGCGTGCGTGACTTTGAGCGGTTCGAAGAGGCGCGCCATCTCATCCAGGCGCGCGTCCGGCACCTTCGCGACGCCCATGCGCGCGGCCGTGGAGCCGATCCGGGTGTCCTGCGGGACCCCGGTCAGGATGGTGAACAGAGAGGTCTTGCCTACCATGGGCAGGCCGATAATAGCTGTCTTCATATGGGAACGGCTTACAGGGGAACTTCCACCTGGCTAAGGATGTCTTCGATGATGCGCTCGCCCACGTCGGCGCGCCGCGGCACGAGCGCCGTGCGCGTATTGATGACCACGCGGTGCGCGAAAATGGGGACGGCCAGACGCTTCACGTCGTCGGGAATGGCGAAATCCCGCCCATCGAGCAGCGCCAGCGCCTGCGTGGCGCGGTACAGCGCCTGCGCCCCGCGCGGGCTGACGCCCAGCGCCAGCGCTTCGTGGTTGCGCGTCTTTTCGACGATGGCGAGCATGTAATCGACCAGCGCCTCTTCCACCGCGACGGCGTGCACCGCCTCCTGGATTCGCAGCACGTCTTCGGCCGATAGCCCCGCGGCGCCGGCTTCCCTCTCGGCCGCATTCGAGTTGCGCACGATCAACCGTTCGCTGGCCGCGTCCGGATAGCCGATGCGCAGCCGCATCAGGAAGCGGTCTAGCTGCGATTCGGGCAGCGGATACGTGCCGTAGTGCTCCACCGGGTTCTGCGTGGCGATCACCATGAACGGCCGCGGCAGCGAGTGCGAATGCCCGTCGATGGTGACCTGGCTTTCGTTCATGGCCTCGAGCAGCGCCGACTGCGTTTTCGGAGTGGTCCGATTAATCTCGTCCGCCAGCAGAAAGTTGCTGAAGATGGGACCCGGCTTGAACTCGAAAGCCTCCGTGCGGACGTTGTAGATGGTCACGCCCAGGACGTCGCTGGGCAGCATGTCGCTGGTGAATTGCAGCCGGTGGAAGCGGCACGAAACCGCGCGCGCCAGCGCATGCGCGAGGGTGGTCTTGCCGACGCCCGGCACGTCTTCGATGAGCAGGTGCCCTCGAGCCAGCAGGCACGCCAGCGAGAGCCTGACCACGTCCGGCTTGCCGCGAATCGCCGCGCCGAGTACCGCCTCCAAGCCGGCCAGCCCGCGGGCGATTTCAGCCGAGGACCCAACCGGCTGCGCGACCATAGGTTGCCGATCGGACATTACAGGTTCATGATACTAAAGTTCGCCGGCGGCCCGTTCTCTCCGCGCCGCACTTGTCGCGCCGCACTCTCTGCGCCGCGCCGCCGCCTGAATTGCAGGATACTTTTAGATTGGACTCAAAATCCCTGCTCTCGATCGTCGTCCCCGTGTTCAACGAGGAGGAGTACGTCGAGGCGGCCATCGTCCGTGCCTTGGCGGCGCCGCTGCCCGCGGGCCTTCGCTCGGAAGTCGTGGCCGTGGACGATGGCTCCACCGATTCCTCGGGACGCATCCTGGACGATCTGGCGGCGCGCTTTCCCGAGCGCATTCGCGTCTTCCACCACCCCGTCAATCGCGGCAAAGGGGCGGCCGTGCGTACCGCCATCGAGCGCGCCGCCGCCATGCTGGCCGCCATGGCCCGCGCCCCGCGCTTCAACAAGTGGATGGCGGACGCCATCCTTCCGGCCGTCGGCTCGCGCGTGCCGGAACTCGGCGCAGGCATCGGCAACATGACCCGCCACCTGGCCCGCGGCCTGCGCTGTTACATGGCGACCGATATCGACGAAGAGCACCTGTCGCGCCTGCGCGTGCGCTTTCAAGGCAGACCCAATTTGGAGGCGCGCCGCTGCGACCTTCGCGAAGACGCGGATTTTTCCGGCCTCCAGGCGCGCTTCGATACGGTGGTCTGCCTCAACGTCGTCGAGCACGTGGAAGACGACCTGGCCGCGCTGCGCCGCATTCGGCGGACGCTGCTGCCCGGCGGCCGCGCCATCGTTCTGGCGCCGCGCGACCAGGCCATCTACGGGTCGCTCGATAAGGCCCTCGGGCACTGCCGGCGCTATGCCGCCGGGGAACTCGAAGCGCGCATGACGCAGGCCGGCTTTCGCGTCGAGCGCGCCTTTCCGTTCAACCGCATCGGCCGTCCGGGGTGGAGACTGAATGGCTTGGTTCTGCGGCGCGAAGACTTCGGCGCATGGCAGCTTCGGGTGTTCGACGCGCTGGTTCCCCTATGGAGACGGATCGACCGCCTGCTCCCCTGGCCGGCCGTCTCTATCGTCGTGATCGGGGTGGCCGAATGATGGGCGCTACTCCACCAGCAATGCGCAGATGCTGTCCATGACGCCGCGAATTTCCGTGCCCGGGCCGTTGTAGTTGTTGGCCAGGATCGAGAAGGCGATCCAACTTCCGTCGGGCCGCTTGGCATAGCCCGAAAGCGCGCTCACATGCGCCACCGCGCCGGTCTTGGCGAAAATGCGCCCGGCGGCGGGGCTGTCGCCGAAACGCGCGCTCAGCGTCCCGTCCCGTCCCGCCACCGGCAGCAGCGAAAGCCAGGCGTCATGCGCCGGCGAGGCCAGCATGAAACGTAATAGCTTGACCACCGCCGAAGGGGTCACCAGGTTCAGGCGCGCCAATCCCGACCCGTCGTTGATATTCCAGGAAGCCGGATCGATGCCCGCCTCGCCCAGGAATACGCGGAGTTCCTCCAGCCCCGCCTCCAGGCTGCCCACGTTGCGGCGGGCGCGGCCCACCGCGCGCAACGCCATTTCGGCGTGCAGGTTCTGGCTGACCTTGTCGGTGACCCGCAGGTCTTCGATCAGCGGCGCGGACGTGCGCCTCGCCAGTTCCACGCCGGCAGGGCTGGCGGAAGAGGGCGCCGCCTTCAAATCGGCCGGCTCGTCGCGGTACAAGTGCCGCGCGATGGCGCCGCCGCCCACCACGATCCCCCGCTCTTCGAGCGCCTGGCGAAATGCCGCCGCCGCGTAACGCGCCGGGTCCGCCACGCTCAGCCGCAACGTCTCGGCCCGCCCGCGCAGCGGAATCGACCCCCACAGACGCACCTGCATGCCGCCCGGATCGCGCTCGAATTCGATTTCTCGCGTCCCGCCTTCCACCGTGCGAACCCGGTTTTCGATGGCGTAGTACTCCACCGGCGGATCGAATGTCACTGCCGCCAAATCGCCCGCGCGCCCGCCTGGCTGCACGGTCAGCGCAATCGAGTTGTCGTTCAGGGCCAGCGCGGAAACCGCCGTCCCGTAATCGTATTGCAGGTCGTCGGCCGCCCAGCCTTCCGCGAAAGGCTCCCACACGTACCAGGCGTCGTCGCCGATAATGTCGCCATCCACCCGCTTCACGCCGCGGGCCGCCACCTGGTCCGCCAGGTCTCCCAGCGCCGCCAGGGGGTTTCCGGCCGGAGATCCCATGCGATACGGTATGGAACGTCCCGAGAGGTTCGGATCGCCGCCTCCCGCCAGCGCCAGCCAGCCGTGGATGCGCCCCTCCGCGTCCGCCGCGCTCTCCGCCAGCACGCGCGTCCGGAACGTGAAATCCGGGCCCAGCCGCGTCAGCGCCAGCGCCGTCGTGAACAGCTTGGTGTTCGATGCCGGCACGAAGAATCGCTCCGGATTCAACTCGTAAAGCGTCTGTCCGCTGGCCGCATCGACGATTTGGATTCCCCAGAAAGCCGCGCGCGTGGTGGTCGAGGCCGCCAGCAACTTCTCCACGCGCTCCGCCAGCGCGGCGCCCCGCAATCCCCACGGGCACAGCAGCACCGCCGCCAGCAGCGCCGCGCCGGCCCGCCGGTCCCGGCCCCCGGTCTTCATCTGCCCGTGACCTTGGTTTCCAGCCAGATGGCCAGCACCAGCGCCGTCACCATGCAGGTTCCCAGAAGCGGAAGGCCGATCACCACCCCCACGCCCCATTGGTTCGCCGCGTAGCCCAGCGTCGCCGGCGCCAACAGTCCTCCCAACAGCGCCAGGGAAAAGATGCCGTTAAAGAAGCCGGGATGGTAGTAGGGGAACCGCCGCCCGATGGCTTCCGAGACCAGCGGGTACACGCTGGCATAGCCCGCGCCCAGGAAAACGACCGCCGACGCCGCGCCGAACCCGGTCTCGGTGGAAAACAGAATCAGGCACCCGAACAGCGCCGAAAGCACGCTGCCCAGCAACAGCCGGGTATGGCGGACGCGCGGCATCACGGCGATGGCGGCCCATCGTCCTCCCATGAGGGAGATCCAGTAAAGGGCCAGAATCCGCAGCGCGCCCTCGGGGCTCATGCCCACACGGCGAATCAGCAATAGCGGCAGCCATCCCGCCAGGGACCACTCGTTTCCGGATTGAAAGAACAGCAGCAGCGCGAACAGTACCGCGCCCAGGCTGCGAAAATCCGCGAAAGCCTGCCGCAGCGTGGGCTGCACCTCGGCCGCGGCGGCGGGCGGAGCCGTGTACGTGGACCGCCAGTAAAGCCCCGCGAAGATCAGCGGCGCCACCGCCATCAGCGCCAGGGTGATGGTCACGTTGTACCCGTAGAACGCCCCGATGGCCACCAGCGCGGCCGCCAGGCAGCCCACCCCGTACCAGATGCCGCCCTTGGTGACGGCGCCGGCGGCGTCGGCGTGATAGCTCCAGTAGATGGCCTGAAACAGCGCCAAGTTGAGCATCCCGGCGGCCGCGCCCAACGCCAGCAGCCCGGCCGCCCGCCACCACGCGGAGGCGGGCGGAGACACCAGCGCCAGGTAGACCAGCGACGCGCACGCCAGCAAGCAAGCGAACACCAGCAGGAAGGGTAGCCCGCGCCGCGCCATCAGGTAGCGCGCCGGTTTGGAAGATCCCGCCAGCCCGATGCCCACGCACAGAAAGTAGTTGCCCACCGTCAGAAACTCCGGCGGGTCGCGGTGGTAGCCCCAGGCCGGCAGAATGGCTCCCAACAAAGCCAGCAGAAAGCCCGAGAGCAGGAAGCCCGCCAAGGCCTTGCCCGCGCCGGATGGAGTACCTTCCACGTCAACCGGCCTGGATGGCGCAAAACTCACAGGTTGATTGTAACCCCTGCGGGGACGGGAGGACAGCGCACCCGCTAGGTCCGAAAATGAGCCGCCCAATCTGCCGCCCAATCCGCCGTACGGTTTCTCCCTACTGGTGTTATACTAGTCCCGCCCGAAGGGCCAGAGAGGAAGACTGTGGTCGATATGCGGCGGACATCCCTGCGCGCGGTCCTGGTTGCGGCCGTAGCGCTCTCGCTTGCTTCTGCTCAGAACAAGCCCATCCCACAACTGGCAAAGAAGGACGGCAAATTCTCGTTCCTGGTCGATGGTAAGCCGTTCCTCCTTCTCGGAGGGCAGGTCGGAAACTTCAGCGCCTTTCCCGACCGCATGGAGCGCGCCTGGCCCAAGCTCAAGGCCATGAACGCCAACGTGGTCGAGTATCCGGTCTACTGGAACGTCATCGAACCCCAGGAAGGCAAGTTCGACTTCCGCGACTTCGATGCCATCCTGCGGGCCGCGCGCGCCCAGGGCCTGCGCGTCGATATGCTCTGGTTCGGAACCTGGAAGAACGGCGCCATGGACTGGACCCCCAACTGGGTCAAGTCCGATCCGAAACGCTTCCCCCGCGTGATCGACCGCGGCGGCGCTCCCATCCGCGTGCTATCGCCCCATTCGCCGGCCACCCTCGAGTCCGACAAAAAGGCCTACGCGACCATGATGAAGCACCTCCGGGAGATCGACGAGGCGGACCGCACCGTGATCCTGATGCAGGTCGAGAATGAGCCGGGAATCCTCGGCAGCGTCCGCGACTACTCGCCGGAATCGAACAAGCTGTTCAACGGACCCGTCCCCGAAAAGTTGACCTCCGCCCTGAAGAAAGCGCCGGGGTCGTGGAAGGAAGTCTTCGGACGCGTCGCGGAAGAGGCCTTCACGGCCTACTACCTCTCCACCTACATCAACGAAGTGGCCCACGCCGGCAAGCAGGTCTATCCCCTGGTCACCTACGTGAACAACTGGAACGGCGGGTATAACACCAATGATAATTACGACCGCTGGGACCGCCCCGGCGAGAGCTATCCCAGCGGCGGGTCGGTGTCGCATATGCTCGACCTCTGGAAAGCCGCCGCTCCGGATATCGATATGCTGGCCTCGGATACCTCCAGCCAGCCGACCGCCGACTATCGCCTGATTGGGGCCAAGTATGCCCGCCCGGACAACCCTCACTGGAGCCCCGAAGCCGTGCGCGGCATGACCGGTGCGAGGAACGCCTTCTATGCGCTGGCCGACTTTTCCGCCATCGGCTTCGGATCGTTCGGCGTGGATGGCGCGGGCGCGGCCCTGGGTCCCCAGTTCGTCGACCTCGGCGCCGACTACCGGCTGTTCCGCGCCGCCATGCCGGCCATCCTCGACCTGCAGCGGAAGGGCGGCCTCCAGGCGGCCGTGGAAGAAGACCCCATCCGTTCCCGACACCTGATGTTCGGCAGCTACGACGTGCGCGTCCAGTTCCGCCCGCCCTCCAGGTTCGCGCCGGCCCCCGCGGCCGGAGCCGAGCCGTCGGGCCGCGTGCTGATCGGCGAGCTGGGCCCCGACGAATTTCTGGTCCTCGGCTTCGACTCCACCGTCGAGTTCCGCCCTTCCCAAGGTTCGGACTTCACCGCCGCGCAGTTCCTCGAGGCCGACGAAGGCGTCTATGACGACAACGGCGTTTGGAAGCGCACCGACATCGGGCGGATCGCCCAAGGCGACTACGCCCCGCCCACCGTCAGCCTCCCCGCCCAAGGAGCGTTGTTCAAGGTCAAGCTCTTTCGCTACTGACGCCGATCTCGTCCGAACCGTATTCTCCGCGCCTCCGCCTCAAACAGGCGTTCCGCCGCCACGGACCCGGGCCGCGCTGCCGGCGCCTACCGCTCCACCGACGTAATCGCCTTATCGAGCGCGGCGCGGTCGATCTCATACCCCAGCCCCGCCTTGACCGGAGCGTGAACGCAGCCATCCGAAGCGATCCGAACCGTATCCTTCATATACGGCTGGGCGTCGCGGGCGCCTTGCGGATAGGGCACTTCCACGAACGCACTGTTCGGCATGGCCAGTTCGCAATGCAGATGAGCGGCCTGATGCAGCACGTTCCCCACGCCGTGCGGCATGCACTCCATCCCGTGGCACTCGGCCAACACGCCGATCTTCACGCCGGGCGTGATTCCGCCCACGTTATCCACCACGAAACGCAGCGCACCAGCGGCCCCCCGGCGCAGGTATTCGGGATACTCGTACAACGAGAATAAGAACTCGCCCACGATCACCGGCGTTCGCAGGGCCGCGCACAACTGCGCATGTCCGTCGATGTCCGTCGAGGGCAGCGGGTCCTCGAACCCCCGGAAATGAAGCTCGTCCAGCAGCCGCCCCACTTCCATCGCCTGGCTCCGCGAATAGTTGCCGACGCCGTGATGCAGCAGATCGAAATCGTCCCCCACCGCCTTGCGCAAGGCCCGGCAGATCTCCATATCGAGCCGGTAGTGGCTGTCGCCATCGGCCGGCGACACGGGCGGCGGATTGATTTTGAACGCCTTGAATCCCTCCGCCTTCGCCTTCAACGCCGCCTCCACGTAGGCGTCGGGCGTCTTCGCCGGCAGATGTTGTGAGCTGGCGTAGGCCGGCACGCGGTCCTTGTACGCCCCCAAGATCCGGTAGACCGGCAGGCCCACGGCCTTGCCAATCAAGTCCCAAAGACAAATATCGATGCCCCCGGCTTCCGGCGGCTGCCCGTAGTGCCGCCGCACTGGCGAGTATTGGGACGTGAACTGCAAGTGATCCAGCGCATTCTTGCCGATTAGGGTTCTCTGCGCATAGCTCAGCCAGCCCGAATTGTCCCAGTTGGCGTGGAACACGCGGGTCTGAAGCGTGCAGATGCCCTCGGCGCCGCTCGCCGCGGCGATCGACGCCAGCCGCCCTGTAGCGGTCGCGTAGACTTTCACCGCCTTGATGGTCAGGTCCGGCAGGTCCGCCGGTTTGACGCCCGCGGCGGATGCCGTCTGCGCCCGTAGCGCCGCTGGCAGCAGTCCCGCCGCCGACGCCAGCGCCGAGGCGCCGAGGAACCCCCGGCGCCCCACCTCGGGTTGTTCGCCCGTCTCCATTGCCCCGGCTATTTCAGATCGCCGAAGTGCACCGCTTCAGGAGTGCTCGGCTGGTCGAGCAACTGAATCGTGGTCGAAGGTCCCAGATTCACGCCGGGCCCCCACGCGTGCAGCGCCCAGACAATCTTCTTGTCGGGCGTAAGTTCAAGCGCCTGCACCGCGGCCGTGGCGGCATCGGCCGTCCCGTTCCACGAATTGAACCAGGTATTCACAATGGTGTTCCCGGTGGGCAGCCGTTGCGCGATCTGGATCGAGTTGAACAAGTAGTCCGGTACGTCCGCCGACGTAAACTCCCAGACCGTATTCCCGGAGGGGTTCACCTCGCGAACCGACTTTCCTCCGGAGACCAGCGTGTTGCCGTTCTTCAAACGCTCCGCCGACCACAGACCGCCGTCCACCTGGTACGACCACAGCGATTTGCCATTCGAATCGTACTCCACCACCTTGTTCAGGTCCATGTGCGCCACCAGCAACGTGCCGGCGTCGGTCAGCCGCGCATGGCGGAAATGGCCGTGCACGCTCTTCGGGTTCCTCACCGGAACCTCAAACTCGCGCACCTTCTTCCCGGTGGCGATGTTTACCACCACAACCTTCGCGGGGTCGCCGTTCTGCACGTAGAGCACCAGGTCCTTGCCGATCGGCTGCGCCGTGTGGATCTCGGTCCCGGCCGGAGCGTCGTAACTCCACAGCGTCTTCTTGTTCTTGTCGATCAGCTTTATGCCGAACTGGTGCGCGAAGAGCACGCTGCCGTTCGAGAGCATCACCGCGTCGCTGATCTCGCCCTTGCCCGCCGGATCGTGATACTCCCAGGCGATCTTGCCTTTGCGGACGATGTACATGTCCTCCGTCTTGGCCTCGCCGGCGTAGAAGAAATCGTGCTGCGCCAAACCCTTGCCGGGCAGCACGCTCGGGACTGCGGGCTTGGCCGCGGCCGCCGGTTTGGCTTCCTGCCCCCAGGCAAGCGTCACCGCGCACACCGCGCCGGCCGCCACAGCCGGAACCATCGTTCGTAGCATCTGTCTGTTTGTCATTAGTGTGAGATCCTGAATGCCGTTAGTAACCGTAAACTTGCAGGTGCAACGCCTTGGGCGCGCCGCCCGCCAGTCGAATGCCTTGCCCGGACTCGCCCTTGATGGCCTTGTTCGGAGCGTCGTAATTCAGCATGATGTCGTCGCCGTTCAGGCGCCGTCCAGGCGCCCACCGCCCGTCCACGTAAGCGCCTTCTTCCAGCTTCGCAACCGCCGCCGCCGACCCGCCCGGTCCGTTGAACGTGGCTTGCACCCCGCTCCCCAGAATGGTGTAGTCGTCCGGTCCGGTCGAAATCGCAATAGCGTACGCGGCGGGTGGCTGCGCATTGCCGCCGCCCCCGGGCGCCGGCGCCGGCTGCCGCATTCTCCCCATCGAAAACGCCAGCGAGTACTTCCCCAGTTGCACCGTTTCGGCGGGGTGCTGCGCGTTCAGCGAGACAGCCTTGATCGTGCCCTTGGCTTGCGCCTCCAAAATCTCCGGGGCCGCCTCCGCCAGCAATCCGTAAGCCTGCGCCAATGGCGTTCCAGCGTCCGCCCCGCGCTCGATTCCGAAGGGCGATATCCCCATCGCGGCGTGGTTGCCGATCGCGTAGAACGCATTCGCGGCGTCCCCGCGCGTCTCCGGTATCCACAGCGGATTTCCCGACCTGTCGTACCGCCCGCACCATTCCGCGAAGTTCGGCAGATAGATGTCCGGCGCCAGAATGTCGATGCCCGGCGCGCCCTGCTGCCACACGTTCAACTGGATGGGCAAGGCGCCGCCGCTCGAATAATCGCCGATTTTTTCGCCCAGATCCACGTTGATGAACATAGGCAGTGGATACTCGGCCTTGCCGGCTTTTGCGACTTTATCGACGTAGAGCGCGTAGTGCCAAGCCATGAAGATCTCGTTCGTCATGGGGTGGTCGCCGAACACCTCCGCCCATGTTCCCGACGTCTTGCCGCCGGCCGCTTCCCAATACTGGCGGAACTCGGAGACCAGGTTCTCCTTGTTCTTCGCCATGTAATCGATAAGTTGTTTGGGAACCGGCGCGTTGAAGGCCGCCTTGCCCTCGGGGAGCTGGTCGCGCGTGGCCCCCGGGCAGCCCACTTCGTTCTCCACCTGCATCATGATCACCGTGTGGGCTTCCCCATCCACTTCGCGGATGTGGCGCATCAGCGCCGCGTAAGCATTGGCGTCCGCCTTCCAGTTGGCTTCCTTGAAGACCGATAGGTAGGTGATAACCTGCCCGTTCTCCGCCAGAAACAGCGGATACTGTTTCGGGTCTTTCTTCACCCACAGCGGCGTATAGGACGACTCGCCGTTCTTCCAGCTTCCGAACCACAGGAAAATCAGGCGCAAGTGGTTCCTGCGCGCCTCGCGTATGGCGCCATCCACCAGCGCGAAGTCGAACTTACCCGGCGCCGGCTCAATCAGCTCCCAAGTGACCGCCGCCAGGACGGTGTTCATGTTGGCCGCGGCCAGCTTCGACCAGTACGGCGCCATGTATTCCATGCTGGATGAAGCCGAATTAGTCAGTTCGCCGGCCAGAATCAGGAACGGGCGTCCATCCACAATCAATTGAGTGGCCTTGCCGCGCCTCTCAAGGTGCGGAATGGCGGCGCTGGACACCGGCTGGGCATCCGCGCCGCCCAGACCGAGCAGCGCCACGGCGAAGGGCAGCAGGTAGCGAAGTTTCATGTCCAAACACGATACCGCCCTGCGCCGCCCCGCACAAGCTCGGTCCGTAATCCGTCCGTAAGGTATTTCGGAGTGCGCGCCGAATGACGAAATGCCGGGCTGGGGAGCCATTGGGCGATTTTCACCTGCCCGGTCCAGGCGCCGCCGCATGCAATTCGGGTTTATGCGCAGACTCCGGAAACCGTCACCCACCGGGCATCCGTTGCCGTTTTCCGCGACCTCAGCCGTTGGAATCTCGCTCTGGACCAGTCGATTATGTCCCTACGCTAGTGGTCTGCGTCTGAATTCCTGAGGAGTATAGCGAAGCTAAGTGGGGCAGGCAATCTTGCCTGCAGCCGCCTTTCAGGCGGCTGGACCCGCTGGAAAGCGGGTCCGCGGGCTGTATAGC
>Ga0182027_10003339_pt1 | contig 25526 bp, 24 predicted proteins | sample 712E1DmetaG_FD_121300 | JGI IMG/M metagenome (GOLD analysis project Ga0182027, IMG submission 121300) | Permafrost microbial communities from Stordalen Mire, Sweden - 712E1D metaG (Illumina Assembly) | ecosystem: Environmental > Terrestrial > Soil > Wetlands > Permafrost | place: Sweden...
CAAATATACCCGGGCTACAGCTGCTTTTCTTCTTCCAAGAGCATTGATTGTTTCCATTTATCTTGCTTAAAATATTTTAAAGTTCAATTTTTTTAGGTTTCTGTGCTTCATGAGGATGTTCTGCTCCGGCATAAACATGTAAATTACGATAGAGCGCACTTCCAAGCCTGTTTTTAGGCAACATACCTTTCACAGCTTTCTCAACTAATCCGATAGGTTTCTTTTTCAACAGCGCTTCAGCAGTTGTAAATCTTTGGCCTCCCGGGTAACCTGTATAACGGACATAAACTTTATCTGACCATTTTTCACCTGTCAGATCGATCTTTTCTGCATTGATAACAACAACGTTGTCACCACAATCAACATGAGGTGTAAAGTCGGTTTTGTGCTTTCCTCTAAGCATTGAGGCCACAACTGATGCAAGTCTTCCAAGAACCTTTCCTTCAGCATCAATAATTACCCACTCCTTGTTTACAGTAGATTTATTTGCTGAAACTGTTTTATAACTTAAGGTGTTCACTAGTTCTTATTTTTAAATTGATACACTTATATTTAATGTAATTACCCCATTATTTTGGGGTCTGCAAAAATACAACATATTTTCTAAAAAAAAAGAAATCTGTACAGATTTTATTTTTGTTATGCAAAACTAGCTTAATTTTATATCCTGGTTTAATTAAAATAATATTAAGTATCTGTTATCTTAATAAATTCGGTTGCCAGTTATTTATTTTATTATATAACCCCCTTCCCAGCCTTCCCACAGAGGGGAAGGAGTAAATCATTTCCCCCTTGGGGGAAACAGGAAAGGGGGTAGAAACAAAGGAATATTAATTCAAATCAGGAATGGGAAGCGACAAATTATTTCTCCGGAAAGCAATTGAAATAGCAACGATTGGTATCAGTGATGGAGGAGGCCCTTTTGGTTCCGTCATAGTAAAAGATGGTATAATAATCTCTGAAGCCTTCAACAGAGTAGTTCTGAATAATGATCCGACTGCTCATGCTGAAATACTTGCAATCCGACAGGCTTCTACTGTTTTGCAGTCTCACGACTTGCAAGAATGTACGCTATATTCTTCGTGTGAACCTTGCCCTATGTGTCTCGGAGCAATTTACTGGTCAGGAATAAAGAAAGTGGTTTATTCATGTGACCGCACAGATGCTGAGAATGCAGGCTTCAGTGATAAACTGATATATAATGAGATAATGCTTGACCCTTCAAAAAGAAAAATTTCATTTATCAGATTGACTGATTCCAAAGGGGAAGAGGTTTTCAGGAAATGGAATGAAATGGAGAATAAAGTTACATACTGACAGGATGGAACCAGGGAAAAGATTATCAAGAGATTTTTATACCAGGGATGTACTTGATGTAGCCCCTGAACTGCCTGGCAAAAACCTGGTTATCAGATTACATGAAGGATCAATAGGCAGATTCAGAGTCACGGAAGTTGAAGCTTATCGCGGTAGTGAAGATGAAGCGTGTCATGCTTTTAAGGGTAGAACTGCCCGAACCGAAATTATGTTTCATGAAGGAGGCAGCTTGTATATTTATCTTATTTACGGGATGTACTGGATGCTGAATATTGTTACAGGCGAGAAAAACAACCCACAGGCCGTCCTTGTAAGGGGGGTGGAAGATTATCCCGGACCAGGGAAATTAACAAAATCCCTTGGAATAGATAAGTCGTATTATGGAGAAGATCTTGTATTCTCTGAAAGGATATGGTTCGAAGATAACGGACTAAGTCATCCTGTTAAAAATGGGCCCAGGATTGGTATTGAATATGCCGGTGAATACTGGAAGACAAGGCCCTGGAGATATTTTCTGTCACGTTAAAGAGATGTTAATTAGAACGGTAAATGAATGCATATAATTTTTTTTTACGTTCTTTGTTCTCTAAATTAATCAAAAACAATTCTTTTATGGATTCAATTTGGGGCAATTACCGGCGCTGGAATAACCTTACCGGATGGTTTGTATTTATCTTTTCTTCAATAGTTTATCTGCTGACTCTTGAACCTACTGTAAGCTTCTGGGATTGCGGTGAATTCATTCTTGCAGCCTTTAAGCTGCAGGTGGGACATCCTCCAGGAGCTCCCCTGTTTCTTATGATGGGAAGAGTAGCCACTCTTTTTGCAGGAAGCGACACTTCCAAAGTTGCTGTAACGGTAAACATTCTGTCAGCTCTGTGCAGCGGTTTCGCCATAATGTTCCTTTTTTGGACAATTACTCATCTTGTTCGTAAAGTTTTTGTTAATGGTACAGAACTTGAATCAAAACATATTCCTGCTATTATTGGCAGTGGTGTATTGGGAGCACTGGCATATACATTTTCAGATACTTTCTGGTTTTCAGCAGTTGAGGGTGAGCTTTATGCACTCTCTTCACTTATTATTGCATTAGTATTTTGGGGCATGCTAAAATGGGAGGAAGAAGAAGAGAAACCCTATTCCGGCAGATGGATAATTCTTATTGCATATATAATGGGATTGGGACTCGGCGTACATCGTCTGAACCTTTTAATTATTCCGGTGCTTGTTTTTGTATACTATTTCAAGAAATATGAAGTCACAACTAAAGGGGTGATTAAGACAAGTCTGGTTGCTCTTTTGCTCCTCTGGCTGATGGTGTTTGTTATAATGCCGGGAGTTCCGGAGGTTGCAGGCTGGTCTGAATTGTTATTCGTAAATATTCTCGGATTACCCTATAACAGCGGACTTCTGTTCTTTATGGTAATTCTTTTTGGTGCACTGGCCTTTGGTATATATTACTCTTTGAAGCATAAGAGGGTGATACTGAATTATGTAATGACCTCCCTGGTTGTGGTAATGATTGGTTATTCATCATATGCGATGATTATGATAAGGTCGTCAGCCAGACCCCCCATGAACCAGAATAATCCTTCAGATGTGTTTTCATTATCGTACTATATTAATATGAAGCAATATGGCAGCGCTCCAAAATTCTATGGGAACTACTATAGTGCTCCTGTTACGGATGTTAAGAAAGTTGTTTCAGGATATAATAAGATAGATGGCAAATATAAACCATATTATCATCCTGAATATTCATACAATAAACAGTTTGAAACAGTTTTCCCGCGAATGTACAGTTCCGATCCCGACCATGAAAGTGCATACAAATACTGGGGCAAGGTAGTCGGCAGGAAATTTTCAGGAGGAGAAGGAAAAGAAGCATTGGTTTGTCCGACTTTTGGTGAGAACCTGCGTTATTTTTTCCGCTATCAGATCGGATTTATGTATATGAGATATTTCATGTGGAATTTCGCTGGAAGGCAAAACGATATTCAGGGGAACGGGAATGCTATCAACGGGAACTGGATCAGCGGAATAAAATTTATTGACGAAGCACGACTTGGGAAACTTGATAAAATTCCAAAAGATCTGAAAACTAATCCTGGCAACAATAAATATTATTTTCTTCCATTTTTGATCGGGCTTGTGGGAATGTACTGGCAATATAAGAGAAATAATTCCGGATTCTGGCTTGTAATGGCATTTTTCATAATGACGGGACTGGCTATTATTTTCTATTTGAATCAATATCCAAATCAACCAAGGGAACGAGATTATGCCTATGTGGGATCATTCTACGCATTTGCAATCTGGATTGGAATTGGATTTATGTTTGTTTATGAAAAACTTCAGAAGTTGCTTGGAAATAAAGTATCGTTAGCGGTTACCTTCGTAGTTCTTATAGTTGCAGTTCCGGTTCTTATGGGTGCCCAGAACTGGGATGACCATAACCGTTCAGGCCGCTATACAGCCAGGGATATAGGAGCAAATTATCTGAAATCATGTGCACCAAACAGCATCTTATTTACCTACGGAGATAACGATTCATTCCCTGTGTGGTATAATCAGGATGTGGAAGGTGTGAGAACCGATGTACGTGTTGCAAACCTTAGTTATATACAGGCAGGCTGGTATATTGAAATGATGAGGCAGAAGGCATACGGTTCCGATCCATTACCTTTTACACTTGGACCTGAAAAGTACATTGAAGGCCTGAGAGAACAGCTGCCGGTCGATAACAGGGTTGATAAACCGGTTAATCTGAAAGAGATTGTTCAGTTTGCAGGGTTTGATGATAATAAGTACAAAGTTGATCTTAGCGGAAGGGGTGATTGGGTGAACTATCTTCCCGCTAACAAATACATTATTGATGTTGATTCCGCAAAAGTCCTTTCGAATGGTACTGTTAAGAACTATTATAAAGACAGACTTGTTTCTCCGATAATCTGGGATTATTCTGATGGAGATGCATTCAAAGGAGATCTGGCGATAATGGATCTTCTTTCAACAAACAAATGGGAGAGACCTGTTTACTTTTCAACTACAGTTCCTTCAACCCAATATAAAGGACTCGAGAAGTATTTTATCCAGGAAGGCCTTGCATACAGGGTGGTACCAGTGAAAACCGATAAACCCGAACAAGGCGAATTCGGAATGATTGATCCTCAAGTGATGTATGATAATATGATGAATAAGTTCTTATGGGGAAATGCAGGTGATCCTTCTGTTTATCTTGATGAGAATAATAAGCGTATGTTCAGTAATTTCAGAAGAATCTTCGGAACTCTCGGTAAAGAGTTGCTTCTCATGGGAGATACACTAAAAGCCGTTGAGGTAGCACACCGGGGTCTTGAAATTGTTCCTTCCAAAAAGTTATCATACGATTTTTTTACTATCGGAATTGCAGAAGTACTTATTAGTGCTGGTAAGACCGAAGAGGGTGAACGGTTACTAAATGATGTTATTAATTACTCAAAAGAATATCTCGATTATGCAATCAGTCTGAAACCGGAAGAAAGGTATGGCCTTGAATATCCTACAGGGATTAATATGCAAGGGTTGCTCGATATTTATAATATGGCCGTGAGATTGAAATTGGACTCCATTACTCAGACAATGGAACCGGAGATAAATAACTATTACGGTAAGCTTTATTCGACAAAATAGATTCATATGCGGCTTTTCAGGCCTGGCTTTCTGGCACGTTGGCTTTATCCTGATGCAATATTCAGGATAAGGACAACTGAAAAGGTATTATATCTGACTTTTGATGATGGCCCGGATCCGCTTTCTACACCTAAATTGCTTGATATTCTTAAAAAATATAATATCAGAGCCCTGTTTTTCTGCAATGGAAAAGCCGCCGAAAAATATTCTGATCTTATGAATCAGATCCTTGAAGGAGGCCACCTGATCGGGAATCATGGCTATAACCATTTTAATGGCTGGAGAACCGGCTCAGTGAAATATATTGATGATGTAATAAAGGCTTCAGAATTTACATCTGACAGAATATTCCGGCCTCCATTCGGCAGACTGTCAAATAGACAAAAAAAGAAGCTACTGGAGTCTTATAAATTAATATTCTGGGATATTATGGCTTATGATTTTGATATTACTTTCGGAAGCGGGAAGTCCTTGAGAATACTTAAAGACAAAATCAGGCCGGGTTCAATAATCGTTTTGCATGATACGGCAGCTTCTTGTGCCAATAACGTCCTGGAGGAATTCATAATATTCGCTCTCAGTGAGGCGTATAGATTTGAATTGATAGATGTTTTTGCCTGATTTCTAAGCCAGGAACAATGTTGCCTCTGAAAACACTTTTTCAAACCAGTAATCAACTTTTTTTGTAAGAGGAGAATCAAAAAGAGGAAAAGGGTTTTCGTGGGTATATATATATGGGAAATCCCATACATCAACAATATCTTTCTTATTAAAATTCCCAAGAGTTGAAATTACTCCTTTACAAGGAATAACTGAATCTTTCAATAAGGATATCGAATGGATCTGATCCCGGAGTTTATTTAAGATGTTCTCCCTGAATGTTCTAAGTCTTCCAAGATCAATCATCGATCTGAAAGCCATTCCGATCTGGCTAGTACGCAGAAAATCCACCAAAGGACTTTTCCCGGTGAGAGTTTTTTCAAAATCATAAAGGTAATATCTATATACCCTGTCGAATGCAAGACTGTCCATTATTAATTTTGAAGAGCCTTGCATATTACTGAAAACGGATCCTCCGCAGAAAATAAATAGCTTCGACTGAGAAAAAAGTTTCTCAGGATTTCCCATTAGAATAATCTCAGCAAGAAAAGCGCCTATAGAATATGCAAAAATATTAAAATTGTTGGTTTGGGGTATAATCTCATGTTCTCCATTTCTCACACCCGATAGCAATTTCACAATATCAGATGATGTCTGATATCCTGATTTAAAGAATCTCATGGGGTCTTCGGTGAGTCGGTTGCTAAGAGCGATATTTGCAAAACTCGACATATTTATTTCACCGAAAGAAGAATTCCGGTCCTTCATAAAATGAATCATCGCCCTTGGATCTTTCCAGGATGACGGGGACCTGTTTATATGAAATGAAATAGGGAAAAGAATAATATAGCTGTCAGTATACTCTGCAAGGTAATACGCCCAGGCCAGGTATTTTACCCAACTTCTTTCATTAAGGCCATGAAGTAATAGAATTACCTTATTACTTTTACTGTTCCGTGGAGTAAACACAGGATAAGAAAAAGAACGGTTTTCAGCAATTAGTGTATCGTTTTTATTTGAAAATTCATTTAATGGTACATCCGACTGGAATAAGATATTATGAATTTTAATTTCTGAATCAGGAATTGATATTTTCTTGTTCTCAATTGTGAAGACAGACTTAAGCTCATTAAATGTTTTTGTATATTCCATTGTTTCTGATCGGATAATATTTATATACAAAGGAAGTTGTGACATTCACAGCAGACAAATTTATGTGGCGAATGATAATGCGAAGTGATAAAACTTCCAAATTAGGGATGTAATTCAATTATTTGTGACAGAATTCTACTTTTTGTAAACAGTCAAAACTCTTTTTAGCTGGGTTTAAAGTAAGAAAATACTTAATTTTACATCCAGTTATCAGAGTACAAATGGTCGACTTCCAAAAACCGATACCTCCATATTTGAATGAAAAGCAGAATATCATACGTCTGATACTTTTTACTTCACTTTTTGCTTTGGTTTTTATTAATGCTTATTCTCCGTTTGGTGCATCCAGATGGTATAATCTGACAAGGCTTGAGTTTTTTACATATTCCAGTCTGACAATCCTTGTTGGAGTGCTTGTCGTTGTAATAAGCCGGATCCTGATGTACCATGTCTGTAAAAGGCATACTATTAATATATGGCAATACCTGATATGGATATTTGCCGAAATATTTTCAATGGCTCTCACATATTCCCTGTTCGAAAAACTCTTTCTGAAAGATGTCCGGATATTTACCGATCTTTTGCAAAATTCATCACGAAATACTGCTCTTGTTCTGTTATTGCCATATTCAATTTTATGGCTTTATTTTTCATGGCGGGATAAAAAGGAACAAATAGAGAGGCTGGCAGATTATCCGCTTCTTTCGGAAAACACGAGAAACATGATCCCTTTTTATGATGATAAAGGGATCCTGAAGTTTTCAATTAAGAAAGAGAATCTGCTTTATCTTGAGTCAGCTGAAAACTACGTGAACATCTGCTATCTTAATAAGGGTAAAGTATCGAAATATCTGCTTCGTGATACTCTGAAAAAAATAGAGGAGAACTTTTCCGGGACTGAAATAATAAGGTGCCATAGATCATATATGGTTAATTTTGAAAAAGTTAAAGTTATCAGAAAGGAGAGAGACGGTCTGAAGCTCGAATTTGATAATCCCTCTGTGACAGACATTCCTGTCTCAAAAACTTACGTCAATACTGTAATGCAAACTTTCTCGAAATATTGCCAGACCGTTGATCTCAGCTAACGGTTTTCAAATTATAGATTTTGTTTTTCAGAATGAAATGTTACTTTTGAAATAATAATATATTTCCTGAAAAATGAATATTCTTATTCTGGGATCTGGTGGCAGGGAACATGCACTTACCTGGAAACTTGCCCAAAGTAAAAAGGTAAAAAAGATTTTTATAGGTCCGGGGAATGCAGGGACCTATAATTTAGGAACAAACCTGAAGCTCGATCCTGAAAACTTCAATGAAGTTAAAGCCGCTGTTTTAGAAAACAAGATTGATATTGTAATTGTTGGTCCCGAAGCTCCATTGACAATGGGAATTCATGATTTCTTTCTGAATGACATCACGCTTAAAAACATACCATTAATTGGTCCCGATAAATCCGCTGCCCGGTTGGAAGGAAGCAAAGACTTTGCAAAAGCTTTTCTCACACGGAATAAAATTCCCACTTCTGCATATAAAAGCTTTGACAAAACAACCCTGAAAGAAGCTACTGCATTTCTAAGAACGCTTAGTCCACCTTATGTTATTAAGGCAGATGGCCTGGCTGCAGGGAAAGGAGTTGTGATAGTTGATGATATTTACGAAGCTGAGAAAGAGGTCGAAGCAATGTTGAACGGGAAATTTGGCCCGGCAGGACAAAAAGTCATTATTGAGCAATTTCTTAAGGGAATAGAACTATCGGTTTTTATTATTACTGACGGGTTTACATATAAATTATTACCTGAAGCTAAGGATTACAAGAGGATAGGAGTGGGAGATACCGGACTTAATACCGGTGGAATGGGAGCAGTTTCACCAGTGCCTTTTGCAGACCATCACTTTATGAACAAGGTGAAACAGAGGATTATCGATCCTACAATGAAAGGATTATCCGATGAAGGAATTGTTTATAAAGGATTTATTTTCTTTGGTCTGATAAATGTGGAAGGAGACCCATACGTTATTGAATATAATGCCAGATTGGGGGATCCTGAATCGGAAGTAATAATACCAAGGATAAAAACTGATTTCTTCGAACTGATTGAAGGAGTGGCTAAAGGAGATCTTGCCGGGAGAAAAATTGAGATTGATGAAAGATTTGTAACCACTGTTATGCTGGTCTCCGGCGGTTATCCGGGAACATATGATAAAGGCAAATCTATTCATGGACTGGACCTTACTCATGGGAGCGTACTATTTCATGCCGGTACAAAGAAAGAAGCAGATACTGTAGTCACTTCCGGGGGGCGTGTTCTTGCAGTCAGTTCATGGGGATCTTCAATAGAAGAGGCTCTTAAAATATCTTACAGGAATGCTGATTTGATAGACTTTGAAGGCAGATATTGCAGGACTGATATTGGATTTGATCTATAAAGCAAATGCTTCTACGTATATTTAAAGGAACCGGTCCCGGAGTAATATTTCTGATAATTGTTATTCTTATTGCTATCTGGGTCAGTGCGATTCTGAATCAACGTTTACACCCAAGGTTTATCTATGAAACAGACCCCATGCCGCTTTATGGTCTTATTAAGCTCATGATAAACAATAATCATAATCTGGGAGTAATTCTTTCCTTTTTGATTGTCTCCGTGATGGCTTTCCTTATAGTAAATTTCAACACAACTGTTTTTTTTATAAATGAAAGAACTTTTCTTCCTGCATTATTTTATGTTTTGTTTGGTGGTTTTTTCCCTGACCAACAGCTTCTGAATCCAGTTATCCCGGCCTCAATTTTTCTTATGCTGGCAATGATCAGAATTATGGATGGTTACCATAAACCCGGGACGGCATACAGTTATTTTGATGCGGGGATTCTTATCAGTACTGGCAGTCTATTTTATGCTAACCTGATATGGTTTGGATTATTGGTGATAATAGGGATCGTATTGTTAAGGACAGGAAACCTGAAAGAAATTTTAATTTCAATTTCTGGACTTTTGACTCCCTATCTGATTACTTTTGGTCTATACTACGTGATCGGAAAAGACGTAGGGGCTCTGATAAAGCTCTTAGGTGATAATCTATTTACCAGGTCAACATATTACCCTTTCCCCAGGTTGACAATAGTGGCTTTGATCTTTAGCGGTTCATTAATACTTGTCAGCATAATTCAACTGATCAGGCACATGAATACTAAAAAGATAAAGTCGCGCAAAACATTTTCCCTGATGATATGGGTTCTTTTAATCTCAATAATAGTCTATTTTGCACTGCCTTCAGTTTCAGTTGAAATAGTTTGGCTGACAAGCATACCAGTCAGCTATTTCCTGACTCACTATTTTGTATTTGTCAAAAAGAAACTGGTACCTGAAATCTTATTTTCCCTGTTATTTGTTTTTATTCTGTGTATACAGATATGGTACCTGGGTTGAAGGAATTATTTTATCATTGAGACTACTCCGACACCGGACCCCTGCTGCCCGTTTGTAAAATCATAACTAATCTGATATATCCCGCTTTTCTGGCATTCAAAATCAACGAAAGAAAATATCTTACCGGTTTTTTTATCGAATGAAGAAAGGATTAGTTTATTGGTGTCATCTTTAATGGCAAGGATCAGCTGACCCTTGGAGTTCTGTGCATTGCACATCGTAAACCTGTATTTGGTATTTTTCCAGAGCGACATATTCGCTTTGTATCTTAATTCACTCTGGGTCGCTGCTTTACCTAACTGTATCCTGAAATCTTTCAGGTATTTGGCATTTGTCCCGGCATTTATTGCGCAGTTACTTATAAGGGGATCTGTGACCTGTCCAAATAACAGGAACCCGAAAGTAAATAAAATGGTCAGAGTTATAACGATTTTTTTCATTCTAATTATTTAAAATTAGCCTGTCCCTGATATTCTTGGTAATTTCTATAACACCATTCAGTTGTTCTTTAGACATGGTGACTACACTTGTTTCAGTCTGTTTAATGGTCAGACCTCCGTTTTTTTCCACACTTACAGGATCTCCCTGAGTGTAAGTTATTCTTATGTCACGATATTTATCCTTAATGTCCTGCATATCTTTACAAAGGCTTATGAATTCAGGATCGCGCCTGCAGTAAGGACTGATAAGAAGCAGAAGATCGTTTAAAATTATTTTCTGTTCCCCGATCCTGTCAAGAAGTATTTTATTGGGATAAAGGTTCACTACCTGAGTTGCAAGGTACTGGCCTTCGAGCCAGACCCCAATTATCATAAGGGCTGAAAGTTGCCCGCGATCATTGCTTCGCAGATAATTATCTATTTTACTATAGGAATCGATTGAAATGAAAAGAAGGGAGTCAAGATTTGATTTATTCTTTGATAATCTCTTTATTGATTCGAAATCAAAAAACTGACCGACTTTAACATCATCGGCAATTTTTCTTATTGATGAAAGAACATCCAGGGAAGAACCTGTTTTTTCATACATATTCAGATACCCCAGATCAGCACCAAGAATACCCAGTTTAAGAGCCTTATCAAAATTTGTACTTTGTCTGTTGGCATCAATTGATTCTGCAAGATAGTTTTGAGAGAAAGGAACCTGCAGTGTCTGCAGCAGATTTGCAATCTCAACCGGTGATGAAATGTTTTTTGAGATATCAGCAATTGCTTCAGGACTTAATTTTTCAGCCTCCGAAACAGGAACTGAATCGGATTGTGGAAATACGAACTCCGATGTTTTGTTTTTTGAATTCCTGCATGAGAAACTAAAAAACACTATAATCAGGAATAAAAATACTCTTCCTTTCATTTAGGATGATGGATAAGTTATAACAAAAATACAAAAAAACTTATTAACAATCTATTAAATAATTATTTTTGGATTTTTAAATTTTCGAAAAACCGGACTACTCTGCCGATCAACTCAAAATAGAGTGCGAGATAAAGAAACACACAGCTTAAAAGGACAAGCGAAATGTTGAATATGAATGTGTCTGTTTTCATTCCAAAAATATATTTTGCAGGTGCATAAAAATGTGTTCTGAAATTAAAGAATCCTTTCTTATGCGGGTCAAGATATATAGGATCTGTATTTTGTACGAGAGAGTTATTATAAACCAGAATTTTTTTCCGTTCGTAAGGCTTAGTCACAATCTCTTCAAGTTTATAATTATAATAGTCATCCTCAACCTTTTTCAGTTTTAAATCATTCATGTTGTAAAAAATATCCTTCCTGTCGCTTGCCGTATTTGAAATTCTGCTGAATATTTTATCCATTCTGTCGAAGTATTTTGTCAGTGAATCTGCTATTCCGGGATTGAATTCATAAGGTGTCAGATCAGAAATATAACTGAATGAAGGAACATGAAAAACTGCAGCCATTTCTTCCAATTCATTTTTGAGAAGCTGGAGTCTACTGAACTTACGTGTGTATTTCTTAATAAGAAGGTCTTCGCTATTGCCAATATTTTTGGGATTACTTCTGAACTCGAAAAGAGTAGTTTCAAGTGCGTCACGTAATGCTTTAATCCTGTAGACCTTATTGAACTCAGCTTCACTTCTTTTCTTTTCCAGGTCGTAATATGTCTCACCTTCCTTCGTAAATTGAGTTTGGCTGTATTTGTTGTCCTTGAATTGCGACACAATAAGCGCTTCATAAGTCCACCGTGTTGGCATTAATTCAGCAATAATGGGCACTTTATCTACATTACCTATTTCCCTGTTCAGTTTGTCGAAGGAGAACATGGCTCCGCTGAGTACCATCATTGGTATTATCAAAAGGGGAATAACGATATAGATTGTAATGGCCGAATTAAATGATGCTGATATGTTAAGTCCCAGCATATTGGCGCAAAATGCTGTTGTAAATAATGCGAGCCAGTAATGGGAATACATTCCTTTTATACCAAGAATCGGGTTTGCAATTAAAACAAACAGGAGAGTCTGTATAGCCGATATGAGGATCAGTAATGCAACTTTTGAAAGGAGATAACTGTTGCGGTTTAAATTCAGGAAATGCTCCCTTTTAAGAATTTTTCTGTCCCTGAAAATCTCTTCAGCGCTGATTGTCAAACCCAGGAAAAGGGCAACGATAAGACTCATGAAAATGTAAATAGGGATATTTTCATTTTCTGAAAAAATGTAAATATTAGAATCGGGATCAGGAATGTACCTTATAATGAAGGAAAGGACAAATCCCAGGATCGGAGCTTCAAGCAATGTTAGCAAGACATATTGTCTATTTGATCTTTTACTCTTTAGATCTCTTGAAAAATAGATCTGGAATTGTTTCAAAATGCCTGGCCTCTGGAGATTCTTATGCGGAGGCTCCTTAATTTCAGGCACTTGTACAAAAGAATGTTTGGAATTATATGTATTTGCCCATTCAATTGGTTTGACTTTTCGTTTTTCAGTATATTTCCCGAATTCATCTACAACTTGTGTCTCAATGATATTAAAGATAGTTTCAGGATTCACATTCCCGCATGACGGGCATTCTCCCTGGTTTGAGTTGATCTGGAGATCGAGGGTTTTAAAGTAAATTACAGAATCAACAGGATTACCGAAATATGCCATGAAACCACCCTGATCGAGAATTACAACTTTATCAAACATCTTGAATATCTCTGATGATGGCTGATGAATGACAGTAAATATCAGTTTCCCCTTAAGTGTAAGGTCACGTAAAAGGTCCATCAGGTTTTCAGAATCTCTTGAAGAGAGCCCCGATGTTGGTTCATCAAGAAATAAAACCAATGGTTCCCTGATCAGTTCCAATGCGATATTCAATCTTTTTCGCTGCCCACCGCTAATTACTTTATTAAGGGGAGAGCCCACTTTTAATTCTCTCTTTTCCAGCAAACCGAGATTTGACAGAGTGTGATCAACAAGTTCACCAATCTCCCCCCTGGTTTTATTCCTGAAGCACTGAGAAGCTGCAAAAAAAAGATTCTCAAATACTGTCAGATCCTCAATAAGCAAATCATCCTGAGGTACATATCCAAAAACACCTTCGAGCTTAATATTATCCTTTGCTACATCTAATCCGTTAATTTTAACACTGCCCGAGGATGGCTTCTGGATGCCGCTCATCAGGTTCATTAATGTTGTTTTTCCTGATCCGCTGGCTCCCATTATTCCGATAAGTTTACCCTCCTCAACTGAAAAGCTGACATTATCTACAGCAGCATGACCCTCCCGGAAACGATAGGAGAGGTTTTCAACTGTGAATGAAATTTTATGGATAATTATATCTGAAAGAAAACTTGAACTTATATCACTGTAGTAGATGGAATGTCCTTGTTGTGATTTTATTGATCCTCCTTTGGCAAATGTATAGACCTGGCCTGATCTAATAGGAAGACCATTAAGATATAACTGCTCATTTGATATATACCTGATAAAATAAAGGTCAACACTCGCTACTCTTAAAATGATTATTCTTGTGTTTTGGTAACCGGTTAGCATTCTTTTGCACAAATCACACTCATCATCTCCCGGTGTGAGAACCAGTATTGCAGAATTATTCAGATCTTCGGGACTATCATTTTTCACGAATTGCTCAATGGTGTCAAATTCTACGGCAGATATTTTGAATACTTCAGCGACTGTATTTATAATATTCATCCTCTGAAGAGTAAACTGGCGGTCGATATTTACGAGTTCATAAAGCCGCATCAGAACAACTACTTTTTGTTCCTGGTTAAGAGTACGGTTGATCTTTTTACATATTCCAAGAATCTTTACAGAATCTTTTACTGAGGGAGCAAATGGTTCATTCAACATTGACCTTTGCATAACCGGGCCTGCGTGCTCATCAAAAAGGGCAAGATATTCCTGAACGGTTTCCTTTGTAAGTTGTTTATTCAGAAAGCCGGAAACATACTCACGTTCATTTATAAGTATTCCCCTGTCCTGCTTTACTATCAGGGCAAATAATTCCATTAATGCCTTTAGAATCTCCTCACTCATAAATCAGCCGCGAAATTCAGCGTTTCCAGGTACCGAAGTTAAAAAAACTATTTCTTTATTGTTAATGGTTTAATAAATTTTATTTCTTGTCATGCCCGGAACAAGCACAGCAACAAATGGATTTCGTCCTGGCGTATGTCAGAAACCAAGTTTTAAAATTCAAACTAAAATGATAAAGATGAAAATTTTTAAATTCAAATCCAACAAATTAAAGCATGCAACCGGAAAAGAAATTCTAAGTCTTATAGTGGTTCTTTTTCAGTATTTTTGGTAACTATCTAATATTATAAAGTCATACCTGTCTCTGTAATCCGGTTGAGACATCATATTTTACCATTCAGCGATATATTCTGACTACTCTGCATATTATATTTTTTTTTGGCATCGGTCTGCTTTTTCTTTGATCTTAATATTAATATTTATGACTATCAGAAATCATGCATAACAATAATCAAATAGCTTGAAAATCAATTTATTTACCCCAGCCCCAAGGGGAGTAAATTGATTTTCTTCGCTCCCTAAGGGGTCGGGGTAAACGAAGAAAATCAATGATATTATGTTTATGATTCCTGATAGTCATTTAAAAATTTAACTTAAAAAATTATGATAATGAAAAAGAAATTGAATTCAGTTTGGACAGGACTAATTTTGGGCCTGCTTATTATTGTACCCTTCGTTGCAAAAGGTCAAAGTGAAAAGGCAGTAGCGAAAAAATATCTGCGTGAATTGCCGAAAATCGAAATGAGTAAAACATTCCAGAAATACAGAATGACGGCTCTTTATACAAACAGGGATTTATACGGGAATTTTACCGGGAAAATATTGGTTACCGGGGACTATACCAAAGGATTACCGGGTGATAGTGCCGCATGGAATAATGTTTCCATCGCGCAATCCGGTGAAGAAGATCAGCCTTTTAAGGGTGAAATAAAACAGGATTATATGGAAAATTTTAAATATCTACCTTCCGGTAAAATGGTAGAAGAGGTAGGAGCATTTAAGAATTTTCCATCATCTTTAGAAAGTGTTTATGCAAAGAACCTTGTTTGGGATATGCTCTCTTTTGAAATATTCGCATGGAACTATTGGGATTCGCTTAAACTCAACAGGACTTATATTGTCCCCGATATAAATGGTCAGTTTGATATAGCTGGTGTCGGTAAATATTCTCATAAAAAGATTTTCTTGTGCTGGAATGGAATTTCCGAAATCAACGGAGAATTGTGTGCAGTTATAGATTTTGATGCTATAGATAATAAAATTGACTTTAATATGAACCAACTTAAAACCAAAGGTACCGAACAATACTGGGGCACTGTACTCGTATCACTTAAGACTAAAAGCATTGAACATGCAATTATGTATAGTGGAACTATCCAGGAGATTGAAGTAACTGGAATGAAAGACAAATTTCTTGTCAAGACCATAAGAGAACTTGAAGTTAATAGAATTCAGTAAGGAACCATTAAATTTGTTGCTATGAAAACACCTGTACTTTATAATGTGCTCAATCTTCGGAAACCTGTTTCGCATATAACTTTTCTTGTTTTTTCATTTTTATTGACGGCCATTATTGCTCTGACAGGGAAATATGATGGCTCGAAGACGTTCTCTTTTGGAATTTTTATTATGTTATTTGCGCAACTTGAAGTCTTCGTATATTTGGGGGCCTTGTTATTCGCTGATCTAAACTTTGATAAAAGTCCTGGGGAAATTACCCGGATTGTGTTTTTCAGGTTCTTGATCTTTCTGACCGGCTGTCTGATTATATCAATGATCATCTTTATCCTGCTGCAATATGCAGGATTCTGGATAAAAGGAGAAGATCTTACTCAAGTGTTTTATAACTTTATTCATTTTGGTATCCTCAGCTGGTTTAAATCGACAATTACCGGATTATCTGTCGGAGCAGTAATATTTATTATATTACTATGGCAGTCTTCCTTAAAGAGAGAACAGAAGCTAAGAGAAGAAAAGCTGATCTTTCAGAATGAAACATTGAAGACCCAGGTTAATCCTCATTTCCTTTTTAACAGTCTGAACACTCTTTCATCACTGGTTGCTAGCCAGCCTGAAGTTGCCGAAGAATTTATTCACAGATTGTCATCAATCTACCGTTATATTCTCGAGAATGGTTCCAAAGACAGAGTGCCGCTGGGTGTAGAATTATCATTTATCAGAGACTATTTCTATCTGCATAAAATCAGGGATGACGGGAAAATTCAACTCGAAATAGGTGTCGATGAAACAGATGATTCTGAAATAATTCCTGTTTCGCTTCAGATACTTATAGAAAACGCCATCAAGCATAATAAAGCAACAAGGGAAAGTCCGCTGAGAATTTTGATTTACATTGAAAATAAACATGTTGTTGTAAAAAACAATCTGCAGAAAATGGCACTGCAATTAGAATCCACACAAATTGGGCTCAGGAATCTTGCTCAACGTGTAAGTCTTGTAACAGGGAAAGTACTTATTATTGAAGAGACAACTGTTGAGTTTATTGTTAAAATACCTTTGTTGTAATGAATATACTGATAATTGAAAATGAAAAGCCGGCGGCTGATAAGCTGGTGAGGCTACTAATGAATATTGATAAATCAATAACTATTCTTGATATTATTGAAACTGTCGAAGGAACAATAAACAGACTGCAGGAGAAACCACAACCGGATCTGATTCTGATGGATATCCAGCTCGATGACGGATTATGTTTCGAAATTTTCGAAACAACCGATGTAGACATCCCGGTTATTTTTACAACTGCTTACGATGAGTATATGCTCAAAGCTTTCAAGGTGAATAGTATTGATTATCTCCTGAAACCAATCGATGAGGGTTTGCTTAAATCGGCACTGGCTAAATTTAAAAAACTTTATGCTGACAATGATCCATTCAAAAAAGACTTTAAGCAACTCCTTTTTGAGTTCAGGAATCAATATAAATCGAGATTTCTTATTAAAATTGGGGAAAAGTATAAATCAGTTCCAACCGGAGAAATCAGCCATTTTCATATAAACGAACGGAGTGTCTTTCTTAGTGATAATCAAGGTAAAGACTATGGGGTTGATTATTCTCTCGATCAGCTGCAGACCATGCTCGATCCACACAAATTCTTCAGGATTAACCGTGAATGTATTGTAAATATTGACGCTATTGCCCTGATGTATAGTTATTCTTCGAGCAGGTTACAACTTACTTTGAAGGATAGGGAAAAAAGTGATTTGTTCGTTGTAAGCCGTGATAAAGTTGCTGAATTCAAGAGATGGATTGATAAGTAGAATTCTCCTCTCCCTTAACTGTCTCCTTTTGTTAATTGTTCATCAGTTTTAACAGGTTTGCCCCGCCACCAGTTAGCCAGGATAGAGCCGGTTATATTCATTAAAGGTGCGAAAATTGCGGGTGCAAGACCAACAGTAGCAACTTTGCCCATTGGAAGATGCTCAAGCATAGATCAATAGTTGTTGAGTCTAATGCATAAACTGCATTTTCAAGATCACAAACAAAATGAAAACAAAGTGGCTAGAAAAAGCAAACAGCCGGGAATAATTATTTTTTCATTTTTAAGGTAAATGATAATAAGCTATTTTAACCTTTTATATTATATTTTATGATATCGGTGTCATCCACTTTTCAATATAATCAATATTATCAGGAAGTTTATAGCTTTTTTTATGATCAGCAAGATTTTCACCAATGATTTCTATTTTATTCAGATCTGCCACTCCTAATCCTGTTTGGGCGCAATAAGTCAGGTACCCGACTTTGGCAAAATCGATACCCATCAGTTCTATTCCAACACGGTCGGCAGCGAGCCAATCCTGACTAACAACACAAACGCGGTGATCGATGGGTGTACCGAGAGTAGGTCCGTTTCCTTCCATTCCTTCATAGCCATCTATAAGTGCAAGATGTGGATGCAATTGCCGGGCCAGAGAATAAAGATTGTAATTTACTCCATGAACACCGCCCCCATGCAGAAGTCTTTTATAGCTTACAGTTCCCTTTATTGATTCAACTGCTTTTGGAGAAAATTTTTTATCTTCAGAATACAAGCTGAAACCTACATCTTTTATCGGTGCACCAAAAACAATATTCTTAAGAGATAAAGTTGCAACAACGGAGGTATGTGTTTTCATCCGCGCTGAGGAAATCACATAAGAATCATTACTGTAAATTATCCGCGAAATCTTTACAGGAATGGGGCTTAAAGTTTTCTCATCGAGAACATACAGTGTGTCAAACGGTTCCTTGTCGAGATCAACTAATTTTACGTTGTATTTGGAAACCAGATTATAATATCCATAATTATCAAATCCCTCCAGAGTTGACCCGCTGGCTGAAGATTCACCTATAATAACATTATGCAGCTTGTTGATCGATTTGAGAAATTCCAGTATTCCTTCCAGGGTATCAACATGTGTACAGGCCAGAGGAACATAAATCAGCACATTATTAGGTTTAATAACAATCAGACGATTCCCGATTGCATGTTTTATTTGTTTTGAAAACGGCTGAAGAGCACGGAATGCGAGATCAGCCCTGTTGTTACCTGTGGTAAGTGACACTTGTGCAGGATGGGTCGGGCTACCGGGGGTCAAGAGGGGAGTAATAATCTTTTCGCGACTAAAACATATGACTGCAGCTCCACCTATCATTGAGGTCCTGATAAAATCCCTGCGATTATAATTGCTCATGGTTAAAAATATATTTTAAATTATTTAAACTTATTTTTGGATGTCGAAAGTATAGTAATTGTAGGAGATCTTCCAGCTGAACTCCTGACCTGATTTAACTTTTATCTGTATATAAGGCTCAGGACAAACAGTTGTTGAAGAACACCAGAATACTAATTTTAATAATGGCTGATTGCAGGTAATTCTGACACCTGCCCCTGATTTAATATTTTCAACTTTAAGGTCATAGTCTTTTGGGTTCTTGCTAAATCCCTGTAATCCATTACAATAAATCGATTCAGAACTTGCTAAATCTCTCAGAAAAGTCATCTGTTTACCCTGGATCTGAACAATATCACCAAATCCCTTGCCACTTCCTGTCACATCCACCGGAAACTTAACTACATAACCCGTTCCGGTGGGTTGTTTATCTATTACCAGAAAATTATGATCGTAGACTTCGGTTTCTATTGTTTTCTTCCCTTTGTTTTTCAGGCTATGGGTAATTGTCATTTCAGACTTATCTTTAGTAAGATGAACAGTTTTAGTGTATTCATATGAATAATCTGCATCTGTCAGTGTATGAATGAATTGAATCTGCCTTTATATTCAAGGCTGGTTGTGATACCTGACCAATCAAACCTGGTCCCCTGGTAGTAACCTTTACCTGACTCTGGCAGATAGAAGTGAGCCCGGATCAACCCATTAGTAATTTCTGCTTCAGGAAATTTTTGGGGTTGAGTAGCACTTATCATCAGACATGATGATATGAAAATAATAATATAAATCATCTTCACTTGAAAATGTTATGGTTTTAGTATTGTTCCATCACTTTTCCTTACTGTCCAGTTTGATTTTGTACCAATCGGATATTTTGCTGCTTCTTTTTCATTTATATCCACACCAATACCCGGAGCTTCATTGATATACATATACCCGTTTTTATATGTCGGGCAACCTGAAAATACCTCCTGTGCCTTGTCACTCCAAAAGTGTGATTCCTGGATACCGAAATTCCAAACTGCAAGATCGATATGCCCGTTTGCAGCGTGGCCAACAGGAGAAGTATCACCAGGTCCATGCCATGCTGTTTTAACATTAAACCACTCACCAAGTCTCGCAACTTTCATTGCCGGGGTAATACCACCAATTTCAGATATATGAATTCTTATATAGTCAAATAACTGGTCGACCATTGAATCCCTGAACTCATTAATATTATTGAATAATTCCCCGATAGCGATGGGTACAGTTGTATTTGCCCGAAGGGTTTTTAACCACTTCATGTTTTCAGGAGAAAGGGGATCCTCAATAAAGTATGGGTGATATTGTTCCAGTCGCTTGATCATATTAATGGCATCCATAGGATCTATTAACTCATGTACATCATGCAGAAGTTCAATATCTTCACCACATCTCTTACGAACAACATCAAACATCACAGGTACTCTTTTCATATAGGTATGCTGATCAGAAAATGAGTCACGTTCCATGCCAAAACCGGCTTCCTTAAAATCAGGTTGTGTTTCCATAGTACCTACTCCTCCATAGCCCCCTTGTTGAATACGAACGTGACGGAATCCCTGATCCATATACTTCTGGACCCCTTCAGCAACTGCTTCAGGTGTTGCACCGCTGGCATGAGCATAGGCATCAACAGCAATTCTGGACTTACCGCCCAAAAGTTGGTAAATGGGCATATTGGCCCTTTTACCCTTGATGTCCCATAGCGCCTGATCAATTCCACTTATAGCATTATTCATAACGGGTCCATTCCTCCAATAGGAACTGACGTAAGCCGATTGCCACATATCTTCAATATTGTCTACATCTTTCCCGACACAAAAATCATTCATATATTTTTCTAAGGCCGTAACGACTGTAAATGCCCGCTGAGTAAATGTTGCACAACCCACTCCGTACAATCCGGGTTCACTTGTCTCTACTTTTACAATAACAAGGTTAGCCCCCTCGGGGGCAGTTGCGATTGCTTTTACTTTAGTTATTTTTATTGGCGCCACACCGGTTGCATAGGAGGATGTCACACGAGTTTCAGCCCTAAGCAGCGGACTTCCAAAAAGTCCTAAAATCCCTGCAGCGGAACCGGTCGTGATTATTTTCATCGCATCTCTGCGACTTACTCCGGATTTAGGTTCTGACTTTTTCATGATTTAAAACTTAAATAAATATTTATGAGTATATTATTTTTCTTATAGTTTTGAATTTTCTGTTAGTCATCGAGCTGCTTCATTTGTCGTATCTCATCATTTTGATCCAGTAAACCTGGTGTAACAGAGCCTAAACCAACAACAGACATTGCTGCCATGGCCGTGCTTTTTCTTATAAAGTTTCTACGGTTCCCTTTCATTCCAAAAGGGTTTAACATTATCTTTCAAAAACAGATCCATCACTCATATAAGAATATAACAAATCTAACATTTACAGGAGAACAATCATCACCGGTTCATCAAAAAATATTTGCAATAAATCGGAACCCTTTTACACTGACAATGCTGCAAGTGAAGTTCCCTTTTTTATGAAATTCCTACGATTGTCTTTCATAACTCTTTCATCCTTCAGCTATTACACGTTCCACAAGGCCCTTCATGTAACCAATGGAAAAGGCAGTGCCTGTTTGTGGAATAGTTGTTGATGGAATATGGTCCGCAATAATGACACCGTTGAAATCAACATCTTTCAATGCCTGTAAGATTTTATACATATCGGCATAGCCATCGTCGACAAAGGTCTCTACGAAATGGGGCAGTGGTTGATTGACATTACGGAAGTGAACCTTAAAGATCTTTTTCTTCTTCCCAAAATAGTGAATAGTATCAATCACGTTTTTACCCATTAATTTGCCGCCTTCCAGCCAGCAACCAACGCATAGACACATACCAACATTGGGACTGTCAGCTATTTCAAGAGCTCGTTTATAGCCATCAAAGCTGCTAAATATACGCGGAATCCCGGCCAGCTCATGTATAGGAGGGTCGTCAGGGTGAATTCCTATATGTACATTTTGTTCTTCAGCAACCGCTGCAGCCTGTTTTATAAAATATTCATAATTAGCCCAGATTTCATCTAAGGTATACTTTCTTCCGTGAGACAAAGGTTCTTCATACTTCTTTCCGTCCCAACCGCCTGTTGCTCCTTTTTCCTGATCGTAAGCACGTGCAGAAGCGCCTCCACGCGTTAACTCACGGGCGGAGCTCCAGATACCATTACCCATATGAGCATACGTGGTATATCCAATACCGGCTTTTCCCAGGCTACGCAGGTGGTTTTTGTATTCTTCAACTTTGGCATCTCTTCCGGGCAGGTTTAAAACAAGCACATCCTGGTTATGAACACTTGAATTACCAAAACCAAATACCTTAATTCCGGCGGCTTCGTAAAGCTTCTTGCGGCTGGAATAATATTCAGCACTGGACTTACTTGCATCAGTCCATAGAACAACATAGTTTATACCTAATTGTTGAATAAACTTGATCTCGTTCTCTGAAGGTTCTGTTGAGGTCTGAAGTGCAATTTTTATATACGGCTCTACAGGCACTTTTTTGGGACCAAAAGCCGTACTGAAATCTTTACTGCCAGCATCAACGAGCATATTAACCTTATTGGAATTCATTCCAACAAGCGAAAGTGCTGCCAGTATGCTGCCTTTTTTAATAAATTCTCTTCTGTTGTTTTTCATAGAAGTGTGAATTGGTTAATTATTTATTAAGTTAGATAGATCTGAGTCCAAAGACAATCAATTAAGTTTTGTCCGTACAAAATAACGGCTTACTTCACAACCATAAATTTCAAACAAACTGGTCTGCCAACCTGAATTTTTTTCTCGGTTGGAGTGAGCAAACCGGTTTTTTTATAATCAAAGCCTGTTATCATACTGCCCATTTCATTAATCAGGTGTCCGAATAAGGGTCATTATATTTAATTTTGGATGGATATTCTACTATAATGTAGAAAAGAAAAATGCTTTAACTTATTTATATTAAGGCATTTTCATTAAATATGGTTTGAAAATTGTGGAGATTAGGGGAATCGAACCCCTGACCTTGTGACTGCCAGTCACACGCTCTAGCCAACTGAGCTAAACCCCCAAAGAGCTGGTAAATGTAAGAAAAAAGTTGTAAAAGTTGCAAAAGTAATGAAAGATGAAAGGTTGAAACGTTGAAATGGTTTGATGTCTAAAATACCTCTTTACTTTTCACCATGGGCCTTACGCCCTGTGCTCTGCGCCCTGTGATCTGCACCCTGCACCTCGTATATCAAGCCTCACGCCTTACAATTTTATGAAATCCTTAACATTATAGTTTTGGCAAAAAGCCACTATTTTGTAATTTTGCCGGACATTTTAAACTCTGAATGTACGATAATCTCAGAAAATGGCTCGATATTGATGATCTGCTTTTTCAAAAGCGGAACAAAGATTATGGCGCTTATCAGCTTCGGAAACGATATAATTCTGTAGTTATTACAGGAATCATTCTGGCATCCCTTCTTGTAAGTGCAGCCGTAGTACTTCCATTCGTACTTACTCCTCATTCTGATAATGTTCTATTTGGAAACAGAAGCTATATTCAGGTTAATATGGAAACCCTTGAACCGCCAAAAGAGGAGATTTATGTTCCTCCTTCTCCACCGCCACCGCAAGCCATCCATGTCGAAGAGATTGTTAGATATGTTCCTCCTGTGGTTGTCGATAGTATTCCGCCACTTGAAAAATCACAGCTTTCAACTGATGAGTATATTAATCAGACTATTAAGGAAAAAGTTGATGTTACAGGAACAGGGACAGATGATAATCTGACATCGGGGCAGGACGGAACTGAAACAGATGGGCCATTTTTCCTGGTAGAAGTAATGCCATCATTTAAAGGAGGAGGACTGGAGAAATTTCGGGAATGGGTCATTAAACGAACCAATTATCCTCAGGCTGCATACGATCGGAAGATAAGAGGTACCGTAGTACTGACATTCATCGTTGAGAAGGATGGTTCCGTAAGCAATGTGACAATTGTTAAAAGTGTTGACCCCTTGTTAGATGATGAAGCAATAAAAGCCATCTCTGAATCGCCCAAATGGACGCCGGGATTACAAAGAGGAGAACCAGCCAGAGTAAGATTTATAATTCCTCTGAATTTCATGTTATAAAATTTTAATTTTCAACTCAAGAGAGAGCTATCCATATTTGCGATTTCAATGTTTTTCTTATCTTTATCAACATCTATAATAAATTATAACTATATGAAAAGAATTGTACCCTTTATTTTTATCTTAATAATCATCCTTTCAGGTTGTGGTTCTTCAAAGAAACAACTCCAGAAAGGAAATTATGATGCTGCTATCCAAAAGGCAGTAAAACAGCTAAGAAAGGATCCAAAAGATGTTGAGCAGATCAATATTCTCAGCCAGGCTTATAAAGTTGCAAATGACCAGGATAATGAAAGAATACGTTTGTTAAAAATGGAGGGGAAACCAAATAACTGGGATGAGATATATCTGGTTTATAAAGCATTGAACGACAGACAATCACTCGTAAGAACAATAACCCCTTTGAATATGAACGGGAGATCAGTCGATTTTCCTTATGTCGATTATATGCCCGACATGGTCAGTGCAAAACGCAAAGCGGCAGATTTCTACTATGCGCATGGTGATGAACTAATGAAAAGCGGTATCAAAGAATCCTATAGACAAGCATATGCTGAATACGTACGGGCTAAGGAATATGTTGGTGATTATGAGGGGATTGATAATAAGATTCAAGATGCAAAACTCAAGGGTATGAGCAGGGTATTTGTTTCGATTCAAAATAGTTCTTTACTAAAATTTCCAAAGGAGTTTGAGGATGACCTTCTGGCTCTTGATCTGCCACGACTGAACTCTCAATGGGTTGAATACTATACACAAAATCTTAATGATAATACTCAATACGATTATTATGTTAATGTGAATGTCAAAAACATTATGGTCAGCCCTGATCAGTCTTTACAAAGAGATTCAGTCATTAAAAGAAGGATTGAAGATGGCTTTACTTATGTTCTTGATAATAAAGGCAACATAATGCGAGATTCCCTGGGGAATGATATTAAACAGACAAAGTATAAAACTCTTCAGTGCGCTCTTGTCGAAACAGTACAATCAAAAACCTGCCA
>Ga0182027_10003340_pt1 | contig 25523 bp, 21 predicted proteins | sample 712E1DmetaG_FD_121300 | JGI IMG/M metagenome (GOLD analysis project Ga0182027, IMG submission 121300) | Permafrost microbial communities from Stordalen Mire, Sweden - 712E1D metaG (Illumina Assembly) | ecosystem: Environmental > Terrestrial > Soil > Wetlands > Permafrost | place: Sweden...
ATCCGGAACCTGGAGTGCGGTTTGACGCCAGTCACCCGAGGTAGGAGCCGTATGCGCTAAAGTGCGCCCGTACGGATCTGTGCGGGGGGCGTCCGGTAACGGGCGTCCCTACCGCGACTAAACGCGGATGAACAACAGGAAGGGTATTGTAGCCTTGTGTTATCGGCGTTTATCGGCGTTTATCGGCGGCCCTGGAATTCTCTTTCGGCAGGGTGTCGGTTGCTATCCCGCGCCGGCGATGCTGAACACGTCCGCCTGCCGCTCGGATTTCAAATAGGCGCAGGGATCGTGATGTAAAGCACCCACGGGAAGATAAGCCCACAGCGGACCCAACTCGGCTCGCACCATGTCGACGTAGAAATCGGGAAGCCGGCTGGACCGCCGTTCGAAATAGGGTGGGAATTGGGGATCGGCGTCCAGGCGTCTACGGATCTCGGTGTGGTACCGGACTCTTCCAAATCCTTCCGTCGAAACCGCGCGCACCAGGTTCAACCACCGCGAGTTCCATCCTTCGGTGGCCAGCAAACGGCGAAAAATGGCGCGCGAGGAGAAAGAGTATTTGGTGAGATCGATGACGCGGTCGTAAAAGTCGCGCCAGGAGTAGTTCATGGGTTTCACGTTCATGGCCTGGTTATTGTTCAGGAAGTAGAACGGGAAAGGCAGTACGCGGTCTTCGCGCTGGTAAGCCAGATTGAGCGCGGCGGCGCGGCCGAACGCCGTGAGCAGCGAATAGGCGGGGAACGCGCCCGGCGCCAGGTCCAGAAACCGCTTGGTCAGTTCAAAGGGATCCGCCCCTTCGTCGGAATCGAGGCCCATCACGAAGTTGGTCTGTATATACGGAATGTACCTGAGAATCAAATTGACGTGATCGGCCACCTGGCGGACTTTGTTCATCCCCTGCAGCGCGCCCGTCTTGGACTTGCCGCCCAATTCGAACCACGATTCGATTCCGGGGAGGACGGCCTGGAATCCATTGTGCTTGAGACGCTTGAGATGCGGCTCGGAAAGCAGCGATAGGCTGCTTTCGGCGGCGAAATCGATGCTGCCCGGGGGCACGGCCTGCTCGATCATGTCCAGGTATTCGTCGAAGCGGACGCCGAAATTGGGGTCGTGCCAGGCCACCAGCGGCCGCTTGAACTTGGTGAGCAGGAAGCGCAAGTCCTGGCGGAGGTCCTCGAAATCCATGGGCTGATAGGGCACTTCCGCGTCGATGCAAAAACTGCAAGTGTACGGACACCCGAGGCTGCCCAGCATGGGGACCATCTTGATGAATGGCGCCTTCTTGAGGGTCGGTTCGATGAACGGCCAGCGCTCGCGCACGCTTGGAAGCGTCGCCGGCTGCCGTGGGGCGGTGATTTGTACGCCCACCGGACGGTGCCGCGAGCAATCCCGCAGGACTTCGCGAAGAGTCTCCCGGTCCGTGAAACCGAGGACGTAGTCGAAGTACCGGGCGGCGTCTTCCGGATAGCACCGGGCGTGAGGCCCACCGAGGACCGTGACAGCCCCTTGCGCGCGGAAGAGGGCGCTCAAGGCGTAGGCGGTGTGGGCCGCCTCCGTGAAAGCGCCGATGAAGACCAAGTCGACCCGCTGCGGCAGCTCCTTCAGCAGATCTTCAAAACCGGTGTAGCAAACGAAGGCGACGTCGTGCCCATCCTCTTTGCACCAGACGCCGACCGCCTGGGGCATGATGCTGGCGAGATTGGCATTCATGACGCGAGCGTACAAGGCGCGGGTGGGTCCCCTGGACACGATATCCACGATCCCGACGCGCAGTTTTCGCGAGTGCGCCTTGTAACAAGACTTGTTGATGGCCAGGATTGCCCTCTTGGCCTCCGAGTATACGCCGAAGGCTCCGCTCAGCAGTGTGAAGAAAGAGACAATTCCAGTGGGGCGGGCCGGGGTACCCACCTTGTGGGTACCCCGGCCCGCCCCGCCCGGAGCGGCTACTTTGCGCTTAGCAGGTTGGCAAACAGGCGGTAGGCGCCGGGAACGCCGGCGGGCAGCTCGCGGAACCACACGTAGGCTGTATAGATGAAGACGCCCTTGCCGTAGCGCGTCCACACTTCCCCGCCTTCGAGGGGCTTCTCGCCGGGATCGTTGGTGGAAAGCACGGTTTGATAGCGCGGGTCCCACTGCGTCAGGAAGTACGTCCCGCGCTCTTGTACCCAGCCCTCGAAATCGCGCGGCCCGATCTTGTTCGGCTGCTGCAGCAGAGGACTGTCGGGATGGGTGAAGGTCACCGGCGCCTCCTCCACCGTGACGCGGGCGCTGTTGCCAGTCGAGATGGTGAAGGGGTACGGCCCAATGTTCGGAACGTTCTCGCGCACGTTTTGGACCACGTAGGCGCCGCCGTTGCCGACGTAGTCGAGCAAACGCGACTGGTAGGCCCGCAGGTCGGGGCGCACGTTGTAGGCGCGCACGCCGGCCACGATGGCGTCGAATTTCGAAAGGTCCCCCGCGCGCAAATCTTCTTCTCCCAGCAGGGTGACTTCCAAGCCAAGCTGGCGCAGCGCGTCGGGCTCTTCGTCGCCCGCTCCCATGATGTAGCCGACGCGCCGCGCGGTGACGTTGACGTCCGAGCGGACCAGCTTCACGTCCGAGGACGGAAAGACGTTCTGCTGGGGAATGTGCGCATACAAGATGTAGGCCATGCCGGCGGCAATCCGCTGGCCCGCCACGGTGGCGACGGCGTGCAGCGTGCCGGTGGCTTCCGCGGCGGGCGGCGTCACCTGGAAGGTCAGCTCCTGCCGGTCGTCGATAGCAGCCAGGTGGAAGGGCTGCGAGCGCGGCTCGGCCTTCCAGCCCGCGGGCACGTCCAGGCGCAGATCGCCGGCGGCGTTGGCCACCTGAGCCCTAACCGTGACCTGGAAGCTGCGCGCGGCCGGCTTGGGGAACAGCAGGACCTGATTGGTGAGATCCGGCGACAGCGGCAGGTTCACCGCGACCGCCGGGACCACGGTCAGGGGGCGCACCTTCTCGCCTTCCAACCGGTCGTTGTAACGGTAGAGCACCGGGCGAACCAATTCGATGGGGGTTCCCGCCACCGTCAGGCGGATGCGCATCTGCTCCACCGGCGTATCGGGCAGGCCAATCAGCAACTGGTTATCCACCGTGTAGGCGCCGGCTTGGGGCGGCTTGATCAGCCAATAGGGCTGCGAGAAGGGCTGCGCGGCGGGCACTTGCAGGTCATAGTCGGGGATTCGCTGTCCCGCCGCGGCAGCGGGCGCCGTCCAGGGATTGCCGGCCCAGACGTTTTCCGGAACAATCGACTGGACGCTCATCGCCACCGCTTGCCGCGCCACCGCGGTCATGGCCACCGCGACGTGCGAGCCGGGAGTGACGTTGCCCTCTCTGGCCTGGGCGTCGGCCCAGATGCCCGCGCACCGGGCGATGGTTTCATCCAGATCGGCGAGCTTGATCTTGGCCAGCGGGTCGGAGATGGCCGCGACGAGCGGGCGCGCCTTGGCCAGCAGCGGAATGGTCCGGTCGGGATGCTGCCAATCGAATTCGCGAATCGCTTGAGAGAGGATAGCGTCGATGGCGGCGCCGCCGGGCAGGCGTTTCCAGCCGTGTTCGATGCCGTCGAACAGGTCCGCGGGCGGGGCCGAAGCTCCCGCGGCGGGGGCGGGCCCGCCCTGCCCACCGCGCCCGCCGCCCATGCCGCCTCCGACTCCCATGGCGCCCAATCCCTGGCTGCGGTGCTGGCTGCGGCTGATGGTGGCAAGCTGGGCGTACGAATATCCGAGGAGCGAGTTGTAGCCGCTGGTATCGATCTCGACCACGGGCGCGATGGGGGGTACGGCGGGCGCCGGCGGCGTGCCGCGTCCGCCGAAGAATCCGCCGGCGCGCACCAGCTTGGCGGCCTTCCAGGGTTGCGCGTAACGCAACTGTTCGGGGAAGCGGGCCGGATCTCCGGCGGCTTCGTAAGCCTCCTTACCCAACAGGGCGGATGCCTGATGGTGCCCGTGGCCATCGGAGGGCGTTCCGCTGAAACCGAGGACGATGACGTCCGGCCGGTAGCGGCGAATCACCCAAACGATGTCGGAAAGAACCGCGTCATGGCCCCATTTGGCGATGGCTTCGTCGGCAGTCTTCGAGAAGCCGAAGTCGATGGCGCGGGTGAAGAACTGCTCCGCGCCATCGATGCGGCGCGCGTCGAGCAACTCCTGCGTGCGAATCAACCCCAGCGCCGCGCTCTGCTCCGGACCGAGCAGGTTCTGGCCGCCCTCCCCGCGCGTCACCGACAAATACGCGGCGCGCATGTGGCGGCCTTGCGAGAAATACGCCAGCAGCTCGCTGCGTTCGTCGTCGGGATGCGCGCCGATGGTCAGCACCGTACCCAGTTCGTTCAGCTTCAGCAGCGCCTGCTCGATCTCGGCCGCCGGCGCCGGCTGCGCTTGCAAGCGCGCGACCCCCGAGAGCACCAAGACCGGAACCAGCAACCTGCCGAACATCTTCTCCACGGAGCGCATAGGCTTATTTTACTTCGTGGGGCGGGCCTCCTGGCCTGCCCAGCCCCGGAACGGGGCGGAAGAGAAGACGCCGAGGCGCACTCCGTAAGGTCAGGATGGCCTCTTTCGCCCCGTTCCGGGTTGGCTCCTTACGTTCCGTTCCCATGGCTCACGCCATGGGCCAACGTCGTTCGCCCTGACGGGCTGATTCGCTACCAGCCCTCGGCTTCAATTTCTATGTCCCGCACCCCGAGTCCAGAGGGTGAGGGCGCTATTCTCCCCTGGGCCCTTTTCGGATCGGACATATCGAGGCGTCCGGAACGCTCCGTCGTCGATAAGACCGGACTCTAACTAGCGCGGGCCGAAGCGGCCAATCCGCTCTACCACTCCACCGGCTTGCCGGGTTCCAGTTCCCAGACATCGACAGGCAGACCCCGCACCAACTCCCGCAACTGGTCCGGACGGCCGGTCAGCGCTGGAAACGTGCCGAAATGCATGGGGACGACGCGCGCCGGCTTCAGCAGCTTGCAGGCCAAGGCGGCTTCGCGGGGACCCATGGTGAACAGGTCGCCGATGGGCAGAAAGACCAGCTCCGGATGGTAGAGCTGCTCGATCAGTTGCATATCCGAGAACACGTTGGTGTCGCCCGCGAAATACAACGTGCGGCCGTCCGCGAAACGCAATACGTAGCCAGCCGCCTCGCCGCCGTAGACCGTCTTGCCATCGTCGTCCAGAATGCCGCAGCTATGGGCGGCGTGGGTCATGGTGATGGCGGCTTCACACACCGTTTGGGCGCCGCCCTTGTTCATGGGATGCAGGTTTGAGACGCCCTTCGATTCCAGCCAATTGCAAGTCTCGAAGATAGCCACCACGGCCGGCGCAAAGCGCTTCGCCAGCGGTACGGCGCCGTGGATGTGGTCGTAATGGCCGTGGGTAATGCAGAGGGCGTCCACGCGGTCGAATGCGAAGCCCTTGGGAAACGCCGGGTTGCCGTCGGTCCACGGGTCCATGAGGACGACTTGGCCCGAAGGCAGCCGGAATTGAAACGAGCCATGCCCAAGCCAGGTGATTTGCATACCTGGATTATGGCACGCGATGCGAGCCGGCGGACCCGCAAACAACGTGCGCACGGCGAACCGCGCACTGGCCGGGCAGCCGGTTTGGAACCCAGGTTGCTGCCTCGGGAACGGCATGGACCTATCGCGCGGAGGGGGCAAGGGGTGACGGGACGGCGAATGTGCGCGGCCTTCACACCTGTGATGCGGACCGCTCGTTGTTACGGCCGCCCGAGATCCGCTAGAATGATGGCTTACCTTACCGAAACGGCGTTGCCGGTTCTGGGGGTATGTGTGCGCCGTGGCGGCTGTAACGGCGCGGAACGGAAAGGTGTGTTCGGATGAGTGCGCTTCAGCGCGTACGTGCGCTCGCAATGTCGGCTTGTCTCGCGGCGGCGTGGATGCCATGGATTGCCGCGCAGACGGCCCCGGCGGGCGCGCCCGCCCCGCAGGCGGCGCCAGCCCAGCCCGCGCCACAGCAGCCGGCGCGGCAACCCCAGCAGAACCCGTTTGAGAACGTTCCGCGAGAGGAACCGGTCGCGCCGCCGGCGCCCGCCGCTCAGCCGAACCCCTCGCCTTCTCAGCCCGCGCCCGTTGTGCCGGCGCCCCAAATTCCCGCCCAGACGGGCCAGTACGTCGAGGCAGTGGAATTCCGCGGAGCTCGCCGCGTGCCCCAGGAGACTTTGAAGGCGCTCATCCAAACCAAAGCGGGCGACTTATACAGCGAAGAGGGGTTGCGCCGCGATTTCATGCAGTTGTGGAATAGCGGGCGCTTCGACGATCTGCGCATCGAGGCCGAACCCGGAACCGTGGGCCTGATCATCCGCTTCGTGGTGACGGAGCGCCGCGTCATCCGCAGCATCGACTACCTGGGCCTCCACTCCGTCTCGGTGTCGGACATCCTGGACCGCTTCAAGGAACGCAAGGTCGGGCTGGCCGTCGAGTCGCAGTACGATCCGAACAAGATCCAGCACGCCGCCATCGTCCTCAAGGAACTTCTGGGCGAGCGCGGCCATGAGTACGCCACGGTGACTCCGGTGCTCGAGCAGGTGCCCCCCGCATCCCTGAAGCTGACGTTCAACGTGGACGAGGGCCCTACCGTGAAGGTGGGGAATATCAACATCCTGGGCAACCAGGCGTTCAAGCGAAACTGGATCGTGTGGCAGATGCAGAATCTCAGGCCGTACGGGATTCCGCATTCGCCGGTGCTCTCGAACGTCTTCGCCAGGACTTACGACGTGATCAAGCTGGACGACGACCGGGAACACATCCGGATCGCCTACCTGAACGCCGGCTACTTCAAGGCCAAGGTGGGCGACGAGACCGTCAAGATCGTCCGGCGGGGCGGTTCGGGCTGGCGCTTGCCGCTGGTGCGGATGAACATGCCGCGCATCGACGCCGATATCACGCTACGCGTGGAAGAAGGCCCCCAGTACCGTCTGCGCAACGTGGTATTCCAGGGCGTCAACCTGTTCAAGACTCCGGACGCGCTGATGCGGCCCCTGTTCAAGATGGGGCCCGGCGACGTGTTTTCGGCCGACAAACTGAAGAAGGGCATGGATGAGATGCGCAAGCTGTACGGCATGTACGGCTTTATCGATTTCTTCCCCGATCCGAATCCCGAGTTCATTCCGGACACCAACCAGGTGGACTTGACGATCACCGCGGACGAGGGCAAGCAGTTCTTCATCCGCCGCATCGATTTTTCGGGGAATCAATCCACGCGGGACAAGGTGATCCGCCGCGAGCTATATCTGGACGAAGGCGAAATGTTCAACAAGACCCTCTGGGACCAGAGCATCATGCGCCTGAACCAGCTCGGGTATTTCGAGGTATTGAAGGAGGAAGACGCCACCGAGATCCACCGGAACGCGAGTTCGGATACCGTGGACCTTACGCTCAAAGTGAAGGAGCGCGGAAAGAACGCCATCAGCCTGAACGGCGGCGTTTCGGGCATCTCGGGCAGCTTCGTCGGTTTTAGTTATTCCACCAATAACTTCCTGGGGCTGGGCGAGACGCTTTCCCTCGATTCGCAGCTTGGCACGCGCCAGCAGGTGATCAGCCTGGGGTTCACCGAGCCGTATCTGATGGATAAGCCCATTCAGACGGGGTTCTCGGTGTACCTGCGGCGGTTCAATTACGACCAGGCGCGCGAGGCGTCGATCCTGTCGGGCCAGAACCTGATCGCGGAATACCAGGCCCTCGGCGCGCAGAACCTGCTCGATTACACCCAGAACAGCAAGGGGTTTACGGCCTCCGCCAGCACCCACCTGCGGCGCACCTTCGCGCAGATCGGGATCACCTACGGCTTCGACAATTCGAGCATCCATACGCAGACCACGGCGGCCACAAACGAATTCGAATACATGAATTTCAGCGGCGTGGCCGGTCCCAACTCGCTCAATGGGATCAAGACCAGCCACATCGCGCTTTCGTATTCGTACAATACGGTGAGCAATCCGATTTTTCCGACCGGAGGCCACAGCTTTTTCTTCTCGACGGATTTCGCCGGCACCGTATTGGGCGGCAACGTCAACACCATCCGTCCGTCGCTCGACTTCAAGTACTTCAAGCCGGCGCCCTGGCACAAGAACCATGTCCTGGGGTTCCACGCCACGGGATCGTTGTTAAGCGGGTACGGCGGAAAAGTCGCGCCGCCATTCGCGCGCACGTTTATCGGCGGCGAGCAGGATATCCGCGGATTCGAAATCTGGGGCATCTCGCCCTTTGCGTTCATCCCGAGCACCGCGAGCATTCCGGTGCTGAACGACGACGGCACCAACCGCACGCAGAGGGTGGTGGTCAACGGCGTCAGCTCGCAGGCGGGGGTCTACGCCACGGTGCCAACCTACCAACTGGTCACGCCTGGAGGAGACACGCAACTGATCGGGAGCGCCGAATACCGGATTCCGATCATCCCCAGCATCGTGACGGCGACGATATTTTTCGACGCGGGCGTAAACAAGATTCTGCTGAGTCACCAACTCGCCTTGCAAGCCGCCCACATCGCCGGTCTGAACAACCAGTTTCCGCAGGCGGGGTTCGTGGACGACGTCAGAGTCGTGGCCGGCACGCAGAGGCCCAGGGCTTCCACCGGTCTTGAGATTTCGGTGAGGCTGCCCATTGTTCAGGCGCCGTTCCGGATCTACTTCGCGTACAATCCGTCGACCGTGCGGCAGTACCTGCAGCCGCCCATCGTGGCCGACCGGGCGTTATACCCCAACTACGCGACTTTCGCCAACTCGACCGCCTCTTTCGGGCAAGCCATGCCGTTTTTCGAGAAGCGGACGATGTTCCGTTTCACGATAGGCAAGTCGTTCTGACCACAGGAGCCTATCCAGGTGCTATTCTCACAATTAGGAGTTTGCAGCTTGAAAAAGAACCTTGCAGTTTTATCCGTTTTGGCCGTGGGCTTCGCCGCTCTGGCGCAATCCCAGACCCCCGCCGCTCCCGCTCCCGCTCCCGGTCCCGCTCCCACCAAGATCGGGATCATCTCCGCCGCCGAGGCCATCGCAGCCACCAAGGAAGGCCAGAAGGCCATGGAGGAGCTGCAAAAGACGTTCGCGCCGAAGAGGGACGCCCTCGATAAGTTGCAGGCTACCGTTCAGGCGGATACCGACAGGTTGAAGAAGGGCACGGCGACCATGAGCCTGGACGCTCAGAGGAAGCTGCAGGCCGACATCGACGCCAACACCAAGACCCTCAACCGCAGCACGGAGGACGCCCAGACCGATGCCCAGGAACAAGAGGGCAAGATCATGCAGGAACTGGGGACCAAGATGATGACGGTCCTCTCCAAGTACGCCACCGAAAATGGCTTTGCGGTGGTACTGGACGTGAGCAACCAGCAGACGGGAGTTCTGTGGGCGGCCTCGGAGGTTAACATCACCGCCGACATCGTCAAGCTGTACGACGCGAAGTATCCGCTGGCCGCCGCGGCTGCGCCCGCTGCCGCGCCGGCGACGGCGAAACCCGCCGCTACCGCGCCAGCCCCCAGGCCGCCGGCCACCGCCCCAGCCAAGAAGTAGTTTCGGTACGGGGCCGGGTAAGCCGCCCGGCCCCTACTCCCATTCGATGGTGCCGGGGGGCTTGTGCGTCAAGTCCAGGAATACCCCCGCGATGCCTTCCTGCCGTAACAACTCCGCACACATTTCCTCCAGCAGAGCTGCGTCGATGGAGACGGATCGCGCCGTCATTCCGTCCACGGAATCCACTGGGCGCAACACCACCGAGTCGGGGAATTCGGCGCCGTCGCCCAACGGAATCAGGATCACCGGGAATTGCCAGACCCGCCGGTCGAAGCCACTCAGACGGGAAAGGCGGCGCACCGCTTCATCGGCGCGGCGCAGGCGGGCGATGCGCTCGGGAGTCAGCGAACAGGCGCGCACGCGCATTTGGGAGACGGGAATGCGCGTCCGGACGGCGCCAATGGCGCGGTTGATGCCGGAGACGCGGTTGATCAGCGCCGTAGCGCGGGCGTGGTCCAGCGTGTCGAGCGCCAGCACGGGCGCGTAGGTCCGCGAGTCGCCCTGCACCCCCACCGAGTTCACCGGGACCATGTACCCGTCCGTCGTGGCGCGGACCGGCGCATCGGCCTCCGCGCAGAGGCAGCGGATCGCCAGACCCGGTCCGGGGAACGGATGGCGCTCTAGCAGTTCCGAGGCCAATCCCAGTTCGCGTCCCACCTCGCGCACTTCGTCTTTGTAGAACGATTTCAGCGGCTCGACGATGCGGCCGGCTTCCATCAGCTTGCGAATCCCCTCCACGCGGTTATGGTGGGTCTTGATTAAGGCGGCGTTGGCGGTACCGCCGGATTCGATGGTATCGGGGTAGATGGTCCCCTGGCCTAGAATCCAGCTTCCCTCGGCCAAGCCGTGCTCGCTCATGACGCGCTCCTGGACGCGCACAAACTCCTCGCCGATGATGTGGCGCTTCCGCTCGGGTTCGGTGACGCCCGCGAGCGCGCCCAAAAACCGTTCCGCGGCGGATTCCACGGCCACTCCGGGCAGCCGCCCCACGAACTCGCTTTCCCCCTCGCGCATCAGACCGGTGTCCACGTAGACGCCGCGCACGCGGCTCTCCCCTAGGGCGCGCGTGCACAGGGCGAAGGCCACGCTCGAATCCACGCCGCCGCTGACGAAGAAGAAGACGCTGCGGGCGCCCACCGTGTCCCGAATCTCCTGTTCAAGCATGGGCACGCGGCGGCGGGGGTCCCAATCCTGGCGGCATCCGCACACGCGAAATACGAAATTCGCCAGATACTCGCGGCCGCGCTCCGTGTGGACCACCTCGGGGTGAAACTGAACGGAGTAGAGCTTTCTATCCGGCGCGGCCATGGCGGCGATGGCGCAGGCGGCGGTGCGGCCGGCCGTGGAGAAGCCCACCGGCAGGCCTGCCACCGCGTCGCGATGGCTCATCCAGACCTGTTGCCGTCCGGCCAGGCCCGCAAACAGAGGGTTGTCGGCGGGGTCCAGGTCGAGGGTCGCCATGCCGTACTCGCCGCGCTCGCCCTTGCGCACTTCTCCGCCCAGCAGGTGCGCCATGAGCTGCTGGCCGTAGCAGATGCCGAACACCGGAACGCCGATCGAGAAGATGGCCGGGTCCACGGTCGGGCTGCCGGGATCGTACACGCTATTGGGGCCGCCGGAAATCAGGATGCCGCTCGCCGGCGCCAGCTCGGAGGCGGGCGTCTCGCTGGGACGGACTTCGGCGTACACGCCCAAGTCCCGTACTTTGCGGGCGATCAGGTGGCAGTATTGCCCGCCGGCGTCGAGCACGAAAATCTGTGGATTGGGGTTCAACCTTCGATGGTAGCAGCAAGGCAGCGTCAAAAATGGCGCTGCAAATCCGCGAACCGGGCGACTGCCAGCAGCCTTCCTTCGCGCGGCTCGATCTTCTCCCTCTCGAGCGTCCAGGTGCGCGCGTGGGGCACGAAGACCGCGTTCCAGCCGGCCTCCAACGCCGGATTGATGTCCGACTTGGGGCTGTTGCCGATCATCCAGGACAGCTCCGGATCGAAGCCCCGCTCGCGCGCCAGGGCGCGGTATGCGGCGGCGTCCTTCTCCTTGACGATGGCGGCATGCGCGAAGAAGGCGCCCAAGCCGGAGCGCTCGATCTTGACCCGTTGCTCCTCCGGGTGGCCCTTGGTGAACAGCGTCAAATCGTGCCGCGGCGCCAGGTATTCGAGCGTTTCGGCGACTCCTTCGATGACCTCCATCGGCTGTTCCAGGATGCGCTCGGCGAAGCCCATCACCGTATCGAGGTCCGCATCGCCGATCTGGCGCTCGGCCAGCGCGCGGTAGCACTGGCGCAGGTTGCGGCCGAAGTTGCGGGAGCCGTAGCCGTGAATCCGGCTGTTGGCGGATTCGATCTCGTCCAGCACGGCGCGGATCTCGCGCGGCCCGAGACGGGAGTGGCCGAGGAACGCCACGAATTCCTCGAAGGCGGCCTCGAAGTAGATGTTGTTCTCCCAAAGCGTATCGTCGGCGTCGATGACCAGGGAGAAGCGCATGATGGATGGGAGTCGCGCCGTTTAAAGTCCCGCCGGCTTGCCGCCGCAACCGTTGGTGGGCGCCAATTCCTTCATGCGCTCGATGGCGCGCCGGCGCGGAATATACGCGGCCAGGTACTGATTCAACTCCTTCAGGCGGCCGGATTCGGACCGTAGCTGCAGGATGGCGTTCGCGAACTCGAGATCCGGCAGGCACTGCGCCAGTTGAAAGCTGAGGCGCCGGTCGGCCCAATCGGGCTCGCCACGGCCCGCCGCGCTGACAAACGCGCGCAGGGCCTTGAAATGCTCCACGGCCTGAAGCCGCAGATCGGCCGGCGGCGCGGCGAAATCGTCGTCGTCGAAGTAGACCACCTCGGCCTCAAGCCAGGCGTTCTCCTCGTTCAAGGCAAGAATCTCGAAGCGCCGTTGTCCGCGCGTGAGAATGTCCATGCGCCCGTCGGCGTACATCTGCAAGACCTTCTCGACGGTTACCGTGCAGCCGGCGTTCACGATGCCGTGGGCTTTCGCCAGGACAATGCCGAATTCCGAATTGTCGCGGATGGCGGCGCCGGTCATTTCCTTGTAGCGCTCCTCGAAAATGTGCAGCGGCAGGGGCATTCGAGGGAAGACGACCACGTGCAAGGGAAACAGCGGGATCGTCCGCGAGGGCATGAGCATATTATCCCCCGAGTGGACGGGCCCGCTGTGAGCTTTCCGCCATCGCCCGAATGGTCGAGATTGTCCTTGATATCCGGCCACAACTGGCGCCATACTGCCATAAAGGTGGCAAGATGGCAGAACAATTGGCCTTGGTACCGACGATGAAGTCTACATTCCGGCTTCCCCTGGAACTGCACCAGCGTCTCAAAATCAGGGCTGTGCAGGAAATCCGGCCCATAGCCGATGTTCTGATCGATGCAGTTGAGCTTTACCTTTCCCAAGTGGAAGCCAAGCATGACGAATCCACGCGTTCTGCTTAGTGCTCCTCGCCGGGCCGGGATGACGCCGATTCTCGCCGATCAGGCGTCCGCGGACCGGGAGGCAAGCCGCGTCCGGTACAGTCTCCACCTGACCGATTGTCTCGCCTGGATGGACGCGCAGCCGGAACATTCCATTCAGGCCATCGTTACCGATCCGCCATACGGGCTGAAAGAATACACCACGGAGGAAAAGCGGAAGCTGCGAAGTCAAAAGGGAGGCGTGTGGCGAATACCGCCTTCTTCGAGGCCTTCGCCGGCAAGGCCCTGCGCATTCTGGCGCCTGGAGGCCACTTGTTCATTGCCGCCAGCCCGCTGCTTTCGCATCTTGTCTACATGCCCCTGATGGCAGCGGGTTTTGAGAAACGCGGCGAGATCATCAGGCTCGTCCAAACACTACGGGGCGGGGACAGGCCCGAGAATGCGCATCGGGAGTTTTCGGACGTGAGCGTCATGCCGCGGTCCGCCTGGGAACCATGGGGCCTGTTCCGGAGGCCGTGCGAAGGCAGGGTGCAAGACAATCTCCGCAAGTGGAAGACCGGAGGACTGAGAAGGGTAGCGGCCGACGCTCCCTTCGTGGACGTGATTCCGTCGTCGCCCACTCGCGCCGAAGAGCGCCGGCTTGCCCCGCACCCTTCGCTGAAGCCACAGGCGTTCATGCGCCAGATCGTCAGAGCGTCCCTCCCGCTCGGAAGCGGCACGGTACTCGACCCCTTTATGGGCGCCGGGTCCACCATCGCCGCCGCCGAGGCAGTTGGATACGCGAGCATCGGACTTGAAGTAGACCCGGTGTTCTTCGCCATGGCGGAGAAGGCCATTCCGGCGCTGTCTTCCCAGTAGGGCGCATCGAGCGTTCCGGGTGGGAAGCGCGGGATCTTTCGGGCAGGGCCGGTCCTGCTCCAGTATCATGAAAGGGAGGAGGCGGCGCCGTATCGATGCGGTTGGACGGCAAAGTCGCGATCGTCACGGGGGCCTCGGAGGGAATCGGGGCCGCTTGCGCCGTGGAGCTGGCCCGGTGCGGCGTCAAGCTGTCGCTGACCGCGCGCTCCGAGGAGGGGTTGCGGAGAGCCGCTCCGGATGCGCTGAGTACCCCCGGCGACCTGACCTCCGAAGAGACCCGGCGCGCGGTTGTCGAGCGCACTCTCGAGCGCTTCGGCGTGGTCGACATCTTGATCAACAACGCCGGCGTCGGAAGCTACCTGCCGTCCTGGTCCGCGCCCCTCGAAGAAGCGCGCCGCCTCATGGAGTTGAACTATTTCGCGCTGCTGGGCATGGCGCGGCTGGTGGCGCCGCACATGCGCGCCCGCGGGGCCGGCGTCATCGTCAACGTAGGCTCCATCGGCGGCAAGGTCACGCTGCCCTGGAGCACTCTGTACAGCGCCAGCAAGTACGCCGTGACCGCGCTCACCGAGGGCATGCGGGTGGAACTTTGGCGCGACGGCGTCCGTACCATGCTGGTCTGTCCCGGCTACGTGCTGACCGGTTTTCAGAAGAACGTCGGTTCGAGCCAGGCGCCGGATGGCGTGGTCAAGGCCCGCCGCTTCGCCATCACCGCCGCCGAGTGCGCCACGGCCATCCGGCGCGGCCTGGAACGCGACGCGCGCACCGTCATGACGCCGCGCAGCGGGTGGATATTGGTAGCCTTGGCGCGCGCCTTCCCCTCGCTGGTGGACGCGCGCATGGCGAAGATGGGTGGGACCGCATGAATCTCAAGCTCAAAGGCACGCCCGGCATATACCTGGTAGGCTTCATGGGCTCCGGCAAGTCCACCGTGGGACGCTCCCTGGCGCACCGGCTGGGCTGGAGCTTTTTCGATATCGACGCGGAAATCGAGCGCTCCGAGAACATGCCGATCACGGAGATATTCGCCGCCCGCGGAGAAGCCGAATTCCGCCGCATCGAAGCGGAAATGATCCTTCAGCACGTCCGCTCGATCGCCCTCGGACGGCCCGCCGTGGTGGCGCTGGGCGGCGGCGCCTTCGCTGTCCCGGAAACCCGCCAACTGCTGCGCGACAACGGCGTAAGCGTGTGGCTGGATTGCCCGTTCGAGACGGTCGAGCGGCGCGTGGCGCGCGACCCCAGCAGGCCCCTGGCGCGCGATCCGGAACAGTTCCAGGCGCTCTATCTGGCGCGCCGCGAATTCTACGGCTTGGCGGACGTGCGCATTCCCGTTGCCGAGGAGGACGCCGTGGCCGTGGTCGAGGTCCTGCTGGCCCACCCAATGCTAATGTAGTGCGTCATGCGGATCAACGATTATCCAGCGACCTGTGGAGTGGGCCTCCGGCCTGCCATGCCGGCGTCCGTGCCGGCATTTCCGCGAAGAACGTCGGCGAGGACGCCAACGTGGCAAGCTGGAAGCTCACTCCACGCCCCTACCCGGACCATCGGCCGCCAATGGATAATGCCCGTAATTAACGCCGCGGACCACTAAGATGACTGCCCCTACCAGCGCCGGCCACGCCCGGCGCCTGCGCAAACACGCACTTTCGATCTTTCGCGCCGCGCTGGGGGCGGCCGACCCCGCGGCCGCCGTCATGCGCCGCCTGGAACGCCTCGACTGCTCGCGTTTCAAGAACGTCTACGTGGTGGGCGCGGGCAAGGCCGCCGCAACCATGGCGCGCGCCGCGGAGAAGGCTCTGGGAAGCCGCATCGCGGCCGGATACGTCAACGTCAAGGACGGGCACACCGCCAAGCTCCGGCGCATCGAACAGAACGAGTGCGGCCACCCCGTGCCGGACGAGCGCGGCGTGGCGGGAGCGCGGCGCATCGCGGAGATCGCCCGGGCGGCGCAAAAGGACGACCTGGTTCTGTGTTTGATCTCGGGAGGCGCCTCCGCCCTGCTGCCGCTTCCGGCCGCCCCCATCTCCCTCGAGGAAAAGCGGGAGGTTACCCGCTTGCTGCTGGCGTGCGGCGCCGGCATCCACGAAATCAACGCCGTCCGCAAGCACATCTCAAGCATCAAGGGCGGCCAATTGGCGCGCCTGGCCGCGCCCGCCACGGTGGAATCCCTGCTGCTCTCCGACGTGACCGGCGATTCGCTCGACGTGATCGGCTCCGGACCCACAGCGCCGGACGCATCCACCTTCGCCGACGCCAGCGGCATCCTGTACCGCTATGGCCTCATGGACCGCGTGCCGGAATCGGTCGGCGAGCGCATGGCGCGGGGCGGTCTGGGCGAGGTTGCCGATACCCCCAAGGCCGGAGATCCCCTATTCCGGCGCGTGCGGAATACCATTGTGGGCAGCAACCGGCTGGCGTTGCGGGCCGCCGCGCGCCGCGCCCGCGAGCTTGGCTTCCGCACGATGGTGCTGGCCAGCGAGGTGGAGGGCGAAACCCGCGAAATCGCCCGCATGCATGCGGCGATCGCCAAGGAGTTGGTGCGCGCCGGCCAGCCGCTGAGGCCGCCCGCCTGCGTCATCACGGGGGGCGAAACCACCGTCACCATCCGCGGCGATGGCCTGGGCGGAAGGAATCAGGAGTTCGCCCTGGCCGCCGCTCTGGACATCGGCGGCCTTGCGGACGTCTTGATCTTCTCCGCCGGAACCGATGGTACGGACGGCCCCACCAGCGCCGCCGGCGCCTTCGCCGATGGCGCCACCCTAAGCCGCAAGCCGGATGCCCGCCGGTACCTGGACCACAACGATTCCTACCATTACTTCGAGGCGCTGGGTGACTTGGTGGTCACCGGACCGACCGGCACCAACGTGATGGACGTGCGCATCGTGCTGGCGGGCATGCCGCGCCCATAACGAGCGCGGCCCCCGTTTACAGTTCGGTGCCCTTGGGTGGATCGGGCGGTTTGGGCGGCCTGGGAGGCGTTTGGTCGGGCAGACTGGGAGCGCTGCCCTCCTTGCGCACCGAGATCCAGCCCCGGTCGGTGGTCAGGCGGACGATGGGCCCGTCCCCCACTTTTCCGGTGAGAGTCGCGGTACGGCCGTTGACCTCCTTCTGGATCGACGGCCCGAAATCGTTCACGGCATCGCCGGTTTCGGCGGTCGCCTGCAGGGTGAAGGTGGCTTTCGGCGGCAGCGCCAAATCGATCCGGCCATTCGCGGAACGCGCGTCTATGGAAGGCATCGGCGCGCGCCCTGGCGTCAATTCGATGTCGCCATGCTGGGTCTGCAAATCCAAGGACACGGTAAACTGCTGCACCTTGACGTCGCGCGAGCCGGTCACCAGCCGCACCGGTCCGACGAGGTCCGTGGCGGTGAACTGGCTGCGATCCATGCTGATGCGGCCCGGGGCCGCTTGCAAATGGACCTCGGTATCGCGCGTCCCCTCGAATTGCAGGGGCTTGGCGAGGTTCTTGAAATCGAGCGTGCCATCGTACTCGCCGGTGACGGTCACCTGGCCGGAGACGTTCTCGAAATCGATATCCGAGCCGTTGCCCTGCAGTTCGATGGCGCCCTTTACGCCGGAGGCGCGGATCAGTTCGCTGTGGCCGATTTCCAGGTGCGCGTTGCCGCCCACGCCCGACAGGCGGACATCGCCGCGATCGGCGGTGAGTTCCACGTCGCCCGCTACGTCGGCGATCTCGAAATCTCCCGTTCCGGCGCGCGCTTCGACGGCCATTCCGCGCGGCACAGCCACCTCCAGGTCGTCGGAAGTCCGCTGGTTGTCGGGTGCGCGGTCCTGGTTCGTGCGCACCACCAGGCGGTCGCCCTCCGGCACGATCTCCACGGGCGTGGCGTCGTGAGCGCGATCCGCTTCCTGGCGGGAGTAAGAGCGAATACTCTGCCGCCCCGTCACCTCCACGGTTTGCGTATCGCCGCCCGTCACCTTGATATTGCCGCGCGGATTCTCGAACACGATGCGTTTCATGCCGGCGGCCGAAGCGCTCGCCGAAATCTGGTAATCGAATGGCTGGCCCCAGAAATCCACGCCGTTGGCCATGAAGCGCACGCCGTTGCGGTGCGCCTGCCAGATTCCGGAGCCCGCCACGCAGATAAGGACGATCAGCGCCACTTCCCCGCCGCCCAGGCCGGAGCGGTATCCCTGGCGGCTCCACACCAGCACTTCGACCAGCCGCAACAGGCCCCAGGCAATCAGAATGAAGGGCCAATACATCGAGACCAAATCGAAAATGCGCGTCTCCGGGTGGAGGTTCCTCCACAGGAACAAGCCTCCGATAATCAGCAGCAGCAGCGGGCCTGTAAGCGACCGGCGTCTCATATGTCGCCTCCCGTGGGTGGCGTCTGCCCAGGATCGGGCTGGCGCGGTGGAGCGCTGGTTCCGAAGCCGCCCTTGGCGGTCCCGGCCGGTTGGCTGGGGGCATCGCTGGCCGGCGGCTGAGTGTACGCGCTCTGGCGGTACCCGCCGGCCGGCGGCGTAAAGCTGAAGGACGGGGGCGGCGGCGCGGCCGGTGGTTCCGGGGGCGCGGCCAGCGGCGCCGTGCCGCGGCCCACCAGCGTCAACAGCCCGAACACGATCAGGATGACGGGCCACGTCTTGTCGAACCCGTAGGGCGTGAAGTTATTCACCGCGAACAGGACCCCCACGGTGATCAGCGTGAGGGGGCCGCGGAGGGCGTGAGCCAGCGTATCGCATTGTCCTCGCATGGCGCGCCTTCGGTCGCGGTCCTCGCGCCGCAATCGCCGGCGTTCCTCGCGGTCGCCGTAGAGATCGCTATTGCCGCTCATGGCCGATCTCCTTCGGGGCGGAATCCGCGCCGGCGAAGCGGTTGTAAAGCAGCCAGGCGCCCGCCGCGATCAGCAGCAGCGGCCAGTAGCGCGCGAAAACGTCGAAATCCAGAATGTCCAGCGTGTGGAGCAAGAGCACGGTCCCCAGCAGGATGAGCGCTACTCCCGCCACGGGGAAGCGTCCACGCGAGCGAAAGTCGATGAGGCTCGAATACTCGTCTACCTGCTCGCCGGCCCGGCGCTTGGTGGCGGTGTGATAGGCCTCGAACGCCATGTAGAATATCCAGGCGGTCAGCATCATGGCGAATACCACGTCCAAGCCATGAAGGTTGGCATCGAGGATGCTGCACAGGATTCCAAAGACAACCGCGTGAACGATTCCCTTGGCGTACTGGCCGTTGTAGATGGCGCCGACGCCGGGAATCCAGCCCAGGGCAAACGCCAAGCCCGGGGAAACGTCCGTGAAGATGCGTCCCGCGGGAGGCGCGCCGGCCGTCGCGCGGGGGCTGGCCGGGGGAGGGGGCGCGGGCGCCGGAGCGTGCTCCGCGCAGAATACCGTTCCGTAGGCGTCGCGGCGGCATCCATCGCAAATCGGCTTGCCGCAGGTGCGACAGTATGCCGTTGCCGGTGATTCAGGATGATTCTGGCAGTTCATACGTATCCCCTTTCATTGGGTTCCCCCAGGTACTCTCGAAGGCGCGGGTTCGCCGGGCGCGGAATTCGAGCCGGCGGGAGACGTCACCGGCAGCTTACGCCCGTCCGCGTTGGCGCCGGGAATTTCCTGGCGGGCGGCGGGCTGCTGCTCTTCTTCCTGTTGCTGTTGCTGCTGCCACTGGCGCAGCGTGGATTGAATCTGATACACGAACTTCAAATTCTCGTAAAACTTCACCGTGCGTCCCCAGGCGTAGGCGCCGCGGTCTTCGAGCGCCGCCCAGATTCGGGCGGGCCGCAAATCGCGCGCGCTCAGCGGCGCCGGCCCGGCCGTCCGCCACAGCATCGCCAGCGAGAGGATAGTCATTGCCATGCCCATCGCGAACCGGGGCTGCAGAATGGGGAGCGACGCGCCCGCCAGCCACTTGCGCCAAACGGCCGGCTTCGCCTTGCCCGCGGTCCACGGCGCTTCGAAAAGAATGCGCGTGATCAGTTCCGGAGGCGGCGCCACAACCGCCGCGCGCCCCATGAAAGCCACCGCCGCGGAGGAATCGCGCACCAATTCGGCGCAGGCGGGACACCCCGCCAAGTGGCGCTCCAGCGCGGCCTTTTCGGCCGGCGCGAGGGTACCCTCGACGTAATCGCAGATCGAAATTTCGTAATCCGCGCAGTTCATACAGCCAACTTCTGCTTGCGCAACAGCCGCGCCAACTCCGCGCGGCCCCGGTTGATTCGCGACTTTACGGTTCCCTCGGGGATCTCGAGCGCCTGGGCGATCTCCCGGTACTCCATTTCCTGCAGGTCGCGCAGGATCACCGCCTCGCGCAGATCCGGCGAGAGCTTTTGAAGGGTGGCCTGCAAGATCTCGCTAGCCTCCCTGCCGGCCACCATACGGTCCGGCCGCGCCGACGCCGCCGGGCCGCTGTCCTCCATCATGGGGAGCTGCTCCTCGATGGAATCCGTGGCGCGCTCCTGACGGGTTCGGCGATAGTGATCGATCAAAAGGTTACGCGTCACGCGCGTCAGCCAGGTGCCAAAGGAGCCTTCGGCGGCGCGAAACGTGCGCAGGGTCCGGAACACCCGCAAATACACTTCCTGCGTCAGGTCCTGAGCTTCCGGTCCGCTTCCGGTGAAACGATAGCACAATCCGTAAACCTGCCGGCTGTGGAGCCGCACCAACTCTTCCCAGGCGGCTTCGTCGCCGCCCAGGCACCTGGTTATCAGACTGTGATCGGAGTCCAAACTACGTTCTACCAGATTGCGCCGCCCAGGAACACCAGCCACGGGCATCCCCTTAGCGCTACCAGCCGCGAATTGCAGAATGTCGAACGCTAATAACGCGGTGGCCATCTCACCTCGTCCCTCACACTGGAAAAACGAGGCTTTTTCATGATAGGTTCAATCTTTCGGTTATGCCACTGTTTTTATGGCATATCCGGAGGAAGGCGCCATAAAGATGAAGTGTCCTTTCTGCAGTCACCTCCACGACCGGGTGGTGGATTCCCGGGAGAGCAAGGAGGGCGGAGCCGTACGCCGGCGCCGGGAATGCCTGGCATGCGAGCGCCGCTTCACCACCTACGAGCGCATCGACGAAGTGCCCTACATGGCCATCAAGAAAGACGGACGGCGCGAGAAATTCGATCGTCAGAAGGTGCTTGGCGGTCTCCTCAAAGCCTGCGAGAAGCGCCCGGTCGGCATGGCCAAGCTGTCGGAGTTGGTCAATACGGTCGAAGGCAAAGTGAGCGACTCGCCCGACCGCGAGATATCTACTACAGATATCGGAGAATTTCTCATGAACAGCCTGCGGGAACTCGACAAAATCGCTTATGTGCGATTTGCGTCGGTTTACCGGGATTTCCAGGACGAGCAAGCCTTCTTCAACGAACTCAAGGCCCTCATGCGGCAGAAACTGCCCTGATTGGGCGCATCGCGCAAATCGCATGTAACTTAAACACTCTCAAGGCATCTCTAAAATTGGGGGTATCATTTTGGGCGAAAGATGTTATCATCAAACGGAAGTCGAACCCCGAATGCATCCGTTCTTTTCGACAGTTGGGGCCGATCCAGCAGGTCGAAACTTTTTCAGGCGATACCCCGTTTCCCACGACATCGATGTAATGGATCGCATGTCCACAGCGGGAGGTGAGTCTTAGTGGAACAGTTCGAAGATCGTTTCTTAGCCGACACTCCTGAAACTCTGGGATTGAATTTCGAAGACGAAGCCAAGTTCTTCGACCCGGAGGCTGCGCACGAGGCGGATTTCCTGCACCCCGCGCCGGTGGAGGAATCGATATACACGGACGATCCGGTACGCGTGTATCTGCGCGAAATGGGCGCGGTGCCGCTGCTTACGCGCGAAGGCGAAGTCGATCTGGCGCGCCGCATGGAGCGCGGTAAGTTACGGATGCAAAAGGCGATTAGCCGCTCCGCCGTGGTCCAGAACGTAGTCGCGGAGTTGACCGAGCAGTTGAAAAAGGGGCTGGTCGAACTGGAAAGCGTCGCCGATTTGGGGGATGTCGAAGAAGGCACTCCGGCCGACGTCAAGGTGCGTACCGACGCGGCCAAGCAGTTCAGCGACGTGGGTCTCCTGTACAAGAAACTGCAGCAGTTGGAAGACCGGGTCTCCACCACTCCGGCAGCCAACAAGAAGCCTCGCAAGCGGCTGGTCGCGAAGTTGAGCCGGGCCAAGGTGGAAACCTCCATGGCGATCCGGCGGGTTCCCTTCAGACTCAACAAATGGAAGGAGTTCACGCGCGAAATCGAACGCGCCGTGGACGAAATCAACCACCTCGACGGCGAGATCAAGAAGCTCGAAGCGCGCGGCAACGGGGCCACGCAGCCCCGCCTGCGGGAACTCAAGCGCGACTTGAAGAAGCGCGAATCGGCCGCCAGCGCCACCCTGCCCGAGTTACGCCACACTCTCACCGTGATCCGCCATGGCGAAGCCGAAGCCGAGCGCGCCAAAAAGGACTTGGTCGAGGCCAACCTCCGCCTGGTGGTATCGGTCGCCAAGAAGTACGTTAACCGCGGACTTCACCTGCTCGACCTTATCCAAGAGGGCAATATCGGCCTGATGCGGGCCGCCGACAAGTTCGAATACCGCCGCGGCTACAAGTTCTCGACGTACGCCACGTGGTGGATCCGGCAAGCCATTACCCGCGCCATCGCCGACCAGTCCCGCACCATTCGTATTCCCGTTCACATGAACGAGAGCATGAACAAGTTCCTGCGCGCCACGCGTGAACTGGAGAAGGAGCTTGGCCGAACTCCTACAAATGACGAAATTGGGCGTCGGATGGAGATCCCGGTCGAGAAGGTCCAGAAGCTTAAGACCATCTCCAGGGACCCGGTGTCGCTCGAAACCCCGGTCGGCCGCGACGGCGAGTCGGCCCTCGGCGACCTGATCGAGGATCGCTGGGTGGGATCGCCAGTCGACGCCGTCATCGAATCGAACGTCCGCGACGAGACCGCCGGCATCCTGAAGACGCTTTCTCCCAAGGAGGAGAAGGTCATCCGCATGCGGTTCGGCATTGGCTGCGAGCGGGAACACACGCTCGAGGAAATCGGGCAGGAATTCGACGTCACCCGCGAGCGCATTCGCCAGATCGAGGCCAAAGCCCTGCGCCAGTTGCGCGCCCCCGAACGGGCTCGCCGTCTGCGCGCCCTGATGGCCGCCCGGTAATCCGTAGTAGGCCGGACCCTTCCCCCCGTCCAGGTTGTACAATTGCAACCATGACGAAGTTCGTTGTCATTCTCCCGCTGTTGCTATTCGCAGCCGGCTGCGGCCCGAATCCCTCCGCGCAGTTCGCGCGGCTTTCGGAAGAGTTCGTCTACACCACGCTTTCGTTCTCGCCGGCCTCAGCCACCGCCGTGGGTCTGCACCAGTACAACAACCAGAACCTGGACGACATGCTGGACGACGTCAGCCCGGCCAGCCTCGAAAAGCAGCGGCAGTTCTACCACGGCTTCCGCGATCGCCTCGGCGCTCTGGACCCGGCCCGGCTCACCGCCGAGGACCGCGCCGACCTGCGCATCATTCAGGACCAAATCGCCCTGGCGCTGCTCGATCTGGAGGAAATACACAGCGAACAGCACAACCCCACCACCTACGTCGAGACCCTGGGGAATGCGCTGTTTAATCCGTACGTGCTGGAATTCGCCCCGCTGCCGGCGCGCATGGAGCACATCGTCGCAAGGCTGCGCCAAGTCCCGCGCTATCTGCAGCAGGCTACCGCCAACCTGACCTCGGCGCCGGAGCTGTGGACCAAGGTGGCCATCGAAGAGAACGCCGGCAACTCCAAGCTGGTGGGCGACACGATTCGCAACGCCGTGCCAGCCGAGCTGCGTTCCTCCTACGATGCGGCGGCGGCGCCTGCCCTGGCCGCACTGGCCGGGTTCCAGACGTTCCTCACCAGCACGCTGTCCGCCCGCACCGGGGCCGATTGGCGGCTCGGCGCCGACCGCTATGCCCGCAAGTTCCGCTACGTGCTGGAAACCGATATGCAACCCGCCGACGCCTTACGGCGGGCCGAGCAGGAGTTGCAGACGGAACGCGCGCAGATGCTGGAGGTCGCGCTGCCGCTCCACCGCCAGTGGTTTCCGGCGCATCGGGACCACGCGGAACTCACCGGAGACGCGCGCGAGAACCTCGTGATCGGCGAGGTCCTCAACCGCATCGCGCAGCGTCACTCCACTCCCCAGGCGTACATGGACGATGCGCGCCAGAGCCTCGACGAAACCCGCGCGTTCGTCCAGAAGAAGGGCCTGTTGACGCTGCCGGCGCGCACCAATTTGCAAGTGGTTCCCACGCCCGAGTTCATGCGCGGCGTCTACTCGGTGGGCGGATTCGACCCGGCCCCGGCCCTCGAACCGCAACTGGGCGCCTTCTACTGGGTCACCCCGATCCCCGCGGACTGGCCCCAGGCGCGCATCGATTCGAAGCTCCGCGAATACAACTACTACGGACTGCGAGTGCTGACCATCCATGAGGCCATGCCTGGCCACTACGTGCAGTTCGAGTTCGCCAACGACGTGCAGCCCAAGACGCGCCGCGTGCTGCGGGCGGTCTACGGCAACGGCCCGTACGTGGAAGGCTGGGCGGTCTACGCCACCCAGATGATGCTGGACGAGGGCTACCTGGACCACTCCCCCGAGATGGCGCTGACCTTCGCCAAGCACCAGCTCCGGGTCTTCGCCAACACCATCCTCGATATCCGCATGCAGAGCATGAACATGACCGACCAGGAGGCCCTCGACCTGATGGAAAAGCAGACCTTCCAGGAAAAGGAGGAGGCCGAAGGGAAACTACAGCGGGCCAAACTCACCTCCTGCCAATTGCCCGTCTACTTCGTGGGATGGCGCGGCTGGCAGGATCTGCGCGACGCCTATAAGAAGTCCAAAGGCGGGGCCTTTAGCCTGTCGGAATTCCACAACCGGGCCCTGCGGCAAGGCGCCGTTCCGCTGCCCGTACTTGAACCTCTACTTAAGTAGTAAACGGAGCGGGCTTCCTGGCCCGCCCGCTTACCTATTTTCGATCGTGAACTGGGCCGTCGTCTCGAGGGACTTCGCCTCGGCGGCGGTAATGGTCCACCCGGGTGGCCGCCGCTGGCCGGTAGGGGGCCGGCCGACGCGAATATAGGCTTCGTCGCCGGCCTTCAGCCCCAGCGACGAATCCGCCAACCCGCAGGTATCGCCATTCGCCACGCAGACGTGCGTCAGGCCGCCGCCGATCGGCAAAACGCTCGAAACACGGCCCTTAACGATGCGGTGGCTGTCCACATACTCGAACATCGGCATGCGGTTCAACTCGCCCCTGGTGGCATAGAATTGGCGGGGAGTCTCACTGCCTCCCGCGCTTGGACCGCCGGTGACATAAACCGCGAAACGCCTCTCGCCACCAATTCCTACAAACGTCAAAGCGTAAAATATGGCGACCAGAAATGCCAGACACGCGCACGCCGACGCCATGCCTGACAATCCCTTCACGGCGGTAAGGGCCTTGTTATCGGTGGCCCAAGCGCTGAAACGGCCGCGCCGGCTGGCGGCGTCCGCCGTTTCCCAGACCGCGGCAAAGTGGTCGATGGCAAAAGTGGCCGCGAACACGGCCGCAAAGAGGGCGAAACACGCCAGCGACACGAACAGGAACAGCATACCATCTCCTCTCAAAATCGGACTTTGAGATCTCGACTGGTAGTATGCGCTTCCCGGCCGCCCGCGGCAAGCCCCCCTTTGTACACCCCTTTGCACGCCATGCGGCTGGC
>Ga0182027_10003341_pt1 | contig 25522 bp, 21 predicted proteins | sample 712E1DmetaG_FD_121300 | JGI IMG/M metagenome (GOLD analysis project Ga0182027, IMG submission 121300) | Permafrost microbial communities from Stordalen Mire, Sweden - 712E1D metaG (Illumina Assembly) | ecosystem: Environmental > Terrestrial > Soil > Wetlands > Permafrost | place: Sweden...
GCCATTTATGAAACCCCAGGTTGAAATCTATGACACGACCCTGCGCGACGGTTCGCAGGGCGAAGGCATCAATTTCTCGGTCGCGGACAAGCTCCGCATCGCCGAGAAGCTCGACGCGTTCGGCGTGCATTACATTGAAGGCGGCTGGCCCGGCAGCAATCCCAAGGACATCGAGTTCTTCGCGAAGGCCAAAAAGAAAAAATTCAAGAATGCGCAGCTCGCGGCGTTCGGGTCCACGCGCAAAAAGGGCGTGCCCGTCGAACAGGACGACCAGGTGCGACTGCTCATCGAGGCCGGCACTCCCGTCGTGACCATCTACGGCAAGACGTCCATGCTGCACGTTAAGGAAGTCCTGCGCTGCACGCCGGAAGAAAATCTCGCGATGATCGGTGACACCGTGCGCTTCCTGAAGGACCACGGCAAATTCGTCATCTACGACGCCGAGCATTGCTTCGACGGTTACAAGCTCGATCCCGAATACGCCCTTGCCACCTGGCAGGCGGCGGAAAAGGCGGGCGCGGATTTTGTCGTGCTCTGCGACACAAATGGCGGCTGCCTGCCGGACGAGGTGGCAGCCATCACCAAAGTCGCGCTCGGCAAATTGAATTGCAAAGTTGGCATCCATACGCACGACGACATCGGCCTGGGCGTGGCCAACGCGCTCGCCGCGCTCGAAACCGGCGCGGTGCACGTGCAGGGCACCATCAACGGCTATGGCGAACGCACCGGCAATTGCAATCTCGTCAGCGTCATCCCGTGCGTGGCGTTGAAGCTGAAGAAGACCTGCGTGCCGGCGTCGTCGCTGCGCAAGCTGAAGGAGCTTTCGCAGTTCGTGGATGAAATCGCCAACCTGCGCCACAATCCGCGCCAGCCGTGGGTGGGCTCCGCCGCGTTCGCGCACAAGGGCGGCACGCACGTCAATGCCGTGCAAAAGCTCACGTCGAGTTACGAGCACATTGACCCAACACTCGTCGGCAACGCGCGCAACGTGCTCATCAGCGATCTCGCGGGCCGCAGCAACATTGTGATGAAGGCGCAGGAACTCGGCTTCAAGCTCACGAACGATACGCCGGAGTTGAAACCGATCCTGAATCGCATCAAGGAATTGGAACACGCCGGCTACGAATTCGAGGCCGCCGAGGCGTCGCTCGCGCTGCTCATCGGCAAGACGCTCAAACATCGCGAACCGCTGTTTCATGTGGACGCCTATCACGTTTCCATGCGGCGCGACGCGCAGGAATCTGTCTGCGATGCGACGATCAAAGTCCGCGTCGGCAACAAGCGCGCGCAAACGGTGGCCGAAGGCGACGGCCCGGTGAACGCGCTCGACGGCGCGTTGCGCTCGGCGCTGGTGAAGTTTTATCCGCAACTGAAAAAGGTGACGCTCACGGATTACAAGGTGCGCATTCTCGACAGTGACACCGGCACCGCCGCCAAGACGCGGGTGCTCATCGAATCTACCGACGGCAAGCGCGATTGGGGCACCGTCGGCGTGAGCGAAAACATCATCGAAGCCAGCTTGCAAGCGCTCGTGGACAGCATGGAATTCGCGCTGTTACGCAAATAAACCCTTGATTAGGGTACATCTTGACATCTATACATCGCGATGTATAGTTATCGCCATGAAAGCTCGAAAGCCCATCAAGTATCCGCCGCATAAGAGTTCTGGCGCGGAACTGGAGGAATCTGCCGTTGCGGATGAGGTGAAAGATGCGCCGATGGTCCGCACCCAGATTTATTTGAATCGGGAGGAGTACGACTTTGTTCAGACCGAGGCCCGGCGCCGCAATGAGCCGATGGCGGCGGTGATCCGGAATTTCATTGATGAGAAAATGGAGATCCCCGAGGACGCCTGGACGAACAATCCGATGCTGCGTCCCTGGCCGCATGATCCGGATTGGAAAGGCCATGAAGACGGCGGGATCAACCACGACCACTATATTTACGGCTGCCCGAAGAAATGGATTAAAGTCAAAGGCAAATACGTGGAGGCTCCGCCCTTGCCGGAGGACTATTACGAAAATCGCGCCAGCGGGGACGCTTACGACAAATTGATACGCGAACTGGACGAAACCAAATGAATGGCCGTGCTTTTCTCGATGCTTCGTTTTGGATCGTCTATCGTGACGAAAAGGACGGCAATCATCTTGTGGCGCGCCGCGCCATGAGCGAGCTGTTCCGGCAACGAACTCATTTTGTGACAACGCTTCCGGTGGCTTGCGAAATCCATGCTTTCTTCGCGCGGGAACAACACACGCGCGAATTGGTTTTGAAGGATCTTTTTGACAACCCGGTTCTCACGATTGAAAACTTTTCGCATCAAGACCAAAAGGCCGCCCTTGAAATTCTGCGGCAATATCGCGACAAAACTTATTCGCTATGCGACGCGCTTTCATTTATCGTCATGCGTCGCTTGAACCTTAAACGAGTCGTGGCCTTCGACCAGCACTTTCGCCAATTCGGCGAATTTGAAATTATTCCCTGAAAAATTTTCATGTCTGAAATTTCCAAAGCCTACGAACCGCAGTCCGTCGAGGACAAGTGGTATGCCTTCTGGCTGAAGCAGAACTGCTTCACCGCCGACCCCGCCCGCGTGTCGCCCAAACGCCCGGCGTATTCCATCGTCATCCCGCCGCCGAACGTCACCGGTGTGCTCACCATGGGCCATGTCCTCAACAACACCATCCAGGACATCCTCGCCCGCAAGGCGCGCATGGACGGCAAGGAAGTCCTCTGGCTGCCCGGCACCGACCACGCCGGCATCGCCACCCAGACCGTCGTCGAAAAAACGTTGAAGAAAGCTGGCGAAATTCGGCATCGCGACGATCTGGGCCGCGAAAAATTTCTCGAACGCGTCTGGGCCTGGAAGGAAAAACACGGCGGCATCATCATCCAGCAGCTCAAGAAGCTCGGCGCGTCGTGCGACTGGACGCGCGAACGGTTCACGATGGACCCGGAATATTCGCGCTGCGTCCAGAAGGTGTTCGTGGAGCTTTACAAAAAAGGTCTCATCTATCGCGGCAAACGCATGGTGAACTGGTGTCCCGCCTCGCTCACCGCGCTGTCCGACGAAGAAGTCATCATGAAAGAGCAAAAAGGCTCGCTCTATTATTTCAAGGTCGAGATCGCCGAGGTGCCGGGAACCTTTCTGACGATTGCCACGACACGACCGGAAACCATTCCCGGCGACACCGCCGTGGCCGTGAATCCGAAGGATCCGCGCTATGCGAAATACATCGGCAAACACGTCATTCGTCCCCTGCCCTCCGAATTCCCGCGCGAGCAGAAGCTCATCCCCATCATCGGTGACGAGCACGTGGATTTCGAGTTCGGCACCGGCGTGCTCAAGGTGACGCCCGCGCACGACAAGGCGGACTTCGAAATCGGCCAGCGCCACAAGCTCGCGCAGATTGAAGTGATTGATGCGAAGGGGCACATGAACGAACTGGCGGGAGTGGATTTGAAGGGACTGGACCGTTTCAAGGCACGCAAAGTTGCCGTGGAAAAACTTACGGAACTTGGTTCGCTGGAGAAAGAGGAGCCATACACCAACAATGTCGGTTACAGCGAACGCGCCGATGTGCCGATTGAGCCGCGCTTGAGCGAGCAATGGTTCTTGAAATATCCGAGCGTGGAAAAATCCCGCGCCTGCGTGGAGCAGGAGGATGCTGCCGAACGGAGCGCCGGCTTCCAGCACGGCACATCGGACGAAGCAGACAGTTCGAGCCGTGCCGGAGGCCGGCGCTCCGACAAAATGCGCTTCCATCCGCAGCGCTGGGCGAAGGTTTATGACCACTGGATGGGCGGCATTCAAGACTGGTGCATCAGTCGCCAGCTTTGGTGGGGACATCGAATTCCGGTATGGTCAAAACAATTCAATGCCGGCACTCCAGATTTTCACGGGTTGCAAGCACAGCTTCAATCCCTCAAGCAAAGTGGGGCTTTGATACACATGAATATTTACGCTCCTCACTTGAAGAAGGAAGGAGCGACCGTAGTTTTGAAGCCCGATCCGGATATAAATTATTTAGGTCGTTTTGACGTAGCAGTTGATCCGGCTGAAGAAAAAATTATTGCACTGCTTGAGCAGAATAGTTTTACCCAAGACCCCGATGTGCTCGACACGTGGTTCAGTTCCTGGCTCTGGCCGTTTGCGACGATGGGCTGGACGGGTGACAAACCCCAAGACTCCAATAATCCAACACTCCAAGCCTTCTACCCGACCACCGATCTCGTCACCGGGCCGGACATCATTTTCTTCTGGGTCGCCCGCATGATCATGGCGGGTTACGAGTTCATGGATGATTTGCCGTTCCGGAACGTCTATTTCACCGGCATCATCCGCGACAAGCAGGGGCGCAAGATGTCCAAGAGCCTTGGCAATTCGCCCGACCCGCTCGATCTCATCGCCAAGTTCGGCGCCGACGCGCTCCGGTTCGGCACCATGCGCAGCGCGCCGCTCGGCCAGGACATTTTATTCGACGAACAGAACGTCGAGCTGGGCCGCAATTTCTGCAACAAGCTCTGGAACGCCTGCCGCTTCCGGCAGATGGTAGGACAAGGTAGCGCAGGCTTCCAGCCTGCGCCGGGCAGGCAAGATGCCTGCCCTACATTTGAAGTTCAGGGCGAGATTGATCCCAAGCTTCTTACGTCGGATGACAAATGGATTTTGCTGAAGCTGGACCAGGCAATTCGCGAAATGAACACCGCGTTCGCCGACTACAAATTCAGCGACGCCACAGCCACACTCTACCGCTTTTTCTGGAGCGAGTATTGCGACTGGTACGTCGAGGCGAGCAAGGCGGTGTTGGTTAGGCCGGTGAATGAGTTAAATCGGTTAAATGAGTCGAACGCGTCTCGCGCCCAATCACCAACCACTCATTTAACCAATCACTCATTTAACGATTTAACCAAACATCGCGCCAACACCCTGGCCGTCATTGATTTCGTCCTCAGCCACACGCTGCGCCTGTTCCATCCGTTCCTGCCGTTCATCACGGAGGAACTCTGGCATGGGATGGGTTATGCCGAAGACATGCCGGAAAATCAGGGCGGCCAGACCATCATGTTCGCGCCGTGGCCCAAGCCGCTCGACGACGATTTCAAATTGCACTACGGCCTGACCGGTCAGGACGAAAAGCACATCGAGGCGCGGAACGAACTCGTCACGCAAGGCCGCAACCTGCGACGCACGGCGAACATTGCCGCGAGCAAGAAAATCAAATTCATCCTCAAACCGGCGCGCGAACTGGCAGCGCACGACGTGGAAGTGCTCAAGCTGCTGCTCAACGCCGAGGCGGTCGAGGTGAACGCAAATTATCAGCCGGGCAAAAACACGATGACCGTGCGCGCCGAGTTGGGCGATTTGTTCCTGCCGCTGGAAGGCCTGATTGACAAGGCAGCCGAAACCGCGCGGCTGAAAAAAGAACTGGAGAAAATCGAGGCCGAGGCCGCCAAAATCGAGCAGAAGCTCGCCAACCCGAACTTCGCACAAAAGGTTCCGGCGCAGGTTTTGGCGGAACACCAGCAGCGTCTTGCCGAATGGCATGGCAAACGCGACCACGTGAAGACCGCGCTCGCCGCGCTGCAAGGTTGAGTTGCCGCGTGGAGTAGTTGGAGTTCAAGCTTCAGCTTGTTTCGGAAGGACAAGCTCAAGCTTGAACTCCAACCCCCGGAGCGCCAGCCTCCGGCACGGCGAGTTGCCCAGCTTATCTATGCCAGTTCGAGTTAAAATGGGTACAGTTGGATATGCCTCTGGGAAAAGCGCCAGAGGGCCGCCGCACTCCATGACGCGGTGCGCGACACGATGATTCCTGAAATGCGCGAAGCGTCTTGGACTGCGCCAGCCCTCTGGCGCTTTGCAGGAGGAGGATGCCGATTTGGAAATCGGCGCTCCGTTCCAGTCTCTCAACCAGAGAAAGGTTCAGTCCTAATTTCGGTAGGGCGCGTCACTCCGTGCGCGCCGTTTTCCGCGTTTGCGGCGGGCAGAGGACTTCCCACCCTGCCTGGATTTTGGAATTAGGACATTACCCGGAGAAAATTTGGTTTGCTTTTCCGCTGAATAGCCATAAGCCTTCCACCAGAGTGCAACGAATCTTGTCATTCTTGCTTCTCCTGTTCCTGCCGCTGGCGGCGCTGGCCGACGGCATGGTGGTTCCGACCGTTGCCTATCCCGCCAAAATCACGATTCCCGACCAGCGGGCGCTGATTTGCTACTCCAACGGCACCGAGCGGCTCGTGATTGAAACGCGGTTCACCGGTGCGGGAACAAATTTCGCGTGGGTGGTTCCGCTGCCGGGCCAGCCGGTCATCGAAGAAGCCACCACCGGATTGTTTCCGACGTTGCAATATCTTTTCCGACCCAAAATTGTCCACGCTGTTCCGCAATATTACATTGGAATCCTGTTCGCGCTTGGATTTGTTTATTTACTCAGGCTGGCTGCAAAATCAGTATCAAACGCTTTTACAATCGCCGTTGTTCTCCTGCTGCTCGTAATACTTGCCGCACTGTTACTCCCCGCACTTTCCGCTGCAAAAACAGCAGGAATGAGTTCTGTTTCTTCCGAACAACCCGTCTCCATCCTCGATCGCAAGCTCGTCGGCATTTTTGAAACCACGACCATCACCTCGCACGATGCGAAAGCGTTGCAAACCTGGTTGTCTCAAAACGGATTTGCGGTGCCGACCAATGCAGAACCGGTGATTGCCAGCTATGTCAAAGATGGCTGGGTGTTCGTGGCCACAAAAGTCAGACGCGACCAGCCGGACAACGAAACCAGCACGCCTCATCCGCTCTCGTTCACCTTTAAAACCGACAAGCCGGTTTATCCGATGCGGCTGACGGGCGTGGACAACAGGCTGTTGAGTGTTGAACTTTATGTGTTTGGCCTCGATCGCGCAGAAGCATCGCATTTCAAAGTTGAACGCTGCACACATCCGAATTATCCACAACCACCTCATCTGTACGATAATTGGTTCGATGATTGGAGACATTCATCATCAGAGATTCCAGACATCGTTCACCCTTTGCTTCGCAAATGGGTTGTCGGTTCTCCGGTGGCGACCAAACTCACCGCGACGCTTTCACGCGCCGCTATGCGCAACGATGTCTGGATAAATTGGACGCCGTTTTGTGAGACAAGGAACCGTTTCTTCAGTTGGCAGGGGGCATTGACTACGGCGTTAAATTGGGGAACAGGACTTTCTGCCGCCGGATTGCTTACGGTTTGCCTTTTGGCCTTTTTCAACGAAGTGCATAAAACCAAATTCCCGCGACGGGTTAGAATCGTGATGGTCACCAGCATCATTCTTACTGGCTTGTTTTATCTCTTCTTGCCCAAAACCGAAGTGAGAGTGGTGGGGTATTACCACGACGACATTAAAGAACATCACCTAGCCCTTGAATATGTGTATGCGAACCGTGGTGGGCGGACCATCGCCGAAACCCGGACCGACCTTGGGAAGTTAATTTCAACTTCCTCCACCAACGCCATGTGGCACGAAAATTTGGTGAACTTTGACAATTACTTGGTCGGAGGACAAATTCGCGAAGAAGACTCGCCGGGAAATTACACAATTCGCGAGACCAACGGGCAATTAGAATTCGTTTCGTATGATGCCCAAGCCGCAGAACATATCCAAACACTTGTTCCTTGGTGAATAGTTTTACATTTTCTGCAAAGAAGTCTGGTTTCAATTTTTTGAAAAATCTCGACCGGAAGCCCGTCTGCTGGCATCAAGTCTGTTTGTGAATTTACAAGCTGCACAAAAGGCCGCCGTCCAGGCCGCCCGCACCGCCGGCAAACTCATGCTGGCCAACTGGCACGCGCCCAAACGTGTCAATTCCGCTTACGCCCACGACATCAAGCTCGAATTGGATGTCCGCTGCCAGAAGCTCATCGAAAAAACATTGCGCGCCGCGTTCCCGCAAATATCACTGCTCGGCGAGGAAGGTTGCTCCGGCGATGCGAACAGCGAATATCGTTGGGTGGTGGACCCGATTGACGGCACGGTGAATTATTTCCACGGCATGCCGCACGCCGCGGTTTCGATTGCGCTGCAAGTCCGAAGTCCACAGTCCACAGTCCACAGTCGGGCAGTCACGCCATCCTCCATCTTCCATCCTCCATCCTCGCACCAAACCATTCTGGGTGTGATTTACGGTCCGTTCACGGACGAGCTTTGGACGGCCACGCGCGGCGGGCCGACGCGGTTGAATGGCCGCATCGTCCGCGTCAGCCGCTGCACGAACGTCGGCGAGGCTGTCATCGCGATGGGATTTTCCAAGAGCAAACTGAACCTGGAGAAGAGTCTGCCGCACGTGATCCGGCTTTCCCGGCGCGCGATGAAAATTCGCATCATGGGTTCCGCGGCGCTCGAACTGGCTTATGTGGCTTGCGGGCGGCTGGACGCCTATGTCGAGCGCACCATCAATTTGTGGGACATTGCGGCGGGCGCGTTGCTGGTGGAATGCGCCGGCGGCGAATTCTACACGCGGCCCGCGCCGGGTGGAAAATTCCGCATGGTCGCCGACAACGGTTTATTGCGCCGGAAACTTCAGGTCGGCAGTTTGCTGAAATGAACTGGAGGACATCGTTTGGAGGGCACTCCTTTGTCAGTGCCCCATCTCCAAATTGACCGCCAAATTCCGGCTCGATTAGGGAAGTGACGAAGCACTTCCCTCCAAAAACTTCTTCAACTTTTCCAACGCCCTGGCGCGGTGGCTCAATTTATTTTTCACATCCTCGCCCAGTTCGGCAAACGTCTGCTCGAATCCCACCGGCACAAACAGCGGGTCGTACCCGAAGCCGTTTTTGCCGCGCGGTTCAAAAATAATCCGGCCTTCGCAGGCGCCGTCAAATAACTGTGGACTGTGGACTGTGGACTTGGAACTCGGGACTTGAACCAGCGCAATGACGCAGTGAAACCGCGCCCGGCGCTTTTTGAGCGGAACGTCTTTGAGCAAACACAGCAGTTTGGCGTTGTTGTTGGCGTCTGGCGTATTGCCGGATTGGGCGGAATCCGGTGCGGCAAAGCGCGCCGAATGCACGCCCGGCGCGCCATCCAAAGCATCCACCTCCAGCCCCGAATCGTCGGCCAGCACGAACAGAGGCGACGAGTGACGGGTCGGTGGGAAAGTGACGGCCAGCCAGCGCGCCAGTCCAACGGCTTTCTTCGTCGCGTTGCCGGCAAAAGTGTCGGCGTCCTCCACAACCTTGGGCGGGTTGGGAATATCGTTGAGCGTGAGGATTTGGTACCCGCCGCCAAGGATGGAGCGGATTTCGTCCACCTTGTGGGCGTTGCGCGTGGCAATTACGATGGTCGTCACGCCCGCAGAGTAACAGCCGGATTTTTATTTGGCGATGTTTTCAGAACCCCGCTATTCTTGCCGGATGAATCTGCGATTGATTTCAACCTGCCTGCTGCTGGCCTGCCTCACCCTCCGGGCGGACGAGGCGTCAACCAATTCATCCGCCATTCTCACTCCGCCCGCCCCCGCCACGCCGCGCATCAACGGCCCGAACATTTTTGGCGTGCGGCCCGGTTCGCCGTTTCTTTACACCATTCCGGCCACGGGCGACCGCCCGATGACTTTCAGCGTTGAAAATCTTCCGAAAGGTTTGACGGTGGATGCTGCGACCGGCCAAATCACCGGTTCGGCCAAAAAGAAGGGCGAGTATGCGGTCGTGTTGCATGCCAAAAATACGCGGGGCGAGGACCAGAAGAAATTCCGCATCGTCGTCGGCAAAAACATCGCGCTCACGCCGCCGATGGGCTGGAACAGTTGGAATTGTTTCGCCGGCGCGGTTTCGGAGGACCGGGTCAAGAGCGCGGCGGATGCGATGGTGAAGAGCGGCCTCATCAACCACGGCTGGACCTACATCAACGTGGATGATTACTGGCAAAATCATCGCGACTCGCAGGACCCGACCTTGCGCGGGCCGTTCCGCAATACCAACGGTTTCATCGTGCCGAACTCGCGTTTCCCCGACATGAAAGGCCTGGCCGATTACATCCATGGTCTCGGTTTGAAGGCGGGACTCTATTCCTCGCCCGGCCCGTGGACGTGCGGCGGTTGCGCCGCGAGCTGGCAGCACGAGGAGCAGGATGCGCAGACCTACGCGAAGTGGGGATTTGATTATTTGAAATACGACTGGTGCAGCTACGGCGGCATCGCGGCGGGCACCATGACCAACGTGATGCGCGTTCCGCTTTGGGGCCAGACAACGACGAACGTCGAGGGCGCGATTTATCCCTATCGGCTCATGGGTAAATTTCTCATCAAACAAAAGCGCGACATCGTTTTCAGCCTTTGCCAATACGGCATGGCGAACGTGTGGAAATGGGGCGGCTCGGTGAATGGCAATTGCTGGCGCACGACCGGCGACATCGTTGACACCTGGCGCAGCATGAGCGGCATCGGTTTCAAGCAGGACCAGGCCGAGCCTTACGCAAAACCGGGAAATTGGAATGACCCCGACATGCTCGTCGTCGGCCAGGTCGGCTGGGGGAATCTGCATCCGTCGCGCCTGACGCCGGACGAGCAATACACGCACATCAGCCTTTGGTGCCTGCTGTCCGCGCCGCTGCTCATCGGCTGCGACATGACGAAACTCGATGACTTCACCTTGAATCTATTGAGCAACGATGAAGTGCTGGCGATTGATCAGGATGCGCTCGGCAAATCGGCGATGTGCGGGCTGACGATCGGCGACGTGCGCGTTTTTGAGAAAGAACTGGAAGACGGCGGTCGCGCGCTGGGATTTTTCAATCTCGCCACCACGCCGGTGAATTTGGAATTTAACCAGTTAGCGTTGCTTGGCTTCAACGGCCGGCTGCATGTCCGCGATCTGTGGCGGCAAAGTGATTTGCCCGACGTGGACGCGGCCAAGAGTGTTTTGCCGCTGGCCATTCCCGGCCACGGAGTGCAGCTCTACAAGGTCAGCCCGGCGAGATGAAAATTAATCCGTGTAGTTGACAAAAGCCATCGAACAACATATCGTCATACCAAACTGATAACGATATGAATACCGTCACCCTATCGCCGAAATTTCAAGTGGTCATCCCGCAGCGGATTCGGGAATCGCTGCATCTTAAGGCTGGCCAAAAAATGCAGATGATCAACTTTGAAGGTCAAGTTGTCATGGTGCCGCTGCGTGCCATCAAGGAAATGCGCGGCGCGTTCAAAGGCATGAACACGAACTTTGAAAGGGAGCCGGATCGCCTGTGAATGTCGTGGATTCATCCGGCTGGATTGAGTTTCTCGGCGGCGGGGCAAACGCGGAGTTTTTCGCCAGGGCTGTCAGCGATGCTCCCCGTCTGGTCGTGCCGACGATCTGTGTGTTTGAAGTCTGCCGCTGGATGCGGCGTGAGTTGGGCGAACATCGCGCACTGGACGCGATGGCGTTGATGCAACAAGGCCGTATTGTTGATTTGGATGCGACGCTGTCCATGAGCGCAGCGCGTTTGAGTTTGAAATTGAAGCTGCCCATGGCGGATTCAATTATTTTGGCTACCGCCCGCGCCAGCGAGGCGACGCTGTGGACGCAGGACGACGATTTTGAAGGACTCGACGACGTGAAATACATCGCCAAGAAGAAAGCGGCGAAGTGAAAGTGAAAGTGAAAGGGTCAGTCCTAGAAAAGTGACACTTTGGGTTTGCTAGTCGGGATGTGAAGTCAGCCACTGTGAAATGAATTGGGCGGCGGGCTGGAGGCAACGGCAATTGTGCCCGCACCGAATGGGAATAACTCCTTCGTCCAAACGGGGAGAAATATCCCCGAACGAATTCAGGCTTTGAACCCCTGAAGCGGGGCACAATTCCTGGGAGCGCTGGCGAGTTTCAGTTTTCAGCTCCCGACTGGCCGGCGGGACGCCGGCGCTCCCAGGGGGTTGGTGCGCGTGTAAAGGTGCGCCGTGGAAACTTTTGTAACCGCGTACGGCTTGACCCCGGCCATCAAATCGGTTTGCCTGTGCGGACATTTTTATGAGTGTTTCCAAACCTCCGCTCGATGAGTTGCGGATTGAGCGTGGCAACGAGCAGGAACCCGAATCCAAAACGTGGATGGCGGTTGCCGCCGTCGTCGTCGTTTTGCTTTTGGTTCTCTTGGCGATTGTCTGGCACTCGCGTTCCGGCGCGGTGGAGGTGCATACGGCGGTGGCACGGGAAATCGGCGGCGGCGGCAGCAACGGCGGCGAGCGGACGGTGCTGAACGCCTCCGGTTACGTCACCGCGCGGCGGGCGGCGACGGTTTCTTCCAAGGTCACCGGCAAAGTCATCGAGGTGCTCATCGAGGAGGGCATGAAAGTGAAAGAGGGGCAAGTCGTGGCGCGGCTGGACGACACGAATGTCAAGGCCAGCCTGGACGTGGCGCAGGCCCAGTTGGAATCGGCCCGGGCGGCGCTGGACGAAACGCGTGCCCAGCTCAAACAGGCGGATCACGAATATCAACGCGCCATCGAGCTGGCCAAACAACACATCGCGTCCCAATCCGACCTGGACCTGGCCGAATCGAACGCCAAATCGCTGCAAGCGCACCTGGCGCAGCAGCAGGTGGACGTGACTGTGGCGGAACGCAACCTGGTCACGTGGCAGCAACAAATGGACGACATGGTCATTCGCGCGCCCTTCGACGGCGTTGTCACGACCAAGGACGCCCAGCCGGGCGAGATGATTTCGCCGGTTTCGGCCGGTGGCGGTTTCACGCGCACGGGCATCGGCACCGTGGTGGACATGACCTCGTTGGAAATTGAAATTGATGTCAACGAAAGCTACATCAACCGGGTCGAACCCGGGCAGCCGGTAGTGGCCACGCTGGACGCGTATCCCGATTGGAAAATCCCCTGCAAAGTCATCGCCATCATCCCGACCGCCGACCGGCAAAAGTCCACGGTCAAGGTGCGCGTCGGTTTCGACAAGCTGGACCCGCGCATCCTGCCGGAAATGTCGGTAAAGGTGGCGTTTCGCGAAACTGGTGGCGGGCCAGCCACGGCAATTCGCGCAGTAATGATTCCGAAAAGCGCGGTGCAAAGCCAGGATGGCCGGGATGTCATCTTCGTCGTCCTGAATGGCCGCGCCGAACGCCGGGCCGTAACGGTGATTGATACGCAAGGCGATGACTCCGTTTTGAGCGCGGGCGTCTCCGCCGGCGAAAGCGTGGTTGTGGATCCGCCGGCCGGCCTGGCCGACGGAACAGCAGTCAAGGCAACGAAACTATGAGCGAAAACAAACCGACTAATGGCGCGTTGGTCCGCGTGGAGGACGTGGAAAAGATTTTCCATCGCGGTTCGGAGGACATTCACGTGCTGGCGGACCTGCATTTGCAGGTGCCGACCGGCGAATTTCTCGCGTTGATGGGGCCGTCGGGTTCGGGCAAGAGCACCTTGTTGAACTTGATCGGCGGCCTGGACCGGCCGACCCGAGGCACGGTCAGCGTCGCGGGCGAACGGCTTGACCAATTGTCCGACCACCGGCTGGCCGCGTGGCGCGCACGGCACGTCGGCTTCGTGTTCCAGCTTTACAATCTGATGCCCGTGCTCACGGCGGAACGCAACGTGGAACTGCCGCTGTTGCTCACGCACCTTTCCAAAGCCGAACGGCAGAAGCACGTGGAGACGGCCTTGGCGGTGGTCGGGTTGTCGCACCGGGCGAAACATTATCCGCGCACGCTTTCCGGCGGCGAGCAGCAGCGCGTGGGCATCGCCCGCGGGATTGTCACCGACCCGACGCTGCTGCTGTGCGACGAGCCGACCGGCGATCTGGACCGCAAGGCCGGCAACGAAATTCTGGATTTGCTCCAGGCGCTGAACCGGGAGCATGGCAAAACCATCATCATGGTTACACACGACCCGCACGCCTCCGCGCGCGCGTCGCGGACGGTGTATCTGGACAAGGGCCAACTGAGCAACGAACCGGTCAAATGAAAAGAATGGTGACATACGCTCGCCCTCACCCCGGCCCTCTCCCCCGGGGAGAGGGAGAATTATCCGCCGGTTTTATGTCGCGCGATTACTCTCGGTATTCGGAGGCGCGCCGATGCAATTGTGCAAGACGCAGCGACTGCCTGCGTAATGTACGAATTCTCGTGCAGCGCCGATTCCTTCCCACTCTCCTGGGGGAGAGGGCCGGGGCGAGGGCGGATGTCATCGAACTATTATCATCCCCTCGACGCGCATGAAATTTCTTCACCTCATCTGGTGCAATCTGAAGCGGAAGAAGCTGCGGACGTCGCTGACACTGCTTTCCATTCTGGTGGCATTCATCCTGTTCGGGATCTTGATGGCCATCAAACAGGCGCTGGCGGGCGGCGTCAGCATGACCCGCCAGGACCGGCTCGTCGTGCGGCACAAGGTGTCCATCATCCAGATGCTGCCGGAAAGCTACAAGGCGCGCATGGCGCGGATTCCGGGCGTGGCGCTGGCGACGCATCAGACCTGGTTCGGCGGCATTTACCAGGACCCGAAGAATTTCTTCATGCAAAATCCCGTGGTGCCGGAGGAATTCCTGGACATGCACCCGGAAGTTGTCCTTTCCCCGGAACAAAAAAAGGCGTGGCTGGCAACCCGCACCGGCGCCATCGTCGGCCGGAAAACGGCGGACCGGTTCCATTGGAAAATCGGCGACAGGGTGCCGATTCAGTCATCCATCTGGGCCAAGCAGGATGGCAGCCGGCTTTGGGAATTCGACATCGTGGGCATCTACGACGGGGACAAAAAAGAAACCGACACGACGCCGCTGTTTTTCCGCTACGATTACTTCGACGAGGCCCGGCGGTCCGGCGCCAAGGGGCTGGTGGGCTGGTACACCATTCGCGTGAAGGACCCGGCGCAGGCGGCGGAGGTGGCGAAACGGGTGGACCAGGAGTTTGAGAATTCGGACGCGGAGACCAAGACCGAGCCGGAGGGCGCGTTTGTGCAGGCGTGGATGAGCCAGATCGGCAACATTGTTTTGATTGTGTCCGCGATTCTGGGCGCGGTGTTCTTCACCATCCTGCTGGTGACCGGCAACACCATGTCGCAGGCCGTGCGCGAGCGGACCGGGGAACTGGGTGTGCTCAAGGCCATTGGCTTCACCAACGCGCAGGTCATGTCGCTGGTGCTGGCCGAGTCGTGTCTGCTGACCATCCTGGGCGGAGTCCTGGGACTGGGAGTGGCCTGCCTGCTGGTGCCGGTCCTGGCCCGGGCGCTGTCCGGCCTGCTGCCGCTGTTCTCCTTGCCCACGCACGATTTGTTCATCGGTTTGGGACTCAGCATCGCGCTGGGTTTGGTCACCGGAATTTTTCCCGCGCTCCAGGCCATGCGCCTGCGCGTGGCGGACGCTTTGAGACGAATGTGATTTTACCCTCAACCTTCAACCCTCAACCCTCAACCAACTAATGGCCGGCCCCATCAACTGGTTTTCCCAAATCGGGTCCATCACGAAATTCGGATTGCTGAGCATCCCGCAACGGCGCGGCACGGTCGCGGCCACGGTGTTCGGCATCGCCGGCGTCGTGGCGGTGCTGGTGGGCGTGCTCTCCATCGCGGCGGGCTTCAAGCAGGCCATGGCCGTTTCCGGCGCGCCGGACGCCGCCGTCGTCCTCCGCAGCGGCGCGGACAGCGAGATGGTCAGCGGTTTGGGGCGCGACGAGACGCGCGTCATCGCCGATTCGCCCGGTGTGGCGCGCAACGCGTCAGGACCGCTCTCATCCTCGGAATTGTTTGTCATCATCAACGTGCCCAAACGCTCCACCGGCACGGACGCCAACGTGCCGTTGCGCGGCGTGGAAGCGACCGCGCTCCAGGTGCGCGACCAGGTCAAAATCGTCTCGGGCCGGATGTTTGAATGGGGCAAGAACGAAGTCATTGTCGGCAGCGGCGCCGTCCAGGAATTCGCCGGCCTGGATCTGGGCTCGACCTTGAAGGTGGGCCGCTACGACTGGCCGGTGGTCGGGATATTTTCCGCGAACGGCGGGGTTGCGGAATCGGAAATCTGGACCGACGCGAAGGTGCTTCAAGATGCCTACCATCGCGGCGACTCGTTCCAGTCGGTGTATGTAAAATTGAATTCGCCCGGCGCGTTTCAGGAATTCAAGGATTCGCTCACCTCGAATCCGCAGCTCAGCGTGAAGGTCGTCCGGCAATCCGACTATTACGCCGAGCAATCGCAAACCATGACGCGGCTTATCACCACGCTCGGCTTTATGATTGCATTCCTGATGGCCGTCGGCGCGGTGTTCGGCGCGCTGAACACGATGTACAGCGCGGTTTCGACCCGGACGCGGGAAATCGCCACCTTGCGGGCGCTCGGCTTCGGCCGCGGGGCGGTGATTGTCTCGTTGATGCTTGAATCACTGGTGCTGGCGCTGGCCGGCGGCGCCATTGGCGGCGGACTGGCGTATTTCGCCTTCAATAATTTCCACACCTCGACCATGAACTTCCAGAGTTTCAGCCAGGTCACGTTCGCCTTCCGGGTCACACCGGAGTTGCTGGTGCGTGGCATTGTGTGGGCAGCGCTTATCGGATTGATTGGCGGCCTGTTCCCGGCCATCCGCGCCGCGCGCCTGCCCATCGCGTCGGGGTTGCGGGAACTGTGATCGGGGGCGCATCCGGCTCCTTCATCCCAGCCAGTTGGTTTGCACGACCTCCCTCAACCCGGTCCCGCAATGCGGGAAGAAGGAGAATTGTTCGCAGTCTGCTTGGAAATACATGCGACTGGATTTGCCGGACGGTCAGCCGCAAACAGAAGAAAACCGAGATTTGCTGTTCCTTTTCCCGGGGGAAAAGGTCAGGTTGAAGGCGGATGTAAAACACAAATTCCATCCAACCCGGTCGTCCATCCCACTTTCGCGACAAAGCCCGCCATTTGAATTCCCTGCGGAAGTTTGCGGCGTTCTGCCGAGACGCCGCTACGACGAGATGCCGCCACAATCGAATTGCCTCAGTCGGTTCCATTCATTATTGTCCGTGGCCATGAAATTACTTTTTTTCCGTGCCGGGCTGGGCGTTTTCTTTTTTTCGTTTGCACTTGTCATCCTGGCTGACAATTCAAATCCGCCGCGCGAACGCGTCTCCTTCAACACTGGCTGGCGCTTTGTGAAGGGCGATCCGGCGGAGATGACGAACTCGCCGGCTTACGCGAATATCAAGGATTGGGTGGAACCCATCGGTGCGGAGTTCACCAAAAACCCGGAGCTGGCCGCGAAGACACGACCGGCGGCCGAGCCCGGCGGCGGCAACATTTCTTACGCGCAGACCGGTTTCAACGACAGCCAGTGGCGGCTGCTGAATTTGCCGCACGACTGGGGCATTGAAGGGCCGTTCAAACAGGAGTATCCCGGTGAAACCGGCAAGCTGCCGTGGTGGGGCGTCGGCTGGTATCGCAAGCATCTGGAGGTTCCCGCATCCGACCAGGGCAAAAAAATTTATTTGGACGTGGACGGCGCGATGGCTTACGCGACGGTCTGGGTGAACGGCCAATTCGTTGGCGGCTGGCCCTACGGTTACGCTTCGTGGCGCGTTGACCTGACTCCGTTGGTCAAATTTGGCGCGGACAACGTCATCGCCATCCGCCTCGACAATCCGCCAAATTCCTCGCGCTGGTATCCGGGCGGCGGTATTTACCGCAACGTCTGGCTCGTCAAAACCGCGCCGGTGCATGTCGGGCATTGGGGGACCTGCGTTACCACGCCGGAGATCAGCGCGGCGGCGGCGACGGCGAAAATCCGGGTCAACGTGGATAATGAAACGGCTTCCGATTCCGTCGTGACCGTAAAAAATGAAATTTTTGAACTTGGCGCTGACGGCGTCAAAGGAAAATCCATCGCGTCATTGGCCACCGAAGGTGTCAAAATTGCCGCGCACCAATCCCAAGCGAGCGAAGGCCAGATTACGTTTAAAGATCCCAAACTTTGGAGCATCGAGAAACCGCAGCGCTATGCCGTCGTCACTTCCATCAAACAGAACGGCAAGCTGGTGGACAGCTATGAAACACCCTTCGGCATCCGCACCATCCAATTCACGGCGGCCAGCGGATTTCTTTTAAACGGCAAACGCGTGCCGCTGAACGGCGTTTGCGACCATCACGACCTCGGCGCGCTCGGTGCGGCGATCAATACCCGCGCATTGGAACGGCAGGTCGAGATCCTGAAGGAAATGGGCGGCAACGCCATTCGCACCAGCCACAATCCGCCCGCGCCCGAGCTGCTCGATGTGTGCGACCGTCTGGGCATGGTGGTGATGGACGAATCGTTCGATTGCTGGAAGCGCGGCAAGTCGAGGAACGATTATCATCTGCTGTGGGACAACTGGCATGAAAAAGACTGGCGCGCGGAACTTCGCCGCGACCGCAATCATCCCTGCATCATCCTCTGGAGCATCGGCAATGAAGTCGGCGAACAAGACTCGCCGGCGGGACCGGAAATTGCCGCGGAACTGACGCGCATCGCCCACGAGGAAGACCCGACACGCCCGACCACGGCGGCTTGCAGCGATGCTCGTGCCGCGTTCAACGGTTTTCAGCAGCACTTGGATGTCTTTGGCTATAATTACAAACCGACCGAGTACGGCCGGGCGCACGATGCCAATCCGGGCATGCCGATCTTCGGCAGCGAGACGGCATCGTGTATCAGTTCACGCGGCGAGTATTTCTTCCCGGTCAGCAACAACAAGCTTGATGGCAAGGGCGATTTTCAGATGAGTTCCTACGACCTTTACGCGCCGCCCTGGGCGACGCCGCCGGACTGGGAGTTCAAGGGGCAGGATGAGTTTCCCTATGTCGCCGGCGAATTCGTCTGGACCGGTTTCGATTATTTGGGCGAGCCGACGCCTTACAACGGCGACATGAGCAACCTGCTGAATTTCACCGACCCGGCCGAGAAGGCCCGGATGCAAAAGGAACTGGAAGAGCTGGGCAAAATCCGGGTGCCCTCGCGCAGTTCTTATTTCGGCATCATTGACCTCGCCGGATTCAAGAAAGATCGCTTCTTCATCTATCAAGCGCGCTGGCGTCCCGATTTCCCCATGGCGCATATCCTGCCGCACTGGAACTGGCCGGACCGCGTCGGCCAAATCACGCCGGTGCATGTTTATACTTCCGGGGATTCGGCGGAGCTTTTCTTGAATGGCAAATCACTCGGTCTGAAGAAAAAGGGACAATATGAATATCGCCTGCGTTGGAACGACGTGGTGTATCAACCCGGCGAACTCAAGGTGGTGGCCTACAAGACCGGCAAAAAATGGGCGACGGACGTGATGAAGACGACCGGCCCGGCGGCCAAGCTCAGGTTGCAGGCTGACCGCAACCCGATCAAGCCTGACGGCCAGGATTTGTCCTTTGTTACCGTGACCATTGTGGACAAGGACGGCCTGCCTGTGCCGCGTTCGCAGAACCGGGTCCACTTTGACATCAACGGGCCGGGCGAAATCGTGGCGACCGACAACGGCGATGCGACGAGCTTTGAATCGTTCCAATCGCACGAGCGCAAAGCTTATAACGGACTGTGTCTGGTGATTGTCCGCGGGAAAGCCGGCGAGTCCGGCAAAATCATGCTCCGGGCCGCGTCCGAAGGTCTGGCCGGCGCGGAGATTCCCATCACGACCGTGCCGGCTCATTGACGTTTTCCTTTGAGCCCCGGCAGCGGGTTCAATCCAGCAAGCTGGCCAGCTTGCTGTGCTTGCGTTTGAATCCATCAATCAGGCGGTCGTAGTGATGAATCCGCTGGAAGGCACGCGCAATCAGGTAAATTCCCAGCCCGATGAGGCCCAGGTTCAGCAGCAGCAAGGGCACCAGCCATTGAATCACCTCGTGCAGTTGATACCAGCGCGACGTGGCGATCAAAATGCTCAACACCGAGAGCGGGAACGCAAAGACGGCAATGCCGGTGCGCATGGTGGAAAGCGCGGTGCGCTTTTCCGCAAGCAGCAACTGGACCTCGTTGAGGATCATGTTGTCCAGTTCCGGAGCGGGCTTGGAATTGGCCGGATGGTTCATAATTTGGCGGCCTGACGGCCACGCCGGAATTTATCACAGACCGCTCAAAGCGAAATGCTTTTTGTGGGGATGGCATCGCGGGCTTCGCTTCCCCATTGGCAAATTTACCTGATGACAAATTCGTGTCCATCCGTGTTCGTTCGTGTTTATATTTCACCCGTGAAAATCATCACCGACGAACGCTGCGCCGGTTATTCGCAACCGGGCCATCCCGAACGCCCCCAGCGCATTCTCGCCACGCTTGAACTGCTGCGAAGCCAGACCGAACTGCCCCTCGAATGGGCGGAACCCGGGCAGGTGAGCGACGCGCAAATTCTCCGCGCCCATTCGGCGAAACATCTCGCGCGCCTGAAGGAACCGGAGGATTTTGACGCCGACACGCCGGTTTACGAAAACATCGCCGGTTTTGCCCGCGCCTCCGTCGCCGCCGCCCTCGATGCGCTGACCGCCGCGCGCGCCGGCGACCCTGTTTTCAGCCTGATGCGGCCGCCCGGTCATCATGCCATGCGCGACTGGGCGATGGGCTTTTGTTACTTGAACAACATCGCCATCGCCGTGCTCGAAGCGGCTGCGACGGGCGCACAGCGCGTCGCCGTTTTTGATTTCGACGTGCATCATGGCAACGGCACCGAAGCCATTCTGCTCGACCGGCCCGGTGTCGCGATTTTTTCCATCCACCTGTATCCCTTTTATCCCGGCACCGGCGCGGCAAATGCCGGCAAAAACTGCTTCAATTACCCCGTCGCGCCGTATGATCCGCGCGAAACTTATCGCGCGACGCTCGCCCAGGCGCTGGGCGATTTGAAAAAGTTCCGGCCCGACCTCGTCGCCGTGTCCGCCGGATTCGACGCCTATGTGCGCGACCCGCTGGCGCAGGGCGTGCTCGAAGTGGAGGATTTTTACCGGCTTGGCCAGTCGCTGCGCGCGCTCGGCGTGCCGATGTTCAGCCTGCTCGAAGGCGGGTACAGCCGCGATTTGCCCGAACTCATTTTCGCCTATCTCAAGGGCGTGGCGGGAAAATAAAATTCGCATTGTGAAATTTAGATTCTTGTGCTACAGATTTTCCACGGCTCAATTTTGAATGCCAGGAACCCTTGCACCTGTAAACAGCCATGCTCAAAGCTCGATCCAACAATGGTTCTCCTGAGTTTGACGGGTTGACGAAGCGGCAAAAACGCTTTGTCCGCAAGCTCACTTGGGAGAAGTTAAAAGCCGAGGCGCAGTTTATTGTGGTAATTCCCTGGGTCATCGGCTGTTTGGGAGCGCTGATTGGCATCTTCGCCGGTGTGTTTTTGTTCCGCCTGGCATTTCCCCACCACCTATATCGTTGCTGTCTGATTTGTGCGGCGTTGGGAGCGGGCATCGGCGCCTGGATTGGCCGGATGTGGCTGAAGCGGGAATGCCAGCCTCACTTCAAAAACATTATCAGGGAAAACAAGGACCGGATTTCAAAGATCGTTTAGCGACAGGCTGGTCCGCCCCGGCGATACGGACAATTCGCATCGTGAAATCTGAAAACTCCGTCGTGCGCCCTGCTTGTTCGATCACACCATCCTGGTTTAGACTGTCCGCGTGACCGTTCTCGAAGCGATTCAGAAGAGCGCGGAATTTCTCGCCAAAAAAGGCGTTGATTCGCCGCGCCTGCAAACCGAGCTCCTGCTCGCGCATTTGCTCAAGCTGCCGCGCATGAAATTGTATCTGAATTTCGAGTGCACGCTCACCCCGGCGGAAACGGACGCGCTGCGCGAACTCGTCAAACGCCGTGGACAACGCGAACCGTTGCAACACATCACCGGCTCAACCTCGTTCTGCGGCTTCGAAATTGCCGTGGACCGCCGCGCGCTGGTTCCGCGTCCGGAAACCGAACTCCTCGCCGAAGCCGGCTGGCAGTGGTTGGAGTTCACGCTTCAGCGTGTCCCGGAACAACCTAAAGGTTGGACTCCAACGGCCCTCGACTTCGGCACGGGCACCGGCTGCATCGCCATTGCGCTCGCGGCGAAATGCCCGTCTGCAAAAATCGTCGCGACGGACATTTCAGGAGAGGCACTCGCGCTGGCCCGGGAAAATGCCGCGCGAAACAACGTCGCGGAACGGATTGAATTTGTGCCAAGCGACAGTTTTGCCGCGTTTCAAAACGTAGGACAGGCATCTTGCCTGTCTCCATTTGAAAAGAAAAAGTTAGAGACAGGCGGGACGCCTGTCCTACATTTCAACCTCATCATCAGCAATCCGCCTTACATTCCATCCGCGGAAATCGCCACGCTGCAATCGGAAGTGCGCGATTTCGATCCGCATGGCGCGCTGGATGGCGGTGCCGACGGCCTGGACTTTTACCGGAAGCTGGCGGCGGAGGCAAAACCGTTCTTGAAACCGGGCGGGAAAATCATGTTGGAGTTCGGTGACGGCCAGGCGAACACCATCCGGACGATTTTTGAAGCCGAAAAGTGGATTGTCGAAGCAGTAAGGGAGGATTACAGTCAGCGCGAAAGAATTTTAATCGCACGGCTCTGAACAAAATATTTCAACGACGGATGAACACAGATAAACACGGATTCTGTTGCAACAAAATTTCCGTCTTTGGTGTTCATCCGTGTTAATCCGTGGTTAAACTTAACTTCACATGGAAAGTTTTTTGATCAAAGGCGGCGTGCCATTGCACGGCGAGGTAACCATCAGCGGCAGCAAAAACGCCGCGTTGCCCATCATGGCGGCGACGTTGCTGACTGCCGAACCCTGCGTCATCCGCCATGTGCCCCGCCTGAGTGACACGCGGTTCATGGCGCAGATTCTTGAATCGCTCGGCGCTACGGCGAAGTTCGAGCGCGACACGCTCACCGTTCGCGCGCAAAAAATCCGCGGTTACGCCGATTACGAACTTGTCCGCAAAATGCGCGGCTCGATTTGCATCATGGGGCCGTTGCTCGGCCGCCTGAAAAATGCGCGCGTGTCGCTGCCGGGCGGCTGCGTCATCGGCGCGCGGCCCATCAACCTGCATTTGAAGGGTTTTGAGGCGCTCGGCGCAAAAATCGCGATTGAAGGCGGTTATGTCAGCGCCGCTGCAAAGCAACTCGCGGGCGTGCCGATGTTTCTCGGCGGGCGCGCCGGTTCGACCGTGCTCGGCACGGCCAACGTGATGATGGCGGCAACGCTGGCGGAAGGCGTGACGGTCATTGAAAGCGCGGCCTGCGAGCCGGAAGTGGTGGACCTGGCGAATTTCTTGAACGCGATGGGCGCGAAAGTTTCCGGCGCCGGCAGCCCGACCATTACGATTACCGGCGTCAAAAAGTTGCACGGCACGGAACACAAGGTCATTCCCGACCGGATTGAAGCGGCGACGTTTGCCATTGCCGCCGCCGCAACGAACGGCGAGGTTGTGCTCAAAGGCGCGCGGGCGGATCACCTGCGCGCGGTGATAGACAAGTTGAACGAAGCGGGCGTAGCGGTGGAACGGCGTGGCGCAAATTTGCTCGTGCGGCGCAATGGCCGGCTCAGGCCGATGGACGTGACGACACTGCCCTATTCCGGTTTTCCGACGGACGTGCAGGCGCAGATGATGTCGCTGCTCGCGCTCGCGCCGGGCATCAGCATCATTACGGAACGGATTTTCGAGTCGCGTTTCATGCACGTGAGCGAACTGGCGCGGCTCGGCGCGGACATCGAGATCGAGGGGCCTAGCGCGATTGTCAAGGGCGGCAGACCGTTGAGCGGCGCGCCGGTGATGGCCAGCGATTTGCGCGCGTCGTCGGCGCTGGTGATTGCCGGGCTGGCGGCCAAAGGCGCCACACAGGTCAACCGCATTTACCATCTGGATCGCGGCTACGAGAGCATGGATGCGAAGCTGCGGAAGCTCGGCGCGCGCATTCAGCGCGTCGAGGAAAAGCCGGAGCCGTCGTAAGGCTTGTTATTTTCGATTTACGACATGCGATTTCCGCGGCGGGCGGAAATGGCGGCCGGACTCGCAAATTACCAATTGCATTCAAGTGTATTGTCCCGGCGAGACCGGTCGTCATGGAAACCAACATTGGCACACCTCGGAAAAAGCACGTCCTGATCGTGGACGACGATATTCCATTTGCCTGGTCCCTCAAAGAAACCCTCGAAGGCAAAAACTACGAGGCAACGATTGTGCCCGACGGCGCGCTGGCGTTGAAGTTCGTCCTCCAGCACCACCTCGATGCCGTGGTCTGTGACCTTCAAACATCCCGGATTGAAGGCGACCTGTTGCATGCCACGGTCGAACGTTCGATTCCATTGCTGGCCCGGCGGTTTATTTTTATCACCGGCCCGGACGACCACTCGCAGTTTCAGAAATTCATTGATTCGGTTGGGTTGCCGGCGCTGCGCAAGCCGGTGGCCCTGGATACGTTGTTGGGGGAAGTGGTGCGCGTGGCGGAGCGGGAATGAGTCCGCTCATTCTCATCTGGCGAAAGTTTGAGCCTCCTCACGTCGGCTGCTACGGTGGAAAGCGGCGGTGCTTATGCTCGCGCATTGATTTGGCAGGGCGGGCGGTCCCCTGCCCGCCGCTCGTCTGTACATCAAAAACGGCGCGCACGGAGTGAGCGCCCTACCTTGATCGTGTGGTGAATTTCACCGTTGGCAGACGCCCGCCGACCTGTTAGGCTGAAAATCCGCTTGTTTTTGAAAGCGGCTAAAACTTTAACCAAAACAATTTATGTCACAGCATCGCAGTCTGCGCGCGTCGGCCACCTTGGGCGGCAAGCGCAATGTCCTCAAGCGCTTCGAGCGCACCGAACTTCTCAAAAAGCGCGGCCAGTGGAAGGATGGCGACCGCATCACCGGCCTCCGCAAAACCAAACCCGACGTCTGATAAACGCGGAATTCGGAATGCGGAGTGCGGAATGAAAAACCGCACACTGCCTGTTTTCCGCAATCCGCGTTCCGCAATCCGCACTTTGAACGTTCGTCTTCAAAAATATCTGGCGGATGCCGGCGTGGCTTCGCGCCGCGCGGGCGAGCAAATCATTCTGGCCGGACGGGTCAGCGTCAACGGCCAGTTGGTGCAGCAGCTCGGAACCAGGGTGGATCCGGTGCATGACGAGGTGACGGTGGATGGCAAGCCCGTTCGCGTCAAACGCAAGCTTTACCTGGCCCTGCACAAACCGGTCGGCTGCGTTTGTTCGAACCGGGATGAACTGGGACGTCCAGCCATCCATGATTTATTGCCAAAAGAGTGGCAAAACCTGCATTCCGTGGGCCGCTTGGATTTCAACAGTGAGGGATTGATTTTTCTGACGAATGATGGACAATTCGCCCTGCACCTGACTCATCCGCGCTACGGTGTCCGCAAAAAATACGTGGCCACTGTCGAAGGCCGGGTGGAGAAGGCGATGCTCGCGCAGTTTACGCACGGTGTGTGGCATGCGGGCGAAAAGCTCCAGGCACAGGCGGCGCGGCTCGTTTCCGCCGGTCACGGACGGAGCGTGGTGGAATTGGAACTGGATGAAGGCAAAAACCGCGAAGTACGGCGGTTGTTTGAATCGCAGGGTCTGGCGGTGAAACGGTTGCAGCGGACGCAGATTGGCAAAATCAAGC
>Ga0182027_10003342_pt1 | contig 25518 bp, 21 predicted proteins | sample 712E1DmetaG_FD_121300 | JGI IMG/M metagenome (GOLD analysis project Ga0182027, IMG submission 121300) | Permafrost microbial communities from Stordalen Mire, Sweden - 712E1D metaG (Illumina Assembly) | ecosystem: Environmental > Terrestrial > Soil > Wetlands > Permafrost | place: Sweden...
TGCAATGCTGCCAAATTCCGGGGAAATCCATGAATCGCAGATCAACCATCTTCACATTTTCCTTTTTAATTAACTCAAGAACATCCTTTGGTGTTTTTATTGCGGCCATAATACTCTCTCCTTTATGCTAAATTTTTTTCCGATAATTAATAATATCACTATAAATATTTTATGCGTTGATACAGCGAATCAGAATTCCATAACTATATCTTTTACTATAAAATAGCCTGCGGGTATAACAGCAACAGCTATGCCAATTCCCATCTGATAGATAAAATAAAAAAATCAATAAAACAATTGATATTTATTGATCTTTACTATAAATAAGACAAACTTTAAGTTCTCATAGAGAACAATTTTGTATTGTCAATAACCACAAAGAACAATATTGTAACAATTTATTCGGCGATTATTTCTTGATTTGACTTCTCGAACTTAATTGACTCAGTATGAAGTTTTTTATTGTATATTAGACAAATTATTTTTGTTGTTCTATTGTTGGCAACTTCAACTATCCCTTGGTTTCTATTGAATATAGAATCCATTTGGGGGTTATTTTGCTCACATTTTTTGTTGGCATTTATATTGCTTTATAACCCTCGCTGCAATATATATTTTTCGTGTTGCGCTGAGAACAAAAGAATCTGAATATTATAGTTATGGAAGAGATATATAGAATATGAAACTGGCCGAGGAATTCAAGAAAATTGCGGGCGATATAAAAATTATCGATAAAGACGAAGAAAAAGAAATGTACAGCCATGATATGGGTGATGTTCCTACAATCATGACCAAAATTTTGTTTCAAATACAACCTGATTTTGTCGTTCAGCCGAAAAACGCCGAAGAAATAAAAAAAGTTTTGGCATTTGCCAACGAAAAAAAAATACCGGTTATCCCCAGGGGCGCGGCATCATGGGGATTTGGGGGAGTAATTCCGACAAATGCGGGAATAGTTATTGATTTGTCCCCTTTTCGAAAAATCCTCTATCTCAACAAAGCGCAAAAGACCATAACTGTAGAAGCAGGAGCAAGATGGAGCGATATTGACATTCTGGCCAAAAAAGAAGGTTTATGTCTGATGACGTATCCATCGAGCAAGTTTTCTACAGTCGCCGGTTGGATTGCCACAGGTGGTTACGGCATTAACAGTTTTCGCTATGGCCACTTATCCAACCAAATTGACTCGATGACGGTCATAACGCCATCCGGTCAGTCTAAAAAGCTTAATCCCAGTGATCCTGAGTTCAATTACTTCGTTTCTACGGAAGGTGAGTTTGGAATCATTGTTGAAGTAAACCTCAAATTACGTGATGTTCCTCAGGCGTCCTATTCGCATCTGTTCTATTTTGAAAGTGACAAAGAAGCTTTCATGTTCATTGAAAAAATCATCAAAGCAGGACAGGCAAATGCACTGAAGCCTAATGCAATCCGTTTTCTTGATGAGAATCACTTAAACGACATCAATGAAATTATGCATTCGAAGGTATTTAAAAAGAGTGCGGGAGTGTTGATGGAATTCAGCAGCTCTGAAGAAGATAAAAAGTTTACAACAATTATAGGGCAAAGCGGTAATGTCGAAGAAGCGCCTCGCTATGTTGCCAGTTATTTATGGAATGAGCGGCTTTTTGGCATGAAGACAAAGCGCCTCGGACCATCAATTCTGAGCAGTGAAAGTATTATACCCATTGAGTCTGCTGCGGGATTTATTGAAAAAGCAAAAAAACTGGGAGCCAATTTTGGTGTGGAAATATTCATTGATTCTCAGATTATTGATACCAAAATGGCTCTGATCATGACTAATTATCTTTGCGATTCCAGAAAGTTTAAATATTATATCGACTTACCATTGGCGATGATGCTTATCAAGACGGCTGTTTCTATGGGAGCAGAACCGTATGGATTAGGTATTTGGAATGCAGGCTTTTTTAATTATCTATACGACAGCGAAAAGAAACAAAAACTTCTGGCATACAAAGCCAAGGTTGATCCGAATGATATCATGAATCCGGGTAAATTTTTCGGTATCAAATCAAAATTTTTCAATATTCCGGCAGTTGTTTTTCGTCCGTCCATTTTTAGCTTTTCCATAAAGATATTGATTCTGCTGTCGCCCGTTATTGGAAAAATTGCGACCCTGCTTCTGGGCAAGGATAAGAAAATCGACAGTCTCGATTTTGAGTTGACTACTCATGCCTGCGCCAAATGCGGAAACTGCATTGCAGTATGTCCGGCTTATCTTGTTACGGGAAATGAAGCTCTGACGGCGAAAGGGAAAATTGCTTTGGCTAAAAAGCTAATTGAAGGTAAGGACGTGACTAAGGAAGAAGCGGAAAAAGCATTTTTGTGCATGCATTGCAAGGCCTGCGAAGAAATATGCCAAACTAATCTTGAGCTAATGATGCTCTGGGATGCACTGGAAAAAAGGATTGAGGGGAAATTCGGCCGCCCCGAAGATAAAATCGGCGAATTTCTTAAAAAGGTTGACGCTAGCGAGGATTACTGGGAAATGGTGGAGCGAAATAACTGAATCAACGGTAATAACTTTATTATTTAAACGATGAGCTAAAAACTATGCCCAAAAAATATCATATTCATTCTAAAGTAACGCCGCTTAATCTGGATTATGTATTCAAATTTAATATTGAGCGGGGAGAAAACTGCATTAATTGCGGCAAGTGTACAAAGGTGTGCATTTACGAGGCGCATAAACGACGTAAAGATGACCCGCGAAAAATGGCCGACCCCAACACTGTTGTCTGCAGAAACTGTTTTAGGTGCATTCAAGAATGCCCGAGAGGAGCACTGGAGAAATCTCTGGACAAGGACTTTTTGAATATCGGCGGTTCATACTGGAAATCTGATATATTTATTACCTTATGGAAGCAGGCAGAGGACGGCAATGTTCCTGTTACCGGCGCCGGTTACAGAGGACCGTTTACCGGATCAGGGTTTGACGGTATGTGGACCGACATGTCCGAAATTGTCCGGCCGACGCGCGACGGAATTCATGGGCGGGAATATATCAACACATCCGTCGAACTGGGCAGGAAACTCAATCACCTGACCTTTGATGAAAAAGGTAAATTGTTATCGAAAGTTCATGATACGGTTGATATTCCGATTCCCATAATCTTTGATCTTCCTCCAGATAGTCTAAGCCCGAATGTAACGGCCGCATTAGTAAAAGCAGCCGTAGAGCTCAACACATGTATCGTTTTATCTGTGGATGATATTACGTCTGATAGAAAAAAATATATTAAAAACATCATCCCTTTAATTTCTCATAAAGAAATCGACAAGCATCAGGCATTGATTAAAAATACAAGAATTGTGGCCATTGATTATACGGATGAACTGCTGAGTAATTTCCCGGCAGCAAAAGATAAAATTAAAAAAATAAGTAATGCCCTTACGATCATTCGAATTCCGGCAACGAAATCCATTGAAACCATTGTTTCCAAGCTGGCGCAAAATGGCGCTGAGATTATCCATATCGTAGCCGATTACCGCGGTAAGGAAGTTAATGGCTCAACTGATTACAATCACCGCCTCCTCAAAGATATTATCCGTGCTGTTCATCTGAAGCTAATTGATGACAGGATTCGCGATGAGGTTACGATTATTGCCTCCGGAGGTATTGCTATGGCCGAGCATGTGCCCAAAGCAATGATCTGCGGTGCGGATTTAACAGCTATAGATTTACCGTTGCTTATTGCGCTTGGTGCCCGCTTGTATGAAGAACCGGAAAAATTACTCATTATCCCCGAAGGACTGGAAAAAATTCCGATACGAACTTTAACACAGAGGATTATCAACCTTATGGGTGCATGGCATTCGCAGCTTCTGGAGGTAATGGGCGCCATGGGTATTCGTGAGGCACGCCGTCTGCGCGGTGAATCCGGAAGAGCAATCTTCTTTGAAGAGATTGACAATGACACCTTTGGAAAATTATTTAAAAAAAGAAAAGAAGAAAAAATATGAAACCACCTTCGGCTGTAAAAATTAAAAAGATGCCTTCGCGATTCAAGCACCAAGTGCCGAAATATAAAATCACCAGGTCTAGCGCCTGCATCAACTGCGGTACTTGCGCCAAATCATGCCCCTACGGAGTTCATGAAAGGGTTGAAGGGCATAACCGGGTGAGACCACCGATTAACTATAAATGCATCGGCTTCGAATGCCAAAACAACGATTTTTACTGCGTTGCCAGGTGTCCACGCAAAGCATTGAGCCTCTCACTGAATCCCATGTATGAAACACTGGGAGATTATCGCTGGACAGCGGACATGATTACCGCGACCTGGATCATGGCGGAAACCGGTTATCCGCCGGAGCGAAAGGATCTAGAATATAATATCGGCAACTCCGGCGGCGGCTTTGATAAGCTGCGGTTTAAATTTCCCCCCGGCCGGCCTAAAATTGATAAGTTGGAAATCTCAACCGAAATTCCCCTGAACCGCAGAAATGATGGCCGGGCAAACATTGTCATTTCCACGCCCGTCTATGGCGGCGGGATGTCCTTCGGTTCGGTAAGCCTACCCACCATGCTTTCCAAAGCACGCAATGCTGCGATATGGAACACCTTTACCTGTACCGGTGAGGGAGGATACCCGGAAATGCTTCAACCCTATGACCACAATGTTATTACTCAAGTGGCAACCGGTCTGTTTGGTGTGCGTGAAGAAACAATACAGCGGGTAAGAATAGTGGAATTTAAGTACGCCCAAGGTGCAAAGCCGGGGCTTGGCGGGCATCTCCTGGGAGAAAAAAATACTCAAAGCGTTGCCCGAATGCGCGAAGCAGTCCAGGGTACATCATTGTTTTCACCCTTTCCGTTTCACTCGGTGTATTCCATCGAAGATCACAAGAAGCACATTGACTGGATCAAAGAAATCAATCCCCATGCATTGGTCTCTGTTAAAGTTTCTACCCCTAATGATGTAGACATGGTTGCCGTCGGTTCATACTATGCCGGCGCGCATATTATTCATATTGACGGCGGTTACGGCGGAACGGGAGCTGCACCTGATATTGCGAAGAAGAACATCGCCATGCCTATAGAATATGCCATAATAAAAGTTCACAATTTTTTAAAGGAAGAGGGCGCCCGGGACGCGATGACGCTCATTGCTTCAGGCGGCATACGGACTGCCCATGACCTGGCTAAAGCAATTTGCCTGGGCGCAGATGGCGCAGTTATCGGCACAGCAGAACTGGTTTCCTTGGAATGTGTCCGCTGCGGAAACTGCGAGTCGGGACGCGGCTGCGCCCGGGGCATTGCCTCAACTGATTCTGAGCTTTCCGATCTCTTTGAGGAAAAATGGGCTACACAACGCCTTACCAACATGTACCATGCCTGGAATGTCCAGCTTGTGGAAATCCTCCAGAAGTTCGGTATGAGTAGCGTCAGAGAGCTTGTTGGCCGGACAGATTTACTGGAGCACATAGATTACAGTTCCCGTTAGAAATTAATGCGAAATATTATTTCTAACGGGATAAGACGGAGTTTGCTAATAATGGATAATGTTGAAAAAATAATTAAGTCTCGTGCTGTGCTTTGCAGCCAGGTGCCGCCTTTAAGCCCGAACACTGAAGAAGAAGGCGGCTGCGGCGTCACCGGTTTTATCTGTTCTATTCCGGTAACCGGGAAAAATATCTTCGAGCCATCCGTGCAGATGCACAACAGAGGTAATGGGAAAGGCGGCGGCATCGGGGCCGTCGGGTTCATTCCTGAAGCACTGGGTGTTTCTAAACAAGTGCTGGAAGAAGATTACATGCTGCACATTGCTCTCCTTGATGCGAGTGTGTATGAGGAGCTGGAAAATACATTCATCAAACCTAATTTTAAGATTAATAAAGCGGAAAAGCTAGCCACGATTGACGACTACCGCAGTATCGGTCTTGAAATCCGGCCTCCGGATGTCATGCGTTATTTCGTCCGCGTCATAGATGATGTCCTGGATAAATTTATTAAGGACAATAAATTTTCCTCTATGGACAGGCGAGATGCCGAGGATGAATTTGTCTATCAGAATAGCTTTAAGATTAACACGCACTATTACGCATCTCTTGGCGAAAAAAAAGCATTTGTCATGTCCCATGGCAGGAATATGATGATCCTGAAAATCGTGGGATATGCGGAAAATGTTGTAAAATATTATAAGCTGGAAGACTTCAAAGCATATGCGTGGCTGGCTCACCAGCGTTATCCGACGCGCGGGCGTGTTTGGCATCCGGGCGGCTGCCATCCGTTTAGTGCGCTTCATGAAGCGCTGGTGCATAACGGCGATTTTGCCAACTATCAGTCCGTCTTAGAATATCTTAAACAGCGAAATTATTATCCTCTGTTTTTGACAGATACTGAAGAAGCAGCTTTGCTTTTGGATTTGTGGAACAGGGTATATAAATATCCACTGGAACACCTGATTGAGGCTATGGCTCCGACTTCGGAAATGGACTTCGATATGCTTCCGGCTGAAAAACAGAAGCTTTATAAAGCCCTTCAAACGAATCACGTCAATTCTTCGCCGGATGGGCCGTGGTTCTTTATCATTGCCAGAAATGACGTTCGAAATGATCAATTCCAACTGATCGGTATTACTGATACGGCCATGCTTCGTCCTCAAGTGTTTGCCCTGCAGGAAGGGGATGTCCAAATCGGTCTAATTTGTTCGGAAAAGCAGGCTATTGATGCGACATTGATTTCGCTGGAGCGGGAAGATCCGCGTTTCGGGCCCATTGCCGACAAATATTGGAATGCCCGCGGCGGCAGCTATACCGACGGCGGCGCTTTTATCTTCAGCCTGAAAGATGCGGCAGATGGTAAAAAGCTTATTTGTACCGACAAGTTCGGAAAAATAATTACAACTCCGAAAGGCAAATCCGCCTGTGATACAGCGAAAAAGATCACGGTTACAGAAGATTACAAGCCTATAGAAGGAGAGATTGCTGTTTTATTTACCGAAAATGATTATGCGGTCGTTGCCGATAAATTGTTTACATATGTAAAGGACAGTATTGGCAATTTTAACCCCGATAAGCTCAGATTCTGCATTGAGACAATCAAGAGTTACGCGCTAAGAAGTGACAGAGGCAAACAAGCAACGATCACCGCATTAACGCTTTTGACTGATCGAAGATTCAATACCGGTTCGATAAAAAGACGCTCCCTGCTCCATGTTGTAAAAATTGCTCTGGATGAGATTTTCGACTCCATTCCGTTGATTACAGAAATGTCGCAATCTAGATTCAGCCGCATCAATTATGCCAATCGTGATCAACTTCGTGCGCCGAAAAATAATGAGAAGATTCTGATTATTGATGCCGGACAATTTGAGCCGGAAGGCGACAATTGCGATGCGGTAATGATGGTGAAGGCCTTTAAATTCGGCTGGAAGCATTTCATTGTTTACAAATATCGTGGTCAGCGCTTTACCGGTTGTGGTTTCGGTCCGGCCACAAAAGACGTAAGGATTGATGTTTACGGCGCTTCCGGCGACTATCTGGCATCAGGCATTGACGGTATGGAGATTTATGTTCACGGCAATGCCCAGGACCAGCTCTGTCAGATTATGAAAGATGGAAAGCTAGTGGTGTTTGGCGATGTCGGCCAAACATTCATGTACGGCGCCAAAGGCGGCTCTGCTTATATTATGGGCAACGCAGCGGGGAGGCCTCTAATTAATGCTGTCGGCAAGCCGCGCGTTGTGATTAACGGCACTGCTCTGGATTATCTTGCTGAATCTTTTATGGCAGGTGATCCTCTCAACGGCGGCGGGTTTGTAATTCTCAACGGCATCGGCTTTGACGACGAGAACGGAGAGATTCGCGAATATGATTCGCCGTACCCCGGTTCGAATATATTTTCTCTTGCTTCCGGCGGGGCGATTTATGTCCGGGATCCGCACAGAAAACTTGTTGATGAACAACTCAATGGGGGAGAGTTTGCCGAGATTACCGATGCAGACTGGAAACTGATCCTGCCGTACCTTGAGGAGAACGAAATACTTTTCGATATAGCCGTAGACAGGCTTTTAACCGTTGCCGGTAATAAAAAATCTCCGCAAGCAGTCTACAGAAAAATCAGGCCTCAAAAGGCGGCTGCTCTCTCCGAAGAAGATGATGGACTAGAGGAATAGCCGGCAAAAAAAATTATCAGATATTTATCTACTCAGCTGCATTGACGTATTTATTCTTTTTGCGGAAAAATTTCGGATCAATTCCCATTTTTGAAATTTTATACTGAATGATGCGTTTGGTAGTTCCCAACATTTTTGCGGCTTTGGTTTGATTTCCTTTGACCTCTTCCAATGCATCTATAATCAATGATCTTTCCTGTGCTTCCACAACAGAAGATAACTTGCCCCGTTCTTTTTTGTCTAATTCCTTTTCTTTTATCTGCAAAGACGGAGGCAAATGCATACACTCAATTGTATCACTATTAGATAAGAGAACAGCCCGCTCTATGCAGTTTTCCAACTCGCGCACATTGCCCGGCCATTTATGGGATAAAAATACTTCTATGGCCGATGTGGAAATTCTTTTAATGTTCTTGCTCATTTCCTTGCTGTATTTCAGGATAAAATGATCGGCCAACAAGATAACGTCACTGCCTCTTTCGCGCAGAGAGGGTAAATAAATAGGAAAAACGTTCAAGCGGTAAAACAAATCGGCACGAAAACGTTCCGCTATAATATCTTGTTCTAAATTTCTGTTTGTTGCCGCGATAATACGCACATTAACATTAACAACCCTGGAAGAGCCCAATGGTTGAAATCTCTTTTCCTGTAAAACACGCAGAAGTTTTACCTGAGCTGCAGCGGAAAGCTCGCCTACTTCATCCAAAAAAATTGTGCCGCCATTGGCTTCTTCAAATCTTCCCCGCCGCTGCTGCAGTGCGCCGGTAAATGCTCCTTTTTCATGACCAAAAAGCTCGCTTTCAATCAACGTATCGGGAATCGCCGCACAATTAACCTGTATTATTGGCCCATTGTGCCGCGGAGAGTTCATGTGGATTGCCCGGGCGATGAGTTCCTTGCCCGTTCCGGTTTCGCCGCAAATTAAAACAGTTGTGTTGGAATCGGCTACCTGAGCGACTAAACCAAATACTTCCTGCATCGGTTTAGAATGGCCGATAATATCTATCGAAGGCGCTCGCGTACTGCCGACAATTTTTTTCAGCCTTTTATTTTCCTCTTCTAAAGCCCTGATGTGCACGAATTTGGACATTAATTCCGCAACCGACGAAAGCATCGCCAGTTCTTTATCCAGATTTTCCACTTCCTGCGCAACTTTATCGGCCGATAAAACACCGACAACATGATCATCGTAAATTATGGGGACACAAAGAAAAGCCAGCTCCGACCTGTTTAAATGACGGCGGGCGCCGGTGCGGTCTAAAAAGTGAGTAGCCTGACCCAGGTTAGCCACGGCCATAGGACGGCCTGTTTCCGCCACTTTACCTGTGATACCCTCACCGGGTTTATAAGTTACGTCCAGTCCTTCTATATTTACGTCATGGGCGATATCCAGCCAGGCTTCTTTTTTTTCGCGATCCAGTAACGAAATCATGCCTCGCTGCATACCTAAACGCAGACTCATTTCTTGCAAAACCTGCTCTAGTTCATCACGCAAATCTGTAGGTTGGGCTAAAATTTTAGATATAGCGTGCAGTGCGGCAAGCTCTTCGTAGCTATGTATGCTCAATTTTGTCTCTTCCTCAGAAGTTTTTTTGGAAACTTTACTCACGTTAAGGCCTGAAGAACCTTGGAAAAGTATTTTGTTACAAAATTGTGCTAAAAGCAATCAATTTTTTGCGCTTCAGGGTATGAAAATGCAAGGAATGAACCAATTTTGATTTTTTTTGATAATTATGACCTAAAATAGTAAAGATTTATGAAATAGAAGAAAATATTAAAAGACGGCTTAAAGCGGCTGAATTGCCTTGTTGGGTTTTACTTACTTATGTCTAAATATTTTTTAAATCTCTCTTTAGCTGGCTCAAATTGTTCAGTAAGCCAACTAAGTTCTTTATGCATTTCATCTACTACCTTTTTGTGATCGTATCCATCTGGCTTTTCTTGCGTGAAGTCTCGATATTCTTGATTCCAACGCCATAGATTTAAGCCACGTTTATAGATTTCATCGATATATGTGGGAATTTCTGGACCAAACAAAAAGTCAGCTTCAGAAACTGATGTACGAAACTTAAGGAGATCTTCTGTGCTTGCATTCGCATCCCTAACAATGATGCTCAGGATTTTTCTAACCTCTTCATAGACACGTAATCTTCTATCATACCGTTCGAGATTTAGTTTTTGTCGATTTGTTTTCCATTGTTGCCAAGCAATATAGGTCGCGACAATAGCAATGAGAGGAGTAAGCAATGATTTGGATATTTCAATTAGCTGCTCTATACACATTAGTATTTCCCAAGAACTTAACGATGAGCTAAGAAGCTGGTGTTTTTTGCCCGCCCTTCTTGTGCCTCATTCGTCGTATATAGATAATTAGTGCTGTTAATAAAAGAATGGGAATTAGATACAAGAAAGCACCACGTACAAAAAGGGGGAGAAAGAAAAAGCCTAATGCTTCTTCGCCGCTATGTGTAAAGAATAAAAATTCTATTCCTAAAAATGCAGTTATAGTAAATATAGCAATGCTTCCAAGTCGACAGATTTTAGCTTTATCAGGAAATAGAGCAGCTACGACCCACAGAATACAGTATGGGACAACTCCGAATGTCAATGAGGTTATCCATAGGTTCGTGAATAGGCCAGCATAGATAAGCAGCATCCCATAAAATAGCCATATAACAATGGGTGCGATAAAAAAGAAATGAGTTTTGATATAGTTTTGTTTCATTTTTGTCCCATAACAATTAATATACGAACTTCGCTTTTTCGGACATTTCGTATAAAAATGTAAGACAACATCATTTATTAGTCAAGCCAATTATTGCATAAAATCAAACATGTTTTTATCTAATTAGCCATATCTTTTTCTTTTTTTGCGCTCGTAGCAAGTTCCTGTTTCTTCATCATGATTAAAACAGCAGAGATAGCTCCTTCGGTCATACCGGGGATTCTTTCCATCTGGCCGATGGTGGCGGGGACGATGCGGGTGAGTTTGACTTTAAGCTCGTTGGATAATCCCGGAATGGAATTGTAATCAAAATCCGGCGGTATTTTCTTTTTTTCCTGTTCCTTTAAACGCTGGACGGATTCGAATTGCCTTTTGATATAGCCTTCATATTTAGTTTCTATTTCGATCTGCTTTTTGACAAAGGAATTGTTTTCGGGCTCCCAGCCGGGAAATCCGGATAAATCGTCATAAGATATTTCATGTCTTTTGAGGAGACCATAAAGAGTGGTGTAATTGTTTAACGGCGGTGATTGAAGTTTTGCCAGTTGCTCGTTTATTTCCGGCAATGGTTTGATTGGTGATGCTTTCAGTCGCTTAATGCCCTGCTCAATACGACGCATTTTGTCTTGTAGTTCTACGCAATGTTTGCGCTCAACCAGTCCCAACTCACAGCCCTTTCCCATCAAACGAATGGCGGCATTGTCTTCCCGCAGAATGAGGCGATATTCGGCGCGGGAGGTAAACATGCGATAGGGTTCATCAACGCCGCGTGTGACCAGATCATCGATCATCACCGCCATGTAGGCCTCGGAGCGATCTAGAATAAAAGCAGGAGCGCCCTGAACCGCGCGGGCGGCATTGATCCCTGCCCATAAGCCCTGCGCCGCGGCTTCTTCATAGCCGGATGTGCCGTTAATCTGACCGGCCAGATACAAGTCTTGGATTAGCTTGGTCTCCAACGTGAGTTTTAATTGGCTGGGCTGAACAAAATCATACTCGATAGCATAAGCCGGACGCATAATCTCCGCCTGCTCCAAGCCTTTCACGCTATGGACAATCTGATACTGTAATTCCAGCGGTAGGCAGTTGCCCAAGCCTTTGGCATAAACTTCCTGCGTGTCGAGCCCTTCATGCTCCAGTACGACTGGATGGCTTTCGCGCTCGCCAAAGCGCATGACTTTATCTTCGAGCGAAGGACAGTAGCGGGCACTCACGCCTTTAATAACACCGGCATATAAAGGCGAATGCTGAATATTTTCTCGAATCACGCGATGCGTTTCAGCGGATGTAGCGCTAAAATACGAAGGCAGACGCTCTGTTCGCAAAGCGCTGGTGGTAAAGGAAAAGGGCTGGGGATCGGGGTCGCTGTCCTGTCGCTCGAGACGGGAAAAATCAATGGACGAAGCACGCAGGCGCGGCGGCGTTCCGGTTTTCATCCTCCCCATTTCAAAGCCTAGCTGTTTGAGGTTGTTTGCCAGTCCAATAGACGCGAGTTCCCCGGCGCGGCCGGAAGCGGTTTGAGAAGCACCGATATGCACAAGTCCGTTTAAAAAAGTGCCGGTGGTTATAATGACCTTTTTCGCGCCGTAAAAATACCCGCTTTGATCCAGCACACCTTTAACCGCGCCATTTTCGATGACGAGGCTCTCGACCATGGCCTGCCGGATGTAGAGATTCTGCTGATTTTCGACTACCGCTTTCATCGTCAGGCGGTAGAGTTGCTTATCGCACTGCATCCGGGAAGAATGAACGGCAGGCCCTTTGGAGACGTTGAGCATCCTAAAATGTACGGCGGTTTTATCCGTAACCTTGCCCATCTCACCGCCAAGAGCATCTATTTCCTTAACAAGCTGGCCTTTGGCCAGGCCGCCGATGGCCGGATTACAGGACATCAGCGCAATAGAATCCAGATTGATATTGAACAAAAGTGTCCGGCAGCCCATTCGGGCCGCGGCCAGCGCCGCTTCACAACCGGCATGGCCGCCGCCGATTACCAGAATGTCGTAGTTATCAGACAAATTATTTCACCTCTTATTTAACCCCTAACCAAAGCTTGCGCTGGTATTAAATCAATAGTAAAAGCTCATCAAAGCCTTGAAACCGCTCAGGGTTAATTCAATTGATGTTTTTTACGGCATAGACTGCAAAAATACAACATAAAAAAGAGGCTAGATTTGGCAAAACCGGCGTTCTGGAAAAACACCCACGGGTATGAACCCCCGAAACAAGCTTTGGAAGCAGATTCCAAAGCTCAGAGCGGGATATTATACCCTCCGCTTTGCGGGATTGTTCAACTTACCAATTCCGATACGCTTCGCTTTCGGAATTCGAGTTTCACTAAGAAAAGATATTATGATCTGAAAAGTTACTGGCGTAATTTGTTCGGCTGCAATGTGCACAAATTGCCCATTGACGCCGGTTTTACCTGCCCCAACCGCGACGGCCGTGTTGCTTACGGCGGATGTATCTATTGCGACGGGCGCGGTTCCAAACTGCGCCAGAAGGGTAAATTGCCCTCGGTTGCCGAACAAATTCAAAGTGGCAAGAAGTTTTATAAACCTCATGCATCGAAATTTATTGCTTATTTTCAAACTTTTACCAATACATACGCACCAGTTGAAAAATTGCGCATGTTATACGATGAAGCACTAACCCAAGAAGATGTAATTGGCCTTTCCATCGGCACTCGGCCGGATTGCCTCGCACCGGAAACAATAGTCTTATTAGAGGAATACGCAAAGAAATATCATATCTGGTTGGAGTTGGGATTACAATCCATTCACGATAAAACGCTACAACTTATTAACCGGGTGCATAATTTCCAGCAGTTCTTGGATGCCATTCATGCCTGCACCGGTCGAGGTATTAACCTTTGCGTTCATATCATTATAGGTTTGCCGGGTGAAAGTGAGGAAGACATTATCAAAACGGCGCGAGCTTTGGCGGTATTGCCGATAAACGGCATCAAAATTCATTCATTACTGGCTTTGGAAGGCACAGCCTTGGGCGAAATGTACAAAAATGAATCAATTAAACTTATAACTAAAGAAAAATATGTTTCTTTGGTGGCTGACGTTCTGGAAATTTTGCCGCCGACTATGGTAATCCAACGGTTAACAGCCGAAGGTTATCGCGATATTTTCCTTGCGCCTGAGTGGACAGTGAATAAATTAGATGTGATAAACGCGATTAACCGGGAACTAGAACGCCGCAATAGTCATCAGGGAATATACTATAAAGGATAAATTTGATCGTTTTGCGCCTTTTTGTAACTTAGAATACTGGATTCCGGCCTATGCCGGAATGACAAAAGTGGTGTCAATGGACTTTCACTCAAGCATCAAAATTAGCTGTAAATTTAGCATAAAAATTGCTAAACCGTTCTCAGTTAATTTGGTAATAAAATTATGATCGCGATAATTGATTACAAAGCCGGAAACCTGACAAGCGTAGCGCGCGCGTTGCAAAACATCGGCGAAACTTACGTGGTTACGGACGACATAAAGAAGCTTGAAACTGCCAGCCATGTAATCTTTCCGGGAGTCGGTGCGGCAGGCGAAGCAATGGCTAACCTGCGCCGAAAGAAATTGGATAGCTGGCTGACAGGCTGGATAAAGACGGACAAGCCTTTGATGGGTATTTGTCTGGGCACTCAAATCATTCTTGATTACAGTGAGGAAAACGAAACCAAGTGTATTGGGCTTGTCCGGGGTTCAACAAAGCGCTTCCCGGATGATTTGAATATTGCCTGCCACAAATTAAAAATTCCTCACATGGGCTGGAACAATGTTTCATTTAACCGCGATCATCCGGTATTTAGTGATATATCTAAAGATGCAGAATTTTATTTTGTGCATTCTTATTACCCTGCTCCGGCTGATGAATCACTGGTTTTAGGTGTTACCGATTACGGCATCAGCTTTTGTTCTGTTCTCGCCGCAAACAATTTGGTGGCCATGCAATTTCATCCGGAAAAAAGTGGCCGCCCCGGTTTACAAATCTTGCGCAATTTCTGCCGCTGGAGGGGAAATGCTTAGCAAAAGAATCATTCCTTGCCTTGATGTGCGCGATGGAAAACTCACCAAGGGCATTAAATTCGAGGGCAATGTAGATATTGGCGATCCGGTGGAAGCGGCAAGGGGATATTACGAGCAGGGCGCTGATGAAATCGTGTTTTATGATATTACTGCGTCAGCGGACGGCCGTGATATAATGATTGATGTGGTTCGCCGTGTGGCTGAGACAATTTTTATTCCTTTTTCGGTCGGCGGCGGTATCCGCAATCTGGAAGATATGCACCGGGTTATTCTGGCCGGAGCGGAAAAAGTCAGCGTTAATTCCACTGCCGTGACCGATCCAAAAATTATCACTCAAGGCGCACAGGCATTCGGCAGTCAGTGCATAGTCCTGGGTATGGATGTAAGAAAAGTGGAAATGTCCGGCAAAATTCCATCAGGTTATGAAATTGTCATTAATGGAGGACGAAAATATACGGGTATTGATGCTCTCTGGTGGGCAAAAGAAGCGGAGATCCTCGGTGCCGGTGAAATTTGTCTAAATTCAATTGACGCCGACGGCACCCAAAACGGCTATGAATTGAATTTAACGGCGCTTATTTCCGAAAATGTGAATATTCCGGTTATCGCATCGGGAGGAGCCGGAAAACCCGAACACCTCGCGGAAGTATTAACCGAAGGAAAGGCCGATGCGGCGCTGATCGCTTCAATGGTGCATTACCGCACCTATACTATTGCCGGAATCAAACAATATTTGAACGAACATCAAATTAAAACAAGACTTTATTGGTAGAATGATAATGAATGTGCTTGACGAATAGTAACTTGTTTCTTAGATTAGTCGATATAAAATATTTCACTATACAAAGCCGCTATTAAGTATTAATATTTTATTAGTAAGTTAGGAGGCGATTCAAGGTGGACGCAAAAAGACATGAATTAAATATCCAACTGGCGCAGATGTTAAAAGGCGGCGTCATCATGGATGTAACCAATGTAGAACAGGCGAAGATTGCCGAAGATGCCGGTGCTGTGGCCGTAATGGCGCTCGAGCGCGTTCCCGCGGATATCCGCAAGGACGGGGGCGTGGCCAGAATGTCCGATCCGGTTATGATTGCAGAAATTAAAAAAACCGTATCCATTCCGGTAATGGCCAAGGCGCGTATCGGCCATTTTGTGGAAGCGCAAATTTTGGAGGCATTGCGTATTGATTACATTGATGAAAGCGAAGTGCTGACTCCGGCCGACGAGGAATGCCACATTGATAAAACAAAATTTAATATTCCTTTTGTTTGCGGCGCGCGCAATTTAGGAGAAGCGCTGCGGCGCATTGCCGAAGGCGCGGCAATGATCCGTACCAAAGGAGAGGCGGGAACGGGAAATGTTGTGGAAGCTGTTCGCCACATGAGAACGATGAACCGCGAAATCCGCCAGTTAGTTGACATGCCCAAAGAAGAAGTAACCGGCTTTGCGAAAGCCAACGGCATGCCCTACGAGTTCGCGCTTAAAGTCAAAGAGCTGGGGCGTCTGCCGGTTGTTAATTTTGCCGCTGGCGGTATCGCCACACCCGCCGACGCGGCCTTGATGATGCAGCTGGGCTGTGACGGAATTTTTGTCGGCTCCGGCATATTCAAATCCGCCGATCCGGCACTACGCGCAAGGGCAATAGTCAAGGCAACAGCTTATTTCAACGATCCGAAAAAAGTACTGGAAGCTTCGATGGGACTAGGTGAAGCAATGCCCGGCCTGGAAATATCCCAAATTCCTCCTGATCAGCTTTTAGCTGGCCGCGGTTGGTAGGCAAATATGGCCTTACATCTGATAAAAAATGCACCTGCGTCAATCGGAGTTTTAGACTTACAGGGCGGGGTTCATGAGCACTTAGACCATCTGGAACGTTTGGGAATCGCCCATAAGAAAGTAAAAACAGAAAACGATTTTGGTGATTTAGCGGGTCTGATTATCCCCGGTGGTGAAAGCTCCTGCATTGCAAAGCTGCTCAATATTTTCGGAATTAAGCAAACTATACTAGACGCTCACCACAGGGGCATGAAAATTTGGGGCACTTGCGCGGGCGCTATTTTACTGGCCAAAAAAGTAATTAACGAAACACCTTGTCTTGGCCTGATTGATATGGAAATCGAACGCAACAGTTTTGGCAGTCAACTTGATAGTTTCGTCAATGAAGCGTTGATTCCCGCTGTCGCTGCAGAGCCGATACCGCTAACTTTTATCCGGGCGCCGAAAATCACTAGGGTTGGTAAAGATGTCCATGTCCTTTTGAAAATTGACGACTATATAGCGGCGGCGGAAAACGAAAATATTTTGGTGACGGTATTTCACCCGGAATTAACCGGATGCCTTGCCCTGCATCGCTATTTTGCTCTCAAATGCGGTTTACAGCCCGCGTCCAATAAACAAGATTGTATTGATCGTCATTGGGAAAGTTCCAGTTGGACCAGACTTGCCCGCATTAACTGATTTGTACGCACTAATAAACTTAGCGGTTTAATTTCCAGCAGTACCAAAAAGTCAAATCTAACTTAAGGCATTATTTCTGTATAGGCAACTTTTTAACCGGTGTAATAATTCAACAACGTGAAAGGAGACAATAGTATGGAAACCAAGGACGCATATGTGAAGAAACTTAAAACCCAAATTGATGAATGGAGCGCAGAGATAGACAAACTGGAAGCCAAGGCAAAAAAGACCAGTGCGGATGCTAAGCTCGAATATGAAAGTCAACTAAAAGCATTACGTCAGAAATACGATTCAGCTAAGGCCAAAATGGCTGACATTCAAGGGGCGGGTGAGGCCTCCTGGCAAGATCTCAAGCAGGGAGTAGAAAGCGCCTGGAGTACTTTTAAGCAAGGGTTAGACAAGGCTAAGGCTCGTTTTAAATAATATATTAAAGTTCTAGAAAAGCATACTTACATTTACGTGAAGCCGAATATTGGTAATGCAGTTTATTGAATCCATCGAAGAAAATTCTTTTGCCGTCGGCCGTTATTGGGGAAGCTTAAATTCTTCGTTGACTCAGACCGGATCAATTTGGGCAATGAACACGGGCGTATCTATTTCCGATTTCAACTGGGTCTGGAATGAAAAACCATTAACGAATAAAGACACAAAGTCAATCGCCGATATAAAGGAGATTTACAAAAAATTAAATTTGCGTTTCTGGTGGTGGATATATCCCAGCGGGCAATCGCCGAAAACCAGAACCATTTTACAAGATGCCGGATTGCGTTTGATTGAAAAAGTTCCTTGTATGGCCGTGGCTTTGAACGATTCAGCGTCAGAAAAGCAAATCCCTAACAATATAACAATCTCTCCGGTTAAAGACAAAAGCGATTTGCTTATCTGGGAAGATATATCTTTCCGTGGATTTGAAATGCCCCAGCGCGCCAGAGAGCAGTATGGCGCTTTTGTTTCATCGTTTGACCTCGGCGGTCAAGCATCGCAAAAGCTTTTTCTTGCCTATTTCGACGGCCAACCTGTAGCCACATCTTTACTATTCGTGCATAACAACACGGCGGGAATCTACTATGTCTCTACTCTTCCCGCTTACCGGAACAAGGGATTGGGTTTACTTATAACTTTGGCCGCAATGCAAGCCGCAAAGCAATCAGAATTTAAAAATATTATTTTACAGTCATCTAAATTTGGATTGAATGTTTATAAACGGGCGGGGTTTAAAGAATACTGCCATGCGGATGTTTACCGCTTTAAGACTTCATAATGTTGAAACCTGCTTTCATTAATGATAGCAACTCTTTTGTCATTGGTAGTAATAATAGGAGGCCGACTATTTACCTTCGTGGGAAGCTTTTTTAATTTCCACGATCTGGTTTTAGATGATGGATGAGTAACAAGCGTCTGTCGATTGTATAAGCTGAGATCATATCGGTTGCCTGGTCTTACTGAAAAATTTCTATATCGTTGTGGTAAAGTTACAAATGTTCTGTTATAAATATGTCATAATTATTTATAATTTCTCGATTTAAAAAGTAATAGCAATATAAGCAAGCAATAACGCTTCTATTGCCGGAATTAAAAAATCACGGGTATTAATCCCTAAAGCAAGTTGCGGTATTATATTCCAGCCTATACGGGATAATTCGGCTAGCAAATTTCGATGCCTTGATTTCGGAATTTGAGTCTCGTTAGGATAGTCCCACTTAGCTTAGCACGTGGGATAATTCAACTGGCAGATATTACTGCACTGTGCTTGTAATATCTGCGTTTCATTAGAATTGGAGTTTCACTAATAAAGAGAGCATATCATGCCTACAGAAGATCTAAAAAAACTGAAGATTGAAAAATCGGATAAGATTATCGTTACTGCCGGACGAAAAAAGAAACCGTTCATCATCGCCGCCATTATACTTGTGTTTTTCATAATCGTCATTCTTTACAGGGTGGGAATCATTGCCCCGGCGATAACCGTGGATGTAACAACCGTCTCTCAAGTTTATCCTTCCCAATCTCTTTCCATACTGAACGCCAGCGGCTATATTGTTGCCCAGCGCAAAGCAGCGGTAGCCTCCAAAATGACAGGACGTCTGGTGGCGCTGAATGTAGAAGAAGGAAGCAAAGTTAAAAAAGGACAGATAATTGCGCAGATGGAGAGCGCGGATGTAGGCGCGGCAAAAGATCAGGCCGCCGCAAACCTCAATACCGTCCGCGCCAATCTGGAACAGGTAAAAACGGATAGAGATAATCTCGAGAAGGACCACGCGCGTTATCAAAGACTGGCCAAAAATGGTTATGTTGCCCAATCTGAATACGATGCAATCAATACCCGCTACAAGCGCGCTATCGAGGGAGTCAAAGCGGCAGAAGCCACCGCAATGGCAGCCGCCGCTGCTCTTACGGGCGCCAAAGCTAACCTTGACTACACTTTGATCCGGGCTCCATTTGACGGAGTGGTACTGACTAAAAATGCCGATGTCGGCGATATCGTGACTCCGCTCGGAGCCGCCGCCACGGCTAAAGCCGCTGTTGTAACAATTGCCGATATGAGCTCCCTGCAAGTAGAAGTAGATGTCTCGGAGACCAGCATCGCATCCATCCGGGTCGGCCAGCCTTGCGACATCCAGCTTGATGCTTTGTCGGATATGAGATTTCGCGGCGAGGTTCACGCCATTGTACCGACAGTTGACCGCACCAAAGCCACAGTTTTAGTCAAGGTGCGCTTCCTGGATAAAGATCCCCGCATGCTGCCGGATATGAGCGCAAAAGTTTCCTTTCTTTCCCGCAACCTCAAGCCCGAAGAACTGAAACCGCGTATCGCGGTAAATCAATCGGCATTGATCAATCGTGGTGACCAAAATATTGTTTTTCTTCTCCGGGGCAGCTACGTTCAGCAAACATCGCTCCAGCTTGGCGAAAAACTGGGCGAAATGATGGAGATCAAAGCGGGACTGAAACCAGGAGACCGTGTCGTCATAAATCCGCCCAAGGGTTTAAAGGACGGATCAAAAATAAAAATCGCGGAACGATAAGATTCATTTTTTAAATCCCCCTTTATTAAAGGGGGACTGAGGGGGATTTATTAAATGCTGCCCTTTAATAAGAAACTCAAACCGTTCGCCCGGAATTTAAGAAGCAACATGACCGATGCTGAACGGATTATTTGGTCAAAAATCAGGAGGAAGCAGTTAGGCGATTTTCAATTCTACAGGCAGAAAAATATCGGCCATTACATTGTGGACTTTTACTGCTCAAAGGGAATGCTAATCGTGGAGATAGATGGCGGGCAACATTATGAGAGTGATGGAATGATAAAAGATCGTAAAAGGGATCTATACCTTCAGATGCTCGGGTTTACCGTGCTGCGTTTTTCCGACATAGACGTTCTCAAAAATATTGATGGAGTAATCGAAAGAATCCTTGAACATTTAAAAATCCTCCCTAGCCCTCCTTTAGAAAAGGAGGGGATAATGTGATAGACAATAAATTATGACTGATCAGAAACGCACTATCGTTGAAATAAGAAATGTCTACAAATCTTATCATCGGGAAAGCCTGATTGTACCCGTCTTGTATGATATTACGTTTGATATTGCCGAAGGAGAATTCCTGGCACTCATGGGGCCATCCGGTTCCGGAAAAACCACGCTTTTGAATCTGATTGCGGGAATCGATAAGATCGATAAAGGCACAATCCGTGTCGGCGATGTCGACATCACCACGCTTTCGGAAACTGAGCTTGCCCATTGGCGCGCCAACCACGTCGGCTTCATTTTTCAATTCTACAACCTGATTCCCGTGCTAAAAGCCATCGAAAACGTGGAGTTGCCGCTCCATCTAACATCATTATCGAAAAAAGAGAGACATCTGCATGCGGAAATGGCACTGACGATGGTCGGACTGGCCCACAGGATGGATCACTACCCCGGTGAGATGTCTGGCGGTGAACAGCAGCGCGTGGCCATAGCCCGCGCTATTGTGACCGATCCCACCATTCTTGTCGCCGATGAACCCACGGGAGATCTCGATCGCGTCTCTGCTGAGGAAATTCTTTCGATGATAGAGAGACTCAACGCGGAGATGGGCAAGACCATTATCATGGTAACCCATGATCCGCGCGCAGCACAGCGGGCGAAAGTTCTGCGGCATCTGGATAAGGGGTATCTGAACGATGATGATTCTCAAAATACTCTTTAGAAATGCCTTTCATAATAAGCTGCGCAGCAGCCTCACCATCCTCGGCATCGCTGTGGCGATTCTGGCTTTCGGTCTTTTACGGACGGTAATCAGTTCCTGGTATGCCGGTGTCGAAGCTGCTTCAACCACACGCCTGGTTACCCGTAATGCCATCTCGATTATTTTTCCACTGCCCATTTCTTATCAGGAGAAAATCCGCCAAATTGAAGGAGTAAAAACCGTTTCCTATGGCAACTGGTTTGGCGGCGTTTATATTGAAGAGAAAAACTTCTTTCCTAATTTTTGTGTGGACCCTAAAACCTATTTTCAACTCTATCCGGAATTCGTTTTGGATCCTCTGCAAAAAAAGGAGTTTCTTGCGGACCGCAAAGGCTTTGTTGCCGGCCGAAAACTGGCGGAAAGATTCGGCTGGAAAATTGGAGATACGGTAACTCTTAAAGGAACTATATACCTTGGTAACTGGGATTTTGTGCTCCGCGGCATTTATCATGGTCGTGACGAAACCATCGACGAAACCCAGTTTTTCTTCCATTGGAACTACCTCAATGAGGTGATAAAAAAAAGGTCTCCTAACTGGGCTGATAAAGTCGGGTTTTACATGATCGGAATCGGCAGACCGGATATTGCGCCGGATGTGGCCATGGCTATCGATAACGCATTTAAAAATTCTCTAGCCGAAACATTGACGGAAACGGAAAAGGCTTTCAATCAGGGCTTCATCGCCATGAGCGGAGCAATCGTTACGGCCATCCAGATGGTTTCTTTCGTCGTCATCTTCATCATCATGGCGGTAGTTGCCAACACAATGGCTATGACGACACGGGAGCGTACGGGTGATTACTCCATTATAAAGACACTGGGCTTCGGCGCCAAAGATATAACTATTCTTATTTTTGGCGAATCGCTGGTAATTACCGCAACCGGATGTATCATCGGCATTATCCTGACGTTTCCCGCAGCCAAAGCTTTCGGCCATACCCTGGCCAATTATTTTCCGGTCTTTCTCGTCTCTGCGAAAACGATTTATTATGATATTGCAGCCGCGTTTCTCATCGCGGTTCTGGCGGCGATCATCCCCACCCGTCACGCAATTCGCATTCGAATTGCCGATGGCTTAAGGAGGATTGGCTGATGGCTGTTCCTATTTCCTACAGCATACGCAACCTCTGGAAGCGCAGATTGACAACAGTGTTAACCGTGTCCGGCATGGCGCTGGTCGTCTTTGTTTTTGCCGCCGTGTTGATGATGGCCACAGGTCTGCAAAAGACACTGGTGGAGACCGGATCGAGTAACAATGTTGTGGTCGTGCGCAAAGGTTCGGCATCGGAAGTTATGAGCTTTATCGAACGCAATCCGGCATCTATTGTGGAAATGCTGCCGCAGATGGCGATGAGCGCAGATGGAAAACGGCTGGTCGCCAAAGAATCCGTTGTTCTCATTGCCTTACAAAAACGCGGTACAGGGAAGACAGCAAGTCATTCCAACGTCGTGGTACGAGGGGTACAGGAACAATCGCTTCCTCTACGGCCGCAAGTGAAGCTTGTTGCCGGACGCATGTTCAGAATGGGATCATCAGAAGTTATTGTCGGAAATAGCATTGCCAAAGGATTTCAGGGGGTCGGGCTACAGGGCACACTGAATTGGGGTATGCGGACATGGACGGTTGTCGGTATTTTTGACGCGGGCAATACGGGTTTTAGTTCCGAAATCTGGGGTGACGTAGATCAGATTATGCAGGCCTTTCGACGTCCTGTTTATTCATCGCTGATTTTCCAATTGCAAAACTCCGCGGATTTTCCGCAGGCAAAATCTGCCATCGAAACAGATCCGCGATTGAAACTGGAAGCCAAAAGAGAGACGAGGTATTATCTTGATCAATCGGAAATGATGGCAAAGTTTCTGCGGATTCTCGGTATATCGCTGACCATCATCTTTTCCATCGGCGCGATCATCGGGGCAATGATCACCATGTATTCGGCAGTGGCTAACCGCACAGCGGAGATCGGCACACTAAGGGCTCTTGGTTTCCGCAGACGCAATATCCTCCTGGCATTTCTGGCCGAGTCGCTTTTGCTGGGTTTTATCGGCGGCTTTGTGGGATTATTCTTTGCATCATTCATGCAGTTCATCACCGTTTCCACCCTAAATTTTCAGACCTTTTCCGAACTGGCCTTTAAATTTACTCTCAGTGCTCGCCTTATTATTCAGGCGATGGCATTTGCTCTGATTATGGGACTCATCGGCGGCGTGTTGCCAGCATTGCGAGCCTCACGCCTGAATATCGTCGATGCCCTAAGGGCGGCATAGATAATCGGTGGATACATCGAAATTTCATCCACTCTACCTGCTTTTTAATCGTATTGATCAATAGTTCATGCCATTATTATATTTCAGAGCCCAATGGATTTTAACTGCATTTTCATCAAGTACGGTTATCCTTAATTAAAGAACAAAATTGTGCAATTTAGTTTTTTGAACGACATCTTTGTAGTGCTTTGTTGTTTCTCCCCAGAACCATATTTATAAATCATCCAATATAATTCCAGTATTACCTATTTGGCATTCCCGTTACAATTTTGGCATTCCCATTGCAACGAAGCTTCTATTTATCGCAATTTAAAATTTTTTTAAGGAGGTTAATACAATGAATAGTGGTGATACTGCATGGGTTCTTATATCCACAGTACTGGTATTTGCGATGACTATACCAGGTCTTGCGTTTTTTTATGGAGGATTGGTCAGGAGGAAAAATGTTCTCTCTATCTTGATGCAGTGTTTCATTATTATGTGCGTGATCAGCCTCCAATGGGTGTTGTTCGGTTATTCCCTTTCTTTCGGGCCCGATACCGGATGGGGAATTATCGGAAGCCTTAAATGGGCTGGTCTAAATTTTGTGGGCAGCCAGCCAAATCCCGATTACGCGACGACGATTCCTCACTCCGTTTTTATGATTTTCCAGTGTATGTTTGCCGTGATTACTCCGGCTTTGATTATCGGCGCCTTTGCTGAGCGCCTGAAATTTTCCGCATTTTTGATTTTCTCTATCCTATGGGCTACTTTTGTTTATAGCCCCATTGCCCACTGGGTCTGGGGCGCTGGCGGCTGGATGAAAAATCTTGGCGTCATGGATTTTGCGGGCGGCATTGTCGTCCACGCGAGCTCCGGTGTGTCGGCGCTGGTTATGTGCCTTCTTTTGGGCCGAAGGGTCGGCTATCAGCATCCCCCTTTCCGGCCTCACAATCTGCCTTTCACTGTTTTGGGCGCCGGCCTGCTCTGGTTCGGATGGTTTGGCTTTAACGCCGGTTCTGCTCTGGCCGCGGACGGAATAGCAGCCAATGCTTTTATAACCACGCATGTCGCCGCGGCCATGGCGGGATTAACCTGGGCTTTAATTGAATGGCAGCAAAATGGCGCACCGACGATACTCGGAGCATGCACGGGCGCCGTTGCGGGGCTTGCCACTATCACGCCCGTCTGCGGCTTTGTGAACCCCATGAATGCCATCTTTATCGGTATACTCGCCTCCGTATTTTGTTATATCGCCATCGCGGTTATTAAAACCAAACTGGGCTACGACGACGCTTTAGACGCGTTTGGTGTTCACGGTGTGGGAGGTATTTGGGGCACAATTGCCGTTGGTCTTTTTGCGGAAAAAGCGGTTAACGCCGCCGGCGCAAACGGGCTTTTCTTCGGAAATGCTCATCAATTCCTCGTACAATTAATGATGGTGGCCGTGGCGTCGGCTTTTGTGGCAGTGATGACCTGGATACTCTTTAAGTTTGTGGACGCAGTCGTCGGTATGCGGGTGGAAGAAAAACAAGAAGTTATCGGCCTTGACCTGACCCAGCAGAGTGAAGCTGCATATACTGTTATTGAATAGGAGGATATAACAATGAAGCTCATAGTAGCTATTATTCAACCGCATAGATTAAATGAAGTGAAAACGGCCTTGGAAGCCATTGAA
>Ga0182027_10003343_pt1 | contig 25516 bp, 34 predicted proteins | sample 712E1DmetaG_FD_121300 | JGI IMG/M metagenome (GOLD analysis project Ga0182027, IMG submission 121300) | Permafrost microbial communities from Stordalen Mire, Sweden - 712E1D metaG (Illumina Assembly) | ecosystem: Environmental > Terrestrial > Soil > Wetlands > Permafrost | place: Sweden...
CGGAATACTACCCCGAAAGGCGCATTGCTTCGGCCTCCTGCATTGCCGGACAGCCACGGCCCGCTTTCGTTAGTGGGGGCGGCCCCGGTATGCGATTCCGAGTTCACTGGCCAGTCCGGCTAAATGCTCGTCCGCCGTCCAGAGAGACACGCCGGCGACGAGGGCGGAAGCGAGCAGGTGCGCATCGATCCACCCAATGCCTCTGCCGTGTAACTTGCGTGACCGGACGAATGCAGCGACCTCCGCATGACAGACAGCCGGAATTTGGTGAATGAGCTCGTACGAGTTCAACAGATGCCTTCGCCCACCGGCGTCTCCGATCAGCAACTCGCCATATACGAGGTCATGCCCGGCGGCTTCGTCTTGATCGAGTAAGCGGTCCAATTCGGCGGCGTAGGGCATCCGGTTCGCAAGAAAACGGATCCAGACGGAAGTATCTACGAGGACCATCAGGCCGCCGTTCTTCTCTTACCGGTCTCTAGCCTGCGCCTCGGAACATCTGTCGCGCCGCTATCGGATCCCCTGAGTTTTCGCAATCTCTCGTAGGCTGCGCGCCGAATCAAGGCTTCGAGGCCGAGCCGCACGGTTTCAGTATCGGTCGACGCGCCGCACGCTGTCTTCGCGTTGTGAAGGGTGGCCTCATCGATATGCAGCGTCTTTTTCATACATCCGATATTACCATACCAATACGGCATAAGTGCCCATACGCCGCCGCGCGGGCGATCTTCATCCGGACGATTGAACGGGATTCAATCCCTTCGACATTCCGGGCGGCAAAGCGGATTGATGGAACCGGCAATCGCGAAAGTCAAAGGACGAGATTTTCACTTCAAGACCAAGTGGATCGGGCACAGCTCCGTAGACTACGGCTCAAGCGTCACCTAAGATCAAATGAGGCCGGTTCCGGCCCCAGGGAGGCAGACAAGGTGATACGTGGATTACTGGTACCTGCTTTGGCGTTTGCCGCATTCGCGCAGCAACCGGACGCCCCAACCCTGGAGGCCGCGTCCCTCAAACCGGATAACGGCGATGCAGCGTCGCCCGGCGCCCTAAGGGCCTGCTTCATGCGCGACCCCGGCCTGCTGGAATGCACCCAGGTGAATCTCAAGACGTTGCTTGCAGTGGCCTATGGCGTTAAGGGCAACCAGATCAAAGGCCCGGCTTGGATCGGCGACGAGCGCTACAGCCTGACCGCCAGGAGACGCGGGGCCACGGCGACGTCGCAGCCCTGGGTTGAGCTCCAACCGTTCATCCTGGAGCGCTTCGGGATGAGGCTCCATAAGGAGACCGAACCGACGCCGGGTTACGAGTTGACCGTCGCCAAGGGCGGCCCCAAGATGAAGGAAGCGGATGCGGCCGAGGTCGCCGCCGCAAACGCCGCGCCCCTGCCAGTCCCAGGCGCGGGCGCTGCGGCGGGACGGCGCGGCGCGACGTGCGATGCGCGCCGCTCCGGCAAGCTCGCGCGACAATTGCGGGCCACAAGACGCAGCCACGGCATCGCGTGGTAAGATCGGCTCACCATGCAGACGAGGGTTCCCACCAAGGGCCGGATCGATCTTCCGGGACAGCTTCGCGGCAGGCTGGGCGTCGGCGCCGGCGATTCGCTCGATGCCGGTGCAGAGGGCGAGCGCGTAGTCTTGACGCCGCGTAAGCCGCGTCCCCGGCGTCCCAAAATTATCAAAGATCCGGTTACCGGTCTTCCGGTGCTCAGCGCGGGGCCTGGCGCTCCGGTCTCGACCAACAAGAAGGTTCTGAAGATCCTGGCGAGCGAGCATCCCCCGGCGCGCGTGCGATAATTCTGGCATGCACTCAGCCACGTCGCGGGGAGCGCTGGCGGCGCTGGTATTTTCCGCTGCGCTTTTCGCTCAGGCCGATCCCGGCGATTTCGTCAAGCAGGGGCAAGCCCTCACCCGTCTTGGGAAGCAGGACGACGCGCTGACGCTGTACCGCGCGGCGATCGATCTTACGCCCAATTCCTACGCGGCCAATAGCGGGGCGGGCGCGGCGCTCGATCTCAAGGGCGATTACGCGGAGGCGCGCAAGTACTTCACGCGGGCCATCGAGACGGCGCGCTCCACCGGCGACAAGGTTCGCGCGCTGCGGGACATGGCGCTCTCCTACGGCTTCGAGAGCAATTGCAAGGCCGCGGTGGGGTATGACCGGCAGGCATTCGATCTGGAATTCGCCGCCAAGGATTTCTACAACGCCGGCGAAGTGGCCGATGAGTTGGCGGGGATTTGCCTCGATGCGGGCGATTTGGACGCCGCCGGCGCCTGGTACCAGACCGGACACGAGGCCGGACTGCGCGAGCCGGATATCCAGGCGGGCCGCAAGAACCTGTGGGAGTTTCGCTGGGAGCACGCACTGGCGCGCATCGCGGCGCGGCGCGGCGACCGGGCCGAGGCGCAGAAGCACGTGGCCGCCGCCACCGCCCTGCTGGCGACCGGCGATAACCCGCAGCAGCAGCAGTTCCTGTACTCCCTGATGGGCTACGTGGCGTTCTACGGCGGCGATTACAAAGCCGCGTTGGAGCAGTTCTTCAACGCCAGCCGGACGGACGCATTCGTCTTAGTCATGATCGCCCAGACTTACGAGAAACTGGGCGACAAGAGCGAAGCAATGGACTGGTACCGCAGGGCGCTCGAAGTCAATGCGCACACTCCGCCGGTGGCGCATGCGCGTCCGCTGGCGAGGAAGAAGCTGGGGACGTAGCGAGCGGTTAGAACGCCAGCCACTCCTTGGCGGCATCCACTTTCCCGGCGTCCAATCCGGGGACCTTTTTCAGATCCTCCACCGATTTGAAAGCGGGATTCTTCTCGCGATACGCGACGATGGCCGCGGCCTCTTGCGGGGTGAGTTCCAGTTCGGCCTCAAGGCTCCTCGCGGAGGCCTGATTCGCGTTGATGGGTTTGCGATAGTACTTGATCAGGTAGTCCAGGATCTGGTCGAGTTGAGCGTCGGTGGCCTTGGCGCCCTGGGTGATCATCTTGTCGACGGTCATCTCCCAATCCACCGCGGTGCGGCGGCGCGCGATCACCTGCTTCAGGTCATGGCACTTGACGCATGCCTGTTGCATGGCGCTCTTTCCCGGCCCGTCGGGCAGTTCCTGCGCCGCGAGGCTGAGCGGGGAGAGTGCGGCCAGCAGGACGGCCGCCGGAAAGCGCTTTGGCTGAGAGTGGGGGAAGAGGTTCAGACGCAACCATTCTATCATTAGGTTATGTCCTCACCCTCGCTGGGGGCCGCGCTCCGGGTGAGCCATCTCCGGAAGGCCTACAAAGACGTAGTGGCGGTTGACGACCTCGAACTCGAGGTGCGGCCGGGCGAGTGTTTTGGCCTGCTGGGGCCGAACGGCGCCGGCAAGACCACCACCATGGAAATCTGCGAGGGACTCACGCCCGCCGATTCGGGCGAGGTGGAGCTGCTCGGCATGCATTGGAATTCGCATGCGGCCGAACTGCGCCAGCGGCTGGGCATTCAACTGCAAGAGACGCAGCTTTCCGAGAAGCAGACGGTGGCCGAAACCGTGCGCCTGTTTCGGAGCTTTTTCCGGCGCGGGCCGGCGCCGTCCGAAGTCATCGCCCTGGTGCAGCTTGAGGAGAAGCGCCATGCGCGCGTGGGGGCGCTTTCCGGCGGACAGAGGCAGCGGCTGGCGCTGGCTTGCGCGCTGGTCGGCGATCCGGATCTGCTATTTCTCGACGAGCCCACCACGGGGCTCGATCCGCAAGCCCGCCGCCAGCTTTGGGAGTTGATCGAGAGGTTCAAATCCGCGGGCCGGACCATTCTGCTGACCACCCACTACATGGAGGAGGCCGAACGCCTGTGCGAGCGCGTGGCCATTGTGGATCGCGGCAAGACCATCGCCATGGGGACGCCCCGCGAGTTGATCGCGTCCATCGGCGTGGAACATCTGGTGGAGTTTTCAACGGGCGCTTCGGAGCGCCCCTTCGATCGGGCGCCGCTCGAGCGCCTCGACGGCGTGCGCGAGGTGCGGGAGGACAACGGCGGGATGCGGATGCAGGTTACGGAGCTGCACCGCGCCGTGCCCGCGCTGCTCGACGAGCTGAGGCGGCAAGGCGTTCCGCTCACCGAACTGCGCACGCATTCGGCGTCGTTGGAGGACGTTTTTGTGGCCCTCACGGGAAGGCATCTGCGCGATGAGTAACCTGCCTGTACCATACCAGCGCGGAGGCTCCCGCATGGACCATCCGCTGGTGCAGTTGACGCTGGTGCGGTTTCGCGAATTCCTGCGAGAATCCGAAGCGCTGTTCTGGGTCTTCGTCTTCCCCATTTTGCTGGCGGCGGGGCTGGGCATCGCCTTCCGCAACCGTCCGCCGGAGGTGCTTCCGGTGGCCGCCGTAACGCCCCAACTGGCCCAGGCGCTGGGGCGGGATAAGCTTCTCGACGTGCGGCAGTTGCCGGCGCCGGCCGCGGAAGAAGCCCTGCGCACGGGGAAGATTTCGCTGCTGGCCGAGCCGGGGCCGGGCGGAACCGTGGCATACCGCTATGACAACACCAACCCGGAGGGCCGCACGGCGCGCATGCTGGCGGACGCCGCCATTCAGCGCGCCGCCGGACGCGCCGACCCGGTGGGGTCGAGCGACCGCCTGGTGCGCGAGCCGGGGTCGCGCTACATCGATTTCCTGATCCCCGGCCTGCTGGGGATGAATTTGATGGGCAGCGCCATTTGGGGTATGGGGTTCGCCATCGTGGACGCGCGCCGCAAGAAGCTCATCAAGCGCTTGATCGCCACGCCGATGCCGCGCCAGTACTACTTGTTGTCCTTTCTGCTGTCGCGGCTGACGTTTCTGGCGGTGGAGGTTTTCGCGGTGGCGGGATTCGGGCATTTCGTGTTTGGCGTGCCGCTGCGCGGCTCGCTGGCGGGCTTGGCGGCGCTGTGCGTCCTGGGGTCGCTGTCGTTCAGCGCTCTGGGCCTGCTGATCGCTTCCCGCGCCAAGACCATCGAAGCGGCGTCCGGCCTGATGAATGCGGCCATGATGCCCATGTGGGTGGTTTCGGGCGTATTTTTCTCCTCCGAGCGGTTTCCGGCCGCGCTCCAGCCGGTGATCCAGGCGCTTCCGCTCACGGCCGCCATCTCCGCGCTACGGGCGAATATGCTGCAAGGCGTATCCCTCGCCCAAGTGGCGCCCCAGATGGGAGTGCTGGCCGCCTGGCTGGTGGTGTGCTTCGCGCTGGCGCTGAAGCTGTTCCGATGGCGTTAGAGGGCGGGTGGGGCCTTGACAAGGCTCAGAGTCCAGCTAGAATAAACTTCATCTAGTAGTCGTTCTATGCAAGCCGCCTGTGAACATACCCGCACCCAGATCATCGCTCGAAGAGACGGCGTGGACTATGTGGAATGTCTCGATTGCCGCCAGATCTTCGAAGCTGAGGACCTTGAACCGTTGAAGGCCGAGGAAGAAGAGGAATAGACCTCCCCGCATGCGTTAGCATGGATGGGAATGCACGATCTTCCGTTTTTCCGCAACAACTTCGAGCGCGTCGCCGAACGGCTCGCAAGCCGCGGGCCCATCCCTAGTCTCGACCGGTTCCGGGAGTTGGACCGCGCTCGCCGCGCCGCCATTTCGCAAACCGAACAATTGAAGGCCGCGGCCAACGCCGAAAGCGCCGAGATCGGAAAACTACGCCGCCAAGGGGAGGATACCACCGCCCGTCAGGAGCAGGTACGGCGGACGAAGGAGCGGATTGCCGGCCTGGACGAGCAGGTGAAGTCGCTCGAAGCGGAGTTCCGGGAGCTGCTGGCAGGCATTCCGAATATCCCGCACGAATCCGTTCCGGTGGGCAGGAGTTCCGACGATAACGTCGAGGTGCGGCGCGTCGGGGCGCCGCGCCAATTCGATTTCGATCCGAAAGCCCATTGGGACCTGGGGGCGGATCTGGGCATTCTGGACCTGGAGCGGGCGGTCAAGATCGCCGGCGCGCGTTTCGCCCTGTATTGGGGGATGGGCGCGAAGCTCGAGCGGGCGCTCGTCAACTTCATGCTCGACGTGCACACGCGCGAGCACGGCTACACCGAGGTTCTGCCGCCCTTCCTGGTCAATTCGGCGAGCCTGTTCGGCACCGGCCAACTGCCCAAGTTCAAGGACGATTTGTTCCAGTGCGAGGGCCGCGATTTGTGGCTGATTCCGACGGCCGAGGTCCCCGTGACCAACATTTATCGCGACGAAACGCTGGAGGGCGGCGCGCTGCCCATCAACCTGTGCGCCTACACGCCATGTTTCCGCAGCGAGGCGGGCTCCTACGGACGAGACGTTCGGGGCATCATCCGCCAGCACCAGTTTCAGAAGGTGGAGATGGTGAAATTCACGCGGCCGGAGCAGAGCTACCAGGAACTCGAAGCGCTCACGGCCGACGCGGAGGACATCCTGCGCCGGCTGGGCCTGCCGTTCCGCACGGTGGCGCTGTGCACGGGCGACTTGGGATTCGGGGCCGCCAAGACGTACGACATCGAGGTGTGGCTGCCCGGCCAGAACGCCTACAAGGAAATCTCCTCCTGCTCGAACTATGAAGCCTTCCAGGCGCGGCGCGCGAACATCCGCTTCCAGAGCGGGAAGAAATCGGAACACGTGCACACCTTGAACGGCAGCGGGCTGGCGGCGGGCCGCACATGGGTGGCCATCGTCGAGAATTACCAGCGCAAGGACGGCTGCGTCGTCATTCCCGAGGCGCTGCGCCCCTACCTGAACGAAGAGGCGATCGTCCCCCGAAAGTGACGCGAGAAGAGCATGGACTTCGACTTGATCGGACACCTGATAGGCCTGCGTTACAAGCTCCTCTGGGCCAAGACGCGCACGCGCAGCGGCAAGATCGCGCTATTCATGGCGGGCTACCTGCTCCTGGTGCTGATGGGCGGGTTTTTCGCGATCGTCGGGGTTGGCAGCGGCATGGCGGCGGTGCGCTCCGGAAAGGCCGAGGGAATCGCCCAGGGCGCGCTCACCGTGCTGTTCGCGTGCGCCATCGCGACCAGCGTGATGCTGGGGTTCGGAATGAACGAAGCCTTCGCCGACAAGGAGCTGCGGCGCTATCCGCTGAATGCCCTGGAGCGGCGGTTTGCGCGGCACTTCACGGGAATCGTCGACCCGTTCTGGTTTCTGTTTCTGGCGCTCTACCTGGGCTTGGCCTTGGGGCTGTATCTCTTCGGCGCGGGGTCGTTCCTGCCAGGGCTGGTTGCGGCGCTGGCGCTGTTCGTCTGCAATTATCTGGCGGCGCAGGTGGTGGGCTTGGTCCTCAACCGGCTCATGCAGCAGAAGGGCGGTTCGTTCATCCTGCCCATAGCGCTCATGGTGGTGTGCCTTTTGCCGGGGCTGGCCGTGCCCATGCTGAAGAAGAACCCCGTCGCGGTGAAGACCTTAGTGCAGGCGCTGGGCTATACGCCGTCCGTCGGCGCCGGAACGCTGATGACGCGTACCGGCGCAGCGGCGTGGGGCGGGCTGGCGGTGGTGGTTTGCTGGGGGCTGGGCCTGACCGCCGCGCTGGTGGTTCTCGAGCGGAGACCGCCCCGTATCCGCGTGACGCGGACCACACGGATTAAGTGGGACACCCCGTTCGCGCGCGTCGCGGCGCTGTCCGGCCCGCGCTACGCGCCCCTGGTGGAACACTGGCTGGTGTTTCTGTTCCGGTGCAAGAGGTTTCGGCTTGCCTATCTGATGGCGCTGCCGCTCATCCCTTTCCTGCTGCTGGTATGGAGCAGGCAGCCGGGCGGCAGCCCCTTCTCAGCCGCGGTGGGCGTGTTCGCGGTGGCCGGCATCGCGCCGGCGGGGGCTTTCCTTATCAACCAGTTTGGATACGTGGGCAGCGGATTCCGCCGCTATTTCCTGTTCCCGGGGCACCCGGCGGCGGTGCTGCGCGCCAGCAGCTACACGCTTCTCGTTCTGTGCTCCGTCTACCTCGCCCTCGCCGCCCTGGCCTGGGCGCTGTTCGCTCCCGTGGCATGGGACGCTCGCGGAATGGTTATGCTGCTGGCCAGCGGCGTGTTTGGGTTGTTCGCGTTCCACGGCGCGGGGCTGTGGACAACGTTGTACGGCCCGCGCCGAGGCGATCCCAACAAGACCATGGGGAACGACCTGTCGCTGGCGGGCAACCTGCTGCTGATCGGCGGCATGATGGTGATGCTGATGGGGCCCATGATTCTCGGCCAGATTCGCAAGGAGGCCATCGCGCCGGACCACTGGTGGGCGGCGGTGGCGCTGGCGGCTCTGGCCGTCGGTTTCTACTTCACGTCGCTGAAACTCGCCGCGGCTATTCTATCGTCCCGGCGCGAAAAGCTGCTGGCCGTAGTGGAAGGAAGGGCTTAACCCAATGGACGCGATTCGGATTACGAACCTGGTGAAGCGCTACGGCGCGGTGACGGCCGTGGACGGATTGTCGCTCGGCGTGGCGGCCGGCGCCATGTTCGGATTCCTGGGACCGAACGGCTCGGGAAAGAGCACCACCATCGGCTGCGTGACCGGATTGCTCGACCCCACCGCCGGCCAGATTGAGATTCTCGGCCAGCGCTTCAACGCCGATAGCGCCGCCCTGAAGCGCCGCATGGGCGTGATGCCCGAAACTCTGGGGCTGTTCGAGCCGCTTCGCGCACACGAGTTCCTGGCCTTCGTGGGGCGCATGTACGGGCTGGACGAAGGCACGGTGCGAACGCGCGTGACGGAGCTGCTGGACGCCCTGGAGCTGACCGACACGTCGAAGATTCTGGCCGAGTACAGCACGGGCATGCGCAAGCGCGTGGCCTTCGCCGCGGCCGTGATCCACGCGCCCGACGTGCTCTTTCTGGACGAGCCGTTCGAGAGCATCGACCCCGCCGGCGTGGCGCTGATGAAGCAGTGGCTGCACCGCTTCGTCGAGCAGGGCCGCACCGTCTTCCTGACCAGCCACGTGCTGGAGACGGTGGAACGGTTGTGCCAGGAAGTGGCCATCATCGCGACTCCCGGCAAGCTGGTGTGGCAGGGGGACATCACCACGTTCGGGCGTGAGGGCGCAATCACGTACGACGGCCAGGAATTCGACGCCCTGGAGCCGCTCTTCCTGCATCTGACCGGCGAACGCCACGTAGATTTGAAGTGGCTGTGAGCGGTTGGCGGGTTCAGTGGCGCGGGCCTCCTGGCCTGCGTCAACCTTTTTCAACAAGCGCTTAGATAAGCCAAAGCGCCGCGGTTCAGCCGAATTCGGCGGCGGGCGGGAGCGGCAGCGCGTGCTTCACGGCGCGCGCCAGGTCTTCGCGAATCCACAACAGCACGCCCAGGTCGGCCGGCTGAAAGGTGCAGACGTCGGCGCTGTAGAACGCCAGAACGCCGGCCACCTCGGAACCGTCGTCGAGCGGCACGGCGATCATGGAGCGAAATTCGCCGTCCAAGGCAGGCTTCAGGCGCGGGTCGCGGTTGAAGGCCGGCCGGTGGGTTTGGGAGACCTGCCCGGCAATGGCTTGGCCGATGGGAAGGCGCGGCCGGCAATCGGCGGGACGCTCCCCGCCGCTCGAATAGGCCAGCGTCAGGCGCTCTTCCTGGGGCAGGAAAACCGACATCGAGTCGAACGGAAACAACCGCCGCAGACTGTCGTCGAGCACATCCAGGGTCTCAATCAGACCGGTCGAGCCGCCGACTTCCTCAAGCAACCCGTAAAGCGCGGCCGAAGGCCGATGATTCCTCACAATGATCGTATCGACCCGCGCCGCCGAAGTGTGAACTCTATAACACTTCACTTCCCCTTGCTTTGCTTGTATTCCGCGCGCCGTTGCTGCAACTGGCGCGCGTGGGATTCGACGTGTCGAACGTTGATCTCAACCAGCTCGCGAAGCGTAATGCGGCCGACCTTGGTATGGTTGCCGGCGCGATCGAAGGCGCCTTCGGGCAGGCCTTTCAGCAGCTCGTAACTTTCGGCGCGAAGGCGGCGGAAGGTCTCGAGCGATTGCTTGGGCTTGCGCCCGGAATAGTTCAGGTTGCGCGCCCAGAGATCCTGGTCGAACCAGACGATGGTGGGGTTGTCCTCGGCGGCGATCTGCCGGCAACGGTGGGCGCAGACCAATTCGGAATCGGCCAGGTGCGCCGCGATCTGCCGCGCGCTCCACTTGTCCGGCGCGGGCGTGAAATCCTCCTCCTCGCCAAAAACCCCCGTCAGGACCACGGCCAGCAGCTCGGGGCCGCGGCGGAATCTTTCCAACAGCTCTGCTACGTCTGACATGCCAACCGATTATAGCGAACCCGGCGGGCGCCGGATGGCTCTATTACAATAGAAACCATGACCAAGCACAGAGGGGCGCTGCTGGCGATGGTGGCTCTGGCCACCGGCTTGGCGCAGCAGCGGACACCGCCGGAGCGGCTGGTCAGGCTGCCTTCGCGCGGGACGCACGGCGCGGTGGCGGCGGGCAGCGAGTACGCTACCGAGGCCGGCATGCGCATGCTGTTCAGCGGCGGCAACGCGGTGGATGCGGGGGTCGCGGCGCTGCTGGCCGCCGCCGTGGCGGAGTTCTCGCACCTCGGCCTGGGCGGAGAAGCGCCCATTCTGATCCGCACGAAGGACGGCAAGGTGTTCGCCATCGCGGGCGTGGGAACCATGCCAAAACTAGCCACCGCCGACTACTTCCGCCAGCGCAAGATGGCCCCGGAGGACATGGAAGGACCGCCCGCGGCGAAGGGGTTGAAGGCCTGGCTGCCGGTGGTGGGCATCCTGCCGGCGCTGGTTCCCGGTACGCCGGAAGCGGCGCTGGTGGCGCTGCGCGATTTCGGGACCAAGTCCTTCGCCGAGGCCGTAGCGCCGGCCATCGAGCTGGCCGATGGCTTCCCGATTGACGAGATGCGCTCGAACGCCATCGCCCAGAGCGCCGAATATCTGCTGCGCTGGCCGGACTCGCGGCGCATCTTCCTTCCCAAGGGCGCGGTCCCGCGCCCCGGCCAGATTCTGCGCCAGGCGGACTTGGCCCGCACCCTGCGCTCCATGGCCGAGGTGGAGCGGCGGGCGCTGGCCACCGGCGCCAGCCGCGCCCAGGCCATGGACGCGGTTCGCGACTTCTTCTACCGCGGCGATATCGCCCGCCGCATCGACGAGTTCTCGAAGCGGAACGGCGGCCTGCTTCGTTATGAAGACATGGCGGCCTTCCGCATCGAACCGGAGGCCCCGGCCACCACCACCTTTAACGGTTATACGGTCTACAAGCCGGGCTTCTGGAGCCAGGGGCCGGCCATGCTCCAGGCCCTGAATATGCTGGAGGGTTACGACCTGCGGGCTATGGGCCTGAACTCGCCGCCATACATCCACACCCTGGTGGAAGCCCTGAAACTGGCCTATGCCGACCGCGACACCTACTACGGCGACCCCAAATTCGTGCATATTCCCGAGGAGCGTTTGCTCTCGAAAGACTATGCGGCGGAGCGGCGCAAGCTGATTGGCGCGCAGGCTTCGCTCGACTTCCGCCCCGGCGACGCGGAGCCGAACCCGCCGCCGCACCCCTATTTCTCGAACATCGACCGCCGTCCCGTGGACGACGCGCTGAAGGCCAAGGACACCACCTGCGTGGACGCCATCGATAAAGACGGCGTGGCGTTCTCCGCCACTCCATCGGGCGGCTGGATGCCCACGTATATCGCCGGCGATACCGGGATACCGCTCTCCCAGCGCGCCCAGAGCTTCCTGCTGGTTCCCGGCCATCCGAACGAACTGGCCGGGGGGAAACGCCCGCGCGTGACGCTCAGCCCCACGCTTGTCACGAACCCCGATGGAAGCCTGATGGCGCTCTCCACCCCCGGCGGCGACAACCAGGACCAGGCGCTGATTCAGGTGATGTTCGACGCCATTTTTTTCGGCATGAACGCGGAGGCCGCCGTGGAAGCGCCGCGCTTTGAGACCGACCATCTGGTTTCGAGCTTCGACAACCACGCCATGCGGCCCGGCAGCCTGCTGCTCGACGAGCGCATGCCGCCCAATGTCGCGGCCGAGATGGCCAGCCGGAAGCACATGGTGGAGATTCGCAGCCGCTACAACAGCGGGGCCGCGCCGGTGATGGTGCGACTCCACCCCGGCGGGCCGATCGAGGCCGGCGCCGACCCTTACTATTACCGGAACTCGCAAGCATGGTAGAGCCACTGTTCGCGGAACCCGGCGCATTCGACCGCGAAGGCCTGGCGGCGCGTCTGCGGGCGCTGGCCGCGCAGGACATTTTCATCGGAACCAGTTCCTGGAAGTACGAAGGCTGGATGGGGCAGGTTTACGCGCGCGAGCGGTACCAGACGCGCGGGCGCTTTTCGCGGAAGGCGTTCGAGGCGGAGTGTCTGCGCGAATACGCCGAGACGTTCCCCACGGTATGCGGCGATTTCGCCTTCTACCAGTTCCCCACCGACGATTTCTGGCGCAAGCTGTTCGAGCGCACGCCGGCGGGCTTCCGGTTCGCTTTCAAAGCGCCCGAAAAAATCACCTGCCAGGTGTTCCCGGCGCATCCGCGTTATGGATCGCAAGGCGGCAAGAAGAACGAGATGTTTCTCGACAGCCGCGCGATTACGGAGATGTTTCTGCGCCCGCTGCGGCCCTACCGCGACAAGACCGCCCTGGTGATCTTCGAGTTCGGCGCGATGCGTCTGGGGAAACCGGCCGAGCCCGCCGCCGCGCTCGCCGAATTCCTGGACCGCCTGGACCCGTTCCTGGCGTCCCTGCCGCCCGAGTTCCGCTACGCGGTGGAAATCCGCAACCCCGAGTTCCTGGTGAAAGACTACTTCGCGTGCCTGCGCGGGCGCCATGCGGCGCATGTCTACAATGCCTGGTCGCGCATGCCGGAACTGCGGGACCAGACCGCCATCCCCGATTCGGCCACCGCCGATTTTCAGGTTTGCCGCGCCCTGCTGCGCCGCGGCCGCGTGTACGAACAAGCCGTGAAGGCTTTCTCCCCGTATACGGAGATTCAGGACCCCAACCCCGAAGCCCGCGATTCCATGCGCATTCTCATTGGCCGCGCCAAAGAGGACAAGCGCATGCTCTTCCTCTTCGTCAACAACCGATTGGAAGGCAACGCCCCGCTGACGATTCTGTCGCTGGTGGAGTAGGTGGGGCGGGCCGGGGTACTCACCTTGTGGGTCCGCCTGCCTTCGTGGCGGCGAAAACGATCGGATCGAAGAAGGCAGGCCGGGAGGCCCGCCCCACTATGCCAGCAGGGCTTCTACGCCGTGAGACTTGAGGAGCGATTGGTACTCGGGCGCCAGGGCGGCGTCCGAGACTACGATGTCGGCAACATCGAGCGGCGCTAAGTGGATCATCGAGGCGCGGCCGAATTTGGCGTGGTCGGCGACGATGATCACCTTGCGCGCCACTTCGATCATCTTACGCTCGTGACTGACCACCAGCGTGTTGCTGTTGCTGAAGCCCGCCTCGGTGACGCCGCCGATGCCCATGATCAGCACGTCCGCCGTGAGGCCGCTCAGCATCTGCTCGCACAGCGGTCCCACCATGAGGCGCAGGCGGGGGTACAGATAGCCGCCCGTCAGGGTCACTTCAATCTCGCGCGAATCGTTGAACAGCTCGGCGATGGGCAGCGAATTGGTGATGGCTTGCAGGGAGTGATTCTTGAGCGCGCGGGCGACGCAGGCCACCGTGGAGCCGCCATCGAGGATGACCGTCTGGCCATCCTCGACCAGCCCGGCCGCGAGCGCGCCGATGCGCCGCTTCTCGTCGGCCATGCGCGTGCTCTGCCAATCGAAATCGAGGTCGTGTCCGCGCGGCTCGACGGCCATGGCGCCGCCGTAGACGCGCTTGAGGAGGCCTTGCTTTTCGATGGCGATCAGATCGCGGCGCACGGAAGATTCCGAGGCGTCCAGCTCGCGGCAGAGCGTGGCCAGATCGATGAACTCCTGGGACTCCAGGAGTCCGCGGATGCGGATCTGGCGGCCGGCTGCCTTCATTTCCTGGACTTATCGAGAGCCGCCATTACGGCGTCCGTTACGGCCTGAACGATGCTTTCGACGGTCTCGGCGGGCAGCGCCGGGGACGCCGGCGTGCGCGTGCGCGGCGGAATGGCGATGCCGCCGGGCTGGTCCGGCAGGTCGCAGAGCTGGCACTCCTTCATACTCGGGTTCATACTCAGGCGCTCGTCGGGCAGACCCATTTTGCGTTTGATGTCGAGCAGGTCTCCGGCCTTGTCCGAATCGAAGTGCGTGACGGGCGAGCCGAGCTGGCTGGCCAGCATGAGCGTCCAGCAGTAGGTGTCCACCACTTCGGCGAACCACTCCGCGTGCGTCACGGTATCCGCCCAGCACGCGATGCCGTGATTGGCCAGCAAAATGGTGTTGTGGTCGCGGGCCACCGGGATCACCGTCTCGGCGAATTTCTGGGTGCCGGGAGTTTCATAGGGGGTGAGCGCCACTCTGCCAATGAACACCTCGTATTCGGGGATGATGCAGGTGGGCGGCACGCGGCCGGTGATGGCGTAGGCGGTGGCGTGCGGCGGGTGGCAGTGCACCACGGCCTTGGCCTGCGGAACCGCCTTGTAAATCTCCAGGTGCATGAGAATCTCGCTGGTGCGCGGCTTCCCGCCGGTGAGTTGATTGCCGGAGAGGTCGACGAGGCACAGGTCCTCGGGCTTGAGGTCGGCCTTGCTGACCAGGGTGGGAGTGCACAAGACGGCGTCCGCGGTCAGGCGGTAGGAGATGTTGCCGCCGTTGCCGTCGACGTATTGGCGCTGCCAGAGTTTGCGCCCCACCTCCACGATTTCCGCCTTGACCGCTTCGGCCTCGGGCGAATGGAACAGTTCCTGCCACGCGTTGGCGGGGGCCGCGCCGGCGCCGGGGGCTACCGCCTTGAGCGAGAGTCCCTTGGCGGAAACAGCGTCTTTGGCCGATGGCGTGAGGATGGCGCCTTCCCGGACCAACAATTCCCGTGCGCCCGCGCGCAACGCTCCGTCGATGTCTTCCGCGGTTACAACCCGATATGCCGTGAGATCGAAGCTCGTCATGAGCTAGCCTTTCGAACTGCAGATTTCGTCTTGCCGGGCGGATGATAGTCGATGTTCTCGGCGATCAGCGCGCAATAGGCGTCCACCGGGACCTTCCCCGGCCAGAACGGATTAGAGGCCGTGCGGCCTTCGACGAAGCCGACCACCTGCCCGGCGCCGGCGCCCAGTTGGTCCGCGGCCACGATGGGCTTGCCGCCGCCCAGACTGCCGCGGGACGCCAGGCGCTCCCGCGTTATGGGTTCCACAATGGCCAATCGGAGGCCCTGCAACTCGGGAACCGCGAGGCTCAGAACCACGCTGCCGCGCACCACGCCAAGCCTCATCGCGTTCCCTCCTGAAATACCTGGTCGACGATGCCGGCCACCAGCAGGCGCGCGGGAGTGGTGTTCCCCACCGCCTTACGGAGCGACTCGTTGTCGGTAGTGACCATTACCGTGGAACCATGCCGCGCGCCCAGCGTATCCACCAGGACGAGCGGGTCTCCGCTTGGAGCGCCATCGGCTTCGAGGCGCTGCCCGATGAGGAGGCGCAGTCCGGCCAGCGTCTCGTGCTTGACCGTCGCAGTCACCGTTCCGTCGATGCGCGCTAGAAACATAACGTCAGGGCTTCTCTACAGTGGTCCCTTCCACTTCCACCGTGTCGACGATGCCGACGATCACGGCGTCCACCGGCGCGCCTTTGGTGTTATGCGTCAGCCGGGCCGAGCTGCCTTGCGTGAACAGCACGCATTCGCCCACGCCCGCGCCCACGCTATCCACGGCCACGATCGAGCTGCCCGACGGAACGAGGGTCTTGTCCTTGTTGATGTAAGGCTGAATGAACAAGAGCGTCATGCCCTCGAACTCGGGGCTCTTCTGCGTCGCGACCACGTTGCCGATGACCTTGGCCAGAAACATTTGGCGCTACTTTGGGAGGATGGCCGCCAGGTCGTCGTGCGGACGCGGGATTACGTGCACGCTGACCAATTCGCCGACCGTGCGCGCCGCCGCGGCGCCAGCCTCCACCGCGGCCTTGACCGAGGCCACGTCGCCGGCGACGAAGGCGGTGCACAAGCCGCTACCCACCTTCCTCCATCCCTTGAACTGAACCTTGGCCGCTTTCAGCATGGCGTCGGCGGCGTACACCAGCGGCGTCAGGCCCTTCGTTTCGATCATTCCGATTGCCGTAAGTTCCATGGCGATTCTCCTAGCGCAGCATCCCTTCAACCAGTCCGTCGTGCGGCCGCGGGATGATGTGCGACGACACCAGTTCCCCAACCCTGCGGGCGGCCGCGGCGCCGGCGTCCACCGAGGCGCGCACGCTGCCTACGTCGCCGCGAACCACCGACGTCACGTACCCGCCGCCGATCTCGATGGAACGGATCAGGCGCACGCCGGCGGCCTTGCACATGGCGTCGCTGGCCTCGATCAGCGCGACCAGTCCTTTGGTTTCGATCAGGCCGAGAGCGCTGGTGTCCAGCTCGGCCTCGGCTTTGGCGGCGGGGGCCTGCTGGAAGAACGGCCCCAGATCGTCGTGCGGCCGCGGGATGACCACTACGCTCGACAGCTCACCCACCCGGCGGGCCGCCGCCGCGCCGGCGTCCGTGGCGGCTTTCACGGCGGCCACGTCACCCTCGACGAAGGCCGTCACCAGGCCGTTGCCCACCTTTTCCCAGCCGGCGAACGTCACGTTCGCCGCCTTCAACATGGCGTCGGACGCTTCGAAGAGCGCGACCAGTCCTTTGGTTTCGATCATGCCTAACGCTTGCTTCATTCCCGGTGTTCTCCTATTTGACAAGCTCAATCTCCTTGGCGAGGTGCAGCCCGCAGGCGTTGGCCTCGTCGGTATCCATGTGGACGTTGAGCAGCACGTTCGGGTCGACCCGCACGTGCACCCGCTCGAACGTAACGGCGGCCAAGCCGCCCACCCGCAACTTCATCTCACCGCCATGCTTGACGCCGTAGTAAGCCGCCTCGGCGGGGTTCATGTGGGCGTGTATGGCGGCGCGAATCACGCCTTCCTTAAGCTCGACCATGCCGTGCGGTCCCATGATGAACGCGCCAGCCGCGCCGTCCAGGTCGCCCGAAAGGCGGACCGGCACGTTTTCGAGTCCCAGGCTGATGGTGTCCGTGAAAGCCAGCTCCACCTGCGACCGTTCGCGAATGGGGCCCAGAATCCTGAGGTGCGAAATCAACCGGCTGCGCGGACCGATCAGCGTGACGGTCTCTTTGGCGGCGAATTGTCCGGGCTGGTAAAGCGGGCGGTACACGCTCAGCTCGTAGCCCTTCCCAAAGAGCTGGTCCAGATGTGCGCGGCTGACATGCATGTGGCGCGCGGAGGCGTCCACCACCAGGGTCGGCGCCGTGGCCGGGCCGGCCAAACGGCGGGCGACCACTCTGCGGACGATCTCTTCCACCGCGGCTCTGGCGATGAGTGGGGGGGCCATTAGTTTGACGAACCTCCACCGGGGCAGGCTGGGCGCCCCGCACCACTTTGACCGATGTTGACTGAATTTGACAGAAGAGCGGCGGCGGCGCGAGCCACGATGCGCTCTTCATCCGCCGGCACAACGTAGATAGCGGCCGGCGAGGCGGCCGTTGAAATCCGCGCTTCGCCGTGCGCCGCCAGGTTCGCGGCGGCGTCCAAATGAATCCCGAAAGGCTCCAGACCGCGGCAGATGGCGGCGCGCAGGGCGGCGTCGTTCTCGCCGATGCCGCCGGAGAACGTGAGCGCGTCGAGACCGCCAAGCTCCACCAGAAACGCGCCGATGTAATGCCTGACAGCGCGCACCAGGACGTCCAGCGCGAGGCGCGCGCGGGGGTCGCCGGAATCGGCGGCGGCGTGCAGGTCGCGCATGTCGCCCGTCCCGCCGCCGATGCCCGCCAGACCGGATTTGGTGGCCAGAATATTGGCCATCGCGTCCACGTCGAGCGACAGGCGCTTCATCGCGTAGAGGGCCGCGAACGCATCCACATCCCCGGCGCGATTGCAGTGCGGGATGCCGGACTGCGTCGAGATGCCGAAGCTGGTATCGACGGCCACTCCGGCGCGTACGGCCGCCAGGCTGGAGCTTCCGCCCAGATGGCAGGAAATGTGGCGCAGATCGCGCCGGCCGAGAAGCTCCTGAGCGCGCTCGCTGGCCGCGCGGTGGCTGGCGCCGTGGAATCCGTAGCGCCGCACGCCCAGATCCTCCTTCCACTGGTAGGGGACGGCATAGGTGACGGCGCTCTCCTCCAGCGAATCGTAAAAGGCGGTCTCGAAGAGCGCCACCAGCGGCAGGCCGGGACGCCGTTTTTGAAACGCGCGCATGGCCGCCATGTACGGGGGATTGTGGGCCGGCGCCAGAAACGCGAACTCCTCCATGGCGCGGAGAACCTGGTCGTCCACCAGGCGGACGCCGCCCAGGGGACCGGCATGCACGGCCTTGAAAGCCACCGCGCTCAGCCCGTCGAGGCAATCGAGCTCGGCCATGCAGCGGTCGATGGCGGACTCGTAATCGGGACAGCCGCCCGCCTGGCCGATGCGCTCCACCAAACCCCGCCCGATCACCGAACCGCTCCGCATATCGTAGAGACGGTACTTGAACGAAGTGCTGCCGATATTGGTTACCAGGATCTTCATTCGGATTCGGGGATCTAAACTGCAATTGTACACGACCTTTTCATTCAAAATCAATCAAAATCATTCACTATACGCCATTTTGGATGGGGCAAATCCACGTAAACTAGGGGAGATCAAGGAGCGCTACGTGAAAAATCTTTGGGCCGGTGTGGCGATCGTCGTGTTCGGGACGGCGGGTTCGGCCGCGGCGCAGCAGCCATCCGCCAACGCGGGGATGTTCTTTCCCAGCCATTGGGTGCGCGGGTACCTGGATTTTGAAGTTGCGCCGCCGACCAACGAGCCCGACCTGGGCCGCTGCGCGTCGTACACCGGGCAGTTCGGGGCGAATGCGCCGTGCGCGGCGTTCGCACGCTACATGACGGGCGGCTATGTGGAGTTGCAGCCCTTCGGGCGAACGGCGCTGCGGCGGGTGTTCCTGTTCGCCCAGCCGCGGCTCTCCCTCGGGAACAACGTGCCGCAGATCAGCTACACGGCGGCGGCCACGCCCATCGCTCTCGACAGCACGCTTGGCGTGGGCTTCGAGTTTTCCAAAAGTTTCGAGCTGAGGGTGGTGCGCCACAGCGTCTATTGGCTGGGGCGGTACGGGGGCTATCTGGGACCGGCGGACCTTGGCACGGGCGGCCTTTACGGCCATTACGCCACCATCGGCGCGCGCTGGTATTTCGGCGGCTGGGGCCGCGCGCACGAGACGCGGTAGACGACTGGCCGGAGAGCATCTTATCTATTGAGAACAGTTAAGAACCGTGATAGGCTATTGGCTGGAGAGACCGAAACGAGAAGACCCATGCCGACCGTCACCATCTCGCTGCCGGAATCCCTGAAGGAGTTCATCGACCTCCAACTTGCCACCAAAGGCTACGGCAACGTGAGCGAGTATTTTCGATCGCTGCTGCGCGGGGCCCAGAATGAAGAGAGAGAGGCGCGGCTGGAAGCCCTGCTGCTCGAGGGCCTGGCGGGCGGAGACGACATCCGGATGACGCGGGAGTTCTGGAAGGACCTCAAGGCGGAAGCGCGCGGCATCGCTCAGAAGCACAAGGCGCGGAAGCGGACGTGAATCCCGTCATCCGCCCGCGAGCGCGCGACGACATCATCCGGCAGTTTCGCTGGTATCTAGTCGACCGGGACGCGCTGAGGGTCGTCCGCATCCTGCACGGCAAGCGGGACATAGACGGCATCCTGCAGAACGAGCCGGCGGATGACGGCTTGCTCCAGTGAGGTCCAGCGTTCTCCCTCTGGCGCACTTCAGCCCGCGGCGGTATCCGTTCAAGACCGATGGCGGCACGCCCGCGAAGTACGGGCCAGCGCCTTCCCTCAAGACTTCCAACGCTCGCCGGCAAGGACGCCGGCGACGGTCAAGACAGCCGGTTAAGATAGGAGGTATTCATGCGACATTCAACGATCGTATTGCTGGCGGCCTGCCTGCAGGCGTTTGGCGCCGGCAACCCGGCCGACACTCCGCCGATGGGCTGGAATAGCTGGGATTGCTACGGCACAACCGTGACCGAGGCGGAGGTCAGGGCCAATGCCGACTACATGGCGAAGCGCCTGAAACAGCACGGCTGGCAGTATGTGGTGATCGACATCCAGTGGTCCGAGCCGAACGCCATGGCGCATGGCTACCGGCCGGATGCGGAACTGGCGATGGATGCCTACGGGCGGCTGATTCCCGCCGTGAACCGCTTTCCCTCCTCCGCGGACGGCCGGGGCTTCAAGCCACTCGCCGACTACATCCACGGCATGGGCCTGAAGTTCGGGATTCACATCATGCGCGGCATTCCGCGGCGGGCCGTCAAGGCCAACCTGCCGGTATTCGGAAGCCGGGCGCACGCGGCGGAGATCGCCGACGTCAACTCGGTGTGCCCGTGGAACAGCGATATGTACGGGCTGGACATGAGCCGTCCCGGCGCGCAGGATTATTACGATTCCATTTTGAAGATGTATGCCGGCTGGGGCGTCGATTACATCAAGGCCGACGATATCGCCCGTCCGGCGCACCGCGAAGAGATCGCCGGGCTGCATCGCGCCATCCTGAACACCGGCCGGCCGATCGCGCTGAGCCTGTCTCCCGGCCCCGCCATGGTGAAGGACCTCGCCTTCCTGCAGGAGAACGCGAACATGTGGCGCGTCTCCGACGACTTTTGGGACGATTGGCGGGCGCTGCGGCTGAACTTCATCTTGATGTCGATCTGGAGCGGCATCGGCCGGCCGGGGGCGTGGCCGGATGCCGATATGCTGCCGCTGGGCCACATCGCGCTGCGCGCCGAGCGCGGCGACGACCGCATGTCCAGGTTCACGCACGACGAACAGCGCACGCTGATGAGCCTGTGGTCGATTGCGCAATCGCCGCTCATGTTCGGCGGCGACCTGCCCGGCAACGACCCGTTCACGCTCGACCTGATCTCGAACGACGAAGTATTGGCCGTCGACCAGCGCGGCTCTCATGGCAGAGCCATGGCGGAAGGCGGGGACAGCGTGGTGTGGACCGCCGAGGCGCCGGCGCCCAACGTCCGCTATGTGGCGCTCTTCAACGTGGGCGATGCCGGACCCATCGACATCCGCGTGAATTGGGGCGCCCTGGGGCTGCCCCGTTCCTGCGTCCCGCGGGACCTCTGGGAACATAAGGATCTGGGCGCCATCGAGGACGGGTATACGTGGCGCGTGGCGCCGCACGCATCGGCTCTGTACCAGATCAGTTCCGCGGCGAAATGAACCGCCGGCGGCGACTCGTCTTCCGGTACGGCAATTTGCCGTATAATGAGAGTGCTATGAAGAACGCAACCCAATCCGCCGCCCGGCTGGAGGCGCGCTTGCCGCGCGCGGTGATGGGGCGTCTGAAGCGCGCCGCTGAAATCCGGGGGCGCACCGTGACGGATTTCGTGGTAGCCGCCGCCGATGAAGCCGCTTGCCGCGCGATTGAGGAAACCGAGATCGTTCGCGTTTCCATCGAAGGCCAGCGTCAGATCGCCGCGGCGATCCTCAACCCGCCGGCGGCGACGCCCGCTCTCAAGAGAGCCGCCAAACGATACCGCGAGCTGTTCGGCGCGCCATGATCCCCGCTCCGTTTCGCTTCGAAGCGCTTGGCAGCCAGCACGACCGCGCCGCGTTCTGTTGCGGCGACGAAGCGCTGGACGGGTATTTCCAGACGCAAGCGACTCAGGACATCCGCCGCCGCGTCGCGAACTGTTTTGCCGTCGTCGAAGCCGCCACGGGCCGAGTTGCCGCCTATTACACCCTGTCGGCGGCCAGCATCCCCCTGGTGGACCTTCCGGCCGATGAAACCAAGCGCCTGCCCCGCTATCCCGCCTTGCCGGCGGTTCGCATTGGAAGGCTGGCCGTCGACCGGAGCTTTCAACGGCTCGGTTTGGGCGAGCTGATGCTGATGAACGCCGTTCATCGGACCATGCGGGACGCCGCCGCCGCGTTCGCCCTGCTGGTGGACGCCAAGAACGATCGGGCGGCCGCCTTCTACCGGCGCTACGGATTCCGTGCCGTCGCCGGTAGCCCCATGACGTTGTTCTTGCCGCTGGCGACGGCCCGGAAGACGCTTCTTTAGGGAATCCCGGACGCGGCATCATCCCGGAGCGCGGTATAAAGAAGATGCGCATGATGGTTGCACTTGGATTGCTTGCCGCCGCGCTGGCATCGCCCGCCGGCGCCGCTTCGTTGCACGATGCGTTCAACGCCCAGCAGGCTTACGCCTACACCGCCAGGATCGCGGGCTTCGGCGAGCGCTGGCCTGGGTCGCCGGGGCACCGGAAGACCGAAGACCTGATCGAGGAAGCGCTGCGGAAGGACGGAGCGCGCGTCGAAGCCGACAGCTTTACGGCCGGCACGCCGCGCGGTCCCATCGCCGTCCATAACATCATCGGTAAGTTCAACGTCGGCGCCGGCCCGGAGCAGAAGATTCTCATCCTGGCCGGCCATTACGACACGCTCTTTCAACCCGGGTTCATTGGCGCCAACGACGGCGCGTCGAGCGCGGCCATCCTGCTGGCCTTCGCCGATGCGCTGGCCGGCCGCAAGACCAAGATGCAGATCTGGCTGGTGTGGACCGATCTGGAAGAGGCCATCCGGACGTTCGACGACAACGACGGACTCTACGGCAGCCGTCATCTGGCGGCGGAACTGGCGGCCAATGGAACCGCGCCGCGCATCCGCGCCTTCTTTCTGCTGGACATGATCGGCGACAAGGATCTCGGCGTGGGGCGCGAGACCGGCTCCAACCGCGGTTTGCAGGATGTCGTCGCGCGCGCCGCCGGGCAACTGGGCTACAGCCAGTACTTCTTCCAATACGAAACCAATATCATCGACGACCACGCGCCGTTCCTGCGCGCCGGCGTGCCGGCGGTGGACGTAGTGGATGCGATGTACGGCCGCATGGGCCCGGCGTTCGACTCGATGGGCGAGTTCCACCACAGCAACGCCGATACCATGGACAAGGTGTCGCGGCGCAGTCTCGAAGTGGTCGGCCGGACGATGTTGCTGACGGTCGAACTGCTGGATAAGTAGGAGGCGGGCGTGAAGGCTCCTTACGGCTACATCCTCTCGCTTCCCGAGCGCGTTCTCCGCTCGCTGGCGGCGCTCTCGGGAGGATTGCTGCGCGAGATCGGAAACGTCGCCCTGCCGGCCGCCGTGCGCCGAACCGCTCTGTATCGAACCATGGTTGGGGTGGCGCTGCGGTTCCTCATCGAGGAAGTCGGGCAGGTGGAAGGCGTCTACCCCTCGGAAGGGCGGCTGGCCGAGAACTTCCTGCTCCAGCGCACCGCCAGCCACGGAATCGACCTGCTGGGCATCCTGGCGTTCCAGGCCTCTCCCATCTGGGTACTGGCGGCGCTGGCGGATGCGGCCGGCGGAAGCCTGAAGCTGGTCCAGGAGATTTCGCAGGCGCTGCAGGAAGAAGGGCTGCTCGACCGGGAGACGCGATTCGAGACCATGGAGCAGGTGCTCGACGGCCTCGAAACCACCACCGGCCACCTGGCGGACACTCTCAATCTGCCGCCCGTCAATATTTCGGGCTTGCGGCGCCAGTGGGACCAACTGAAGCGCGACCTGCGGAGCATTCCGCCGCGCAGCCTCCCGGGGTTGGCGCGCGTCGAGCGGGTTTGGGAAGACCTACGGGAATCGGCTAGGGAGCAGGGCCGCCCGGTGTTCGTGATGTCGTCGCTGATGGCCGTGTCGACGGTGGCGCACGTGCCCGCGAACGTGTTGTGGCTGTCGCGCGCGGCCCGTTCCGCGGCCCGGCGCACCGGGAAGGTGCTGGGCGAGGCGATTCTCGACCACTATGTCGAGGCCCTCGCCGAAATCCGGCGGACGGGGTTCGTCGATTACTGGACGCGCGAGTTCCGGCCCTATCTGAAGAGCGCGGCCGAGCAATTCGCGCCCGCCCACGAATCGGCGACAGAGCGATTATTGCGGCGGTGAAGGCCGGGTTCACGGCGGTGTAGACTGAAAGTGAAGAAGGGCTCCAACGCTTATGGATTCGATCGCTTCCAATCCCAGGATCATGATGGGAAAGCCCGTGGTTGCCGGAACCCGAATTACCGTTGAGCTGATTCTGGAGAAACTGGCCGCCGGCGAAACTGTGGAGCAGATCCTCTCGGAGCACCCTCGTTTGACCGCGCAGGGCGTTCGCGCGGCAATGGCATTCGCGGCGGAAGCGTTGCGCGCCGACTGCTATTGAGGCCGCTCCTGAGCGCCGTGATAAATCCGCAGAACCTCGACGCTTCGCTCCTTCACGCGATAGACGGCAATATAGGGCAGAGGAGGAAACAGAAGCTCTCGGGTTCCTTCCTCGCGTCCCGCACGGCCACGTTGCGGCCACTCTTTCAGAGATCGGATCGCGGAGTACATTTTGAGCAGCGGCGGCTGGAGTCCAGCGGATACGCATCTTTATGAGCGCAACATCTGCTGCAGGCGGGCGTCCATTTCCTCTTCTTCAATGAACTCTCCCCGCTCGGCCTGTGCCACACCCTCCAGCACCGCGGCGCGAAAGCGGGTATCGTCCTTTAGCAGACGCAAGGCGGCATCCTTCACCAGCCGTTCGGCGCCGGCGCCTTCCCTGGTGGCGATCCGCGCAAGTTGCGCTTCCTGCTCGGGAGTGAAATCTACTTCCATCGCCTTAAGGGTAGCGGAAAAGCTCGGTTTCGGGCAAGTTCCAAGTTGGATGCTTTGTGTAACGCACCGAAGCGACGGGTAGTGGACCTACTCCACCAGAACGACATCCAGCGTGCGCGGGCCGTGGACGCCCTGGATGCGGGTCATTTCGATATCGGCGGTGGCGGAGGGGCCGGCGATGGTCGTCAGCAGGCCGGCGCCGGCGGCGTGCATCAGCCGCAAGGCTTCGGGGACGGTCTCGACCACGTCGTCCGCGAAAACGATGCAGAGATGATAGTCGGGGACCAGCGTCAAGGCGCGGCGGCCCTCGGCGGCGGAGTGCCGCAAGACGATGCTGCCGGTGGCGGCGATGGCCGCGGCGCACCCCGTGAGAGCGCCTTGGGACTGGTCCAGGACGTCATAGCCGGCCGAATCGGCGGGCAGGAACTCCACCGAATCCGGCAGCCATTCGGGTGGAAGAGGGGCGGGGATCAGCAAGCGGGATTTGCCTCGCGCGGCGGCCGCCTGGGCAATCGCGGCGGGCATTTCCGCGCGGCTGGCGCGATAGACTCCGGCCCCGTAGTCGCGCAGCCGTTGATCGAGCAGGTCGAGAAGCGCGGCGCGGCCGAGACCTCCGGATTGCCGGTAGCGGCGCGGAATAGCGGCGTAGTCCACCGCTCTAGCGGCCGGTTGCGGGCCCACCGCGCGGCGAATCTTCGCCAGGATTTCGGTTTTCGCGTCGCTCATTGGTCCCTCCCTCCAGTGCGCGCCGACCACCAATCGCGGAACGATTCCCTGGGAATGGCCGCCAGGTCGCGGAAGGCCGTCCATCCGCCCAGCAGCCCTGGAAGATGGCGCAGTTTCCCCTCGTGCTCGAAGGGCCAC
>Ga0182027_10003344_pt1 | contig 25515 bp, 23 predicted proteins | sample 712E1DmetaG_FD_121300 | JGI IMG/M metagenome (GOLD analysis project Ga0182027, IMG submission 121300) | Permafrost microbial communities from Stordalen Mire, Sweden - 712E1D metaG (Illumina Assembly) | ecosystem: Environmental > Terrestrial > Soil > Wetlands > Permafrost | place: Sweden...
CTGACAGGCCGGCGCGGTGATGGGGGGAGGGGCGCACTCGGCCTAGGCGATTGCTACGTTTCTGCTACGTTCATCTGTAACTTGTTGGTTATCAGATGGCGCCCCCACGGGGAATCGAACCCCAAAAACCCTCGCAACAGAAAAGCTTCGCTGAGCGTGCTCTAAGTTGTTTAGCAGTAAGTTAGAACAGGAAAGAAGATGCAGCGAGTCATAATTAAAACAAGCCAAAAACAGGTTTGCTGGCAAATCCGTGGCAAATCTTGGGTGCCCAAGATCGATATCCGAGAGACGCTGCCCAAAAATCCCCTGTAGCTCTCGGATTTGTCAGTTCAAATCTGACTACCCCGACCACTTTGACCACCACGCACCGTCGCGACGCAATGCGTCTTTCTTTGACTTACCGTGATAATCTTCTGCTTTCTCTTTCGGACGTTTGGTGAATGCGCGTTGGATCATAAAGTTTTTGCCTCCCTCGCCTGTATTCGGCGCCCCTTTTTATCTCTTTTCCGGCACTTCTTCATGCCATTCGCCGGTGCTCTCGTCCACCGAGATACACGACATATGCTCATAGCGCTTGCTGGACCACGGCTTAAGCATAAGCCACGTAATAGGCCTCGCTTTGCTTAAGCGGCGATGCCAATCCGCAATGTGTGCCGTCGCGTCGAAACTGGACTCGTTGAACGCGAGGGAAGACTTCTCCACAACCTCTTCTCGGATTCCATCCAACTCCATAGCCACTTTATCCACAATCGCAGCTGCAGGCCAATGACCTTGCTCTTTTAGATCCAATCCTACCTGCATCAGTTGCCAGAAAACGTGGTTTCCGGAGAGTGCTTCGGATGTGTAGATCGATCGTTTACCTGTCGGGCTGTTCGGATCGGAAATCTTCTCCGGGAGATACGCGAAGACCCACTGATGATCGAGGTTCAGAATGATTGTTCGTGCGCGACCGATCGCCGCTTCGAAAGAATAGTAACGCGCCACGATTGCGCCCGCGTAAATCGAGAGCGGGAATCCGGCGAGCAATGTGACAATAAACGAAACAATAATGTTCTCGATCATGATTCTTTGCCGAACGCCTAGAGGTGACTCGCGGCCGAGGTTGGAACTCGAGGCTGCTCCGCAGCCGAAGCGCCAGCGGAGGGCATCGAGTCTGCCAATTCGTATGTGCCCGACATGTGCGTGTCCTACGAGGTGAAAGTCCTCGATGCAAGAATCCAAAGTCAACATCCGGCGCGATTCCCTGCTCTCGTTCCTCAATCCTCTACATCGCGGCAGAGTTGATCGAGCTGGCGGGCGATGAGGTCGATCTGCGAGTCGGTCAACGTTAACCCGGATTTCGGGAGGTCTTCCGCAAACCACTCAGGCTTCATGACGCGAAATTGGCTACGGACTTTGTCGACCACATACCATCCGGGCAGGGCCAGCGCCGCTCGGACTTCAACCTTGAGGCCCGTTCTTTTTGAAAGCCATTCTCGGAGCCATTCCGCACCATTCTTCGCCTGCTCTGGCCCATAGGGATCCTCTCCCCACGGCCAAATTAGCTGCCTGCCATCGAATGTGACCTTTTGCGGTTCGAATCCGGGGCGTGCCCTTCCTTTTCGCCTGGTCTTGGTTTCGATGGCCCATACGCCCCCAGGACCGACGGCAACATGATCGATATTGAATCTCCGGCCACCGGCTTTGCCAGGAATATCATGGAAAACGTGCCAACCCTGCCTCTTCAACGGTTCAAGACAATCGCCCACGAACCGTTCTCCCAAATAACCCAAGTTGTCGTCGCGATATCGCATAAATCCCCGCAACGCCCAGCGAATCGCCCAAATGAGCGCAGCGACAAACGCAATGAGGATGAGCCCGGACACTATCCAGAATTGAACCCAGGTCTGGGGTCGATATTTCGCCACGGCAGAAGCTCCCGCTAGGATCACGAATAGCGGGACAAGCGCAGCCGCACCAAGCCAGAATAGAAAATCCTCGTCGAACTTCGCTATCCGTCGCCGCAAGGTTTCGCCTGGACCGCGGAGGAATTTGAATTCGACAGGTGGTCGGTCCCGGCGCCGCTTGACTTTCCATTTTCCTAGGCCGACCACCGCGCCGACGAACAGGAGGAAGTAGGCGCAGATTATGACAACGGGCCACTGTTCTCGCATCATAGTGAATTCCTTAGCGGGCGTTCGTATTAGTCCTCCCTACCGTCAACAACACTTTATCGAGTTCCCGCGGTGTTAGACGCCGGCCGAAAAGAATCTCGATATTCCGGTTCAAGGCCTCACAACGAAGCCAGAACTGAACGTAAACCTGATCGGCCAAAGACTCCAAAGGCCCTGGGGGCAATAGGGGGCCGGTCAAGCACCTCACAGCGGCAGCGGCTCGCGAATCGTAGATGTAGAAGCGATGGGGAAAGTGGAAGTGTAGGTATTTTGAGGCGAGCGAACGCTTGGTCCGCCCGGCTACCTTCGCGAACAGCCTGGCAACTCTATCATGGATCTTGAGCGAGAGGAGGCGCTCGTTGGCGCGATCCTCGCGAACCTGTCGAAACCAGTGGTCGATTGCAGAGCGGCGAATTCTTGCGGCAACTCGTTTTTTGTAAAACCGATCGCCGGGAATCGATTTGGCACTGGCACGACCACGTTCAATTGCTGCGGCGTACGACCTGCCGATCAGCCAGACTTTGGCGACGATCACATCGTCTTCAGTATGATCGGGGTGCGACCTACAAAGGTCGTAAAGCACTCCGTTTCCGAGATCAAAGATCGTTTCCCCAAGCGACCGTTTTAAAAGAGCACTGGAGATTACGCGTTTCATAGGACCTTCGGCGGTTTATCTCTTGACCTCTTTGATCAAGACCGCCACCCCGGGACAGAAGTACCCGTCACTATCGTGGATGTACCGGGAGCTTTTCGGAAATACCCAGGCGTAAGCGCTTGTGTCCAGGTCCTCAAGAGCGTCAACCCACGCGAGGATCTTCTTATCGATCTGCGGTTTGGCACCCTTCCGGAAGTACGGCATAGCGAATGCAATGCCGAGCCGTCGCTGCCCATGGGGCGCGGTTTTCTTGATATCGGAACACGCGCGCCGCAGACAACCAGCGAGCCTGCGCTTGGGATCCGCATGCTCTTGATTGAAGCCAGACCAAGTGTCCTTGGCCTCAGCGATGAAATCAAAACCCCGCCACGAGAAATGCAGATCCACTCGCCCGGGATACAATGCACCGAGTCGCCGAGTCCGTTTCCCGACCTTCCGCTTCTCATCGGAATACTCCTCAAAAGAAAGGCCACCGGCGCGCCAGACCGCGCCTGCGAAGACGCTCAACGATGCCCGTTCGGTGTACCACCACGGGACGTCTCGATATTCCGCCCACTCCTCGGTAATCTCGGTGGTGGCGCGGATCCACTCTTTAAGAATGAGTTTGAAGCAGCGGATTCTTTTGCGGCGATAACCTTCGATCTTCGCGGGTGAGTTCATGGTCCAATTTGATGGGGCTCTGCGCGCTTTACCGAATTGCGGTTCCAACCCGAAATGAGTTTCTTCCGACCCGTTCAATCGGGAATCTTGGCGGCTTGCCTGACGGCCATGGCATTTTGATACCCTGTCCCATTATCCAGGCACCAATTTCCCGGTGACGCACCTCCGGGCAGCGGTTCCAAAAGCCTGCAGTCACTATAACACGAACGTCTCCACGTCCCGTCAGGTGAAGCTCCAGGTAATCGGGTTTGCCCTCGATCAGAACTTTTCGAAGCCGGCCGAAACGTAAGCCGTAGGTCCCGCCCTTGGACCGCTGGGAATAGCCGCCGCGCCAACCGGTCAGGTAATAGCCGTAGTTCATTCCTTCAGGTCGTTCTCAATCTCTCGGAACTGTTCGAGCGCGGCTTCGAGATCGTCGACGATCTCCGTGGCGATGATTCCAGGCGCGGGAAGATTGGCACTGTCTTCGAGGGCGTCGTCCTTCAGCCAGAATAGGTCGAGATTGACCTTGTCGCGCTTGACCAACTCTTCGTAGGTGAAGCTCTTGAAGCGATCGGACTCCTTGCGGGCCGTGCGGTCCCTCGCGTTGTAGCAGGCAACGAAATCGTCGAGGTCGCCGCGCATGAGTGGACTCTCCTTGAGCGTGAAATGCTGGTTGGTGCGGAGATCGTAGATCCAGAGCTTCGTGGTCCATGGCTTTTCAGCCGCCGGCTTGCGGTCGAAGAAAAGCACATTGGCCTTCACGCCTTGGGCGTAGAAGATGCCGGTGGGCAGGCGCAAGAGCGTGTGCACGTCGGCCTGCTGAAGGAGCTGGCGGCGAACCGTCTCGCCAGCCCCGCCCTCGAAGAGGACGTTGTCCGGCACGACGATGGCGGCGCGACCGTGCTGTTTGAGAATGGTGAAGACGTGCTGGAGGAAATTGAGCTGCTTGTTGCTGGTGGTGGCCCAAAAATCGTCGCGGTTGATGATCAGCGATTCCTTTTGCTGGTCGCCGGCTTCGTTGACGATGGTAACGCTACTCTTTTTGCCGAAGGGAGGATTGGTCAGCACCATCTCGTATTCGCCGTGCTTGGCCGCCAAGGCGTCCTTCACAAGGATCGGGACCTCATCCGTACCGTTACCCCCGATGCCGTGAAGCACGAGGTTCATGCAGCAGAGGCGGGCCACGTTGTCGACCAGCTCGACTCCGTAGAGCGTGCCGCTCTTGAGCTGCTTTTTCTGAGCGCGATCAAGCTGATGGTGTTTCGCCAGATAATCATGCGCGGCCAGCAGGAAACCGCCGGTGCCGCAGGCCGGATCGCAGATTGTCAGCCCTGGTTGCGGCGCCATGACCTCGACCAAGGCAGCGATCAGCGGGCGCGGGGTGAAGTACTGCCCGGCGCCCCCTTTGACGTCTTCCGCGTTTTTTTGGAGCAGGCCCTCGTAGGCGTCGCCCTTGACATCAGCGGAGAGGCTGGACCACTCCTCCTTGTCGATCAGGTCGACGATGAGCCGCCGCAGTTTGGCGGGGTCTTGGATCTTGTTCTGCGCCTTGCGGAAGATGAGACCCAGCATGCCAGGCCGTTTACCGAGTTCCTCCAGCGTATGGCGGTAGTGAATCTCCAGTTCATCGCCATCCTTGGTCAGCAAAGCCGGCCAGTCTTTGCCCTTGGGGATCGGCGATGGCTTGTTGAACGGCGGCTGCGACTGCTCGTCCGCCATCTTCAGAAATAGCAGAAACGTCAACTGCTCGACGTAGTCGCCGTACGACAATCCATCATCCCTCAGGATGTTGCAGTAATTCCAGAGCTTTTGGACCAGTTGGGCCGGTGCGGTCATTGATGTGTTGCCGGATTCTTCCGGATTCGCAGGTCGAAGGTAGAGGTGACTGATGCTGATTTCAGATGCTCCAAGGTCCACACGCTATGCAGGTGAAGACATGTGCGTTGCCGGATCTTCCCGGAACCGGACTCGATGACCGACACCGATCTTCGCGACTCGCTCCCGGTCACCCAGACCGACCACGTCGGCGACTTCCGAAATCCACTCCCGCACGGAGTCGATCTGGACCGTTGGGAAGCTCACGCCGTTCGCATACACTTCGTCGAAGCTCAACTCCTGCTTTGTCCAGATGAGCCGATGCACGCTGGCTCGGGCTAATGCTCCATAATGCGACGAGAGTTCCGCCCCGTAGCCGTTATCTGGCACCTCGGTTCCACTGAATAGCTCTGATTGATGCGTGTGTGCTTCGCGTTTTCTTCGCTTCGCATCGGCGCGAATCTCCGGGACCATTAGCAGCGCCTTCTTTTCAGCGTCCTTGAAGACTTCCAACCCGCGCAGGTTCCGAGTGCCGTAAACCAGGTGGAAATGCGTTCGATCCCGGGTCGGGTGAGGCACGACGGCAACAGGCACGTGCGCGAATCGCCCAACAGTCTTAATCCTGTCCGCATATTCAAATACCAACGCGTCCTCACGATCCCGACCTTCGAGATTCGCGAGCCGGTTCCGAAATGTGGCATCGCCGAACAGATCCTGAAAGCTGGCATCAATCCCTTCGCGCGAGTCTTCAGCGAAACGAAGGATGAAGCCGGTCATGAAGTTGACGAGGACTTCACCAGGATCGACTTGAAGCAATGGCGCGATGGTACGCATCGAAAACCCCGTCCAACCGGTTGGGTCGATGAAGATGAACGGAAAGCATCCGCGGCCAGCGTTTCTGATAGATGCCACCAATTCGGGTACCGCCACTTCGAACTCCAAATTAAGCGGGATGATGGTCACATCCCTCTGTTCCTCGGCGAACTTTTTGAGGCGGCAGAATGGTTCGGGCTCTCTCTCCAGGAAGATGCATCGAATGCGCAAGTCCCTCCCGAACATCTTCTTCACAACGTCCCGTGCTTGCCTAAGTCGACGTAGCGCAATCGAGAAGGAGGTATCGTCGAGGTTTTCAGATTGAGCATTCCAAGGCCCGGAGAACCCGTCGATGTAGAGGATTTCGTCGAAGGTCTTGCCGACGATGATGGCAAAGCGCTCCAGGTATTTCTCCAGTACAATGTGCTTGAGCAGGGACTGCTCCCGACCGAAGTAGCATTCGTCGTGCGTGGCATCCATGGCTCAAGCGACGGCAAGGGAATCGAGGAGCTGCGCGCGATCGGCAGGAGATGGCACCGGTTTTGTCGGCGCATCCGGAAACTCGTCGTAGGTGCGACCATCGAGGTCTCGCCCGGCGGCAGACTTTCTCACGCCGCCCCATTGCTTGAAAAAGAAAGGGACCTTGGCGGCGCGACACTGGGCACGGATCGACTTCACCCACGAGGCCTCCATGGGGCGGGCGCCGGGACCGCTTTCGCCGCCGACGATCACCCAGTGGATTCCGGTCAGGTCGAACCGCCCAAGATCTTCAATCAACGGCTCGACGGACAGGAACGCCACGGTGGGCGCGGCCTCGCGAAGGAGATCGATCCGGGGAAGACCGTACGCTTTGTTTTCGACGCTGACTCCCCACCAGATGTGCGGCGCAAGGGCGGCGGTGCGCAGCTTCGTCCGAAGAAACTGGTTCATCCGTTTGGCCCGCTTGGTAAGGATCTGGTATGTGTGCCAGTTTGCGGCAAGCATCACCCGGCAGACCATCTCGATGTAGTCGTCCGGAACCTCCTCGTGGAAGAGGTCACTCATCGAATTGACGAAGATCTTCCGAGGGCTGGCCCAGCGGATCGGGTCGCCGAGCTTTTCCGGGACCAGGCGGAGGTCGAAACCGAATTCGAACGGGTGACCTTTCACGCCGCGAAACCGCTCGGCGAACGTCTCGGCGTAGCAATGTAGGCACCCCGGGCTCACCTTGGAGCAGCCCCGCATGGGGTTCCAGGTGGAGTCGGTCCATTCGATCTTTGAATTGGCGCTCATGGCTTTCTGAGAGTCCCCGATTATAACACTGCGACTGGGACAACTCCGGTCCCAAGCGTCATGCTTGACCCCGAGGTGCCGGCGTATGCGCCACCATCGCGACCCTGCACGTCCGCCATCTTCAGAAATGGCAGAAACGTCAACTGCTCGACGTGGTCGCTGTAGGACAGGCCGTCAGCCCGGAGGATATTGCAGTAGTTCCAAAGCTTTTGGACGAGAGCGGGAGCGGTCATGAAATGGTCAGATTCTCGACTGATTTGGCGTACGAAAGATGCCCATTCACCCGGTGTACATCTTCAGGTTTCACTTTCCCTTGCCGCGTCAAATGAGCGAATGCACGGATACGATTCCTGTAGCCCTTAGTAAGCCGCGGTTTCTCCCCATGGACCAAAAGGCCGTGAACCTTTAGCCGATGCGGAAGGACCGCCATGCGCTCCTTCCCTTTTGAAACCGTCCAGCCGGCACCGGTCACCACAGCACTTACACATTCGGCTAGGTTCTCGGGTGGCTCTCCTGTACCCGAGAAGACAATGTCGTCAGCGTAGCGTGTGTACCGAGAACCAGTGTCTACTGCTATTTGTTGAAGCAGTTTGTCATTGGGGCTAAAGACGAGATTGGAAAGCACCGGGCTTGCGGGGGATCCCTGAGCAAGATTTCCAAGGTAACAGCAAAGGGTAGACATCAACTCCGCAGCATGCGCTGAGTATCCGATCCCTGTTAGTGCTTCGGTGACGCGCTGTTGTGGCGTGGTCGGGAAGAAATTGGCGATGTCCAACGAGTAGACCCAGGAAGCGCCGCAGTGAACTGCAGCCGCCTGCGGCGCAGATTTGCCCGAGACGAAGCCAAAAACGACGGGATCAAATCTCAGCTTCTGCGCCAAATGAAAACCGAACCACTTCTGAATGACTTTGAGCGCAACTTTGGGCGCTTGGATTTCGCGCCGCTTTTTCCCTTTTCGTATAACGAATGTGCGGTAGTAGCTGTGGGGTTTCCTGCGCAGCGCGCCGACAAATTTTGAACTGAAACCGAACATGCAGGCCAGCACGCGAATTGAAGCCGCAGGGGGAAGACCCCGCTCAATGAGCCTTTCCACGTCAGCCCAATAGGCGTCCCGCACATCATTTTGCAGGGCCGCTTTGAGCGATTCCGCGTCAGGGAAAGAAACGAGGAATGGTGGCGAGATCACGGGAAGAGCAAAGCCTTCCGGGCTTTCGTTGAGACCGACGACTCATCTGGTGACGATCCGAAGGAGCGGCGCCAGATGAGTCGTCGCACCTTCTGTGGCTGGTCTTCGCATACGGGCGTGATGCACGCCCTCGCGAATACTCGCCACCATTCCAAGCGTCTTATTGCCATCTGGCCCTCCCCAACGCAAGAGCGCGTTCAACGTCGGAACTGTGCCGCGCTCTCCCGTGCGGCACGATGGACAGACCAGACTCGCTGAGAACGTACCGTCCCGTTCGCAGGCGGATTAAAAGGTTCCGTCGTCGAAGCGTGTCGAGTTTGCTCTCTAGCCATGAGGTCGACGGGACAATAAAGCCTAGCTCAACCAACGATTCGAGAAGATCCCCCGCCTCAACTGGAGCAAGGCGCTTTGCTGCACGAAGAATTACCGGAACTGAGGGTGCCTTCGTCTGGGCGCCAATGACGCGCACTACACCGATTCGGGCTCCGATAAGTTTCAAATACTCAGCTAGCGCCTCCGAAATCAGCGGAGATAATGCTAGGTCACCGACGCCTTCCGCCGTTTTTTCGATCCAAATGTCGTATGTTCCATCGCTTTGCGCCGACAAATAGGCGGCGCCAACTTGATCTGCGAATCTAGTTTGAAGCAGCGCGTTCAGCCCAGCCTCAATATGCTGCTGCAGCGGATCGCGGATGAGAACGAATTCAACGTCCAGCTGAAGTTGCTGCTTAATTTGATTCCGCAAAATTGCGAGTTGACGATGAGAAGTTGTTTCTCTGGATGCTTTTCTCCCAATTAGCGTCTCAGGAACACTGACGACTATCTGGGGTTGATTCGGTCGCCAAAGAACGTCGGTCACGAAGGTAAACCTGCGTGCCTCGAAAAAATCCTGTAGGCGCTTGATGTCAGGAGATTGCAAGGGTCCTCCAAATCTTCCTTATCGTTTTGGTATGAACTGAGGCGCGTTTTGGCCAGCCACTGGCCTCGTGGAGTGTGTGATTCTGCAGTTCCATCGTTGCGCCAACCTTCTGTGCTTTCACCGCAGGTTCATAGTCCGCAACGCAACGGATCAGATACGCAATGGAAAGCAAAGACGCCAAGTCTTGAATAGCGACATTTAGCTCAGCGGCCATAGCCTTTGCCTCATGGCGGGATATTAGCTTACCGGTTTGCCTTCTAAGTTGCGCCTGGACTGCGCCCTTCACCGTAGTGCTCAGAAGAGGGGGGATGTTTCTGTGAGGTGTTCTCGCCCACGCGGTATCCAATTCCGCAAGCAGATTACGAGTTTCGAGATAAGAGGCATAATAGTAACGGTTAAACGCACTTCGGCCGAAAAGATCGCCCTCATCTGGTGCTCCGCGAGCCGTGGCTTCAGTGGCGAGATGATCTCCGACTCTTTTCATGTTCGAAGGCAATAGCTGGACGTTCTATGCGAGACCGCCGCTGAAAGCCTGCTGGAGGATGGACTGGCGGAGGCGAGCGGCCCGCTGAAGATTGGTAGACACGACCGCCTCCAACTCCTCTACGACGCTCAATCGCCGCTCAACTTCCGCCACGATCCCCGCCTGCTCGGCGAGGGGAGCCAAAGGAATCGGGAGCCCTTTCAAATCGCCCCCGGAAACCCCAGCCTGCCCAGCCGTCGTTCGGACTCGCTTGGCCAAATACTCGCGAGACGCGCCGACATTGGCCATGACGGCGACAAAGTCCGGGAGGGCACCCGAAACCACGAGTTTGCAGCGAATGAGTTTATCGGGATGGACAAGAGGCGAAGTGAGGGTCGGGACGACACCACAGACTCCAACCAGTTTAGGATTGCCGTTGTAACGAGTGAACAGAAGGTCTCCCTCTTCCAAAGCGTAGTCTGGATAGTCGCTTGCTTTCGCGTTGAGATATCGGGATTCCGCGACATTCACGGACAATGCGCGGACGGCACTAATTCGAAGGATGGGAAGGCCAGATTCGGCGTCTGGCTTTGCTGATATGCCATTGCGCATCATGCCTAGAAGTTGATCGAGGCAAGCCCACGTCCAGCCTTCGGGCAGATTGGGGAGGTTGGTTGTGTCCGGAGCGGCGGGTTCCTTGTATTGGCTTCGACCCTTCCAATTCTTGCGGCGTTCGGCGAGGATGCGAGCGAGGAGTTGGGCGCCGGTTTCGTAGGAGCGGCGCTCCTTGCGAGCGAGTTCGGCTTCGGTTGGGACCAGCTTCCCTTCGCATGCGGCTTTGAGGAGGGCGGCGCGGTAGCGTTTGAGGCCAGCCTGAACGCGCTTGAGCGCGGCTACGCCCACCTCCAACCGTGTGAATTGCTTCTCGATCTCCGCCACGATCCGGCGCTGCTCGGGGAGGGACGGCAATACGATCGGGAAGCGTGCGATCTGAGGCTGGCTGATTGATGCCATGCCGACAACTTGCTGTGCGTTCTGAGCGAAATACGATGATCCAGACAACAACAGTTGAAGGCTGATGAACTGCGGGTCCGCTTTGGCTCGTTCGACCCGAACCCGGATGTTTTTACTCTCGAAGACCGTCGGCTCGATCCCATCGGGAATCACTGCAGCTTTGCCCACTAGTTCGCGACTGTTCACTCGGTTGACGAGCAGGTCCCCTGGAAGGAGGCGGTAGTCTTGCAATTCCGTCGCATCCAGTCGCATGCGCTTTATGTCGCGCCAGACTATCTGTCCAGAGTCGATATTGTACATCCGAAGGCATGCAACGCCGTCACCGGCGTACGCCTCGCGCTTCTTGTAGATGCCATTCTTCATCGACTCGACAACATCTCCCAGAAAGACGGTGGGCCACTGCGCTCTTGAAGTTGAACGCGCGGCCTTCGATTTTTGTTTATTGGTGGACATCCGCGATTTCACGCTGATTTAGAACTCCACGACCACATCTTTGCCAAACGTCAGCCCTGCGACTTCGGCCGCCAGCCGAATGATGGATTTCTTGAGCACGTTGTTGAGGTTTGTTGCCACCAGCCAGCCTCCCGGGAGGGATTCCTGAAAGTCTCGGAGATCTGGGCGATCTGGATAGAGTTCTTCCGCGGTGCGAGCAATGTAGCGGCGCTTGCGACCTTGGGCGTCGGGGTGCTGGGAGCAGCGTTCCAGAAATGTGGGATCGGTCTTGGCAAGTTCGCCGAGCACAATGACCATCGCCTCCTTGGCATTGTTGTAGGGGTAAGCGGTGCCTCGAAGGACGAGTTTACCCCTGCGAGGCGATTCTCCAGACGTGTGCAGCCCGCCTCTGACTGGGGCGATGGGTCTCGCCTGTTGTGCGATTCCCCCAAATGGCGTTTCAACGATGACCGGCCGACCCAGCCCTGCGAGAAACTCCGCTACGTCGTCGTCCTCGGGTCGAACGCCAACCTTGGACTCCACCGCGCCAGCGAGCAAGTCCACGAGCAACTCATCGCCTTTTTCCACCAACTCGCGCCATGCATCGGGAATCGCGGCGCGAGCTTGGGATTTTCGATTGCGACTTCGGTATTCCGTTCGGGCATTCTCAAGAGCTTCTCCGGATTCCACCTTGGAGAAGGTCAGATACCGGCCTAACGTCTCCGCGGCGTCGGAAGGCATGCGCTCGAAAAGGTCGAGCTTGTAGACGCGGCGTTCCTCGTAGCTGCCCTGTTCTGCAGGGAGATAGAAGCTCCAAGTTTTTCCATCGGTGAGGACCACGAAAGGAACACCGGCGTGGAATGCATACTGCAATGCCTGGCGTACTGCGTCCTCAGCCATGCCGGGCTGCTTGACCTCGATAAAGACGGCGGGGTGTGAAGGCGGGTTGCAAAGCGCAAAGTCAGCGCGGCCCTCACCCGTCTGAAACTCGGGGTAGACCAATGTGGTGTCCCAAGTATTCCAGCCGAGCTCTTGAAGAACGCGGAGGACGATTCCCTGAGAAATTGCCTGCTCATTCGCGAAGCGACCCTGACGTAGACGAGCGCCGATGTCGGCAAGAGTGGATTCGAGTGACATAGGTTTTTTCGGGTTACTCCGCGACGGCCTCGTTTGCCATCCGTTGGACGACGCTCTGAGCCGGTTCGGCGAGAGGGTGCTCACGCTGCAGAAGCTGAAGCTTGTCCCTGTATTCGGCAACGATGGCAGGACGGATTCGCTTCATCGAGAGGCAGGTTTGAAGCAGGAGAATCCGGACGGTCGCGTTCTTCGGCTGGCTAAGGCAAAGCTGGAGATTGCCATCGATGATGTCGCGTTCGCCGCTAAGAAAATCCGCCGGGCCTTTGGCATTTTCCATTGAGCCGCACCGTACGGCGAGAAGTTGTTCGAGCCGGACAAGGTAGGGCGCCAAATCACCGCCGGCTGGCGCCTGGTATATGCTGGGAACGGCTGTCCGCGTGGCGCCAGCGTGTTGGACAAGTTGCTTGAGCAGGTCTGCTGCCAAGGAAGGCAGAGCAACCTGCGGTTGTGCCGCGGGAAACGTCGCCACGGCCGTACCTAGGCGAGTGCCGTCGATGGTGCGGACGAGCCGAAGATCAACCTGCCAAGGCTCAGCGGTGGCCTTGAGATGGGTAATCACAACATAGTCACACGCCGGACTCTTCTGGCGGGCGTATTCGGCGGCGGCGCTGTCGGTCCAGGGTGTGCCGCAAAGGACAAACCCCGCATGCGGCGCCGTCATCCAAGGCACAAGTGTGCGCACGTTGGCCACGGCACCAAACCGTACCTGCTCGGCGAGAAACAGGGGAAGCGCACGGCTGAGGCGACCAGGGCCGTCAGTGGCCTGCGTGCGAATCTTGTCACCCATATTTTGAGCTTCGGCACTGCTGCCGAGAAAGGCGATTCGGACGGGCTCACCCATCGGAGCTGGGAACAGCTCGTTGGCCGCAGATCGCTCCGTTAGCCAGATCGGGCCCTCGTCGTCGAGAAACGAGATCCGGACCTTGTCCGGGGAGTCGACCGGAGTAGAAGCAGCCTGGGCTTTGGCGATCTCGGCGTCCCAGTAGGACAGCGTTTGCTTCCAGTCCATGCGATTCTGTGCGTACAGCTTTTGTACGAGTTCACGTGCAGGCCCGAGCCGGCCAAGGTCCACCAACGCTTTAATGAGGTTGTTTCCGACAACAATTCCGTGTTCGACCGGCCGGTAACGAGGCGCCACCAATTCGACGATGGTGGAGAGCTGGCTATTGTTTCCAAGATCGCCAGAGATTTGTATGAGTACGTCTGTCGGTGCCGGGTCAGTTTGCTCTAGCACCTGGCGGTACTGGGAAACGGCGCCGTCAAGGTCCTTTTTCTCCAATGCGTCGCGAGCTAGCCAGAGCTTGGCGCGCCAACTTCCGGGCAGCATGACGACCTGGCGGAGGGCGGTGAGATAGCCGCCAGGACCGCCGTGTTCACGAGCGTTGGCGGCGAACCACAACAAGGCGTTTTCCTGATTTGGATCCACCTCCAGAGCATGCCAGAGCGTGGTGTCAGCGCGGGCCGTATCGCCTCGGAAGCTATACACCTTGGCAAGGTTCGTCAGGATGATCCCGTTTTCGCCATGCTGGCGGACAAAACCATTCAGGACACCCTCGGCGTCATCGAGACGTTTGTTTTGCAGATATACCACGCCGAGCGTGACGGCTCCACGCTCGACATTGGCGTCAATAAGTTGGAGCTGCTTCGCCGCATCGACGACATCAGCAGTAAAGCCGTCCTTAAGAGACTGAATGATGGTGGTGTAAAGCCGATCGGGGTTTTGCCATTCCTGTTTGAGAACATCAGGAAGAATGGTCTTCCGGTACGTTTCCTTAGCTATGTACATCTCGCGGCCGTAAGCGTCGTAGACCTGGATCATGTTGGGATCCTTGGCGGGATCTGACGGTGGCGCGCCTTGTGCGGTTATCGTGGTGGCGGCGGCAAGGGAAGCCGCAGACCCGCCCCAAAGGAGTCTCTTGAAGAAGCTCATGCGACAAGGACTCCGTTGAGCTCCTCCAGGAGCGAATTCAACCGGACACCGAAGAGCTGCGCTGCTCGGCCTAGGCCTTCCTGCTGCGAGAAGGGAGCATAGGCGGAATCCCCAAGCTCGATGCTCAGGCCAGCGGGGGTCATCGGCGGGCCTCCAGGTTTTTGCGTGTCGTTTCGAGTTCTTTGGCGAGACGTTTCTCCTCCGGCAGCGCCAGCCGATTTGTTCGACAGTGTCGAACGAATCACTTGCGGTGGCAGCGCGATGTAAAATTGCCTGGCGCGGATGAGGTTACGCAACAAGGGTTTCATTGAGTTCCTCCAAGAGCGGATGCAATCGATCGCCGAAGAGTTGGGCGGCGCGGCCGAGGCCTCCCTGCTGCGAGAATGGAGCAAAATCGAAATCCCCCGGCTCAATGCTCAGACTCGTGGCGATGTGTTCGCGGATGAGGTTGAGCCAGCCGAGTTGTTCGGGCGTAAACGTGATCCCGGCCTCGGCCTTATCCATGAGCCATTCGTGGAATCGCTCAGCAACTGACACCGCGAAGGGTTCGAGTATCGGCTGCTGCGCGAGGGCAAATTGGACGAGGGCGACCAGATCGGCGAAGCGGCCGACCTGAGAACGACCTTTTACATCGGCAGGCGCGGTGACTGCGAAGGCATTCCAAAGCCGGTCTTCGGTCCAGGCCGCGTGATTTTCGCGGAGCTTACCCTCCAGGTCCTTGAGCATTTCTTCCGTGAGCCGCTGCTTGTAGGGGCGGCTATAGAGAATCTGCAGCGCGGTGATTTCAGCGCGATGTTTTTGAACAAAATCGCGGAATGACGTCACGAGCGTCTCCGCCTTGGCTTTCGCCGCAGCATCGAAGCCCTGCTCCATGACCATGTCGACGGTGACGGTGTCGATGGTCTGCTCGGCATCTTGCTTGGCTTTGGCAAGGGAGTCGCGCAGCGCCGGATTGTCGAATGGAGCGCAGGCCGCGGCAACGAGCTGTTGGCGTGTGACGTCGAGCTCAGCTGGCGTAGGTTCCGGAACAGGCGCATCAGGTGGCGCCCCCAGCGGTCGCGCCCTACCTGCGGCAGCCGCCGCGATCTCATCCGGATCGATAGCACGCAGCAGGGCAGCTGAGAGTTCGCACAAGGTCTTCCCGCCGGCCAGTTCCTTTACCGTCTTTGCGGAATCGTGCGAGATTTCGCGGTCCAGGCGCGCGAGGCGGCCGGCAAGGGTGGTGAGCGTGTCCTCATCACGTTTGCCGAGGGCAACGCCAAGGAGGAGGTTCGGCAAGGTGACGCCGTGCTGCCGCTCAAGCGGGCGGGAGTCGGTCTTATCGCTCTCGCACACGCCCACCGCGTCGACGATCACGAAATGGGTCTTCGCGCGGGCGTCGGCCCCGCTGACGGCCTGCAGGTCGGTGGGCGTAAGCACGCGAGTGCCGCGGCCCTTCATCTGCTCGAAATAGACCCGACTGCGGACATCGCGGAGGAAGAGGAGGCACTCCAGCGGCCGAATATCGGTGCCGGTGGCAATCATGTCCACCGTGACCGCAATGCGGAGCTGGGGCGAAGTGCGGAACTCCTGGATGAGCGTCTCGGATTTCTCGTAACGCCGGCTTTCGGGATCGTAGGTCTTGTAGGTGATCTTCTTCGCAAAGTCATTGCCTTTCCCAAAAACCTCGCGGACGAGATGGACGACGTCTTCGGCATGGGAATCATCCTTGCAGAAGATGAGGGTCTTGGGAACGAGGGTCCGGCCAGGAAATAGTTCGGTGAATAGCGCGTCCCTAAAAGCCTGAAGGACGGTACGAATCTGCGATGGGACGACGACCGATCGATCGAGATCCTGCCCGGCGTAGGTCAGATCCTCGTCGAGTTGCTCCCAACGGCGGGCGCGCGTCTGCCGGCTACGTTTGTCGACATAGAAGCCTTTCTCGACCCGACCGCCCTGCCCGGTGACCTGCGTGCGGATGCTGTAAACCTCGTAGCCGACGTTGACACCGTCGGCGACAGCGCGCTCGTGGTTGTATTCCGTCACCAGGTTCTGGTTGAAGAAACCGATCGTCTGCTTTGACGGTGTCGCAGTAAGGCCGATGAGAAAGGCGTCGAAATACTCCAGCACCTGCCGCCAAAGGTTGTAGATGGAGCGGTGGCACTCGTCGGTGACGATAAAATCGAAGGTCTCGATGGGGATGGCAGGATTGTAGGCGACCTCGCGAGGGCGGCTATCGGCAGCGGCTAGTTCGAACCCGGAAACCTCGTCGAGATCCTCGGGCAGTTCCTCGCCGCGCAGCATCGAGTAGAGGCGCTGGATGGTGCAGATGGTGACGCGGGAGACGGAATCGAGCTGGTTCGAGGTGAGGTGCTGGACGTTATAGAGCTCTGTAAACTTGCGCCCAGTGTCAGGCGTGGTGAATTGCTGGAATTCGGCGGTGGCTTGGCGACCGAGGTTGGCGCGGTCCACAAGAAAGAGGACGCGGCGTGCGCCAGAGTGCTTGATGAGACGATAAATCAAGGCGCAGGCGGCGTAGGTCTTGCCCGAGCCGGTTGCCATTTGCACAAGGGCGCGGGGTCGATTCGCGGCGATAGACTCCTCAAGACCGGTGATGGCTTCGATTTGGCAATGGCGCATCGACGTACCGGCGAGCCTATTCTTGGCGCCGCTGGCGACAAGCGGATGGTCCACCGCCAAGCGGGCAAGGCGGGTGCGGAGCGTATCGGGCTGGGCAAACCAATCGGCGAGGGTTCCAGGTTGGTGGAAGGCAAAGATCGGACGAGAACGTGGCTCAGGATCACGGGTGTCACGAAACATCGTTTCCACGCCGGTGGACTCGTAGAGGAAAGGCAGCGTGCCAACGCCCGCCGGCAGCAGACGGGCGAGGAACTCAGGCAGGTTTCGCGCGTAATCCGCCGATTGACCGGCCACGCCGGAAAGCGTTGTGCCGGTCCTTTTCGCTTCGATCACACCGACGGGGCGGCGATCGACGAGCAGCAGGTAGTCGCACGGACCGCTCTTGAGGGGGACTTCCCGCAAGGCGATGCCGCGGGCAGCAGCGAGATTGAGCTCTCGGTAATTCTGCATGACCCAGCCTGCTGCGGTGAGCAGCCGATCTATCTCCTGCCGGGCTTTCTCTTCTGGGGCCATGACGCGGGGTGTCGCGTCGTTTGTAGCCGCCGAGACCTTTCTGCGCAACGTTGGTTTCTGAGAAAAACAAGAGGTGCCGGCCTGAGAGCCGACGGACGGAATCTCGCTGACGAGCCAGTCATAGACCGATCCTCATTCGCTGTGCGTGTTGTTGTTGCAGGGCGATGTGTGCGTGGAAGCGGCGGTAGCGCTCGGCATGCTCCAGCGAACGGCGAATATGCTCGGCGTGAATCCGCGCCGCGGCGGTGGGGTCCGCGTTCAAATCGAGGGCGAGATCCTTCTGACTGGAACGGACAACAGCGGCGCGGAGGTCGGCTTTGTTTTCCGTGAACACCGCCACCCGTTTTCGACCACGGGAGATCGTCACGTACCACTGTTCCGAGGTCGTTGCAGCCCGGCAACCGGAGTCGGCGAACAGAACCGCGTCCACCGTCTTTCCCTGTGAACCGTAGGAGGTGACCGCGTAGCCCCGGTTGAACAGCCGCTGGTTCGGGAATAAGGTTTTCGGCTGGCCGCGGTTGTCCTCGACTTCGATTGAGCCGTCTGTGCCGACCCTCCGCACCGTGACCAGTTCCCCGTTGGCCAGCGGCTGTCCGTCGCGGGACTTGCCGTTAAACTTCAGTTGCAGCCGGTCGCCGGGTGCGACTTCCATCTCACGCTCTTCGGTAATGACCAGCCGGCCGACGTATTTGAAGTTCATGGTCGAACGACGACCGTTCTTTTCGAGAACGACGCCTTTCTCAGTCGCACCGAGTACGCGGCAGCAATCGCCCCTGGCGTATCGGCCATAGCGTTTCTGGACGTAGGCAATCTGCCCGACCCGATAGTACCGGGCGTCCTGTTTCTCCGCTTCCGTGAGATCGACGGCGCGAAGCGTCTTGATGGTTGTGCCGTCACCAAGCTGGCCACGTATGCGCAAGGCCGAGCGGATCGAGTCGTTGACCGCGGTCACCTCATCCCATGTCTGGGCCACGACCAGCGCCTTCTCTTTCCGCTCCAAGCTGGCGAGGTATTCCGCGGCGAGCAGATGGTGGCGCACGGCAGCAGGGGCTTCCCGGACACAACCGAGCCGGTCAAGTTGATCAAACGACTCCTCAGCTTTGCCGTCTGACGCCGCCTTCACGGCGCACCGGTAACCGATGATGAAGGCTCGTTCGCTGTCGGACGTGGCCAACTCCGGATTCTGGCGGCGGATTCCCCGCAAGACCGCTGGCTTGATGCCGGCTTTCTTTTCGATGGCGCGCAGGATATCCGACGCCTCGACCGGCCCGTGCTGGCGGGTGTCGCCGGAAAGGATCAAGCGTCCGCCCCTTGCCTGAACGAGCGCCGTCAAATCAGCGAGCTGCTTTCCACTGACTTGGCCGGCTTCATCCACGAGTACGACCGCCCGCGGTGGCACCGCCTTCGTTTCCAGACAATGGGCCAGGGTTGTTGCTTCGATCCCGTTTTCAGCAAGATCGGTGGCTTGCTGGCGTTGTGGAGTCACGGCCACGACCGGACACCCGGCAGCCCGCAAACCGTTGACGACCTCGCGCAGGGTGAAGCTTTTTCCGGTCCCGGCAGCACCGCGAAAGAGCGTGATAAAATCCGTGCTCTGCAGAATCTGGTCTACGGCCGTCCGCTGCTCGCCCGACAACCCATCCGCCGGTCGATAATCTGCGTTTAGGGGATTGTGCATGCGCTGCCCATCGTGGGCCGCTACGACCACCGCCAGTTCACGTTTCAAGGTCTCCCGTGAAGTCAACCGCCGTGAGCCCTCGTCGCGGAAATACTCCCGGCGGTCGATTTCCGTCCGCAGCGCCGCAAGGTCAAAATCCTGCCCCCGGCCGCGCGCCAGTGCCGCCGACATCAGCTCGTAGTCATTGGCGACCGCCCGTCGTTCAAACACCTGGCTATCCCCCCATGTCACGATTCCCGGCAGATCCGCCCGTGCCAATGCTCCAGTCGGCCGGTACAGCATCACATCAAGCGCACGCCGTTCCTCCTGCGTCATCTGTTCCCGCCATTCCGGACGCAACCGTTCCGCCGTTGAATTCTTCTGCTTTCTCCTTCGCCCGGTGTGCGCGATGTGTTCCCGCAACGCCTCGACGTTCCCGACCGAGCCATCGCGCTCGATTTGCCGTGCGGTCTCCTCGTCGATCTGCCGGTGCCGTTTCGAGAACCGGTCGATCACACTGGCCGGCACACCCTTGATCTCAAAATTCCGCGGGTTGTTTTCGATCTCGTAGCCCAGCGTTCGCAGACCCTTTGTAAGTTCGTGGTAGTACAGGTTCTCCGCGAACTTTTGCGCCCGGTACATCTCCGAAACCTCCAGAGCCTTCCATCGGTTTTCCACCGAATCGAAGGTCGCGTTGAAGACCACGCAATGAGTATGCAGATGCGGGTCGAGTTCGCGACTCGTGTCGTGTCGGAAGCATGCCGTCACGATGTTCCCGGTCTCTCGTTCGGTGTCCTGCCTGGACTTCCGAACGCGGGTTCCGGCGAACGCTTCGAGTTCGTTCATCGCCACCCGCACCGCCTGGTTGTGCAGCTCGACAATCCGCTGGTCTTGAGAAAGCGCGACGACCGAAATGCTCTTTGGCGGACTGATCGTGAAATCATAGAAGATGCGCCGGTTTGGCTCATGTATTTCATTCTCCCAACGCGTCGTATTCATCCGCGCCGTGAGTCGTTCACCCGTTCTCGGATCACGTCCTTCGCACAAATCGACGAACGCCTTTTCACCCACCGGTCCCGTCAGCCCCAGTCGCTCGGCACCGTGTCCAAGCCACTCTCCCGTCATCGTCTGACCGGCAGAGTAGTAGTCTCCCACACTGAGGTGTTCACGGAAGTACGCCCGTGCATTCCTCAGACTCAACTGTACCTTAGGCCGGATCATTGGACCTCCCGATTTCCGCCGACTTGCAGCGAGTGTTTGCGAAACGAACTCTCGTTTCTCTTCCAACGAAACGCGTCACTCCTTACCGATGCCGGTAAGGTCGGAATGGATATGTATGTGGTGGTCATCACACCTATGTTCTGCGTCAACCGAAGTGCGCCCAACGCGCACCGAAATAGCGGCGGACGCCGGCACGACGGCCGGCCTATTTCCGACGCTTCACGAAGACGCGCCGCCCCGCTGCTCTGGCCAGCGCGCCATCGTGATGAGGGCGGAAACGCACCGGCACGCGCCCCGAGACTCGGGCGCGTTCGTCGCTGCGGGACGCCGTTCGCCTCTGCTATCCGACCGGCGGTCCGCTGAGGCTCGCGGCATGCCCTTGCTCCTCCCGTCCCGAGACTCGTTGCGGGCCGATTTGGCACAGCATTCGCGTTGCGCAAATCCGCGAATTCCGGGCTGCTGCGTCGACTAAACCGAGTCTGATCCGCCACCCGGACAGGAGCGCGGAGCCGGCTGGCGGACTGCAAATGTAAAAAAACGAACCGCGGTTCGTTTTTTTACAAGAGCAGCAAATCGAACCTAATTCGATGACCTACATGCGACACGGCACGTGGCGCGCGTCCCTGGTCACCAACCATTTGCTCGGGAGATAACCGATCCGTGCGGATCGTCTATCTAAGAATGCCACTCATCTACAGCGACTTAGGTTTTCGGCCATTGCGGCCGAGGCGCTTTTGCACTGGCCGGCCCCGCGAACGCGGTCGCGCCCTGGATAGAATTCCCGCCTCCCGCTCGTGGCCACAATTGTCGCACGCCCTGCCATGGAGTTCTCGCTTCGCTCCGCTCCTCCATCCCGCCCTTCGGCCTTCCCCCTCGCGAGGAGCAACTAGGCTCATCGCTCGGCGGCCTCGTCCGTGGCTGGGCGTGCCGCCACGGGCCAGCGCGCGGAGTGCGCCTTGATAACCGGGCAAGGAAGCCCGGACAGGGTGCGCACGGGCGCATGGCCACATGTTCCAATCCACGTTTGACCTCAATGGCAAGGACCTGACACCCGTCATCGCCTGCGGCGAGCTGCCCCAGCAGCGGTTTGAAACCTACGGCGCAGGGGCGCTCAGTGACACCGAATTGATCGCCATCCTGCTCCACAGCGGCATCCGCGGACACTCCGTCCTTGGACTCGCCTCCCAACTGATCGCCCAGGCCGGCTCGATTTCCGGACTCGCCAGCTGGCAACCGGAGGACTTCCAGCGGCTGAAGGGCATCGGCCGGGCCAAGGGCCAGCAACTTGCCGCCGTCATCGAAATCGCCCGCCGCATGATGAAACAGCCGAATGCGGGAGCACCCCTGCTCAACCGGCCCGAGCTCATTGCCGAGTACCTAGCTCCATACGCCAAAGGGATCGAGGTGGAAAAGTTCTGGGTCCTATGCCTCAATCGGAAGAACCGGCTCAAGAAGCTGGTCGAAGTTACGTCCGGTACGGCAACTGGGTCGTTGGTGCATCCGCGCGAAGCCTTCCGAGCCGCCATTCAACATGGAGCGACCGCCGTCGTGTGCGCACACAATCACCCATCAGGGGACCCCGCCCCAAGTTCTGCAGACGTTCAAGTGACCCGCCGCCTACGCGAGGCCGCGCAAGCCATCGACATCGAATTGACCGACCATTTGGTTATCGGCAATGCCAGTGCCGATCCCGCAGGCGTCGGTTTTTACAGCTTTCGGAATGCCGGCCTACTTTGAGGAAATCTGCGGACCGGCGATTCAGCCGGCGCCTTCGTTTCGAGCGTCAGAATCGACCTGCGCCTTTGACCGGGCAAAGATTCTCAACGCTATGTCGATGCGGGCCAACGAGAGGATCGTCACTACCGAGAGCGTCTGCAAGATTCTCCCGCCCGGCTCGGCATTTTACGACGGTGGGCAAGGTCGTATGCACCGGCATCTCCACCTTGCCCGCCGCCGTGGTCAGCCGCCGTTAATCGGGGCGGGTGGAATTGTCGTCGTTTTTACCACCGGGAAGGAAGGCGCGCACCGCTTGGCTGGCCGGTGCCTTTTCCGTGTGCGCCCGCGTTGCTCGTTGGTCCGGCGGGCGGAAATCGTGCCGCGATTCAACTCCGTTTGCGCGGGCGGCCGGGGTGCATGTCGCGGCGGATGCCGTGCCAGGCACCGAAGCGCCGGCAAAATAGGATCAATCCACCGGATCCGGAACCGTGATCCTAATGCGCAACACGTGTTGCGCATGCCCGCATCTCACCCCCGGTTTCCATTTCAAAATAGGGCCAGCGTTCGGTACCCCAAGCCGTGACCCCATTCGGCAACACGTGTTTCCGATTGTCCCATGACCCGCGTTGGCTCGGCAGCGTCGCCAGCGTTGGGTACCCGGAGCCGTGTGCGTATTTCCGTTTGTAAAAAAGCGCCCCATGTGAGGCGTTTTTCTTGGAACCCCCGCCGGTTCGCGTGGCCGGTCAGGGCCGAATGCCTTGCGACTGTCGGGGTTTTTCTTCCGGCGGTGGAATCACGAGAGTCGGCCGAATCGTCAGGGCGCGCTCGACCTCCTGCGCCACCGCGACAATGCGCCGCCGAGCCTCCGGGAAAATCTCCTGATAGACCGAGGGAACGCGGGCGCGCTCCGCGGCGGCTTGCACCTCGGCTGCCCGGATGATCTTGCCGGTCACCTTGTGTTCCAAGCGCAACAGGTTGCGCACATCCTCCAAATCCTGCGCGTCTCCCCGGCCCATCTTGGAAACGACCAAATCGAGCATGCGAGGCCGCGAGAGACGGAGTTTTCCCAAGCCTGGCGTCTCCAAGGACACCGTATGCTGCTTCCATTCCGGAGTCAGGGTGACCTCGCGCTCGGGGAAAATATGCGTGATGTAAAGTCCCTCCGGCTCCAATTCCTTGTTGGCCGACTCGATCGCCGTCCAGAATCCGCGATCCGCATCCATCTTCACCTCGCGCTCAGCGGGAATAATGATGTCAACGTCGTTGGTGACTCGCGCAGCCAGATGCGGCGCATAACGAGCGTCGAGCATCAGGGCGGCCGAACCGAAAACAATGACATCGGTTGCTTCCGCAAGATGACGATCCACAGTCTCGGCAATCCGTTGGGCCGCGTTCATCGGGCATAGTGAGTCCGCAGCCAAGTGCGGGCCGGATTCCGTCCGGGACCGACCAGGCGGGTTTCGGATGTGAGCCGGGAAGCGCCCGGCAAAAAGGGTTCTTCGTCGGCCGAACCGGGCGGCAGAGCATTGAGAACCGCCTTCCAATACTCGGGATGCTGATCGGCGGCCAAGCCCAGCCGGGCCAAATGGACGACGCGCGCGGCGACGCCGAACTGTTCGCTCGCTTCGCCGATGCGTTGCGGGGAATTGCCCAGGTCGCTCAACACCATCGCGCCGCAGCGTATGGCTTGAAACGTGGCGGCGTCGGCAGGGCCGCGCAGCAAGGCCGCACCGAGCACCTCATGAGGCAAATCGCCCATGTCAGTCGGAGTCACGTCCGGCGGCAAGAGCGGGGCATAATGTCGGCAGCCTCGCGCGACCGCGACCCCAAAAAGCCGGTCCCGCGTCAGCTCAATAATCCCCAACGAAGGGACAGATTGAACGTTGGAGACGACGGCTGACATAGCGTCACTTTGGCTGGAATCAGGCCAAGGGCAAGGCGACTCTCCGAGCGAGGTCAGGCGACGAGCCGCCCGGTGCAGGGCCGGTTGTCTTCATGCCCCTGCTCACGCGTCAACTCACGCCGCGGACTTGGCCCGCCGTACACCGAGGAATGTCGGAGCTGGCAGAACTTCACACGGAGCGGCTTGCGGAATCCCGCGTTGCGGGAGAATGCCCCAGAATTCCTGCGCGTCTTCCGCACTCTTCAAGTTGAGATAGTGCCGGCGGATGATGCTTTCCGAATTGCCGGCCTGAATCGCCGCCTCCCCGATGGAACGGAATTTGGCGACGAACATCGAGATGAAGGTGTGCCGCATGATGTCATGGGTGAGGTTAAATCTCTTCGCGAATCTCTCCCGGCGCTTTTTGAAGTCTCCCACAACAATAGGGAACTTTTCGAGCGGGTACGCCCGGAGCCAGCCCGCAAGGTTCGGTTGAATCGTCACCTGGCGCGGCTCGCGAACTTTCGACACTTCTGCCGAGATGTTGATCATGCCAGCGTCCAGGTTCACAGCGTCTGGGCGCAACTTGCTTATTTCGCCGTCCGGAACGCCCGGACGGATGCCCGCGAACAGGCAGAGCGCGTAGTACGGCACAAAGCGCCCGCCGTCCAGTTTCTCGATGAATTCCATGAACTCGCGCGCTTGCGCCGCCGTGAAGGTCTGCGCCGAACCACGAAGCCGCCGAATGCGCTGGTGCGGTATCCGTTGGACAGGGTTCTCCGCAATCCAGCTGCGGAGGTAACAGAACTTGAGGAATGTCGAGACGATGCCGCGCCGGTTGTTGTAGGTCTTCAGCGCGGGGCGGCCGGTCTCCAGAAAACTCACCAGACCCGAAACAGTCAGGTCGGCGACACGCCGGCCGCAGAAGTGTTCTTGGAGTCGTTTCAGATCCCAACGAATCCGCGCCAATTGTTGAAGCGAGATCTGCTTCTGCTCGAATTCGTGGGTCTTGGCTCCGACGTATTCCGCGACCGCTTCTGTCAGCATCTTCTGATTCTGCGGCTGGCGATAATTCGCGAGCGCGAAATCCACCCAGAAGGAAAGCGACTGCGGCTGGCCTTCCAGCCGGCAGAACACCGCTTCGGCTTCCTTGAGCTGCTCCGCAGTCAGCCGCGTGGCCGCTACGCGGATGCCAGCATCGGCTTGGAGGCGCTGGATTTCGAGAACTTGCCGCTCCGCTTCCGCATCGGCGCGCGTTGCGAAGTTCTTCCGAATACGTTTTCCGTCAGACCAACCGGAAACCCGAAAAACGATCTCCCCGGAGGGATTCGTGTACTCTGAGATGACGAACGAAGGGACTTGCTCCATGACCGATTTGCCACGTCAACTGGCAAATCTGTCGTCGGGTTTTATTAAGTAATTGATGGCCAATTATTTAATTGGCGCCCCCACGGGGAATCGAACCCCGGTTTAAAG
>Ga0182027_10003345_pt1 | contig 25507 bp, 26 predicted proteins | sample 712E1DmetaG_FD_121300 | JGI IMG/M metagenome (GOLD analysis project Ga0182027, IMG submission 121300) | Permafrost microbial communities from Stordalen Mire, Sweden - 712E1D metaG (Illumina Assembly) | ecosystem: Environmental > Terrestrial > Soil > Wetlands > Permafrost | place: Sweden...
TCGATTGCGCCATCGATTGGGACCGGCGCTTCGACCACATGCAGCAGCACAGCGGGCAGCACCTGCTCTCCGCGGTCTTCGAGGAGTTGTTCTCGCTGCATACCGTCAGCTTCCACCTGGGCGCGGAAAGCTCCACCATCGATCTGGAAGGCGGCCCCGTAGAATTGGCGGCCGTGCGCCAAGCCGAGCGGCGCGCCAACCAAATCGTCTGCGAGAACCGGCCGGTGGCGGTGCGGTTTGAGGCGGCGGATGCGGCCCGCGACCTGCGCAAGCCCTCCGAGCGGGAGGGGACCCTGCGCATCGTCGCCATCGAAGCGTTCGACCGGAGCGCCTGCGGGGGAACGCACGTGCGCGCCACGGGCGAAATTGGGCCGATCCTGCTGCGCAAGATCGACAAGGTGCGCCAGACCACGCGCGTCGAGTTCCTTTGCGGGGGGCGAGCCACGGCGCGGGCGCGCGCCGATTACGACGCCCTATTGAAGTCGGCGCAACTCTTCTCCGCGCCGCTCGACGAGGTTCCGGAGATGGTGGCGGCGCAACTGGAAGCCGCCCGCGCAGCCGAAAAGGCCGGCCGCAAGCTGGAATTGGAACTGGCGGCGTTCCGGGGAAGGGAATTGTACCAAGCCGAGGCGCCGGCCCCGGATGGCATCCGGCGGGTTTCGCGGCGCGCGGAAAGCGGCGGCCTGGAGGACCTGCGCGCCCTAGCCCAGAGCTTCACGGCGCAGCCTAAGGCGGTCTTCCTGGCGGCGCTGAACCAGCCGCCTTCGGTCCTGCTGGCCGCTTCGGCGGATGCCGGAATCGATTGCGGCAAAGCGCTCAAAGCCGCCCTGGCCGAAGTGGGCGGACGCGGCGGCGGCAGCGCGCGCATGGCCCAAGGCAGCGTCCCGGATAAGGCTGCTTTGGACCGCGTGTTGGAGAAGCTCTAACCTACAATTCCTGCGCGGCTTCGCCCAGTTTCAACTGAAGTTTCTGCGTGGCGCCGTTGCGGTAGACTGTCAGCGTAAGCGTGTCGCCGCCGCGTTTGCGGTCGAGGACGCGCTGCAGCGAGGCGTTGCCGGTCACCGGATCTCCGTCCACGGCGACAATCAGGTCGCCGCCGATGCCGAGCTCGCGGAAACCACCCACGATCACCACCTGGCGGTATCCGTGCAGCCCGGCCGCCTCCGCCGCCGAACCTTTTTCCACCTCCTGGACCAGTAACCCGCCGGTGGCGGGCAGACGCAGCATCTCGGCCAGATCCTCGCTGACGTACACGGCGTTGAAGCCCGCGGAGGCGCGCGAGATCTGCCCGCGTTGCTCGAACTCCGCAAGCATCGCCTTGGCGCGCCCGATGGGCGTGGCAAAGCCGATGCCGATGCTCCCTTGCGACCCGTAAATGGCCGTGTTGATGCCGATTACGCTGCCGTGCGTATCGAGCAGCGGCCCGCCGCTGTTGCCCGGATTGATGGCCGCGTCGGTCTGGATCATGCCCTCCAACTGCCGGTCCGCCTCGGTCTGTATGCTGCGGTTGAGCGAACTGACCACTCCGGTGGTGAGCGTGCCGTCGAATCCGAAGGGGTTGCCGATGGCCAGGACCTTTTGTCCCACCACCAGCCCATCCGAGTTGCCCAGAGTGAGCGCCGGAAGCTTCCCCGCGGCATCGATCTTGATGAGCGCCAAATCCACGCGCGCGTCCGTAACCAGCACCTTGGCCTTGTAGATCTTCTTGTCCGCCAGCGTCACGGTCAGTTCGCGCGCGCCGTTGACTACGTGATTGTTGGTGAGAATCTCGCCCGTGGGCTTGATGATGAATCCCGATCCGGTGCCCTTTTCGGGGTAGACGTTGTAGAACCAATCCCGGCGATAGACTACCGACGTGATATTGACCGTGGCTTCGCGGCCGGTCCTATAAACCTCGATGTTGTTCTGCTCTTCGGGAGTGTAGAGCGTGGCGGCCGAAGCGGGTTCGGACCACAGCCGTCCCGTGGAAGCCCACGGCCGTATCAACCGGCCGACATCCCAACTGGTACCGGAAGTGATGTAGAGAAAGCCAGCCGCCAAGGCGGCGGCCCAAAGCAAGGGTCGCGGAACGTTCATGATTCGATTCTCCGTAAAGCTTCGTAAACGGCGCGGGTCTGCCGCAGCGCATCCTCTTTTTCCCCGCTGGTATCAATGACGAAATCGGCGAACTTTCGTTTCTCGTCGATGGGCATCTGGCGGCTCAGCCGGGCCCGCGTGTCTTCCGCCAGCGCGCCCGGCCGGCGCATGGCGCGTTCGAATTGCCGTTCCTCGCCGCAGGCCACCACCACGATGCGGTCGAACCGCCGGCACGCGCCGGCTTCGATAAGAATGGCGGCTTCCACCACGGCGATGCCGTGCGGATGGCCGGCGGCGTAGCGCGCGATCAGTTCGTTTTCGCGTTGCACCACGGGCGGATGCACCAGGTGGTTGAGGCGCGCCAGGCGCTCCGGATCGCCGAATACCTGGGCGGCCAGCGCGGCGCGGTCGATGCGGCCGTCCGCGGTCAAAATCGCCGGCCCAAACTCGCGAACCACGTCCGCGTGCGCCTCGCCATCCGGTTCGAGCACCGCATGCCCCAGCTCGTCGGCCTGGATCAGCAGGCACCCGAGCCTTTCGAACTCTTCGCCCACAAACGTCTTGCCGCAAGCCAGGCCGCCGGTGAGCCCGACCTTCAACATACTCCCGACCGCTGCTCCGCCAGCGCCACGGTATTGGCCATCAGCATGGCGATGGTAAGCGGCCCGACGCCACCCGGCACGGGCGTGTAGGCGCCGGCCTTCCCGGCGGCGTCGAGCGGGTGGACGTCGCCCACCAGCACGCTGCCCTTCTTGTCGAACGCCGCCAGCTTCGCCGGGGAATCGCGAAAGATGCGAGCCACCTCGGCGCGCGAATCCAGGCGGTTCATGCCCACGTCGACAACCGTGGCGCCGGGCTTGATGTAGTCGCCCGTAAGCATGGCCGCGCGTCCAATGGCCGCCACCAGAATGTCGGCCTCGCGGCACACCGCCGGCAAATCCGGCGTCTTCGAATGGCAGATGGTGACGGTGGCGTGCGCATGCAGCAGCAGCAGCGCCATGGGCTTGCCGACGATGTCGCTGCGTCCCACCACCACCGCGCGCTTTCCGGCGATCGAGATTCCGTAACGCCCGAGCATTTCAAGGATGCCCGCCGGCGTGCAGGCGCGCGGCCCCGGCAGGCCCGCCACCAGCTTCCCCACGTTGCACGGGTGGATGCCGTCGGCGTCCTTATCCGGCGCCAGCGCCATCAAAACCCGCTTGGAATCCACCTGCTTGGGGACGGGGAGCTGCACCAGGATGCCATCGATATCGGTGCGCGCGTTCAAGCGCGCGACGGTCTCGATCAACTCTTCCGTGGTGACGCTGTCGGGCGGGGTCAGCGTCTCCGAGTAAATGCCCAGCCCCTGACAGGCCTTGATCTTGTTACGGACGTAGATTTCGGAGGCCGGATCGTTTCCCGCCAGCACCACGGCCAGCCCCGGCGCACGCCAGCGCGCGGTCAGCGCCTCCACGCGCGGCTGCAACTCCTTCAGAATGGCGTCGCGAACGCGGATTCCGTCCAGAATCAGTGGCATCTACCTCAATCATAACGTGATGGAATTGCGCTCGGGCAGCGGCTGCGCCGTCTTGTGTTCCACCCCGCCCGCGCATACTCTGTTAGATATGCCGGCTGGCAGGGTTCGCCCGCTCCATCGCGTTGGCGCCGCGGGATTGCTGTGCTCTCTTGCGCTGACTTGCGGGTATGCGCAATCGGCCCAATCCGCCCCCGAAATCGAATCTAAGACGACCCCGCTGACGTTCAACTCCAAGGTCTACCTGGTGTCGGTCCCGGTGGTGGCGCGCGACGCCGGCGGGCATGCCATGGGCAATTTCGAGAGGCAGGATTTCGAGCTATTCGATAACGGCAAGCCGCAGATCGTCTCCAGGTTTGAAGTCGAGAGGTTCGCTGGGATAGCGGCGCCCGCCCCGGCGGCCACGGCGGCGCCAGCCGCGCCGCCCGCCCCGCCGGACCGTTTCGTGGCTTATCTTTTCGACGATGCGCACCTGCGATTCGACAACCTGGCGCGGGTGCGCGACGCTGCCTGGCGGCGCATTTCCTCCTCGGCGAACCCCGCCGAGCGCATCGCCATCTACACCACCACGGGCGCCACGACGCTCGATTTTACGTCCGACCGCGACAAGGTGCATGAGGCGCTCGACGCCATCCATCCGCAAGCCCCCATCACCAGTTCCGCCATCGACTGCCCGCCGATGTCGATCAATATGGCGGACCTGCTGTGGAACAAGAAGGATCCCACCGCGTATAGCGACGCCGAATCGGACGTCGTGGCTTGCACGCACATGCCGATGACCGCCGACGAAGCCGATTTCGTTGCCGAAAACGCCGCCAAGACGACTCTGGCCCTGGCTGACCGGTACATTCGCGAGTCCCTCGGCACGCTCGACGCCTTGATCCGCAAGATGTCCATGATGGCCGGGCAGCGCACGGTGGTTATGGTTTCCGACGGGTTCCTGATGCTCGACGACAGGCGCCAGGACCAGTCCGCCGTCTTCGAGCGGGCCCTGCGCGCCAACGTAGTGATCAACGCCTTGGATGCGCGCGCCATCTACGTGCTGAACCCGGTGGGCGAGGCCAGCGAGCATACCATCAACTCCGCCACCATTGGGGACAAGGGCCGGTTTGCGAACGATGCCGCCCTGGCGGACCGCGCCGTGATGGCCGAAACCGCCAGCGCCACCGGCGGGCGATTCATCGAGGGCAGTAACGATCTGGACGCGGGATTCGCGCGCGCGGCCGAAACCCCGGAGTACGTCTACGTTCTAGGTTTCGCGCCCCAGGATCTCAAGCTCGACGGCAAGTACCATAGCCTGAAGGTGGCGCTGCGCAACTCCAAAGGGATCGCCATCGAGGCCCGCCGCGGTTACTACGCGCCGCACTACTCCGAAAACTCCGCCGAGCGCGCCAAGGAAGAAATCGCGGAAGCCTTCTTTTCGCGCGAGGAGATCCACGACATCCCGGTGGTCATGCAGACCCAGTTCTTCAAGTCCACCGACGAGAAGGCCACCATTTCGGTGGCCGCCAAAGTGGACATCCGGCAGATCCCCTTTCGCAAGGAGGGCGACCGCAACCGGAACGATCTGACGGTGGTGTCCGGATTGTTCGACCAGGACGGCAACTTCGTAAAGGGGACGCAAAAGGTGGTCGCGATGCGCCTGCTGGACGCCACCTTGCAGAGCCGTCTGAACGCGGGCCTCACGGTGAGCGCCACTTTCGAGGCGGCGCCCGGGAATTACCTGGTCCGTCTGGTGGTGCGCGACGCGGAGGGCCGCATGATGGCGGCGCAAAACGGCGCCATCGAGATCCCGTGACGTGGGGAGGTAGCGCGCCTATGCGGTTTGCCGGGTTTGTCGTTGCGCTCGTTTTGCTGGCGGCGTGGCCCGGGTTTACGCCGGCGCAGGAGCCCGCCACGCCTTCTCGGACCGTCATCCGCGCCGAAACGCAGTTGGTGCTGGTGGACGCGGTGGTTCGGGACAAGAAGGGAAATCCGGTCCACGATCTGGCGGCGAAGGACTTTCGCGTCTGGGAAGACGGCAAGGAACAGGCCATCACCAGCGTCTCGACGGAGGCATCCGCCGCGTCGCCCGAGAAGTCCCTGAAACACTATCTGGCGCTCTTCTTCGACGATGTGACGCTCACCATGTCGGCGCAGCTCGCCGCGCGCAGGGACGCCGCCAGGTTCGTGGGCGCGTGGGCGGCCCCGGACCGCTATATGGCCGCCGTGGATTTCGGCCCCGGCCTGCGGATCGCGCAGAATTTCACGCCGAACCCCGTGCCGTTGAAGCAGGCCGTCAGCGCGGTTCAGGCCGGAAGCGCGCCTTCCGAGGGCGCCGTGCCGAACGCCGCCAATATCAAGCTGGACACCTGGGCCTCAACCACCAGACGGGGCCCCGCCGCTGCTTCCCCTACCGAGGAGCAGACCCTGAATCAAAGCCCCGGCTCGCCCTACGCGCAGCAGGAGTTGCTCGCCGGGCTGAAGACGGTGGCGGAATCGCTGGCCTCGGTGCGCGGACGCAAGGCCCTGGTGCTCTTCACCGCCGGGTTCCCGCTGGCGCCGTCGAACGTTCAGATGGCCGCCGTGATCGCCGCCTGCAACCGTGCGAATGTTGCGGTCTACATCACCAATGGGGGCAGTTTAAAGCCTCTGGCGGATGAGACCGGCGGCCGCGTCATCCTCAACGCCAACGATCTGGTGGGTGAATTGGGCCGCATCGCGGAGGACCAGGAAGAGCATTACGTACTGGGGTACACGCCGGCCGAATCGCCCGCGGGAAGCTGTCACGAACTGCGCGTGGCGGTGGATCGCGCGGGCCTGGAGGTGCGGGCGCGCAAGGGGTACTGCGCCGCGAAACCGGTGTCTCTGCTGGCCGCCGGCGGCGGCGCGAAGGCCGGGGAGATTAGCGGCGCCGCGGCGGCGGCCGCCTCGGGGATCCTGACCGCCGCGATGCAGCTTCCTTACTTCTACGCGTCCGCCAACGTCGCGCGCGTCAATCTGGCCATGGAGATCCCCACCTCGAAAATCAAGTTCGAAAAGGCCAAGGGCAAGCCGCATGCGGAATTGCGCGTCACCGGGGTCGCCACGAAGCCCGGCGGCGAGGTGGCCGGGCGTTTCAACGATACGGTGAATCTCGATTTTGAATCCACCAAGGAATCCGATGCCTTCGCCAAACAGCCGTACCACTACGAGTATCAGTTCAACCTTCCGCCTGGCCAATACCATTTGGGGGTTACGGTGGAGGCTGGCGAAGGCATCTCCGGTAAAGTGGAAATGCCCCTGGTGGTGGATGCGTGGGATGGACGCCTGATTGGCCTGAGCGGGGTGGCGCTATCGAGGGACAGCCGCGCCGTGCCGGACCTGGTCTCCGACCTGGACGATTCGCTCTTGGAGGACCACCGTGCGCTGGTCGCCGGACCTCGCCAGATCGTCCCTTCGGGCAGCAACCGCTTCCGGCGCGCCGAGGCCGGCTGGGCGTACCTCGAAGTGTACGACCCGCCGCTGTCCGCCGCCAATCCGCCCACCGTGACTTTGCGAATCCGCGTCCTGGACCGCCAGACAGGCCAAGCCAAGCAAGATCTGGGTGCGTTCAGCCTGGCCAATTTCATTCGCCGCGGAAATCCCGTGGTTCCGGTGGCCTTCAATCTGCCGGTCTCGCTCCCGCCCGGCGCCTACCGCCTGGAAATCACCGCCACGCATTCCGCCGGACCGGATTCGGCGGTCCGCACCGCCGATTTCGATGTGGAGCCGTAGGGCCGCTGCGATCCATGCAGGCGGCCGCGGACCTTAGCAGTCCGGCCCGAAATGCTTCTCGAACGCTTCGGCCAGGGGCAGACCCCAATTACCCTTGGCATTCATCTTGCCGCCGAAGAAGCGGAGCACCGGAGGCTCTTCGTAAAACGCCAGGCCGCCGATTAGCTCGCGATGTTCGTAGAGCCACTTCAAGCGGTCCGCCGCGTACTGGAAATGCGACATGGTGTAAACCCGCCGCGGCACCGCCAGGCGAAGCAATTCCATGTCCGACGGGACGTCGTTGCCGTCCTTGTCGCGGTCCATCGAAACCGAGCCGCGTTCCATGCCGCGAATGCCCGAGACGATAAACATAGCCGCGGCCAAAGCTCCGGCGGGGTACTCGGATTGCGGAACGTGAGGGATGAAGCGCATGGCGTCCACGTGGCAGGCCAGCCCGCCGGCGGGCGTCACCACGGGGACTCCCTTTTCGAGGAGCAGACCGACGAAATACTTGATAGCGTCGGCGGACGCGCCGGCCACTTCCACTTCCGTCATTTCGCGGATGCCCACCGCCATGGCCTCGATTTCCTTCGATGACATGCCGCCATACGTGTAGAAGCCCTCGTACAAGGGCAGCCACGGGCGGATGGCCTCGTGCAGGTCCTTGCGGTTGGTGGCGATCATGCCGCCGCGCACGCTGGCGCTCTTGCGCGCCGAAAGGTAGCACAGGTCGGCGATCGACATAATCTCGCGGACGATGTCGCGGATGGAAGTCTTCTCATACCCCGCCTCACGCTGGCGGATGAAGTAGGCGTTTTCCGAAATCAAGCTGCCATCCACCACCAGGAAGATTCCCAGAGGCTCGATGAGCGCCTTCACGTCGCGCAGGTTTTGCAGCGAGAACGGCTGGCCGCCGATCAGGTTGGTGGTGGCTTCCATGCGCACGAACGACACGCTCTTCGGCCCGGCCTTGTCGATAGCGGCCTTCAACCGCCCCAGATCCATGTTCCCCTTGAACGGACATGCGCTCTCCGCCTTCAAGGCTTCCGGCGTGTAGAGCTCGAGCACCTTGCCGCCAGCCATATCGAAGTGCGCCTTGGTGGTGGTGAAGTGGTAGTTCATCGGCACGATGTCGCCGGGCTTCACGAAGGTCTTGGCCAGCAAGTGTTCCGCCGCGCGGCCCTGGTGGCACGGAAGGACATATTCGTAGCCGAAGATCTCCTTGACGGCCGCTTCCAACCTGTAGAAGCTCTCCGAGCCGGCATAGGCGTCGTCGGACTGCATCATCGCCGCCAGTTGGTTGTCGGACATGGCATTCGTGCCGCTGTCCGTCAACATGTCCAAGAAAATCGATCGCGAGCGCAGCAGGAACGTGTTGTAGCCCGCCTCCTCCATGGCCCGGAGCCTTTCGCGAACCGGGGCTAGGCGCGTCTTTTGCACAATGCGGATCTTGTGCATTTCGATGGGAATTTCAGTTCCGTCGGATAGTCGTATGCTCATGGCGTTCAGGCGTTAGGAAGACGATTACAGAATACGGAATTCTGCAATGCGCATTATAACTGGCGGCAAGGCGCATTGGGGGACCTCCCTGGAACGCCCCGCGCGGGGGCGGACGCCAGCCTCGGGGGTGGCTCCAACGGGCTATCCGGGCATAGCTTAAAAAAGTTCAAATTTAACACAACCAAAAATTAGAATATGCGTTTATCATAGGAGAGAAGGGGCTCGGTGGCTTGGCCACCGATAGCCGCTTTCGCGTAACTGATTGTGAATTAGTGCAGAAAGTGGGCCCTGTTCGCAAGAAACTGGTTCTCGCCGCCGCGCAGGAGAGGTAATCGTATGCAGTTTGTTTTACTGCATTATCATATTCTTAAGAACGCAGGCACCACGGTTGAGAACATCCTCGATCACAACTTCGGCCCTGGTTTCGCAAAGTTGGATTCGCCGGACCCGAACGCGCAGGTGGGCAACGCCGCTTTGCTGTCTTTTCTGGATCGCAATCCTCACATCCGGGCCATCTCCAGTCACCAGACATGCTATCCCCGTCCGGAGGCCCCGGACAGAATGTTCTTCGATTTGTGCTTTCTGCGCGATCCCATCGAACGGATTCGGTCTTTGTACGACGACTTCCGCAGAAGACCGCCCGCCGGCGATCCGGTGATCGATTTGGCGCGCCAATCGGGCCCTGGCGAGTTCGTCGCGCAGCTTTTGGCTCGGCATCCCCACTTTGTCAATAACCCGCAGGTGCTCCTGCTGGCCAATCGAGGCGTTTACGACCACCCGCCGGGGAAGGCGGACCTGCACCGCGCCATCGACACGATGCTGAAAATGTCCTTTGTCGGCGTGGTGGACGCGTTCAACGAGAGTTGGGTGGCGGGGCAGTATTTTCTCAGTCCCGTGTTTCCCATCCTCGATTGCGCCGCGGTTCCCGCCAATGGCTCCTCCTCCGGCTCGGGCGATAGCGCCCCAAAGGCCGATCGGTTCAGGGCCGCTTGCGGGAAGCGCCTCTACGCCCAGTTGCGCGGCCTGAGCGCGCTCGATTACGAACTTGTCGGGCGGGCCCGCTCCGAGGTTCGCCGGCGCTTCAACCTCACGCCCGATCACGCCACGCGTTTGCGGACGCTCGAAGACCGCATCATGTCGCTCACGGGAACCGCCCGGCCGTCACGTTTCGGGATTGGTCAGTCCGTGGAGCGCTGGGCGCGCGCGTGGCTGCCGCCCAACAGCTTTCTCGAGTAGCCGGGGAATTTCCGCCCCCGGATCCGCGATCCCCGCCTATGCCCGGCGGCGCATTTCGGCGCGCGCCTCGTCCTCCGCCGTCTTCTTCCGTTCGGTCTCCCGCTTGTCGTGCAGTTTCTTGCCCTTGGCGATCGCCAGTTCGCACTTGATCCGGCCGCCCTTGAGGTACATTTTGGTCGGAATCAGCAACAGGCCCTTCTCGCGGGTCTGTCCCCGCAGCTTATCGATCTCCCGGCGGTGCAGCAGCAGCTTACGGTTGTGCACGGGCAGGTGGTTTTCGCGGTTGCCGTGCGAATACTGGCTGATATGCGCATTCACCAGCCAAGCTTCGTTGTTGCGAACTTCGGCGTAGGCGTCCTTGAGCTGGACGTTGCCGTCCTTGACCGCCTTCACTTCCGTGCCGGTCAGGACCAGGCCTGCCTCGAAGCGATCCATCAGGAAGTAATTGTGTCCCGCCTGCCGGTTGTCGCTGAGGATTTTTCGGGAAGTGTCCTTATCCGCCAATTTTTGATCTCAACGCTCGGAAGCCCAACATCGTCAATGAGTTTAGATGGTCCGAGTGACCGCTCGAACGCACTTCATCTTAGCATAGCGTTTCCGCGGAACCGGGAAAGCACGGGAACATGTCCTTTTTCAATCGCTTAGCCGCTGTGACGCTGGCCGCCGCGCTGATCGGGCCGGGGATGCCTCTGCTGGCCCGCACCCGTCAGGGGGACAAGGATCTCGCCCAGGGCCGGGTCTTCGAGGATAAGAAGGACTGGGATAAGGCCCTGGAATCCTATCGCAAGGCCCTGGCGGCGGACCCCTCCGACATCCAATACCAGATGTCCACCGAAAAGGCGCGCTTCGAAGGCTCCCTGATGCACGTCGAGCACGCCCGAAAAGTTCGCGCGCAAGGCTCGCTCGACGAGGCGCTGCTGGAGTTTCAGCGTGCGTTCGCCATCGATCCCGGCTCCGTGATCGCCGTGCAAGAGGTTCGCGTAACCCTGGACATGATCGAGCGCGAACGGCAGCGCGTTTTGGAGAGCGGCAGGCCATCGAGCCCCGAACAGAGAGCGCTGACGCCCATCGAGCGGATGCAAATGGAGACCGAGGATCGCCTCGACCGCATGCTTCCCGTGCCGGAGCTGAGGCCCCTCGGCCCCGCGCGCCTCGACCTGCAAATCAACAGCAACGTTCCCAAGACCTTGTTCGAGACGCTGGGCGCGTACGCCGGGATCAACGTCCTATGGGACTCCGACATGAACCCGCCGAATACCGCTCCCATCAAGAACGGCGCCGTCAAGTTCCAGAACACCACGCTCGACGAAGCCCTCGATTATCTGGGGCTGCTCACCAAGTACTTCTGGAAGCCGCTCTCCGCGAACACTATATTCGTCACCGTGGACAGCAAGGCGAAGCGCACCGACTATGGGGACCAGGTTCTGCGGGTCTTCTACCTTCAAAACGTGCAACTGCAGCAGGAGATTCAGGAAATCGTGAACGTGGTCCGCACCGTGTGCGATGTCCAGAAGGTGTCCCCCCTGAACGGACAGAATGCCATTGTGGCGCGCGGCGAACCCGACCAGATCGCGCTGGTGGAGAAGATTATCCACGATCTCGACCGGCCTAAGTCCGAAGTGGTGGTGGACATCATCGTGATGCAGACCAGCAGCAACTACAGCCGCCAGCTCGCGGCGGCCCTGATGCCCACCGGATTGACTTCGCCGATCAACTTCGCGCCGACGAACGGTACCACGGTGACCACGGCGGGGACCTCCGGCTCCAGCACTTCCACGAGCACGTCGGTGCCCCTATCCGGGCTCCGCCTGGCCACCGGGGACTGGTCCACCACGCTTCCGAGCGGCCTGCTGCAAGCCGTGATGAGCGACGCCGGCACCAAGATCCTGCAGGCCCCGCAAGTGCGCTCGCTCGACAATATGAAGGTCTCGCTGAAGATCGGCGAGCGGCAGCCTACCGCCAGCGGCAGTTTCGGCTCCGCCCTGGGACTTTCCGGCGCCGGCGTCAGTCCCCTGGTCAACACGCAGTTCCAATACCTCGACCTCGGCGTAAACGTGGACTTGACGCCCCGCATTCACGAGAACGGCGACGTTTCCATGCACATCGAGTTGGAGATTTCGAGCGTGGATGGCACGGTCTCCCTGGGCGGCATCGACGAGCCTATCATCGCGCAGAAGAAGGTGAGCGACGATATCCGCCTGCGGGAAGGCGAGGTGAACCTGCTGGGCGGTCTTATCGACGTGGAGGACGACACTACCAAGACCGGCGTTCCCGGGTTGGGCAGCATCCCGCTGCTGGGGCGCTTGTTCAGCAGCGACAGCGTCAAGCACACGCGCAGCGAGCTGATGATCGCGCTGGTGCCGCACATCGTCCGGCGTCCGGTGATTTCGGCCGAGAGCCTGCGGACCATCGACGTGGGCAGCGCCACCAACATCCACTTGAACTACGCTCCGCGGGCCGACGCCGGCGGGTCCGCCCCGTCCGGCCAAGCAGGGCCGGCGTCCAGCACGGTGCTGACGCCCGCGGCGCTTCCGCTGTCCGCTCCCGCTCTGGCGATGCCCACCACCGTTCCGGCGGTCCAACCGGCGGCGCCCCCGGCGGGGCCGGGCGTACCTCCGATGGCGCCGGGCATGCCCGGTGGTCTGCCCTTTCCTTTGCAGCAGTTGTTGCGTCCGGCGATGCCCGGAACGACGCCCGTTTTCCAGCCTGGAACCGCGCCGCCCACGGCCGCCCCCGCGCCGCCGCCAGGAACAGCCTCCGTGGCGCCGCCCGGATCGCCGGCGTCGGCGTCGGCGGCCGCCGCGCCCGCCCCCAATGCCACTGCCCATTTCGAGCCATTCCGGTTTGATGCGACGGTACTGGGCGAGTTTACCGCCTCGCTGATTCTCGACTCCGGCGTCGACGTCGTCTCAACCCAGCCTTTGCAACTCCAATTCGACCCGAAGTTGTTGCAACTGACCGACGTATCCGCCGGCGATCTCTTTTCAAAGGATGGCGGGACGCCGGTATTCACCAAAGACATCAAGAACGACGAGGGACTGGCCACCATTCAAATCGGCCGTCAGCCCGGCGCCACCGGCGTGAACGCCCCCGGAACCCTGTTGACCTTCAAGTTCCAGGCGATCGCTCGCGGCGCCGCTACCGTCAACGTGCTCAATGTGACGGTCAGAAACTCATTGGCGAGGGCCGTTGGCTCCTCCCATCCCCAACTGACCGTGAACATCAAATGACGGGGATATGAGACGCCGGAATCAACAGGGACTAACGCTGGTTGAGCTGATCGTCGCCTTTACAATCATGCTCATCCTCACCACCATGGCGGTCCCTTTGGCGCGCTCCAAAGTGCGCGCCGAACGGGAGCGCGAACTGCGCGCGGCCCTGGACGAGGTTCGCAACGCCATCGATAAGTATCATGACCTCAACATGCAAGGCTATTTTGGCCCGGTCAAGGCGGGTACCAATTGGTACCCCGAGACGCTGGACATGCTGGTCGATGGCGTGAAGCGAAACGACGCCGAGGGAACCAAGATGAAGTTCCTCCGCCGCATCCCGCGCGATCCGTTCACCGGGAACAACGAATGGGGCCGGCGCAGCGACCAGGACGACACCCAGTCCATGAGCTGGGGCGGCCAGAACGTTTTCGACATCTATAGTAAGAGTACCGAAAAGGGATCGGATGGCACTCCGTATTCAGAGTGGTAACGTGAAGCCGGGCCGGCGCCGCACGCGCGGTTTCACTTTCGTCGAGTTGATGGTGGTCCTGACGATCATCGTGGTGCTGATCACCATGGCCATCCCGATCTACAATAAGACCATCATCCGCTCCAAGGAAGCGGTCCTGCGGCAGAACCTCTTCACACTGCGAACTGTAATCGATAATTACACTTACGACAAAATGAAAGCCCCTCAAGGCCTCGACGACCTGGTGCGCGAGGGGTACCTGCGAACCGTCCCCTACGACCCCATGACGGGATCTAACGACTCGTGGAAGACGATCAAGGAAGATTCCGCGCAGAGCGTCGACCAGAATCAGCCTGGGTTATGGGACGTGCGGAGCGGTTCCGACAAAACCAGCCTGGAAGGCACCCCCTACTCCGAATGGTAGGCCCCTCGCGTAACGCGATTAAGGCCGAGAACCTAAAGAAAAGGAAGAGCTTATTAACCAGAGGTGGGCCCGGAATCTATCGTTTTGCGCCTCGGTGTGGGATACTTGAATACGAGGGTAGGGTTTTAGATCGGAAATGTCTCAGTTGGAAGAGGCGGTTGCCAGGTACAACAAGCTGCTCGAGAACGCGCCGTACCGCGACCTCGCGTGGGCGGAAGCTCTCCATGAACGGATGGAGAGCGCCAATCTGTCCGCGGGCGGGATGCTGGTGTGCCCCTTCTTGCGGCCCAACTTCATCTCGCGCCGCCAGTACGATTCGCTAGTTAAGACAGGGGAATCCCTCATCGCCGCCATCGACCGCATGGAGCGCATGGTCCTGGCAAGCCCAGCCCTTCTGGCGCGGCTTGAACTGCTGCCGGCGGAGAAAATGCTGGCCGCGATCGACCCTGGCTACCAGGCTCTCGAAGTGTCCGCGCGCTTCGACGCGCACGTCTTCAGCAGCTCCTCGCGGGTGGTCCAGTATAACGCCGACTCCCCCACCGGCGCGGGTTATGCGGACGCGCTGGCCGACCTGTTCTACGACGCTCCCCCGGTGAAGGAATTCCGCAAGCGTTACGCCTTGACGCGCGTCGGCAGCCACAAGCATTTGCTGCAGGCGTTGTTGAAATCCTACAAGCAATACGGGGGAACCGGGAAACCCAACATCGCCATTGTGAAGTTCAGCCCGGGCTATCTCTCCGGCCAAGGCGAGTTCGAGTTGTTCCGCGATTCCTTCCGCGAGGAAGGCTACGAGGTCGAGATCGTCTCGCCCGAGCAGCTCGAATACCGCAATCGAATCCTGCGCAAGGGGCGTTTCGAGATCGACCTGGTTTACCGCCGCCTGGGAGTGCAGGAGTTTCTGCTGCGTTTCGACCTGACGCACCCGCTGGTGCGCGCCTACCGCGACCACTCGGTCTGCGTGGTCAACAGCTTCCGCTCGGAGTTGGCGCACAAGAAGGCGATGTTCGGGCTGCTCACCGACGAAACCGTGACGGAGAAGTTTCCCGCCGCGGAACGGAAGGCCATTCGCGACCACGTGCCGTGGACGCGCCTGGTGTCCGCGGCCAAAACCACCTACCAGGGCAATCCCGTGGATTTGCCCGAGTTCCTGGTCCGGAACCGCGCTCTCTTCGCCCTCAAGCCCAACGACGATTACGGCGACCAGCACAGCTACTTCGGCTGGGAAATGGACGCCTCCGCCTGGGAGCGCGCCGTCAAACAAGCCATGCGCACGCCCTACGTGGCCCAAGAGCGCGTGGAAACGGCGCATTCGGTCTTCCCGCTGCTGAGTTTCGGCCAACTGGAGTTCCGCGAGATGCAGGTGGACGTCCACCCGCACGCCTACCTGGGCAAAGTGCAGGGCTGTTCGAGCTGGCTCTCCTCGGGCAGCGCCAGCTTCTCTTCAGCCGCCGGCATCGTGCCCACCTTCTTGATCGATTCCAAGTAGGGAGGCGCCCTGCCGCGCTCCGCCGCCGTGCGCGGCGGCATCGGCGAAATATTCTTGTTCCCCGCGCCAACCCGGTTCGTACATATCCTGTGAAGAGAGATGGCAACCGCCGCCAGCGTCGCGATGCCGGACCGGGCCGATTTTGAAGGGATCGTGCGCGAACACCAGTCCATGGTGTTCAGCATCGCGTACCATTTTCTGCGCGACCGGCCGGCGGCCGAGGAATTGGCGCAGGACGTCTTCCTGCAGCTCCACAAGAGCCTCGGCACGCTCGAATCGGCCGAGCATCTAACGCGCTGGCTGCGCCGCGTGGCCACCAACCGGTGCATCGATTATTGCCGCCGTAGCAAGCTGATGCCGCGCATCGGGTTGGAACAGGTCGCGGAACCGTCCAGCCCGTGCCGCCCGGCGGACCCGATGCTCAGCCGGACGCTGGCGCAACTGGTGGCCTCGCTGCCCGCGAACTGGCGGGCGTTGGTGGTTTTGAAGTACCAGGAAGAGATGGAGACCGAGGAGATCGCGCGCACGCTCGGCATGCCGGTGGGCACGGTCAAAAGCCAACTGTCGCGCGCCTTGGAGTTTCTGCGGGAGAAGGCGTCCCGCGTATTGGGAGAAAGCCAATGAGCCGATTGGACGATGCGTTGCGGGAGGCGTTGCGGCGGGAGGATCCGCCCAGCGGGTTCGCCGCGCGCGCGATGGCCCGGATCGAAGCGGCCCCGCAACGGACCAGCGTTTGGGCCGGTTTGCAGGGGCTGTTCGGGTGGCGGCGCTGGCGTTGGGCAGCCGCGCTGGCCGGGGTGGTGTTGGCCGTCGGGGCGGGGGAGTATGGCATCGAAATGCAGCGGCGGGCGGAGGGAGAACGGGCCAGGGATCAGGTAATGCTGGCGTTGCGGATCACGGGCGGCAAGCTGCGGCTGGCGCAGGCCATGGTCCAACGGGTCGAATACGCTCCGCGGGAGCGATAGGAGAGTTATGCGAATCGCAATCGTAATCGTGGCGTCCATGCTGGCTTCCGCATGGGCGCAGGATATCAAGATGCCGGCGTCGTTCGACAAGCTGGCGGCCAAGGCCGAGGAATCGGTGGACGTGACGCTCGACAGCAACATGTTGCAGCTTGCCGGCAAGTTCCTTTCGGGGAACGACGCGGACCAGGCCAAGGCGAAGAAAATCGTCGGAGGGCTGAAGGGGATCTACGTGCGGAGCCTCGAATTCGCCAAGGAAGGCGAGTACAGCGTGGCGGACGTGGACGCGGTTCGCGCGCAACTTCAGGCGCCGGCGTGGTCGCGCATCGTCGGGGTGGCATCGAAGGGCGGCTCGAAAGACGAGGTATATTTCAAGACTTCGGCGGGCGCCCGGATCGGTGGGTTGGTGATTATCGCCCTCGAACCAAAGGAGCTGACCATCGTGAGTATCAGCGGGGCCATTTCCGTGGACGATCTGGCGGACCTGGGCGGCCAATTCGGCATCCCGAAAGTCGAACTGCCAAAGGGCAAGGGGAAGGAACAATGAGGGCGCGGCTGCTGGCGGTCTTTCTCGCGGCCGCGGCCGCGGCCTTCGGCGCCGATCGGGATTTCGACCGCTTGGTGAGCGCGGTCGAGTCGCGGTTCGGAGTTCGACCCACGCACATCCCGATGCTGGGAGTGGCCAACTTCTTCGTGAGCGTGGCGCGGCCCGCCGGCGCCGCGGGCTTCCATCTGGCGGTCTTCGAGGACCTGAAATTCGACGCCGATGGCGATGGAGAGGCGCTCGACCGCATCATGGCCGGCGCCTCCGAGGGATTGCATCCGCTGGTGCGCGTGCGTTCGCGGCGCGACCAGGAATGGACCTACATCTACACGGGCGAAGCCGGCAAGAACGCCAAGATGCTCGTCGCCACCTTCGGGCACGGCGAGGCCACAGTAATCGAAGTGCGACTGAGCATGGACGCGCTGCTGCGGGCCCTCGACGACCCTTCCCAGACCGGCAAGCTCCTTGCGAAGTAGCGGGACTGGCAGGTGGGAACGCCTGCCCCACTCTCGCCGTTGCGCCGGCTCGTCCCGAGGCGCTATATTGACAGCAGTAGCGGTGGAGTTCGCTTAACGCCGTTCCGCACGGCCAATGACTCCTACAGTGGTATTGCTGTGGGACCGTCTCTTGTCGCTCCTTCCCAAGCAAGCCATAATTCATCGTCCGAAACGGAGATCCAAGCATGGATCGAATGTGGTTTGTCGCCGCCCTTTGGCTGTTGCTGGCGCTGGTCGCGGTGCTCGCGGCCAACTGGCTTAGGGTCTCGACGGCGCTCTCGGAGATTGTCGTCGGCACGGTCGCTCAGCTCGTCATTGGCGCCATTGCGGGCGCCGGCGCACTGGGGGCTAAGGCGGAGTGGATCGGTTTTCTGGCTGGCACGGGCGCCATCGTGCTCACTTTCCTGGCGGGCGCCGAACTGGATCCGGACGTGTTCCGCGAAAAATGGAAAGAGGCCATGGGCGTTGGACTCGTCGGGTTCTTCGCGCCCTTCCTGGGAGCTACGATGGTTGCCCATTTCGTCGTGGGATGGGACTGGCGTCCCTCCTGGCTGGCCGGCGTGGCGCTCTCGACGACCTCGGTGGCGGTGGTCTACGCCGTCATGCTGGAGCTTGGATTCAACCGGACCAAGTACGGCAAAGCCATCCTGGCGGCGTGTTTCGTCAACGATCTTGGCACGGTGATCGCGTTGGGCCTGATATTTTCGCCTTTCACCGGCAGGACCCTTGTCTTTCTAGGCGCCAGCCTCGCGCTGTTCCTGATTTTGCCTTTCGTCACAACCTGGTTCTTCGACAAGTACGGCGGGCGTGTTTCGGAGTTGGAGACCAAGTACATTCTGTTCCTGCTGTTCGGCATGGGATGGCTGGCGGTCTGGTCGGGCAGCGAGGCGGTTCTGCCGGCCTACGTGATTGGGATGGTGCTCGCCGGCACGGTAGGCAGAGACCACTTCCTGATCCGCCGCCTGCGCACGCTGACGTTTGGGTTGCTGACCCCGTTTTACTTTATCCGCGCGGGCAGTTTCGTTTCGGTTCCGGCGCTGGTGGCCGCTCCCCTGATTTTCGTCGCGCTGTTTTTTGCGAAGATGATATCGAAGCTGGTGGGTTTGTTGCCCACCGTACGGGCCTTCGGCTACAGCGGTCACGACGGGATTTACTATTCTTTGATGATGTCCACGGGCCTGACGTTCGGCACGATATCGGCGCTGTTTGGCCTGAACCACGGGATTATCAGCCAGACCCAGTACTCGCACCTGGTTGCCACCGTCATCGGGAGCGCGGTGATTCCCACGGCCATCGCCAATGCACGATTCATGCCGCGGCATCTTCTGCCGGGGAAGGCCTCGGAACCCGGCGAATCCGTGTACGGAGAGCCGGTGGGGGATCTGGACACATGAGATTACAGGAGATTACTTCGCTTGGACAGATACTTGGTTGTGTTGGCGGGCGCCGGCCTGGGAGGTTTGGCGCGCTACGCGCTGGGCGGTTGGATCATGGCGCGCTCCGGGGTGCGATTCCCGCTGGGTACGTTCCTCATCAATGTCAGCGGGTCGTTTTTGATCGGCCTGCTGATGGCGCTCTTCACCGAGCGCATGCATCCGCACCCCAATTGGCGGCTGTTCCTGGTGGTGGGGGTGCTCGGCGGTTACACCACCTTTTCGAGCTTCGAGTACGAGACTTTGCAGTCGGTTCGGGACGGCGAGCGATGGATGGGCCTGCTCTACATGGCGGGCAGCGTGATGTTCGGCTACCTGGCTGTGTGGCTGGGCGCGGCGCTCGTTGCGCGCCGATAATGGATAGGGAGGCGCGATGTTGACCAAAGGCCCCGCCAAGAAGGTCACGATCTTCCTCAACGAAGACACGCAGCATCACATGACGGCGCTGCACGACTCCATCATGACGTTTCTGATGCATAAGGGAGTCTGCGGAGCGACGGCCACGCGGGCTTACGCGGGCTTCGGGTCGCACCAGTTGCTGCACACGCCCAAAGTCGAGGTGCTGGCGCAGCACCTGCCGATCCGCATCGAATTCGTGGAGACTCCCGAGAAGGTGGACGAGGTTCTGCCCACGCTTTATGAGATGGTGTCGGATGGCCTGATCGAAGTGCAGGACACCACCGTCGTGAAGCTCGCCCGGAAGTCGTTCAAACCCGAACCCGCGCTCCTTCATGAACGCAAGCAAGGGCCGGCCAAGCTCCTGCGCGTCTACATGGGGGAGGCGGATAAGTGGAGCGATGCGCCGCTCTACGACGCCATCGTCAGGAAGTTGCTCATGCTGGACATCGCCGGCGCCACCGTGTACCGGGGCGTCCTGGGGTACGGCGCCAAAGGCCACTCCCACAAAGCGACGTTCTTTCATCCCACGCGGGATCTCCCCGTAATGGTGTCGGTGATCGACACGGCGGAGAAGATCGCCCTTGCGGCCGAGGCGATTGAGGGCATGCTGGAGGATGGCTTGATTGTCGTCTCCGACGTGGAGATGGTCCGGATGGTGCGCGGTTCCAAAGCCATGGAGGCCCCCGATGCGGCAAGAATACCCGGCTAGACTCCTGCGCATTCACATTCTGGAAAGCCATCGGTTCCAAGGCAAACCGCTCTACGAAGCGATTGTCGCCAAGTGCCGTGAGTTGAAGATCGCCGGCGCCACGGTGCTGCGCGGCCTCGAGGGCTACGGCGAGAGCGCCGAAATGCACCGGCAGCACTTGGCGCGCCACGACCAGCCGATCCTCATTTCGATCGTCGATACGGCCGAGAATTTGGGGCGCCTGGTTCCCGTGGTCGAAGAAATGATGGGCACCGGGCTGATGGCCGTGTCCGACGTGCAAGTGGTTCGCGTGCAGAAGAAAGTCGCGACGCATGACGGAACGGGCGCCTGAGGATGCCATCGGCGCGGTGGAAGACTTGCGCCGGCGGTACGGAATTTCGGCGCTCGACGATTTCCTCGCAAGCTGCCGCGCGTTCGCGCAAGAGAAGACGCTGAATATCGCCGTCCTGGGGCGTTTCAAGGCCGGCAAGAGCAGTTTTCTCAATCATCTTCTGGGCCGGCCGCTGCTGCCGGTGGGAGTGATCCCGGTCACCTCCGCCGTCACCGAGATCGAATGGGGCGATCGCGAGCAAGCCGAGATTCTGTTCGCCGATGGCCGCGTGGAAGCGGCGCCCGTGGACCGCATCGGCGACTTCATTTCGGAAAGCCGCAACCCGGAAAACTGCAAGCGCGTGGCCCGCGTGCGCGTCGCCCTGCCCTCGATGGAGCGCTACCGCGGCATTCGGTTCGTGGACACGCCCGGCCTGGAGAGCGTCTTCGAGCACAATACGGACGCTTCCCTGGAATGGCTTCCCAATGTGGGGCTGGCCTTGGTCGCGGTGGGCGTCGACCCGCCTCTCTCGCAACGCGACATCGAGCTGATCCGCAATGTGAGCCGTTACACCCCCCATGTCTCGCTACTGCTCACCAAAGTCGACCTGCTGGACGATGAGGAGCGGGATCAAGTGCGGGAGTTTGTCGGCCGGCAGCTTGCGCGCTATTGGAACGACGCCGTCCGCGTTTTCCCCTACTCGGTCCGGCCGGGCTTCGAACATCTGCGCGCCGATCTGGACACTAGCCTGCTGTCGCGGGCGAAGGGCGATGCCGGCGAGCGGCGGGCCGAAATTCTACGGCGCAAGCTCGCCTCGCTGGTGAGCGAGTGCGCCGTCTATCTGCGCGTCGCACTCAGTGCGGCCCAAGCCGCCGACTCGGAACGCGAGCTTCTGCGCGCCAGGATTCTCGGGCGGAAGGAATCCCTGGACGACGCCCGGTTGGCCCTGAAGCTGGTGGTCCGGCACGCCGCGGGAACCACTCGGTCCGCGTTCGAGGACTTGTTACGCCCCGGCGAGGCGCCCCTCCGCCGGAAGCTCCAGGCCGAGCTTGCCGGGCGGTTCCCCTCCTGGACGCGCAGCCTGAGCGTGGCCACCGCGAAGTTCGATGGCTGGATGGGCGCCGCCTTGACCACCGAGATGGCGGAACTCTCCCGGCGGCATCGCCACGAGTTCGTCGAACCGGTCCGGCGAGCCGGCCGGCAGCTTTCGCAAGCGTTGCAGGATTTCCGCAATCGGCTCTCGGAACGGACGCTTGAGACGCTCGGCGTGCCGCTGCGAACCACGGAGATGGAGCTGCGCCCCGAAGACCCCGCATCGCCCGATGTCCGCGTGGGCCGGGTCTTCGACCACAATTGGGAGCTGCTGTCCTGGCTGATCCCGATGGCGCTCGTGAAGGGCGCCGTGCGCCGGCATTACCATCGCAAGGTGGAGGACCTGGTGTTCACAAACCTCTCGCGGCTGGCATCCCAATGGGAGGAGATTGCCAACGGGGCCTTGCGGACGCTCGAAAAGGAATCCATACGCCGCCTCGACGGTCTGATCGCCACCGTCGAGAAGTTGCTGGCATCCGCCGGGCGGCAGGCGCCGCGGATTCGCCAAGACCTCGACCGGCTGGAGGAGCTTCGCCAGCGCCTCGACGCTGCAAGCGGTTGCTAATAGGGCGGACGCTCGCCGGGGCGCATCAGGGTGGGGGCATTCTTGCGCGTGTCCGGCGGCGGGGCTGGTTCTTTGTCTTCGGCGGGCTTGGAGCCGTCGGCGGGGGCCATGGCGGCCTTGCGCTCCTGGTCTTGTTCTTCCTTGCGGTCGAGGATCTTGTTCATGCGGCTGCCCAGGTCCTCGCGCGCCGCATCCAGGCTGTCGGAGGCAGTGTCGATCGCCTGCGTCAGCACAAACGCATAACGGTCCAGGTCGCGCGGATGGCTGTCGCGAAGCCTCTTCAACTCGGTGAGCGACGCCATCTCCATGCGCTCGATCGCCGCCACGCCCTTCTTCACGTCGATCTTGCGCGCCAGCGCGTCGTCGGTCACGTCGTCCATGGCGTCGAGGATCTTGGAGTAGGCGTCCAGCGTGTCGTGGATCAACAGGGAACGGCCGGGCTTGTCCTTGGCGATCAGGCTCTTGATGAGATCGATCCGCTCCTTGGCGATGCCGGCGTAGACCTCCAAACGCAAGTTGGGGTCCTGCGCCTCCCGAACCCGTTCGACTTCGTTGGTGGTGAGAAAATCGCCTTGCGCGGCCATGGGGCCCGCGAGCGCCAGGAAACACAGCAGGGCTCTCATTTGGGTCGACCCTCCATCAGCCCCAGCAACAGCTCGTCGTGGACCGTCAGGATGTGCGCCTTGAGCTTGTCGAGCAGGGGCCGGTCCACGTAGTTCATTTCCTGTTGAAAGGTATCCAGGCGGCGCAGCAGGTCGCGGGTGGCGATTTCCGCCTTCTTGAACCACTTGGGGTGCCTGCGCGGATTCTCACCGGTCTGCTCCAAGGACGTTTGCGCCAGATCCACGGAGTCTCCGATTTCGCCGGCTAAGGCGGCAACCTGTCCGGCGTCGTCCTTGGCGTAGGCCTTGCGGGCGGCCTTGAGTGCGTCGAAAGCGTTGTCGAGGGCCAGCCCGGAGCGCTTCTCGAGATCCGGCTCGGCCATGGCCGCCTTCAGGTCCGCGCGCGCCGGTCCGGCGAAGCCCAGCGCCACCGCCAGCGCGCCGGCAAGCAACGGGGAGTGCCCTATCTGCGCCCGCATCACTTCCTCTCCAGATCCAGTTGAATGATCCGCACCCTCTGCCGCGCCTGGAATTCCTGGTCCGGATTCTTGCCCTGGCTCATGCTCAGGAACTGCCGGTAGGCCTCCAGTGCGGGCTTCAACTGCCTCGCCTTGTCTAAGATGATCGCACGAAAGAACCAGTTTCCGGCGGTATTCTCGCCCAGATCGCGGGCGCGGTCCAGGTCCGCCAAGGTTTGCCGGACGTCGCCAGTCATGTAACGCGCGGCGGCCAGCTCGCTCCAGGTCATGGCGTCGTTGGGCTTCAGCTTGGCGGCCTCTTGGAATTGCGCCACCGCGGCGGGGAACTGGCGCAAGTCCCGCAGGGCGCGCGCGTACGACATCCGCAGATCGAAGTTCGCGGGGTCCGCCGCCACGCTCTTTTCAAGCAAGGGAACGGCCTTATCGAGCTGGCGGTTCAAAACGTAAGCCTGCGCCAGCAGATTGCGGTTGGCCGCGGACGGGTCCTTGGCATACGCCCCTTCCAGGCGGGCTACGCCATCGGCGAACTGGCGGGATTCGAGCAGCAACTGGCCGAGGCGCTGTTGCGCGGCGGCGTTGCCGGGGAACTCCCGGTAAATGGCGATCGCGTCGGCCGGCCGATTGTCCTTTTCGTACCAGCCCGCCAGTTCGAGCAGGGCGTTGCGATGGCCCGGGTCCATCTCGGCGGCTTGCCGGAAATGCGGCGCGGCATCATCGAGCTTGTCCTGGCGGGCCAGCGACCGCGCCAGCCCGAGCTGCGAATCGGCGGATTTGGGATCGGCTTCGAGCGCCCGGCTAAAATTATCCTCGGCCTTCTCCGGCGCGCCCGTGTCAAGCTCGGCCTGCGCCAGGTAGAAGCGTGCCTGGAACTCGGCGGGCTTCTGCTCCGCGGCGGCTTCGAGCAGCGGCAGCGCCTCGGCCGGCTGCTTGTCGTGCAGCAGAAGCATGCCCGCGTTCAGCTCGGCTTCGAACAGGCCCGGCTTCAGATCCAAGGTCTTGCGGTATTCCACGGCGGCTTCCGCATCCCGGTGCAGATAGCCGTAGGCCAGCGCCAGGTTGAAATGCGAAAAATAATCCTTGGGATCGGCGGCGACGGCCGCGTTGAACGCCTGAACGGCGGCTTCGAACTTGCCCTCCCGCAGAGCCTTTTGCCCGTCCGAGACCGGATCGGACGCTTGCAGGAAAAACAGCGCCAGTGCCACCACCCACATAATCCGATTCTACTGGAAGCGGACGCGGCGAGTCTTTGAGGAGTTGAACTACGCGGCTTTTTGAACCTTGTTGGAACGGATGCAGGAGGCGCACACGCGCAGCCGCCGGCTAGCTCCGTTCACCAGCGCGCGAACGCTCTGCAAGTTGATGTTCCAGCGGCGCTTGGTCACGTTATGGGCGTGGCTGATCTTGTTGCCGAATTGAGGCCCGCGGCCGCAGACGTCGCATACTTGTGCCATAAGACAGAAATCTCCCTGATTGCTAAAAGGGAATTATAGCAATTGCGTTAAGCCCACCGCAACCCACCGCAACATCCAGTATGCACTCCAGGGCATGCTGCCACGGCCACTGAGTCCAATGGAATTTCCCGAGTTTCACCAGTACCGCACTTTTGGAATCACAAAACTCCGCCTGACGCCTCGGAACCGCGAGCCGTTTCCACCCTTATCCCGGTGGGGCGTGCAAGGGGAGTTGCGCGGGGAGTTTGCTGGCGATTGCCTGCCGTGCGCGTTGCACGGCATCGGGATCGCATCGCTCCAGGAGAACGTCGAGGTCTGCATCGGTCACGATTATGTGAAAGGCTCTGTCGGCGGCCAGGTACACCAAGGTCCTTTTCCCCGCCCGGAGGAGTGCTTGGATGTTGTTGAGCGTTCCCTTGCTTTTCCCGTCCCAGAGCATAATCCCGCACTTCGCATCCGTCGCCATCGCGGTGTCTTTTGCGGCGTAGTACCCGAAATCCCGACGGGACGATGGGCTCTTGACGCTATTCGTCGGCCAGTTGCCGATGTTGTTCCGGCACGCCGTCATGCAGTACACCAAGACGTGCTCGTACCCGCGCTTGGCGAAGTGCTGTTGTACGGCTTTGTCCGCGCCGTTCGCGTCCCCGACGAGGATCAAGCACTCTCGGCTGATGAGATCATCGAGCTTGGACAAAACCGTCTCGTTGAGTCGTGATACCGCTCGCGATCCACCGATGAAAACGCTCGTCATACGAGTTTGCGCGTCTGCGTTAAGGTTAACAAATACACGGCAGCCGCGGCGCCCGTTGTCAGGAGCGGAATTCTGGTAGCCCA
>Ga0182027_10003346_pt1 | contig 25505 bp, 25 predicted proteins | sample 712E1DmetaG_FD_121300 | JGI IMG/M metagenome (GOLD analysis project Ga0182027, IMG submission 121300) | Permafrost microbial communities from Stordalen Mire, Sweden - 712E1D metaG (Illumina Assembly) | ecosystem: Environmental > Terrestrial > Soil > Wetlands > Permafrost | place: Sweden...
AAAACTTTTAACGGAGGAGGCCGACCGGTCGCGGCTGGCAACGGTGCTGGACCAATTAACCGATGGCGTGCTCATCGCCGACTCAAATGGACAAGTCCAGTTCGCAAACCCTGCGGCGCGCAGACTGTTTGAAAGCCCTGATCCGCTGGGTCGAACGGTTACCGAAGTCATCCGGAACCATCAATTGATTGAGGCCTGGCAGCGCTGCCAAAAGACGAATGAGCTACAAAGTGAGTCGGTTGAGATCCCTATGCGCCACCAATTTCTACAGCTCATCGTGATCCCCGATAAACACGCGAGCGGTAGCCTGCTGCTTGCCCAGGATTTTACACGGGTACAACGACTCGAAACCGTGCGGCGTGACTTTATTTCGAATATCTCGCATGAGCTGCGGACTCCCTTAGCTTCTCTTAAAGCGCTGACCGAAACTTTACAAACCGGTGCGCTCTCAGACCCAGAAGTGGCTCCCCGTTTTTTGGACCGCATGGTTACCGAGGTTGACGCGCTGACTCAAATGACGCAGGAATTGGTTGATCTCTCGCGCATCGAGTCGGGCCAGGTGAAACTGGAACTCCATATGATCTCACCAAACAAGCTGTTGCAATCCGCCGCCGACCGCATGAAGATGCAAGCCGAAAGAGCCGGTCTCGATCTTCAGGTTGAAATTAAGGAGGATCTATCGAGTCTCCGTGTGGATCAATCCCGCCTCGAACAAGTTTTGGTCAATTTAATCCATAATGCCATCAAGTTTTCACACCCAGGTGGTAAAGTGATCCTTTCCGCGGAATCTTCAGGCGAGGTAATTCAATTCGCGGTTAAGGATGCAGGTGTCGGCATTCCCTCGGATGATGTTCCGCGTATTTTTGAGCGCTTTTATCGAGTTGATAAATCGCGGGCAGGCAGTGGAACCGGCCTAGGCTTGTCCATCGCCCGCCACATTGTCGAGGCGCACGGCGGAAAAATATGGGCGGTCAGCGTAGAAGAGCTGGGTAGCACATTCTTCTTCACCATTCCACAAAGTTCGTAAAAATAACCCAATTCCCTTAGAAATTAACCCGCTGTAAAGTACCCGAAACCTCTCATAAATTTCTGCCTGGACAGTCCTGAGTCAGTGCATGATAAGTCATCCTCTTTGTAATAATTTTCACAAGTTTTAATAAAAAAGACTCGGAAGCCTTTCAAGCTTCTATGTTTTAAGGCACGCAAACTTAACAATATTGTTTACCAAATGTTAACCAGTTCTTAGGTCGGTATTAAAGGTTTTCGACTAAGATAAGGATCGAGATCAAAGGAGTAATATGAGCGTAGACATAATATTTCTTCTGGTTGTGACCTTATTAACACTGGCAGTATTCGGGATCGATGTTTCTCAAAAGCGTCGCCAGTAATTGAATCTTGAAAAGGAAATATTAAAATTTATATGGCTAAGCATATTCTTGTAACAAATGATGATGGCGTACTTGCTCCAGGGTTATTAGCCCTTGCGCTGGAAATGCGCAAACTCGGAAAGGTCAGCATCCTGGCCCCAGATCGCAACTGGTCAGGCGGTGGACACGTCAAAACACTGGATCGCGCATTGCGCGTGCGGGAGTTCGTACTGGCGGACGGTTCAAAGGCTTTTGCCAGCGATGGTGCTCCATCGGATTGCGTGGCGCTTGCCACTCTCGGTTATTTCAAAGAACCAATCGATCTCGTAGTTTCCGGCATCAATGTAGGAGCTAATCTCGGCCACGACGTGACCTATTCGGGAACCGTAACCGCTGCCATGGAGGCTGTGATCGCCAATGTGCCGGGCATTGCGGTCTCTCTGGAAACCGTCGAGGGCCTTATCGCTGAAATTGATTTCGGGCCTGCGGCGCATGCCGCCAGCAAGGTTGTTCAGCATGTGATCGAAAATGGATTGCCGTCGGAGATCCTTTTGAATGTAAACGTGCCTCTGCTGAAAGACGAAGAAATGCGCGGATTCCGTTTGACGCGCCAGGGATTGCGCGTTTATCACGGCCGCCTGGATGAAGGCGTTGATCCACGCGGCCGTCCTTATTATTGGATCGCAGGGGATGCGCCCACAGGTGTCCCCGAACGCGGCACGGATATCGGCGCGTTGGCAGAAGGCTGTGTATCGGTCACACCTCTTCACCTGGATTTGACCGCTTACCGTGCCTTGACCGATCTGGGCACCTGGTCATGGGACGAAGGTGATCCGGTCCCATTTTTCGAATTACACGTCCAGGAAAGAAAAGAAATAATTTAACTAGTTTTTTTGTGCTCCTTTTGTCTCCTGGCGGAGACATTGCCTGCCCATTGATGGGCAGGCAATGTTATTTAAAATCCGAATTGTTACCAATAAGTCTCAGGATGTGGAATTTAACAAGATGTTAACTTGTTCTTCCATTGATATTAAAGTGTGGCTGATAACATGTTATTGAATTAAATATTCTAATAGGAGAAGAAAAGAAATGTCCAAATTCGTTCGTTCATTCGCCTTCATTGCGATAGTATTAAGCTTTTTGTTAACAGCTTGTGGAACCTCTGCTGCGCCGGTGGTTGAAACACAGGTTGTGAACCAGGTTGTTACTGCTACACCCGATTCTTCCATGCCTACACCACTTCCTGCGGGATCCGTTCAGATCACGGCTGCCGGAGCTACTTTCCCGTTGCCTCTTTATCAGCAATGGACCTATGCTTTTCAATATGTTGACCCGGCCGTTGTAATCAACTATCAGGGTATTGGATCAGGTGGTGGAAAGTCAGCTATCATCGCCAATACCGTTGATTTCGCCGGCTCTGACTCGGCTCTCAGCGATCAGAACTATACGGATGGCAAGGACTTACAGATGTACCCGATGGTTGCCAGCGCCGTAGTTGTGATTTACAACATTAAATACAACACTCCGACTGCTGCCACCGGTACAGGTCCTACACCGACAGCTGCTCCGACTCCCAAGCTCATTCTTGATCGACAAACCTTGGTCGATATTTATAACGGAAAGGTAAAGACCTGGAACGACCCGGAAATCGTGAATCTCAACCCAGGTCTTAAAGATGCATTACCTGCTGCCAATATCACAGTAGTCCATCGCTCGGATGGCTCAGGCACGACCAATATCTTCACCGCTGCTTTGGCCTCCTTTAGCAAAGATTGGACTGCGGGTGCAGCTCAATCCGTTGAGTGGCCGGTTGACAAAGCGGGTAACGGCATTGGTGGCAAAGGTAACCAGGGCGTTGCTGCAGCGGTTATCAATACTCCGAACTCAATTGGTTATGTCGAAATTGCCTTTGCTAATGCGAACAGTTTGGCCTATGCTGACTTGATCAACAAGGCGGGCAAACAGGTCACTGCCAATGCCGCCAGCCTAAACTCAGCTATATCTGATTTTGCAGATGCATTCAACGATAAACTGGTCGCTACGATTGTAGATGGTCCCGGTGCAGGTTCCTGGCCGATTTCCGGCTATACCTACATTATCCTTCATACAACCAGTATGAAAGATTGTGTAAAGGCCTCAAAAATCCTCGAATACCTGAATTGGGCATTGACGGATTCTTCTGCGGCAAAACAAGCGGCATCGCTCGGTTATTCCGTCCTTCCGGACACTGTCCGCACCAAGGTTCTTGCCAAGCTCGGTGAAGTGACCTGCAATGGCCAGTCCGTCATGAAGCCATAACCTCTCGCATCTTCCTCAAAGTCTCTTGGAGGGACCCGCGCAAGTTGCGAATCCCTCCAAATCATGAAAAATAGCATTTGGTAGAAATAAGAAATTTATTCTGCTTGCTGAGACAGAGTAGGATGAAATTGCCCGGTTCTACAGCTTCACGGAAAGAAAAATGAGCAGATTTTCAAAAATCTCCCGCCAAAATCCCCGGTTCAACCGTTTGCAAAAAAAAATTCGTTATGGTGATATTCCGTGGCAGGTAATCATCATCCTGATGTCCATTGTTATTATTATTGTGATGATATCCATAGGATGGATGCTGTGGCGCGATTCAAGCACATCCCGAACTGAATTTGGATGGTCGTTCATTCTTCCGACTGCGAATGCTACGTGGGATCCTGTCAACAGTATCTTCCAATCTTGGCCATTTATATATGGTACGCTGCTTACTTCAGTTACAGCGATCATACTGGCGGTTCCCGTCAGTCTGGGTATCGCGATATTCCTGGCTGAACTATGCCCAGTAAGTCTACGCATGCCTCTGAACTGGCTGGTGGAACTGCTGGCGGCCATCCCCAGTGTCATATATGGTCTTTGGGGTATTTTTGTTTTTCTCCCGACTGTTGTTGCTCCGGTCGGTGTGTTCCTACTGAATACCCTTGGACATATTCCCGGGATCAATATCCTATTCACAGGGCCTGTTCCTGAAAGTGGATCCTCCCGTATTGCAGCAGCATTTATCCTGATGATCATGATCATCCCGACGATTTCTGCCGTTACTCGTGATGTGCTCCTTTCCATACCCAGCGATCAACGGGAAGCCGCCATGGCCCTCGGTGCAACCAAATGGGAATCGATCTGGCAGGTCATCCTGCCCTTTGGGATGTCCGGTATCCTTGGAGCTGTAATCCTGGGGCTTGGCCGGGCTCTCGGTGAAACAATGGCTGTGACGATGGTTATCGGTAACTCCATTGAAGGCACTCCTTCTTTGTTGCGGCCGGGTTACACCATGGCAAGCATCATCGCTAACGAATTTGCAGAGGCTGTAACCACTTTGCACACAGAGGCCTTGATTGAAATCGGCCTGACGTTGTTCTTCATCACATTGCTTTTAAATATTATCGCGCGGTTGCTCGTCTGGAGCGTAGCACGGCGGACAACACAAGAGGCCCGTGCATGACCGGTACACGCTTTCAAGAGCTTATCTCCCGCAATCAAGCCCGATTGAGCACACGCCGCAAGATCGTTAATGCCATTATGCTCTCATTAACAGGCGTCCTCACCCTTATTGCCCTGGTACCATTATTCTGGATCGTTGGCTATGTACTTTATAAGGGTGGCGCGTCTCTAAACCTGGCTTTTTTTACTCAACTTCCACGGCCACTGGGGATGGAAGGTGGGGGTGTGTTGAATGCAATTGAAGGCACTCTCGTTATCTCAACCCTGGCCTGTATCTTGGCCTTACCTCTAGGCGTGCTGGCGGCTTTTTATGCAGAGCGCTTTCCAAATACTCCCCTCGGGGTAACGCTACGTTTCAGCACCGATGTTCTTTCCGGAGTTCCATCCATCGTCATTGGGCTTTTCGCTTATGCCTTAGTGGTAAAACCTCAAGGCCACTTTTCGGCCCTGGCAGGTGGTGTTGCCACGGCTATTCTAATGCTACCGACCATTATCCGCACCACTGAAGAAATGCTCAAGCTTGTACCTCGGACGTTACGGGAAGGATCCTTGGCGATAGGCGCACCAGAATGGAAGACCTCTTTGAATGTTGTCTTCCCGGCAGCTATAAGCGGTATCATCACAGGTTTTTTACTATCCATTTCCCGTGCCGCTGGAGAAACGGCGCCCTTGCTGTTTACTGCGTTAGGAAACGAACGTTATGATGTCGGTTCGATAATAAATAGTGGGATCGCGCAAAAGCAGGGTTTACTCCAGATCATCAACCGGGTCATCGACCAACCCGCTGATTCTCTTCCCTTAACCCTTTGGAAATATGCCCAGCAACCGTATCCTGAACGAATCCGGGAGTCCTGGGCGGCAGCCTTAGTATTGATGATTATTATCCTTCTGATCAATATCTTCGCCCGATTATGGGTGGAATCTCGCAAGCGCGCTTTACGAGGATGATGCCATGCAAGAAACCAATACAGCTATATCAAACGAAGTTTCACCCACCACTACTTCTGAATACAAGGTACAAACGAAGAACCTTTCCGTGTATTATGGGAAATTCCGCGCACTGGCCGAAATCAACCTGTCTGTTCTGCAAAACAAGATCACTGCCATCATTGGACCTTCGGGTTGTGGTAAATCAACCTTGTTGCGTTCCTTTAACCATATGAATGATCTGACACCCAGTGCGCATAGTCAGGGTGAGATTCTTTTAGATGGTGAAAATATCAATGAAACCGGTGTGGATGTTGTGGAAGTCCGTCGCCGCATTGGAATGGTTTTCCAACGGCCTAATCCCTTTCCCAAGAGCATTTACGATAATGTCGCTTATGGACCTCGTTTATACGGCATTCGAAGGAAAAACGACCTTGATGAGATCGTTGAAAAATCACTTAGGCAATCAGCTTTGTGGGGAGAGGTGAAGGATAAATTACATCAGAACGGTTTCTCCCTCTCCGGCGGCCAGCAACAGCGGTTATGCATTGCCAGGGCCATGGCCGTTGAACCCGAAATCATATTAATGGATGAACCCGCCTCCGCCCTCGACCCGATCTCCACACTACGCATCGAGGAGTTAATGCACGATATCGTCAAGGAATATACGATCATCATCGTCACGCATAACATGCAGCAGGCAGCCCGAGTCTCCGACTTTACAGCCATGATGATGATCGATGATCAACGCGCCGGGCGTATGATCGAATTTAATGAGACGCAAATTATTTTTACCAACCCTAAAGATAAGCGTACTGAAGATTACGTGACCGGACGGTTTGGGTAAAACATTGGAAGCCCTTTTCTGCAATCAAGGCTTATTCGTATGGTCGATCAAAGGCTGATATTGGATCAGGTCTCTGTTACAATACGGAAATTCCTGGCCAAATAGGAAATAAGAGGTTTTATGCTCAGAAAAACATTCGAGACCGAGATCAAGCAAGTTAAGGACGATATTCTGGTGCTCGGCTCCATGGTGGAGCAGGCTATTATTGAATCAGTTGCAGCGCTCAAGAAACGCGACATAAAAGCCGCTGAAAAAATACTGGCTAACGATCGAGAGATCAATAAGAAACGTTTCGACATCGAAAACGAGTTGATGGTCCTGATCGCCACGCAGCAACCCATGGCACACGACCTGCGTTTACTGGCATCGATCCTGGAGATCAATTCTGAGCTTGAACGGATGGGTGATTATGCCAAGGGTATTGCCAATATTAACATCCGGATGGGAGATGCTCCCCTTCTTAAACCTCTGATCGACGTACCACGCATGGCGGAAAAAGGGGCGGATATGCTGCATCGGGCGCTGACCGCCTTCATCAACGAAGACATTGAAACTTCCCGTAAGATACCCATGGAAGACGATGAAGTGGATGCGCTTTATAACCAGGTCTATCGTGAACTGATGACGATCGTCATCGCCGACCCAAAAACCATCGAGCGGGCAAACTGGCTGCTATGGACAGCTCACAACCTGGAACGCTTTGCCGACCGGGTGACGAACATTTGCGAGCGAACGGTTTTTATCGTAACCGGTGAATTGACCGAGATCAACGACACAGATAGCGAGTTTTGGAAAAAGTGACTTGTGATACAAAAAGTACTTTTTCTATGCACTGGAAATTCCTGCCGTTCGCAAATTGCTGAAGCAATCGTCAATGCCCGCTACCCAGCGTGGCGGGCGTTTTCAGCAGGCATACGGCCAGCCGGCTTTGTTCACCCAATGGCGATACAGGTGTTGCATGAGGTCGGCATTCAACATACAGGAGTATCGAAGAACGTCGAGTTATTCCGCGATGACGAATTTGACCTGGTGGTCACCGTATGTGACGATGCCAACGAAGAATGTCCAGTCTGGCTCGGAAAGGGGAGAAGAGTCCATGAAGGTTTCAAAGATCCAGCCAAAGCTGAAGGAACGGATGAGGAACGATTGGCAGTCTTTCGTGCGGTGCGGGATGAGATGGCCGAGAAAATCCCTACGCTATTAAAATAATTCCACTAATATATTTCATTAACGGGCAGATTCTAACAATGTTATCCCTTTCAAAGAATGGATACCCAGCTGACGACTGACCCTTTTGACGTTTTATTTGAAATCGCTGTTACAAACCAAATCACCAGACTCTTACGAGATCCGGGTTATCACAAGGTGCCCGACCCTTCTTTGCCATATTCACCCATTCGTCATGCACCTTTACGCGCACTACATCGGCGGTGAAGTCTGTGACATTTGAACCGTTGTTGTTAAATAAATATGAGCCGACCGCGTAAATGTCCACTGGAACCCCCAAGTGTTCGAATTTACGAATCTTTTCCGGATTGAAACCACCGGAAACCACTATCTTGACTCCATGGCAAAATTCCTTTGCGGTTTCCTGCTGTGACTCTGGCAGATTCCAGCGTTCCCAGGCAGAATCCAATCCCTGGCGGACATTGAACACCAGACGCGGCGTAACGCCCAGATCGAGAGCAGGTTCACCGAGCGGCGGAACAGATACATCGCGAATACTTCCACTGGTATCGAGACGCACCCCGAAGAGCCGGTATTTTTCTGCCTCGATGGTTTTCCCCGCATCTTTCAAAACGCGATATTTTGCAAACATTGCGTCCAACACCCGCAGGGAATCACGTACCGAATCGTTATTGAAATCCACCAGCGCGATACGTGGAACGGATGGGGGCAGGATACGCGAGAACTGCATCATAGCTTCGGCTGTATCGCCGAGGAAGGAAGCGATGGCGGCATGGGCCACTGTTCCACCGCCTGCGCCGCCCCACCAATCGCCTTGTGCATCGGTTGAGATGAAAGGGCCAAGATCCTTTTCGTGATCAAGGTTGAAACGCTGAACCGCGATATTATAGGCATAACCGTCTGCAGCCTGGACTTCATGCAAGTCGAACCGAGCGGGGAAGAAGAGCACAGGTTTTCCACGTGCGGCAACAAAAGTTTCATAGACGTTCGTGGCTACGCGGCTGGAACGGGTAAGGATCCCGAGCGTGGGTGTTTCGAGCACGGCGAAGTCACGATACCTGCCTCGTACTCGTAACACAGGCTGAACGTTTTCCGGATCGCCATCGTAATTAACCTTACAACCATCGTGTATTGCCCATACGTCCAGCTTGTCCGAAGTATTGATAAACTTACCTCCGTCAAAAAAACCGGTGGAATGTTTAAGCATTACCAGTGATTTGTCCACGCCTACGACGATGGTGCTACCGGGGCGGCGAGTGAACCACTGCATTTCCACTTCAATATCACCGACCGCGATCTCATCAAGCGAGACATCGTTGGGCAGATCAGGATATTGTCCTGAGTAGGTATAACCTTCTGCTGAGAGGGCGACCAGCATTTGATTGATATTCTCGAAATACTTATCGGAATACCAGCCGTGCCGCATACGCTCGTTATCGAGTTTGAAAGTTTCGTTCGTGAGGCGTTTTCCGTCGAAAAGACTCATTGCGATCCTTCAATAAAGGTCAGAAATTCAGAAAATCATCGGTGGATCGAACGATATGCATGCCGGCCTTTGAAAACTTCTCGAAGGCTTCATTGCCTGCGTCAGTGAAATCTGCGCCAGGGACGACTACCGGTGATGTACAGTCTTCAAGAAGGTAAACTTTATCCACCAGCGACTTGTTCGCGGCATTGATATCATCGAGAAGATCCGATATTGTCCAGGCTACGCAGTGCGATTTGGCCTGACCGGCTATCACAACCGCCGCAACAAGTTGCAGTGTTTCAATAAATTTGGTGTTGTGTTCGCCGAGCGATTCGCCTTTCGGCCCATGCGTTACTTCGGGACCTATCACCGAATAGTGTTCGGTAAATGGCCTATCTCCCTTAATTTCAAAAGAAGGCTGGGTCAGGCGTGCCATGGCATGGAAGAAAACTGCTTCCTCCACCGCTGAAACAAGTGCATGACCTATTCCACCCAACATTGCATGATACGGCCAAATGGTGAGTGCATATTTTCCCTTTTTCTCCAACTCGACGGCATAGTGGATCATCATTTTTTGCCCATAGTCAGGTGTAATACCAAAGTGCGGAGCGAGCGCCGGATTGAAACTCCATTTACCCGATTCCAATTCGTCCGCGTGGATGTTCGTATAGGGTGCAGGATGATTCCCGTTTTTGTCGACGAAAAAGATAGCATGGAAAACCTGTTGGGATAAATGCGTGTCCATTGTAGCCGAGATGTTTGTTATCCTGCCGAGGTTTCGATAAATAAATTGGCAAAGGCGCTTGTTGTCATCGACAGCGCCAAGCCCGCTGCGTCCTGCCACGAACAATTCAAAACCAGGAATGCAGAATGTGTTCTGTACGTCCACGAGCAGCAGCCAGATCTGTTTATTATCAGACGCGGCCGTTTGAAGTTTATTCTGTCGAGCCCAATCGTCAGCTTTTTTGGCGAGTTCTTCATAATCCACGCGCCAAACCTTTCCAACCTGGTCTGCGTTAAAAAAAGGAGGAATGGGTAGTGTCATGGTTTTATTTTACCGCGGAGATAAAAAGACGGGACAATTTTGTCCCTTTGTAATTACGAATATTCCATCACTTTCTTATAGGATTAGACCTCATCTAAAAAGTTATCGGGTCAAATCCCTGCGATAGTAAGTATCAAATCGGTGATGTATCCAAATATAAAACCAACAAAAAGACCCCATCCTGCCTGAAATTTAGTACCCGGTCTCCGATTGATGTGAAGCAGTTCTCCTATAATATAAACCAGGGCACCCGCGGCAAGCGAAAGGAATAAGACGAACATAGCGCTTGACAGGAAATAATAGCCGACAATCGTGCCGATGAAGGTCGGACCACCCCCAATAAGACCTGCGAGACCAAGGAATGACCAAGAAGGCCGATCTCCACCCACCAGTGGACCTACGATGCCAAATCCTTCCGTGGCATTATGCAAGCCAAAGCCAACGATTAATAGTGCTGCGAAGGCGATCTCTCCGCGTCCGGCTGATTGTCCGATTGCAAGACCCTCTGAGAAGTTATGTAATCCAATACCCGTAGCGATCATCAAAGCCAGGCGTGTCGGTGATAATGCCTGACCGGCTACTGCCCGGAATTTTATAAATTGATGCTCAAAAGCGATCAGGCCCATCAAACCTAAACCAAAGCCGATGATAAAGATAGTAAGTAATAAAGTGAATTCACCCCAATTTTTATTGTCAACGATGGCAGCTTTTATCGGTTCTGAAAGCTTAGTAAAAATATCTATTAAGAGGAAAAGCAGAATGCCGGCGGAGGTCATGGAAAGAAAAGATCGTGCTCCCTCCGAGATCCCTTTTATCCTGCCTAGCGGCAGACCAAGATAGATTGTAAAACCGGCAATGGCGCCGAGAAATACAGTTTGAAAAAAACTCAAGTATTGTTCTCCTTGTTGATATAAAAATCAGCCTTATTAAGGCTGATTTATCAAAATTGTATCATATGGTTTTTGTTTTGAGCAGTAATTTATTTTTTAGTCCTCTTGATAATCTTGCCACGATACGCCGGGACTGTTATACCAATAATCCTGCAAAGCCTGATGTCAAGCAGACGCGAACGGATGCGCGCGTCCAATTCATCCAACGAATCGGCGGCGATGGTTATGACTGTCGGTAGTTCTGCATTGTAGCGATAATTGAATAATTGATAAAGTTTTTCACGTACCCAGGGGGTCATAGATTGCGTACCAAGATCATCAAGCACAAGCAAAGGCGCAGTCCGGATTTCATCGAAACGGCGATCGAAAGTGGTCTGACTGTTCGGGCTGAAGGTGGCACGCAGGTGATCGAGCAAGTCGGGGACCATCACGAACAAGGGTGGATCTCCCAATTGCGCTCGGTGATTTGCAATTGCTGCTGCCAGATGTGTTTTTCCAGCGGCGTAATCACCGGTGAGGACGAACCAACCGCGAGGTTTTTCAGCAAAAGCATGAGACGCTTCATACGCCTCTTTCAAAGATTTGAGTGCCGGAGCCTGGAGGTCTTCATCCTTTCGCAATGAGAAGAGTTCGAAAGTACGATTGGAGAGCAGATCCAGCGACGAGAGTTCGGGATGACCAGCATCCGCCATCGGCCGACGGAAATCGGGTGCCATTATCCGGCTCTGCGTAACCAAATCCGGGTCGGATAATCGCGAGCGGATCCGGGCTTCAATCTCATCCAACAACAGATTGGTGGTCACTACTGTCGGTAGTTTGTTGATATAACGATAATTGACGATCTGAAATAATTTCTCCTGTGCCCAGCCGGTTGCATTCTGGGTTCCGAAGTCGTCCAAAACCAGGAGCTTTGCGTTGCGGATTTCATCGAAGCGGCTTTCAAAGGTAGTATCCTCATCGTTATAGGCAAAACGAAGGGTATCGAGCAAATCCGGGACTGTAAGAAAGAGCGTTGGCACCCCCATCTCTACCGCGTAATTAGCAACAGCGGCTGCCAAATGGGTCTTCCCGCAACCAAATCCGCCCTGTAGTAAAAGCCACCCATTCAAGGACTGGGCATAATGTCTGGCCTGGTTCAGCGCCATTTCGAGCGAATTCGCCTGGAGTTCGCCAAGGCCTTTACGGCCACGTGCTTTGAATGTATCAAAGGTCAGTTCTTTGAGTTCCTCGAGATGGCTTAGAGCAAACAAACGTTCGCGTACGGTATTTGTCACACCAGCGCGGCGGCAAACGCATATCTGAAGTTTGCCAAAATCAGGATGGCCCACTGGCACATCCGGGCGCAAATAACCTACACCGTGACAATGCGGGCAGTTTGGGTCGCCGGGCATGTCACGCGTATCGACTCGAGCAAGTGTCGAACCACCATTTGTGGATGGTTCAACCACCGACGAACTTTTTGATCTTGTCTTCGACGTCGCGCTGGCGAGATTCTTTATCGTCTCGTCTATCTTGCTTTTTGCCATGGCCATGTTCCTTCCAACCATTCAAGGTCGCTTGAATGAAGTTCCAGTGTCGCGCATTTCGTTTTACAGCCACATCAATAGCATCGGCGACCCATTCTTCAGAAAACGTTTTTTCCGCATCCTTCAAGGCGTCCGCGATCAACGGTGTAAGTGGACCGATGTTCTCCTCGTATAACTTGAAAATATTTGGTCGTTCCATCGGACCGGAATAGATCTTACCAGCTTCACGCCAATCCCCTTTTGTAAAAGCTTCAGCGGCGGCGCGACCGCGCGGTGAATTTAGAAAGTAGAACAGATCCTTTCCATGCTCTGCTTTCAACAAACTCCCATGCCCTACGGCTTTTTCCAAACCTGAGCGGACCTCAAGCTCCGGCATGCCGAGGTCTTTTACATCGAAATCAGTCTCGCATAATGCGCGGAATGGACCTTCCATATGCTCCATTCGCCAGAGGGCGAAGAGTGTAACCTTCAACTCGCCAGCATCATTTATCTCATTCAACAATTGACGAAAGAATGAGTCAGGTAGCTGAGTGAAAGTTTCGGAATCAGAAAAGCCAATAAATTCGGTCATTTTTTATACCATGGTCATTACGGGAAGGTACTTCGGTTAGTTTATCCTTCGATTTCATCACCTTGCAACGGCAACAAGATCAGGAATTTGGGTTAAACACCCTGGTCGCAGCATTCTCGAACTTGGCCAGTGCGTTGCGGAAGATCAATTCCACGCTACCGACCGGGCCATTGCGATGTTTGGCGATGATGATCTCCGCAACGTTTTGTTTGACAGTATCCTTTTCATACTGGTCGGGACGATAAATGAACATCACAATGTCCGAATCCTGTTCAAGCGAACCGGATTCACGCAAGTCCGAAAGCACAGGCCGCTTATCAGAACGCTGTTCTACGGCGCGGCTCAATTGTGCAGCCGCAAGGACAGGCACATTTAACTCGCGCGCCAACACTTTAAGATTTCGTGAGATATATGAAACCTCCTGCACACGGTTCTCATTTCGAGTATCGCCGCCCATAAGTTGGAGATAATCCACAATGATCAGGTCGAGATGATGCTCAAGGTGCAGGCGCCGGCATTTTGTCCGAAGCTGGAGCGGTGTAATGGCGGGCGTGTCATCGAGGAAGATGTGTGTATCTGACATGACCTCGACAGCGTGGGCGAACAACGGCCATTCATTCTCCTGTAGTTTGCCTGTGCGCAAACGCTGAGAATCAATCCCCGTCTCCTGTGCGATCAGACGCTGAACAACCTGCTCGTTAGACATTTCCAGGGAGAAGATGGCCACGTGCTTTTTATGAGTCAAAGCGGCATTTTTGGCAACCGAGAGCAGGAAACCAGTTTTACCCTGCCCAGGGCGGCCAGCAATGATCAACAAGTCGGAAGGCTGCAGGCCGCCCAACATCTTGTCAAGATCAATGAAACCGGTAGGTACACCAAAGATCTCTTCATCGCGCTTGGCGAGATCGTCAATCCGGTCGTAATATTCGCTTAAGACGGCAGAAATTGGCTGAAGGTCGTGCCTGAGCCGGCGCTCACTGACGTTAAATACAGCCTTCTCCGCTTCATCCATCACATTGTCGACCGTCGAGTCTTCGTTATAAGCCATCGAAGCGATGGAATTGGCTGCATTGATCATCTTACGGCGGATCGAATGGCTTTCGACAATGTGCCCATAAGATTCCGCATTCAGCGAAGTCGGAACCTGATTGATCAGGGCAGTTAAATAGGCCGGGCCGCCGATCTCAGCCAGTTGGCCTTTGCGGTCCAGTTCTTCATTGATTGTCAGCAGGTCGATCGGGATGCGTTGTTCATGGAGGCTAGTGAATGCCTCCCAAATCCATTTGTGTCGATGAATGTAGAAATCATCGGCCTGCAGGAATTGGGCCACATCGTAATAAACTTCCGGATTAATAAGAACCGCCCCTACGACGGCTTCTTCAGCTTCTCGGTTATGCGGAATGCTCGACGCGGCGGGGGCGGTAGTTTCTTCAGTCGGTAAAAAATCGGTCATTTCTTTTTAGGTTTTTTCGGCTTATCAGGCTTGTCAGTCTGAGGTGTGTCGGACGTGTCTTCTCCATCGGGTTTGTTTTTATCATCGAGTTTATCGAGGTCGAGTTTGCCGAGAAAATCTTCAAAGACGGACAGGCGCTCCGTATTGACTTCGCCTACGGGAGGGGAAGGCCGTGCCAGGCTTTGAGTTCTACCGGTTCCGCCCGTGGCCGGTTCGACATCGGTCTCCGGAGTGATGCCGGCTCCCTGCATCACGCTCTCATCCACCAGGATGGAAACATGAGCCCGCACAGCGAGTGCAATGGCATCCGATGGTCGTGAGTCGACATTCGTCTCCTGACCATTGACTTCGGCCACGATATTGCCGTAGAAAATATCTTCTTTAAGGGAAATGATCTCTATACGTTTGATCCTGGCATTGAAGGTCGTAAAAACATTTTTCAGGAGATCGTGAGTGAGCGGCCGGATTATTTCCACTTCCTGCAAGGCTACAGTAATCGCTTCCGCTTCATATGGTCCCACCCAGATGGGGAGATAACGGTCCGCGCCAACTTCGCGCAGAATGACCAGTCTTTGCGGAGACATCAGGTTTACACGCACACTATCAATCGTTACTTCTATCATTTTTAACTCCAAGAATATCATATTTTATCATATCAGCGCGGGAGGATTTGCAAAGCGTTTTGGAATGAAGGAACATGCTTTTAATAGAAACATTCAGCCATTCATATTTAACCAATATTCCTTTTTAAAAAGAACAGCCGCTCAAAAAGCGGCTGTTTTATCAGATCGCGATTTATGCATCCAGGTGGTATGTGTGATAAGCGTTCTGACAGGGGTTACCCCAGCAGATATGCATCTCACGAGCGGTCAGGTCGATGACCATGGCGTTGATGGTCTTCTCGCGATCGAGCGGATCAGACCACTCAGAGTCGTGGTTGCAAATTGAATTTGGTAAATTAACATGATCCTTCTGAATGGCCTGCAGGGTTTTTATCGTGTGTGTGGAACTTTCCCGGAGCAAGCGGTTGGCGCGGAAATAACGTACACGCGAAGAGATCAATTCCTCCGGTTCGCTCTCGATTTCCTTCATATAAGGAGACAGATAATGATTGGTGTGAACGATATACCCATCCGTTCCATGATGAAGCTCAAAGCGCCGAGATGAAACTTCTATGGAATACATCTCGCCACTTTCATGGAGAAGAAGGTGGTTATAACCAGCCGCGCGGTGGGGCAGGAGTGCGCGCCCGATCGCACCGGAAATACGGCGAGCAGCCAAAACGGCGCGGGCAACCACCAAGCGCGGGATGCCAATGCGTGAATCAGACGGATAGACCGAGTCAATGAGTTGAGCGAGACCATATGCGTTGAACCCTACGTTGGGCAGCAGCCCGCCGTAGGTCATCGCAAGGAATGGTGGTTCATCCCGGGGCTTGGCCGAGATCACATAAACGTCGTCTTCATCTTCCGGCACCCAGTCTTCGGTGTGAGCAGCCAATACATGTCCATCTGCCGTCCGTTGTTCGTTCACTGCAAAACTCGTACAGCGTGTGAGATGCAAGGCGTCCATTGTTACGGCTTCCATGGCGTTAAGCGCCATCACATCGTCAAATGCCACATTGGCGCCTTCGGATATGCCACGCATTTCATCCACGTATTGTGGGTAACGTTCTTCGGCAAACGGTAAATATTTACGCGCCTGAATTTGTGCGCCCTCCCACGTCAATTCCAGTTGATCGTACGATTGGTCGATCAACTCATGACCGTTGGTGATGCTGTGTTGTATCTGTTCGCGGCGCGCTTCGCCGATCTGGCATCCCATCTCACGATGAGTGCCTGCCACCTGGATCAAGGGAGGTGGGGCGTTGTGAACAGGAGTGTTTGGTATTTCAACTTTTGGCTGCATGGTTTCCTCCAATAATCAAACCAGCCCCGGTAAATTTCACCGAGGCAGGTTCATTATATCATGCGGATATTTTTCCGCTTTCGGTCGCTGGAAATTCAAGAAACCGGGGGTATTGGAGTACCGGTAGCGCTTTCAAGGTTTTCTGAAGGATTAATCAATCCCGGCCGATAAACCGGCCGTGTGCCAAACATAGTGATTATTGCGGCCCCCAGACCGATCAGTCCAACTAGTACACCGGCCAACCAACCAATACAAGGTACGAGATTGACGGTGCCAAGCACAATCGCCAAAAGGAAAGTTCCGATCCCAGCGGACAGAACTGGTTCCCAAGTCTGATGGATGGCTTTTGTAAAACGGTCACCGACTTCCATACCGAAAGCTACGACACCGAAAAGCAAAGCAAGGCCAAGCAGAAACGTTACTGCCAAGGCTACAGGAATCAAAATTAACGTCACAGCCAGGATGATCAGGGTGATCGGGGCGACAAAGATGGTCAAAAACCCAATGCTGCCCGACATAAAGGGTTGTGTAAGCACTGCCTGAGCTACACGGTCGAGTTGTGGGTGCAAGAAAATGGTCAATAACATAGCCAGAGCGGCGAGGCCGAGTGCCCTGAAGAAAATGCCTGCAGCTGTCCCAAGGGGACCAAGGTTAACTTCAAATCTTGGCGCGGGTGGGACAGACGGTTTTTGAGTAATCGGCGAAATGGGCAATTGAAGATTGGGTGGAGGCAGGTTCGTCACGATATTCCCGCCGATCACTGCACCGACTGCGCGCTGCAATGAACCACCAACGGTTACCACATTGCCTGCCAATGAAGCACTCTCGCCAATGGAGACCAACCCGCCAATTACGACGGCATCGCCAGACGCTTTTCCATCGAGATTTAGACTTCCGCCAATAACTACAATATCGCCATTCACCGTGGCGTTCTTTTCTATGTTCGCCTCACCACCGATGACGACCAGGTCACCATCCAATGTGTCGCCACTTTTCAATGTAAAATTCTGACCGATGATCACGCGACCGTCCTTCGGGTTATTAAGGTTGAGGGCAAAAGCCGGATGAACGGGCAGTAGCAATAGGGCCAATAAGGCCAGTGTGTATACGAATTTTTTCATCTTTCAAACTCCTTGCGGTACACGATTAATCCGCCATATTGAGATTATGAATAAAAAACCAATCCCGGAGACCATCGTTAATATGATGAATAAACCGGTAAGCGTTACAAAATTTGGCACAACACGTAAAAGGATGGCGCCGGCTTCACCCAGGGCCTGAAGAGAGGTTAAAACAAAAAGGAAATAACTTATGGCGGTTGTGATCCATTCAGCCGGAGAATTCAATGCTTCCTGAATGATAGGTCCCGCCAGCCAATAAAGGAGCCCCAACCCGCCCAGAACCAACACCAGAGTTCCAACGATCTGTCGCCACCTTTGGTCACTACGACGATGAGCCAACCGTGTTTTGAACCTATCTGTGAAACCCGGAAGAGGTGAAACCATATGTGCAGTGTGTAAAGCCAAATTGGATTCGGCGATAGCAGAACAAGAGGTGCATAACCTTAAATGGGATTGCAGTTCACGCTTTTGTTCCGAGGTGAGAGGCTGATCATCTATCAGCCAATCTTCAAAAGGCCGGTGATTCATTGGGCCTCCTTTCAGGTTTGGGTCGAGGTGTTTCTGCCTGCCACAGACCAGCAAGTGCACGCCGAGCCCGGTGAAGCCTTGATTTGACGGCACTTACCGTAAGATTAAGCGCTTCAGCGATTTCGACTTCGGAACAATCGTTCCAATAGCGCATAATTATTGCAGCCCGGTCAACCGAATCAAGACGCTTGAGCAAATATTGCATCTGTTCACGCTGCTCAGTATGCACCACTTCTGTCTCAGGGTTGGGTGCGTCGGCGTCCGGCAGCTCAAAGCCGCCTTCATCTTCGTCCTGATCAATAGACGCTGTTGAAAACTTACGTCGCCGCAGCCTGTCTATGCAATAGTGTGCTGCGATCGATAGCAGCCAGGTCGCGAACGGGCGTTTACGGTCATAACGATGGAGGTGCTGAAAAGCCCGCAGAAAGGTCTCCTGCGCCGCGTCTTCAGCGGATTCAGGCTCACCCAGCATGCGATAGCACAAGTTGTAGACGTGCTTCTGGTAAGCTTCCACCAAATTGGTAAAGGCTTCGTCGTTTCCTTGCTGGGCCTGGATCACCCAGGCCATCTCTTCGTTCACACCTTCTCCTTTGCCGTTCTAATTAGTTTACGTAGCTGGATATAAAAAGTTGCGGTCTATTCAATAAATAAACACCTTGCAAAACCGAAAACTTATGAAAAAATCGACCCATCAATTATTATTTGAGCACCGAAAATTTTGCAACGCTTCGATAAGCAAGGTTTTGGGAAGATCGGGCTGAGGAGTATAAGCCTTCCAGGCAAACGCCCGCCCGCCGCAAATCCAGGCTGCTATGCCGCCATTTGGGAGGACAGGCGAAGCGGTAGTGGTAATCGGGATATAGATTACATTCAGGTTACCTATTAATAGTGGGTCAAGATTTCCATTGCGTGTATCCACCTTGGTGTCCAGGATGAGATCAAGCATGAACTGGGGATCCGTAGTGCTTGGCGCATCCTGCCAGACGAATTGAATAAACAATTTAGCATTGTACGCCGCCAGGAGACCCTGAGATGCCGTGCTCGGTGCCGTTGGATTACGCTGCGCGCTGACGTCAAAAAAGGCCATGTCTGCCGGATGGCCGATGCAGAATTGATATTCACAGTAAAGGCCAGCCAGGCTGACAGGTGTAGATGTAGGCAAAATCACCGGAGGAGGATAGTGTGTAAAGGTTGGGATGGCTGCAACAGTTTGTTGGACTGCAATACTTATTTGTTCATTCACACTTGGCGTTGCGGGGCCACAAGCTGTGATCAAGAACGAGCAGACAAACAACAAAGCAAGGCGTCGTTTCATGGACAGGCTTTCTGAATAGCGGGCGCGATAACCTCTGCGAGTTGCTGCTCGCCATATGGATTGAGATGCAAGGGAGTATCGGTGAAAAAACTGGAAGGAAAAATGTTCCAAAGATCAAGATAATCCCAGCCCTTTTGGGAGGCGGCTGCATTTAGATACTGCCGGTATTGGTCGTATACCCATCGCGGATAGTAGCTGTTGTAGCGCAGGTCACTGTTAGGAATCCCATTGAGAATTAGCATCGGCTCATTGATCAATAAGACATGAGTCTTCCCGGCAAGGTCATAGAAATCCTGAACCTGGTCCAATGAAACTTGCGATTCACGGAGAATCGGCGGTTTCAGTCCCTCAAAAGTTGTTTCGCTCGAGAGTCCGGCTGGCAAAACCTCCGGCGGGCCAGGAATCTGGTCCATATCTGTCGCGATCTGGATGGGTGGAAATAGTTGATAGCGGGCTACCCGGAACAGAGCACGCTGCTGATCATAGAACTCATCCCATAAGGTTGGGGGTTGATAACCCTTAGGGAGGAAATCGAATCGCCGGCCCAATTTATAAAATTCGAAGGGATTTTGATCAACAATTACATGATCGACGCGGGTCTTTGGCATTAAGGTATACCAGGTGACAAGCCAGACGATCAGGTCGGGCTGATATTGTATGACATTATCAAGAATCATCAAGTCTTTTGTGGATGAGGAACGCGGAAAGCTCAAGTTATATGTGATTACTTTTTTATTCCCACAAGTCAGAGCCAGCCCGTTTATCTGACTTGGAAGCGTTTGTGCGGGTAACAGATTGAGGCCCCAAACAGCCGAGTCACCCAACACCATTACACGAAACTCATCCGGTGCTTTAGGCCGCGAGACGATATGTGAGGCCACCATTACGTCCAGGTTGTTTACATCCAGCGGTGCGTCTATCGGGTCGAGAGTACTGATCGGGAAACGCTGGCGCTCCAACCCCAAGGGCGCGTAAACATTTATTATTCCCAAGTTCGGAGCCAATGAAAATAATGCAAATTCAAATATGAGGAAAAGGAGAATTCCTTTCACCAACACGCGCCATGGATTTACACTGGTTTGCATTTCGTTAATTATACACGTTAGGTTTTTGCGGTTGCTTATCTCTTACCATTAAATTTGGTTTCCTATAATCTTTAATTAACTTTTACTGCTTATCCAATACATTGATCCATTCTCGGAATTTGTCAGGGTTCAACCCTGTTTATTTCAACCTGCTCAATCTCCAGCCATTCACTTTGCGGATTTTTTTCCATTCCCCATATCAATCTACCATCCGGCATATAGGCGGCATATTGATTATCTATCCAGATAACAATCCCAAGTGGTGCTCGAGGACAAACGGGTGACTGAAAAACGAGGCTATCATCCACCCAAAAAGAGGACTGTGATCGACCCCATTCGAGGCGATAAACATGCCATTTGGTTACATCCAGGTTCAGGTTGGCCGAATCTTCGTCGATCACCCTACTTAACATCCTGCGCGTCGATTTCCGTGAAAACGGAAAAACGAGACCAGCAAGAAAAAGGGAGGGATGAAAACGCGGACTTTGAAATACCTGCGCCAGGAAACCTTGTGCAGGTTTCTCATTTCGGAAGGAAAGATAATTTTTGGGGGAGGCATAAAAAAACCAAATTGAGTTGGGCAGGACAGGCGGACGAAAAAAACTTTCTCCCGGGAAAAACGAAAATCCAAATGGATCATTCCAGAGTCCGAAGCCCCATGTACCAGGTGCTAAAGTGGAAGATAGACGGGCGCGCAGACTGAAAGTCAAGGGTGGATGCCATCGGTAGGCACTGCGTGATAGGTTTAAATAATCGTCAAGTTGGGATAAGCGATAACGGCCAGAAGGCCCCTCAAAAATAGCCAGCTTCCAGCCTTGCGATGTTGAGTTTATATTTCCGTTGCGCGATAAACGAGGCTTAAGTAGCATAATAATCGGGCTTAGCCTTTCGATTCTACAGCTTGGTTATTTGATTGTCCGAAATCCTGGGAAGACGGTTGACCAGATAAATGCCGAGAATGATAATAGCACCGCCAAGCAAGACGATTAAAGTTATCGGTTCACCGAGAAAAGTTGTGGCCAAAAGCGTAGTCACAAGTGGTTCGATATTCAGGAACACGCCGAGTTGCGAAGCAGGGAGAACCTGCAGGGCATCATAATAAGCTATATAAGCCAGGCCAGAACCAAAGATGCCGAGCCCCAAAAGTGCAATCCAACCCCGCAGGTCGAGGTGATTAATTTCGCTCAATCCGGGTCCGAAGCCAAAGATCCATACGGTCGTAAACAACCAGCCCAACAACATAACAAAGAACATCATACGGGCGGCCGGATGACGCGCCAACTCACGGCGCGACAAGACAGTATAGATCGCCCAATTAGGCGCACTAATAAGGATCAGAAGATCTCCGCTCGATCCCATATGACCTGAAAACAAAGCACCCAGATTGCCATTGCTCACGATCAGTAATACACCGAAGGCTGCCAGCAAAATTCCAGCGACTCGTATCCAGCTTAATTTTTCTTTCAATACTGTCCAGCCAAGCAGGGCAATAAAAACCGGTGTCGTTGCAACTATCCACGCAGTTGTGGTTGCCTGGGCCGTCTTGAGACCATTGGCCTGTAACCATTGATGGAACGTGACGCCAATAAAACCCAGTAAAGCAAAATAAGCCCACTCCTTCCGCTCTGGGATGGCAAATTGTCTACGCATGAACACCGCCGCGCCGAGGATGAGGACACCCATGGCAAACCGCACCCAAACGACGGTAGCAGGTGATACTTCCTGTAGTGCGATTTTGGTCGCGATGAAAGTCCCGCCCCAAATTACAACAGTAAAGACGGCTTCAAGGATGGGGATCAACCTGGATTTATTATTCATATTCGTCCTTTGGCAAGTTTCTCTATTATAATTGGCGCTCGGAGGCTTCTTCATGGAAATTACCTGGTATGGACATTCCTGTTTCCGCTTTACCGAACGTAATATGGCAACGGTGGTGGCAGATCCGTTCGAGAGCAAATCGATCGGTTATTTCCCGCTCAAGCTCAAAGCGGATATCGTCACTATAAGTCATGATGCACCTGGTCATAATAATACCGATTCAGTCAAGGGCACATCCCATGTCATATCGAGCCCCGGGGAATTTGAGATTGGCGGTGTTTTCATTACCGGTGTGCAGGCAGATAGCGGCGGTCGAGGGAAAAAATCCAAGGATGAAGTCCGAAATACAGTATATGTTTTCGATTATGACGGCTTGACGGTCGCTCATCTCGGCGACTTGAAACAAGTCCCCACCCAAACCGAGATCGAAGCCCTTGGCAATGTTAACGTGGCGCTTGTCCCTGTGGGTGGTGGCGGTGGACTTAATGCTGCGAAAGCTGCGGAAGTGGTAAGCCTGCTCGAACCTAATATCGTCGTACCCATGCATTACTCCACGTCGGATACGAAGATCACGCTCGATTCGCTCAACAAGTTTTTAAAGGAAATGGGTTTGGGCAAACAAGAAACACAACCTTCCCTCAAAGTAGCTCGCAGCAGCCTGCCCGAAGAGACGCACGTTGTCGTCCTGGATTATCAACGCGAGTGAATACCGTGCCAGTCAAAGTGATCATGACCTGGGATATTGCCGCTGAACGCGAACAGGAATATTTTGAATTCGTCATCGGCGAGTGGGTGCCAGGCGTTCAGCGGTTGGGGTTTCAACCCGTGGATGCCTGGGCGACCGTTTTTGGGGCCTATCCGCAGATCCAGGTTGGGTTATTGGCTGATAACGAGCTCAAAGCTCGCGAAATGCTGGGTTCCAAGGATTGGAAAACGCTCGAAGATCGATTGCTCACCTTCGTCAGTAATTTTTCATATAAGGTCGTACAAGCACGCGTGGGTTTCCAATTTTGACCGTGAACCATAATATATCCAAATGGCGGTGGTTCTTTTTGTTGGCGGCTCTCGAAGCGGGAGCCGCTTTCTTAACATTGATCTGGGTACCCCGCTCAGGCAGCGGATATTCGGTTTCGCGTTTAGCAATGCTGGCTTTGCTATCCATGTTTATGATTTCGAGCTTTTATTTTGCTATTCGTCTGCCGCAAAGACTCAACGAACCGTTGCAACCCGGTTACGCACTGGTCTCTTCGATCCTTGCCCTGATATTCGGAACCCTCCTTTTCCTTCTGCGTTATCTTAACCCAGAACGCTTTCTCATTGTTTACCAACGCATCGGCCCCCTTCTATTTTTTCTTTTGATTCTTTTTATCCAATTTTCGCTTTTCGTTCTAGCGTTCCATTATGGCATTCATTTTGATAATATTTCATCACGCACCATCATTTTTATACCAACACTTATCGCTTTTGCGCTCTTATTTCTAGTATTGCTCTTCGTAAGCTTGACTCGCATCGGACTCACTCCTGATAAAGCTTACTGGGGTGAACCCGGAGTCCCATTGATGGGCTGGCAGTTCGGTCTTGCCATCCTGGCAGGAATTTGTATCATGCTGGTTAGTTTGCATAGAAGGGCTTCATCTCAGTTGGACGTGATTTTGCCTCTGACCTTATGGCTTTTAGCCGTGGTGATCTGGCTCAACGTGCCGGAGTCGGTGATGCAAAATAGTTTCTATGCTCCTATTAATCCACCAACCAACCAACCGTTTCCGAACTCCGATGCGGGTTATTATGACTCCATGGCACAGAGTTTGTTGATCGGATATCCATACCTTGGCGACATACCCACTCGTCCCCTGTATATAGTTTTGCTGGCTTTCTTGCACTGGCTGGCAGGAGATCAGTACATCCTGATCATTGCCGGTCAAACCCTGATCCTGGCGCTTTTTCCAGTCATTCTATACTTTCTTGGAAAGAAATTGCATAGCCGCACGGCCGGCGTGGTCATCGCCTTGTTTGCTATTTTCCGTGAATTAACTTCACTGCTAATATCCTCACAAACAAGAGTATCGAATACAAAGACCCTGCTTGTGGACTTGCCGACACTTCTGCTTTTATTGGTAGCCTGTTTGTTCGCGTTACGCTGGCTGGAACGTAAAGATTGGAGGAGTGGGCTTATCGCAGGTGGCACGTTCGGTGTTCTGCTTCTACTTCGGACCCAGTCCATGCTTATCCTGCCGATGATCTTCATACTTGTGATCCTGGCTTTTGGCCTACGCAACAAGGGTTGGGTCCTTGCTCTAGTTTTCTTCCTGGCCGGATTTGCGATAACGGTAGCTCCGTGGTTGATGCATAATTACCTCAAAAGTGGCCAGCTTACTTTTGATGCACCATTTGAATATCAAGTGGTTGCCAGCCAATATAAGTACACCGGCAACCTCGATCTTCAAAACGTTGATCTGCAGGGTAAGAGTCTTATCGGCATTTTACTGACTTTTGCGATCCATGACCCAAAATTCGTATTTGGATTCATCGCGACCCATTTCTTCGCGACCCAGATCAATGGCTTGCTGGCTTTACCCCTGATCGAGTCCTATAACGGTCTATCTGCTCCGCTTAATCTTTATTGGATGTCATGGGATGGAAACCTGGATTGGTTCAACTCGGTGCTCGTTATTATTTATCTAGCTGTTATAGCCATCGGACTTGGCGCGGTTTGGAAGCGGCTGCGCTGGGTTGGCCTGGTTCCGTTGGCTTTCTCGCTCGGTTATTCCCTGGCAAATGGGGTTGGGCGTTTCTCCGGCTGGCGCTACGATTTGCCCGCCGATTGGATCTCATATTTCTACTTCGGTATCGGTGTCGCTGAGATACTTGGCGCAGCGGGGTTGATTTTTGGCGCGAAAAGCGAAAAGATATTCACTTCAATTTCAAATTATAGGCTACCTGATCCGTTATGGAATCATGGCTACTTACTTACGGGGATTATTAT
>Ga0182027_10003347_pt1 | contig 25499 bp, 22 predicted proteins | sample 712E1DmetaG_FD_121300 | JGI IMG/M metagenome (GOLD analysis project Ga0182027, IMG submission 121300) | Permafrost microbial communities from Stordalen Mire, Sweden - 712E1D metaG (Illumina Assembly) | ecosystem: Environmental > Terrestrial > Soil > Wetlands > Permafrost | place: Sweden...
TCAGTCGCTTTACACGGGCGGCGACAACTACACTTACTCGAATTGCGCGAGCGGGGCATGCACCGGACTGAATGCTCCCGCGGCGACTCCGCCGGCGAGTATCTTGAACTACGTCGTTGCGGCCGGCAATGTGCACTATCCTCCGGGCGCCACGCAGGGCCTCGACTACACCCCGGCGGCGACGGTGTTGTCGAGCATCGAAAGCTTCGGGGACGCCGCGGAGACGGCGGTCCCGGTGAGCTACCATCTGTGGGACTTTATCAGCCAGAATCCGGCGGTGGATGGCGATTGCGGCGGCGATTTCCTCACGTTCTGGTATCAGAATATGCCGGGTTTGGGGAACGCGACAACCGATCCGAGCCGGTCTGGCCAGCCCATGCTCAACTGGTGGCCCTTTATGTACTACTAGGGGAACTGAAGCCCACGGGCGGAGCGTGCGCCGCGCAGATCGTTTATGCTTATACTGATTTGTTCAGCGATCTGTATCGGCTGCTGCCGCCTGAAGGCGTCAAGATTGCGCTGGTGCTGTTTCTCTCGTTCCTGACCGGATTGGAACGCGAGGAACGCCGCGCCGGCACGGGGCAGTTGTCCTTCGGCGGCGTGCGCACGTACCCTCTGATCGGACTTATCGCCTACGGCATCTCCTTACTGGCGGGCGGCGCGGTTCTTTCGGTGACACTGGGCTTCGCCGTGGTGGCCGGCTTCTTGATGCTGTCTTACCGCAACAAGCTCCAAGCGGCGGCAACGGCGGGCGCGACTTCCGAAATGGCGGCGCTAACCACCTACATAGCAGCCGCGCTGGTATATCGCGAACAGTTCTGGATCGCCACCACCCTCACCGTGGCGAGCATGATGCTGCTGGAACTGAAAGGCGCGCTCGAGGGGCTGACTAAGCGCATCGCGCCCGAAGAGATCTTCACCTTTACTAAGTTCCTGCTGCTGTCGGCCGTGATTCTGCCGGTACTTCCCGACCGCGCGTTTTTTGGAGCGTTCGCGATCAATCCGGCGAAGGTCTGGCTGGTAGTGGTGGCGGTGAGCGCTGTCTCTTACGGCAGCTACGTGATACAGAAAGTCACCAAGGGACAGGGCGGGGTAATCCTGTCGGCGTTGCTGGGCGGCGCCTATTCTTCCACGGTAACGACGATCGTGCTGGCCAAGCGAGCCAAGCAGGAGAATCGGCCGCATTTGTTCTCCGGAGTTACGCTGGTGGCCTCGGGCATGATGTATCTGCGCCTCGCGGGACTGGTGACCATCTTCAACCGCAACCTGATTACGATGCTGGGAGTGCCCTTTCTGGTCCTGGCGGGAGCGAGCGTGGCGGGCGGATGGTTATGGAGCCGGATTCCCGATGCCACGGCGTCGGACATCGAGCGTAAGTTCGAGCCGAAGAATCCCTTGGAGATGCGGGCCGCGCTGGGATTCGCCGCGCTGTTCGTGGGCATGCTGGTGGCGACGCACTTGGTGGTGATTTACTTGGGCAAGGCGGGCGTGTACTCGCTGGCGGCCCTGATGGGCGTGACGGACGTGGACCCGTTCATCATGGGCATGACGCAGGCCGCCGGCGCGAGCGCACCGCTGGGAGTGGCGGCGGTGGCGATTCTGATTGCGGCATCGAGCAACAACCTGGTCAAAGGGATTTACGCTTACTCGATGAGCGACCGCAAGACCGGGGTCTTGAGCCTGAGCCTTCTGGCGGCGCTGGCGGTGGCCGGGCTGACACCGCTGCTGTGGCTGTGGCGGTAAGCCAGTCCGCCGTTCCTTGTTGGGCAGGCGGTTCCGCCTGCCTGCCCCACGGGCGACCTCGCGGGTGTCGAACGCGCTGTCCCCATAGCGCTTGAGAGCGGCCGATGAGGCGGTCGAAGGCCGACGATTCTGTAAGCCGCTCCACGGCGCGGTATACTTTGCCCTGTAATGGTTCTATTGAGCGTTCTGTCCGTGCTGCTCCTGCTCGCGCTGGCCGGGATGACAACCTATGTGTGGGGACGGCGGCTGGACATGTCCCGGGGCGGTCTGCGGCACCTCCGCAAGGGTCTGTTGCTCTCATCCATCACGACGCTGCTGCTGGCCGCCGCCAGCACGGTGTGGCTCGCTGCGCCGACAAAGGGTTTTAACTTCCTGTTTGTGGTGGCCACCGTGGTCGGCAATGTGTCGAACCTGACCAGTCTGATCTATGGCATCCACGAGTGGAACGGGGAGAGCGTGTGGGCGGCCCTGATGATCTCCATGGTGCAATTGCTGTGGGTGGTGTTCGGATTCCTGGTGCTGAAATCCGGCGGTGCCTGATCCGATGCCGGGAGCGGACGCGGCCGTGGCCATCGTTCGGGCGCGCGGGACGAATGAGCGCGTGTTGCTGATACGGCGCGCGGAGCGGGAAGGCGACTCGTGGTCGGGCCACTGGTCGTTTCCAGGCGGGCACTCGGATCCGGGGGATCCCGACCCGGTCCACACGGCGCTGCGGGAACTGGCGGAGGAGTGCGGCATCCGGCTCGCGACTCACGATCTCGAAGCCGCGCTGCCGCTCGCGGTAGCCAGGAGGCGGACGCCGCCGTTTCTGCTGGTGGCTCCCTTCGTATTCACGGTCGATAGCCCGCGGCCGGCGGTCCTCAACCCGCACGAGGCGGTCGAAGAGGTGTGGGTGCCGCTCGCCGAGTTGCGCGATCCGGCGCGGCATGGGCTGATGCCGGTAGCGGGCGTGCCGCGCCAGATGCTGTTCCCGGCCATCGAACTTAACGGATGGCCGCTGTGGGGATTCACGTACCGGCTCATCTCGGACTGGCTGGGTCTCACGCCCGCGCAGACGGCCCTTGACGAGGCGCAGGCGGTCCTGGACTTCCTGCTCTCGCGTGGGTTGAGACTCAAGCACGGGTGGGCCGATGGCGCGGCCACGGTCGAAGGCGTCATTCCGGTGGCCGAGGTGGTGGCGGAGTTCTCGAAGCCGGGGCCGAGTTTCCCGCCCGTCAACATGCTCGAGGTTCGCGCGGACCTGGTGCGCGTGGTGGGGCTGGCGTTCGAGGAACTGCGGATTATGTGTTCCGAACCGCTTCGGTGACCGCTTCCTCGAAGGCCGAGGCGCTGTCCTCGATGGCCTCCGGCGGGATCACCAGCGGCGGGCAGATCTTGACGGTCGAGCCCAGGTGGCCGACCGGGCCGAACATCAGCACGCCCTTTTCGACGGTGCGGCGGACAATGTCGAAAGCCAGATCGCCATCGGGTGTCCTGGTTCCAGGCCGTACGCAGATGACGCCGGCGACCAGTCCTTTCCCCGTGACGGCGCCGATCTGCGGAAAGCGCGTTTGAAGCGTCGCGAGCTTGCGGTGGAGCAGCGCGCCGTTGACGCGCGCGCGCTCGGCCAGGCCTTCGCCGACGATCAGGTCGATCGACGCCAGCGCCGCCGCGCAACACACCGGATTGCCCGTGTGCGTGGACGACATGGTGCCGGGCGGGAACAGGTCCATCACCTCGGCCTTGCCGACGACCGCGGCGATGGGCAGCGAAGACGAGAGGCCTTTACCAAAAGTGGCGAGGTCGGGCACTACGCCGTAGTGCTCGAATCCCCACAGCATTCCCGTGCGGCCGAAGCCGGCCTGCACCTCGTCGAGCACCAGCAGCGCCTTGTGACCGCTGCACCATTGCCGCAGCGACTGGACGTAGGCGCGCGGCGCGAAAGCCGCGGTCCCGCCCTGGTAGGTCTCCATGATGACGCCGGCCACGTTGCGGGGCTCGGCGCCGCGCTCGCGAAGCTGCTGCTCGAAGGATTCGAAGGATAGCCGGTCGCTCCATATGCCGTCGGGGAAAGGCACCTGGACGAAGCCGGGGTCGCAGTTCACGATCCATTCCTTGAGCGCGGGAATGCCGCCCACCTGCTGTGCGCCGAGCGTGCGGCCGTGGAAGGCATTCACGAAAGACACGATGACATGCTTGGCGCGGCCTCCCTGGCGAACGCCATAAGCGCGGCAAAGCTTGATCGCGGTTTCGACAGCCTCGGAGCCGGTCGAGACCAGGAACACCTTTTCGAGCGGCGCCGGCAGCAGCGAGGCCAGGCGCTCGACCAGCCTCGCGCGGATCTCGGTGGGGAAGCAGTAATTCGTAAGCAGCTTGCCGGCGGCCTGGGCGGCGATGGCGTCGCAAATCTCCTGGCGGCCGTGGCCGGCATTCGCGACCAGGATGCCGGAGGACCAGTCGATCCAGCAATTCCCCCACGCGTCGAAAACCTGGAAGCCCTCGGCGCGGTCCCATACCACCGGCGGCAGGCCGCGCATGGACACCGGCTCCAGACGCGCGAGCGTCTCGAGCAGCGGCACCGATTCGGGCACGGGCAAATCGGTCGAGATGCGGCGAAACGCAGTCTCGACGCGGGGGACACTACGGGGAGTGAGGTCGAATTGCGGCAATTCTCAGGGCTCCTGTTCTAGAACCGACTGTATCGCACTTCGCAGCGCGTCCTGGCTGCGGCTGCCGACGAAGTGCTGGCGGATCACGCCCTGGCGATCGATCACGAGCAGCACCGGAATCGAGCGGATCCCGTAGGTCCTGTGCACCTGGCGTTTGCCGTCCATCAGAACCGGGAAGGTGTAGCCGGCTTTTTTGAGGAACCCCTTCACCGTGCCGGCGTCTTCGTCGTTCACGCCGAGGAACTGGACCTTGCCGGCGAACTCGGCATTCAGCTTCTCGATAGACGGCAGCTCGGCGCGGCAGGGCGGGCACCACGTCGCCCAGAAATCGAGGACCACCACTTTGCCGCGAAGGCTGCTCAGCTGCTGCGAATCGCCGTCCAGCGATTTGAGCGTGAAATCGGCGGCGGGCCGCCCGGTGAGCATCAGCCGCTCCTCGCCCGGCAGCACCAGCATTTCGACCTGCGCCCACTTCTTTTCCGGCTCGAAGGCGAAGACGGTGTCGGGGACGTCGCTGTTTGTAGCCAGCTTTTTGAATTTGGTGTCGATGCTGACAGTGAGCACCCCATGGGTCGAGTTCTGCGGTCCCGACTGCACGTCGCGCAGGACCAGGTAGCGATCCTTGTCGATCCACATGTCGTGCTGCGTGAGCCCGATGTGCAAGCGCAGCACGTAGCACACGGCCTTCCGTCCGTCGATCTTCAGGGTGTCTTCCTTGAGAATCTCGGGGCGCTCGGCCAGGCTGGCGATGACCGGGAAGCGTATCAGCAGCGCGCGCGCCACGTTGTCGTGAAGGTCTTTCGGCTGGCTGTTCGGCTGATCCTCTTCTGCTGCGTCGTCGTCGGTAGCGGCCGCCGCCAGTTCGAGCTTCATCCACTGTTTGGAGGTGGGCAGCGCTTTCCATGTGGTGGAGCCGTCGCTCACCGCTATGGCCTCGACGGAGCCCTTTAGCCGGGCGCGGAACCTGCCGGGCGGCTTCTCGGCGAGCTCGTAATCGATCTGGCTGGAGACGGCGCCGCGGCCGTCCGAAAGGGTCTGCTCCTGCGTCGCCACCGCGTGTATGGCGGTCAGTTGCGCATAGGCCTTCTGCACGTTGGCGAGGATGGCGGCGGCGTTGGGCTGGGCGAACGCCGGGGCGGCGAGCAGGATGAGCAAGGCAAAGGGTCTCATAGTAGTCAGTCGTGAAAAGCGATCGCGCCGTTGCGATAGTCGATGATCACTTTGAGATGGATGAGAAGCGGCAGACCTAGAGAGCCCGACACTTCGGTGCCGGCGGTATCGTTGCTTTCGCGGAGGCTCATCCTGATAACGGGGACGCTTTGGGGGCGCAGGCCGCCAAAAACCAGATCAGCGCTTTCCCCCCCCGTGCTCAATTAGCGTCGCGCTCGGCGAAGCCTTGCCGTCGGTGATGATGTCGGTCGGCGAGGTCGAGTCAACGGAGAATAGCCGGGGCACCTCCCCCTTAACCGACACCGGCAGCAACATGCTTAACCCAAAGCGGAAGAACTCCGTGAACCCAGACGCCAGAGGGCGTACCGCATCCGCAGCGCGTGCCACTGGTGGCCGTGCCTCGCCCGGGAACGGCTCCAGGCTCAGAACCGCTTTCGGAAAATCAATCGTCGCGATGAACTGCTCGAAGACGTCCGAACCCAGGTAGCCATCCTCGCGGAGAGCAAGACCCTGGGGATCCGCCACAGTGACAGGAAAGTTCGAGAAGGCGAGCCCGCCGAGACGTACCTCGCGCGCCACGTACTCGTCTTGGTCCAACCTTTCCAGTCCAGCCTTCCGGGCAGCGCTGCGGTTGATCAGGATTCCCCGTGGGTGCGTGTCGAGAACGAGCCGAAGACCCGGCCTGGCGTTGAGCTGCACGCGCACGATGAAACCTTTTGGCAGACGAGTCGGAGAAAATTCCGGGGGGAGCACGCTCAGCCGCTCAAGCCCCAGTTCGTACCGCTGGTATGGCGATTCCAGCACCCGCGTCCGGCGGCCGGCGACCGCTTTCTCGACCGCTATCTGGTGTTCCAGGCGGGGCGCCGATTCCGAATCGCGGTCGTAGATGGCAAGCGCCTTTTCGAGAGCCTGGATGCGTTCTCCTCGGTCTTTCACGGTCTCCGCCCACGCGACGATCATTTCGGGATCGTCCGGCGCCAACTGATGCGCTACTGCAGCGAGCCGCTCGGCTGTTTGAAACCGCGACGTGCAACTAGCGAGTCGTGCGACCCCACTGACGGCGCTGGCGTATCTCGGATCCAGCTTCAGGGCGGCATCGAAGGCCTCGGCGGCCTTCTTCAACTCGCCACCCCGAAACATCGCCCGCCCTGCGGCAGTCTGTGCGCCGGCGGTGTTTGGCGCGCGATTGAGCGCCTGCGCGAACGCCTGATATGCCTCCGGCGTCTTCTTCGCGGCGAGGAGGGCACGGACGAGGCCATCGTACCCTTCGCCCCAGCCGGGATCCCCGGCGAGCAGAGCGCGATACCGCTCGGCGGCCTGCTCGTACCGGCCCGCGTACAGGAGCCGCCTGGCCTCCTCGCGCGCCGGCGATTCCGCGGCCCAGGCCAGCGCGCAAACGGCGGCCAAGCTAGCCATTAGGGTCCGCATTTCCCGATTATCGCCGAGAATGCAACGCGCGGCGCGCTTTTTCGCTTGACCTGTCTACAGCTTCATAGTTCAGAATCGATTCATGAACCGCAAAACATTTCTGAAAACCCTGGCTTTCGCAGCCGCCACCACCGCGTCGGGCGGGGCGGTCCCCGCATTCCGCGCCAGGCGCGCCGCCACCGAATACATCGGCGAACTCAGCGCGCCGCCCGAAGCCGTCTTTCCCCTACTGTGCCCGGTCCGCGAATACGAATGGCTCGACGGATGGACCGGCGAGATGGTCTATAGCGAGTCCGGCGTGGCGGAGGAGAACTGCATCTTCCGGACGCCGCTCGGGCCCAGCACCTGGAATGTGGACCGCTACGAGCCGCCGAAGCGCACCGCCTTCACGGTGGTCGCGCCGGAGCAGGTCTGCCGTCTCACGATCACCCTGGAACCCACCGCCGCCGGCGGAACCAGGGTCACCTGGAAGCGCATCTTCACGGGCCTGAACGAGGCCGGGAATGCGAAGGTCAACTCCTGGTCCGTCGACATCGACCGCGCGCTGATGAGCAAGATCGACTACTTCCTGAAGACCGGGAAGATGGCGCGGGAAGGCTGAGGGAGACACCTCGGCATCCTCGGCATGGAGCAGTTTCTCGTCCTCGTATTGTATGATCGACTGTGGCGTACCGATTCCATTGATGCTCCTTGTCGTTTCACGGAACATCTCTGGTACACTTTGTTTGGAGGTCGTTCTAGAGAGCTGCCTGTCCAACCAGCCGGGGGCTGAGATCGTGGCTGTCCAATACGAACGCGCACCCATAACCGAGGCATTGATCGATATCCGCGTTCAAGTCCCCGACGGATTCAATACTGTTGCGCTTGAACGTGTGTACGACCTGGTCAGGGATCATTATCCGGTCAAGCAGAAGAGGCTCTTCCTTGTTGAAGGCCGGATTTCGGCCGGAGACGAGGTCGGCGCCAGCGCCACACAGAAACCGTGGGGCTTTGCCTTCGTATCCGAGGACGCAAAACAGGTTTTTCAGGCGAGACTCGACGGTTTCACCTTTAGCCGTCTGCGGCCTTACGGGACATGGAACGACCTTCGCGATGAAGCTCGGCGTTTGTGGGGGCTTTACAGGAGCGTCAGTAACCCGCCCAAAATTCTCCGCGTTGCGGTGCGGTACATCAATCAGATCGACATTCCACAGTCTGGGATAGAGTACAAGGATTATTTCCGGACGGTCCCCGAGGTCTCTCCGGATTTGCCGCAGAGACTCAGTGGATTCTTCATGCAACTCCAGTTTCCCCAAGACGACTTCGGCGGACAATTGGTTCTCACGCAGACTGCCATTACGCCAGCTACTCCGTCAACGACGTCGGTAATTCTCGATCTTGATGTTTCTAAGGACGGCGCCGACATCGCAACGGATGACGAAGCCTGGCGCCTTCTGGAGATCCTGCGCAACCGCAAGAACGAGTTCTTCGAAGGCTGCATAACCGACCGCGCTCGACAACTCTTCGGGCAAAGGAGAGAGTACTGATGCAACTAATCGGGCCTACGGATACGGTTCGTCCGCCCGTCGGCATCTACTGTTCCGTGGAGCCGAACGCACCCGAGCCTGCAGAGGCCTATAAGCGCGTTCTGCAAGAGTGGCACATGGCCGTCCTTCAGAGCGCATTCCTCACGAGTAAAGCCCGCTTCGACGACGCGCGGCACAGGTTGAAGGCTGTCGCCATATTGCGACACGGTTGGGACAGCTACGCGGCTGAGCCACCTAACGACGTAGCGTACACCCTCGCCAGCACGATCTTGGATGAACTCGAAGCGAACCATCTTCCGCCGACCCGCCTGATGCCCTCGGTCGAGGGCGGCATTGGGCTAGCCTTTGTCGAGGGAGGCAATCGGGCTTACCTTGAGGTCTGTAACACCGGCGAGACTGTGGTCGCGATCTACGGGACTCAGGGCGAGCCTGAAGTCTGGGAGATCGACGCCACACAAGCGGCCCGGAAAGCCGCAATCGACCGAATCCGTGTATATCTCGCCGCCTGATCGTCCCGAACGGATGTACCGGCGCGACCGCCCCGTGGTCCCCGTCTTTGACCCAAACGAGCAGCTATATCTCCGCTACCGGCGCGAACACTGGGTTGATGGTCAACTGCTTCCGGCCGGGTTGCGCTTCCCAAAAACGTCTGTCAACCGTTCACGATTCAGTGAGCCAGAAGACGCGCTCTTCTCCGAGGTCGGGAAGTACAACGGCCTTGGTGTAGTTCGCTTCGGAGTTTCAGAGATCCCTCCAAGGATCGCGCAGCCGCAGGGGCCCGCCTACGTGTTCTTCGTGGCCCATGCGCCGCTCGAGGAGAATTACTCGCACAGCGAGATCTGGTCCGACCACCAACCAAGGACGGGAGAGTACAAGGAACCGAGCAAGACCGCAAAGCTGCTGTTCCGCATTGGCCTCTGCAGGACGATTCTTCAGGATCGGGTCTGCATTGAAGCCGCGACGTAACTCACCGGAGTCTCTGATCACGCATTCGCGCGGCCCATTTCTCCTGTCGTTCGAGTCCTTCCCAGTGCCCCCCCCTCGAACCCCACCCGCCCCATAGTACACTCCCCCTGGCACCGCATGCCCCGCGCACCCCAATCCGCTCCCCCGCCGCACACCAAAAACCAAAAAATACCGAACGAAGCCATTATTGCGCACAACTCCTGCACCATCAGTGGGATAGCGGGGACCAAACGAACCCACCTGGCCCTATGCCGGCGTGCCCTCTCGCGCGTGGATTTCCTGCAAACTCCACACCCGGATCGGGTCGCGCCGCCGGGACGCGATCGCCTCGGCCGCCGCCCGCGCGCCACTCATGGTGGTGATGCAGGGAATCCGGTGCGCCAGCGCCGCGCGCCGGATGGCCTTCTCGTCGCTGAAGGTGTGGCCGCCGGTGGTGGTGTAAATCACCAGCGTGATCGAGCCGGCCTTCAGCATGTCCACCGCGTTGGGACGGCCTTCGTTCACCTTGAGCACGGTCTTGGTCGCGATGCCCGCCGCCCGCAGCACGGCCGCGGTGCCGCGCGTCGCCGCGATCTGGAAGCCGTAGTCGGCGAACGCGCGCGCCACCTCGACCGCTCCCGCCTTGTCCGCCTCGTTCACGCTCACAAAGAGCGTCCCCTTGTCGGGGATCGGCGTGCCCGCGCTCAATTGCGCCTTGGCGAACGCCTCGCCGAAGTTTTCGCCGACGCCCATCACTTCGCCGGTAGAGCGCATCTCCGGGCCGAGCGCCGGGTCCACGCCGGGGAACTTCGAGAAGGGGAATACCGGGGACTTTACGAAGAACTGCGGCACCGGCAGCACGCCGCTGGTGCGGCCGCCCGTCAGACTCCCCAGTTCGCCGAGCTTCTTGCCCAGCATGAGTCCCACCGCGATCTTCGCGAGCGGCACGCCCGTCGCCTTGCTGACGTAGGGCACCGTGCGCGAGGCCCGCGGGTTCACCTCAAGCACGTAGACCTTGCCCTTCTGCACCGCGTACTGCACGTTCATCAGGCCGATCACGTTCAGCGCGCGCGCCAGCCGTTCGGTGTACTCCCGCACCGTGGCCAGCGTCTCCGGCGCGAGCGAATACGGCGGCAGCACGCAGGAGCTGTCGCCGGAATGCACGCCCGCTTCTTCGATGTGCTCCATGATGCCGGCTACCAGCACATCGGTGCCATCGCCGAGCGCGTCCACGTCGATCTCGGTCGCGTTCTCGAGGAAGCGGTCAACCAGCACCGGGCGGTCCTGCGAGAACACCACGGCCTCGCGCATGTAGCGGCGCACGGTGTCTTCGTCGTACGCGATCACCATGGCGCGCCCGCCCAGCACGTAGGAAGGCCGCACCAGGACCGGGTAGCCGATTCGCCGCGCGACGGCGCAGGCCTCTTCGACGCTGGTGGCCGTGCCGTTCTCGGGCGACGGAATGCCGATCCGGTCCAGAAGCGCGCCGAACAGCTTGCGGTCCTCCGCCAGGTCGATGTTGGCGGGGTCCGTGCCGATGATGGGGACGCCCTGGGCCTTCAGCGGCAGCGCCAGCGTCAGCGGAGTCTGCCCGCCGAACTGCACGATCACGCCGTCCGGCTTCTCGGTGTCGCAGATGTTCAGCACTTCCTCGAGCGTCAGGGGCTCGAAGTACAGCCGGTCCGAGGTGTCGTAATCGGTCGAGACGGTCTCCGGGTTGCAGTTGACCATGATCGATTCGACGCCGAACTGCTGCAAGGCGAACGACGCGTGGCAGCAGCAGTAGTCGAATTCGATTCCCTGGCCGATGCGGTTCGGGCCGCTGCCCAGGATCATGACTTTCTTGCGCGTCGAAGGGTCGGCCTCGCACTCGCGCTCGTAACTCGAATACAGGTACGGCGTGAAGCTCTCGAACTCGGCCGCGCAGGTGTCCACGCGGTTGAACACGGCGCGCACGCCGAGCTCCTTGCGCCGCGCGCGCACGGCCAGCGGATCCGCTTTCCACAACTGCGCGAGGCGCCGGTCGCTGATGCCGTCGCGCTTGGCCTTGCGCATCTGCTCCTCGGTCACCGTCTCGATCGACTCCGCGCCCATATCCTGCTCGTAGGCCACTGCCTGGCGCACCTGCTCCAGGAACCAGGGGTCGATCGAGGTGTGTTCGCGCACCTGTTCGACGGTATAGCCGCACTCGAAGGCGAACCGTATGTAGGCCAGCCGGTCCGGGTTGGGCGTGATGAGCTTGCCCGCGATCAGCTCCCGGTCATACACGTCCGAGGCGGAAGATTTACCGGTCTCCAGGCTCCGCATGCCCTTCCCGAGCGCCTGTTTGAAGGTGCGCCCGATGGCCATCACCTCGCCGACCGATTTCATCTGCGTGCCGAGTACGCTCTCGGACCCGGGAAACTTTTCGAACTGCCAGCGCGGAATCTTCACCACCACGTAGTCGATGGTGGGCTCGAAGCAGGCCGGTGTCTTCTTGGTGATGTCGTTGGGAATCTCGTCCAGGCGATAGCCCACAGCCAGCTTGGCGGCGATCTTGGCGATGGGGAACCCGGTGGCTTTCGACGCCAGCGCCGAGCTGCGCGAGACGCGCGGGTTCATCTCGATAATCACCATGCGCCCGTTCTCGGGGTTGAAGGCGAACTGCACGTTCGATCCGCCGGTATCCACGCCGATTTCGCGCAGGCACTTGATGGCGGCGTCGCGCATCATCTGGTATTCGCGGTCGGTGAGCGTCTGCGCCGGGGCCACCGTGATGGAGTCGCCGGTGTGCACGCCCATGGGGTCGAAATTCTCGATGGAGCAGATGATGATGGCGTTGTCCGCCACGTCGCGCATCACCTCCAGCTCGAATTCCTTCCAGCCGAGCACGCTTTGTTCGACCAGCACCTCGTGGACCGGCGAGAGGTCGAGGCCGCGCTCGATGAGCTCGACCATCTCTTCGCGGTTGTACGCGATGCCGCCACCGGTGCCGCCCAGCGTGAAGCTCGGCCGCAGGATGACCGGGTACGAGATGCGCTCGGCGAATTCGAGCGCGTCGTCGAGATTGTTGACCAGCTTCGATTCCGGGCACTCCAGGCCGATGCCGCGCATGGCATCTTTAAACATCAGCCGGTCTTCGGCCTTCTTGATGGCGTCGATCTTGGCGCCGATCAGCTCCACGCCGTAGCGATCGAGAACGCCGGCCTCGGCCAGTTCCATCGAGAGGTTCAATCCGGTCTGGCCGCCCACGGTCGAAAGCAGCGCGTCGGGCCGCTCCTTGCGGATCACTTCTTCGAGGAAGGCCAGGCTGAGGGGCTCGACGTAGGTGCGGTCGGCCAGGTCGGGGTCGGTCATGATGGTGGCCGGGTTGGAGTTGACCAGGACCACCTCGTAGCCATCGGCCTTCAGGGCTTTGCAGGCCTGCGTGCCCGAGTAGTCGAACTCGCACGCCTGCCCGATCACGATGGGGCCGGAACCCACGATCAGGATTTTGTGGATGTCAGTGCGTTTCGGCATGGGCTACCTACCACCTCGCATCAGCTGCTTGAAGTCCTCGAAGAGGTAGAGCGAGTCGTGGGGGCCGGGCGCGGCCTCGGGGTGATACTGCACGCAGAACACCGGCTCGCTGCGGTGGCGGAAGCCTTCGAGCGTTCCGTCGTTCAGGTTGACGTGCGTCAGTTCGATATCGCTCGCGCTGAGCGAATCCGGGTCCACCGCGAACCCGTGGTTGTGCGAGGTGATCTCCACGCGCCCCGTCAGCTTGTTCAGCACCGGATGATTGGCCCCGCGATGGCCGAATTTCAGCTTGTAGGTGCGGCCGCCCAGGGCCAGGCCGAGCAACTGCTGGCCGAGGCAGATGCCGAACAGCGGAGTCTTGCCGACCAGCTTGCGGATGTTGCCGATCTGGGTGGTGAGGGGCTCGGGATCGCCGGGGCCGTTCGAGAGGAACACGCCGTCGGGCTTGAGCGCGAGAACGTCTTCGGCGGAAGTGAGGGCCGGGACCACGGTCACGCGGCAGCCCGAGTGCACCAGGCGGCGCAGGATGTTGCGCTTGATTCCGTAATCGTAGGCCGCCACGTGGAACTCGCGTTCGGCGGCGCGGCCCCAGTCCTCGGATGGCGAACAGGGATCCACATCCTGGCTCCACTCATAGCGCGCGGAGGTGGAAACGCGGGTCGCCAGGTCGAGACCGGCCATGGTGGGAATGGAGCGAGCCTTCTCGACCAGCCCTTTGGCGTCGCCGCCGGCGGTCGAAAGCACGCCGCGCATCACGCCTCGGTTCCGCAGGTGGCGGACCAGGCCGCGCGCGTCTATTTCGGCGATGACGGGGATGTTGGCGGCTTCGAGAAAGTGGTTGGCGTCCTCGTCGCGCCGCCAGTTGCTGGCGATGGGAGAGAACTCGCGCACCACCAACCCCTCGATGTAGGGGCGGGACGATTCGTTGTCCCAATGGTTGGCGCCGTAGTTTCCGATTTGGGGATAGGTGAGAACGACGATCTGTCCGCAGTAGGAGGGATCGGTGAAGATCTCCTGGTAGCCGGTGATCGCCGTATTGAAGACGACTTCTCCGGAGCTCTCGGTGCGCGCACCAAAACTACTGCCCTCGAAGACCGTTCCGTCTTCCAGGGCCAGGATCGCACTATTCAATCCGGTAGTCCTCCAGTGTTTAGCTCGGGCCTGCTGGGGTAACCCTTATTTGACCACGTTGCGGGATTCGCTTCAACATCGGGGAAGGGGGGCGGCGGCTCTGGGCGCACCGCCCCCAAAAACGGTCAGACCAGCTTCACATCCTCAGCTTGCAGCCCCTTGGGGCCTTTCTTGACGGAGAACTCAACCTGCGCACCCTCATCGAGCGACCGGTAACCGGAAGACTGGATGGCGGAGTAGTGCACAAACACGTCCTCCCCCGTTTCTCTTTGAATGAAGCCGTACCCCTTGGCTGCATTGAACCACTTCACAACACCTTTTTCCTTCATCTCTGATCCTTCTCTTTGCGACTCTGGTTGCGGCGCCCGGGCGGGACATCCGATGCCTTATCGCGAATATTCTAAGCACCAGCCCAGGCGCACAAATAGCGGCGCCCAGCATCAAATGCTCCTAAACCTTATACCACAATCAGGAGCTGAATACCCGCAAAATCGGAAGCGGCGGGCGCTTTCGGGCAAAGTGGGGCGGCTGTCCAGAGCTGCGCCGGACGTCCACGTCCGGCTTGACGCCGGCCGCAGGCCTGGAGGCCTGCCCCACGGTCCTCGGGGAACATGGAGGCTCAAATCGTCGTATCTTGGGGCATGAACGCAACTTCGGTGGTCCTCCTCGCCGCGGCCGCCTTGCTTGGGACGGGCTGCGCGCCTTACGAGCAGCAGCAGGAAACGTCGGACTCGCGATCGGTGGAGCTGGCCGGGGCGGAATCGGCGCGGGTTCAGGTGGATATGGGCGCGGGCGAGTTGTGGGTAGAGGGCGGCAGCGCGAAGCTGCTGGACGCCGATTTCCACTACTCGGTGCGCTCATGGAAGCCCGAAATCAAGTATGACGTCAGCGGCGGACGGGGCTACCTCACGGTCCGCCAGCCTCCGGTTCATGGCTTCAACACCGGACGGCGGGACAACCGGTGGGACCTGCACCTGAACGACAAGCTGCCGATGGAGTTGCGGGTCAACGTGGGAGCCGGCGAGGGCACCCTCAAGCTGGCCGGCACGTCGCTAAGGCGCCTGGAGATTGAGATTGGCGCCGGGGAGTTGCACATTGACCTCACCGGCGGCTGGGATCACGACCTCGACGCGGAGGTGCGTGGCGGAGTGGGCGAGGCGACGGTGCGGCTGCCTGTCGGTGTGGGCGTCCGGGCCACGGCCACAGGCGGCCTGGGCGGCATCAACGTGCAGGGCCTCCACAAGGAAGGCAATTACTGGGAGAACGACGCCTACGGCAAGTCGGACATTCACGTACGCCTGAAGGTCACCGGGGGCATCGGGCAGATCAACCTGATCGGGTAGGGATCGCCGAATTTTTCCCTTGTGTTGTGGGCGGGTTTGGGGTATTTGTCGATTAGTGACGAGAATCGTCCTACCGTTTCTGTTTCTTTTTAGTTTGGTTTCGATGGCGCGCGGCCAGGATTTCAGCGGGACGTGGAAGCTGAAGTCGCAGCGCGTCGAGGCCGGATCCCTGCCCGAGGCGGCGGTGGCCCTCCTGGAGATCGAACACCGCGACCGCAAGGTGGAGTGCGCGGCGGGCGCGGCACGGTGGTCCTTCACCACCGACGGGAAGGAAGTCCGCACCATGCTGGGGCGGCGGTCGCTCAATACCGTCTCAAAATGGGAAGGGTCAGCGCTGCTGATCAACACAATTGTGAACGATCCGGCGCGGAATTATACGCAGATGGACCGCTGGACGCTCTCGCGGGATCGGAAGGTGCTGACGGTCAGCCGGGAAATCGCCGGGCGCGACGTCGAAGCGACGCTGGTCTACGAGAGGGCGGACGCCGGGCTGGAGGTCGCCTCGGCGGGGTCCGCGGCGCCGGCAAAACCGGAGGCGTACACGATCGAGGCAGGCACGCGCATTCCGCTGCTGCTGGTCAACTCGGTGAGCACGAAGCACTCTTCGGAGGGCGACCGGGTGTATCTGCGTACGGCCTACCCGATCCTGAGCAAGGGCGTGGTGGTGATCCCGCCGGGTAGTAATGTGGCCGGGACGCTGACCTTCGTCAAGCCGCCCGGGCGCGTGCAGGGGCGGGGCGAGGTCTTCATACGGTTCGATTCCCTGACGCTGCCCAACGGGGTCACGCGCGATTTCCGGGCGCGGGTGGATTCCGTGGACGCCTCGACCCACGGACATGTGGATCAGGAAGGCTCCATCAAGGGAGAGGGCGATAAGGGCGCCGAGGCCGGGACCGTGGCAGAGACGACGGCGGCGGGGGCGTCGGCCGGAGGCATCGCGGGGGCTGCCGCGGGACACGCGGGGCTGGGGCTCGGAGTGGGCGCCGCGGCCGGAGCAGTGGCCGGACTGCTGCTCTCGCACGGGCCGGACACGGTGCTGGCGCCCGGGAGCAGCGTGGAGATGGTGCTCGACCACCCGCTGATCTTCGCGGCGAGCGAGCTCCCTCGGATGTCGCGGCTGCGGTAGGGCCGTAGTACTGGCTGTACGGCCCAGTACCCCAACTTCCCGATTGCGGGGACGCGGTGTTCCAGCGATAATGGAGGTGTCTCCGTGTAGCCCTTATTATGCTTAGCGCGGTTCGGGAGCTATCCTAAATGAAACGCGTTGGTTCTGACGAGCCGTTGCGATGTTCCTTCTGTCACAAAAGCCAGGACGTTGTCGGGAAGTTGATCTCTTCCCCGAGCGACTATCCGCGGGCTTACATCTGCGACGAGTGCATTGCCGTCTGCAATTCGATTCTTGAAGACGACCGGCACGATTCGCCCTACGCCGCTCCGCATAAGCTCCCTAAACCATTGGAGTTGAAGGAATATCTCGATCAGTACGTGATCGGGCAGGACGCCACGAAGAAGAAGCTGGCGGTGGCGGTCTATAACCACTACAAGCGCATCCACATGAACAAGCAGCGAACTGGGGATGTGGAAGTGGCGAAATCCAACATTGTTCTGATGGGTCCCACGGGATCAGGCAAGACATTATTGGCTCAAACCCTGGCGCGGATTCTGGATGTGCCGTTCGCCATCGTGGACGCGACCACCCTGACGGAAGCGGGCTATGTGGGCGAAGATGTCGAGAATATAATCCTGCGGCTGCTGCAAAACGCGGACTGGGACGTGCAGCGGTGCCAGACCGGCATCATCTATATCGACGAGATCGACAAGATCAGCCGCAAGGATGAAAACCCCTCCATCACGCGCGATGTATCCGGGGAGGGTGTCCAGCAGGCGCTGCTGAAGATTCTGGAAGGCACGATCGCCAATGTTCCGCCGCAGGGCGGAAGGAAGCACCCGCACCAGGAGTTCACGCCGGTGGACACGACGAACATCCTGTTCATCTGCGGCGGCGCGTTTGTCGGCCTCGAGAAGATCATCGCGCGGCGGGTGGGGAAGAAGTCGATGGGCTTTCTGGCGGCGGAACAGGACGGCAACCGGCCGTACGTGGCCAGTTCCGGAAAGCGCGACATCGACCTGCTGGCGCGGATCCAGCCCGTCGATTTGATCAAGTTCGGCTTCATTCCCGAGTTCATCGGGCGGCTGCCGGTGGTGGGCATCCTCGAAGACCTGGACAAGTCGGCGTTGATGCAGATCCTCACCAAGCCGAAGAACGCCATCATCAAGCAGTACCAGCGGCTGTTCGAATTCGAAAATGTTAGACTGAAGTTTAGTGATGATGCGCTGGAGGCTATCGCGGAGCTAGCGATGGAGCGCAAGGTGGGGGCGCGGGGCCTGCGCATGATTCTGGAAGATCTGATGCTGGATCTGATGTACTATCTCCCGTCATACAAGAAGGTTCGCGAGTTTCTGGTGACCAAGGAGATGGTGATGACCCAGAAGATCAGTCTGGCATTGCTGGAGAAGGCCGGGTAGGGGAGTCCCTGGGGCGGCGTTCTCTGTTCCCTATGTGCGGCATGGGCGCGCGGTGCAGGTTGACCGCTCCCTACTGTCGCGGCTCGGTTGTCCATCGCTTGAAAGACTAAAATGCTTACATCCAAGGAAAAGTCGGATACCAGACGTCTACCGATGATGCCGGTGCGGGACGTGGTGATCTTCCCGCACATGATGACGCCGTTCGTGGTGGGCCGCGAGTCGAGCGTGCGCGCGCTCGAGGAAGCGCTAGGGGGAGACAAGCGGATCTTCCTGGCGACGCAGCATGACGCCTCGATCGACGAACCGCGTCCGGAAGAGATCTATAGCGTCGGGACGGTGGTCAACATCGTGCAGAGCCTGCGCCTGCCGGACGGCAACATCAAGGTGCTGGTCGAAGGCATAGAGCGGGGCAAGATCGTCTCGGTGACCGAGGATGAGGGGTTTTTCCGCGCGGTGGTCAAGGTGGCGCACTTCAAGGTGGAGCCGGGACCGCAGTTGGAAGGCCTGGTTTCGCGCGTCACGACGCTTTTCGAGCAGTACATCAAGCTCAGCCAGAACCTGAACTACGAGACGATGATTGCGGCGATCCGGGTGGACGATCCCGGGAAACTGTCCGATACCATTGGCGCCAATCTACAGCTCACCATCGAGGAAAAGCAGGAACTGCTCGAGATCTTCGATCCCATTGAGCGGCTGACGCGGGTCGCCGAATTGCTCGATATCGAGATCGAAAAGCTCAACGTCGATCGCACCATACAGGGCCGCGTGAAGCGCCAGATGGAGCGCGCGCAGAAGGAATACTACCTCAACGAGAAGATCAAGGCGATCCAGAAGGAACTGGGGCGCGGCGAGAAGAGCGAAATCGACGAGCTGAAGAAGAAAATCGAGACGGCGGGGATGACCAAGGACGCCCTCGAGAAGGCGATGGCGGAGCTGAAGCGGCTGGAGAACATGCCGCCGATGTCGGCCGAGTCGACGGTGTCGCGCAACTACCTGGAGTGGCTGCTGGCGGTGCCGTGGAAGCAGAAGTCGAAGGAAATCCGCGACCTGAAGTTTGCCGAGGAAGTGCTGGAATCCGATCACTACGGCCTGGAAAAGATCAAAGAGCGCATTCTGGAGTTCCTGGCGGTGCGGCGGCTGGTGAAGAATCCGCGCGGCTCGATCCTGTGCTTTGTGGGAGCACCGGGCGTAGGCAAGACCTCGCTGGGGATGTCGGTGGCGAAGGCCACCGGGCGCAAGTTCATCCGGCTCTCGCTTGGCGGCGTGCGGGACGAGGCGGAGATCCGGGGCCACCGGCGCACGTATATCGGGGCGCTGCCGGGCCAGATCATCCAGATGATGCGCAAGGCGGGCACGCGGAATCCGGTGTTCATGCTGGACGAAGTGGACAAGATGTCCATGGATTTCCGGGGCGACCCGTCAGCGGCGCTGCTGGAGGTGCTGGACCCGGAGCAGAACTTCATGTTCATGGATCACTACCTGGACGTGGAGTACGATCTGAGCCAGGTGTTCTTCATTGCTACGGCGAACGTGCTGCACACGGTGCCGCCGGCTTTGCAGGACCGCATGGAAGTGATCCGGCTTTCGGGCTACACGGAACTGGAGAAGCTGGAGATCGCGAAGCGCTTCCTGGTGAAGAAGCAGATGAAGGAGACCGGCCTCTCGGACAAGCTGGTGGAATTCAAGGACGAGGGGCTGATGACCCTGGTGCAGTACTACACGCGGGAAGCGGGCGTGCGCAACCTGGAACGGGAGATCGGCAACATCTGCCGCAAGGTAGCGCGGCGTATGGTGAACGCGATCAGCATCGGGCCCGATGGCAAGGAGACGAAGGAGCAGCCGAAGCCGGAGCGCGCGGTGATCAGCGCGGCGATGGTTCCCGAGTACCTGGGTCCTCTGAAGTTCCGCGACACGGAAGCCGATAAATGCAATGAGATCGGGGCGGCGATTGGCCTCGCATGGACCGAAGTGGGCGGGCAGATTCTGACCACCGAAGCCACGATCATGGACGGCAAGGGCAAGCTGACGACGACCGGGAAGTTGGGCGATGTCATGCAGGAGTCGGCGCAGGCGGCCATGAGCTATACGCGGTCGCGGGCGCACCTGCTGGGCTTGCCGCGCGATTTCTACCGCAACCTGGACATACACGTACACGTGCCCGAGGGCGCGATCCCGAAAGACGGGCCGTCGGCCGGCATCACGCTAGCGACCGCGATCATCAGCGCGCTGACGCGCATTCCGGTGCGGTGCGATGTGGCGATGACCGGGGAGATCACGCTGCGGGGGCGGGTGCTGCCCATCGGCGGCCTCAAAGAGAAGCTGCTGGCGGCGCGGCGTCACGGGATTCGGGAGGCGATTGTCCCGAAGGACAACGAGAAGGATCTCCCGGACATTCCGGAAGCGATCCGGGGAGAGATGAAGCTGCACTTCGTCGAATCGATGGATGAGGTGCTGAAGCTGGCCCTGGAGCGGGAGATCATCGCATTGCCGCTGGCGTCATCGACGGCAGCAGTAGAGCAGATGGCGGCGCAGCCCAGCGAAGAGAAGTTGCACTGAGGAGTCGCGCTGACACGAAACTGTCGGCTGGCGGCCGGTGTCTGACCGCGCCGAACGGCCCATGAACGCTCAGTATATAATTGGAGCAGCCCGCCGGGAGCAGTTTCCGCCCGAGGAACTACCTGAAGTTGCGTTTCTCGGCAGGAGTAACGTGGGCAAATCCAGCCTGCTGAACTGCCTGCTTGGAGGCAGACAACTGGCAAACACCAGCAAAAAACCCGGTTCGACAAGATTGATTCACTTCTATCGCGTGAACGGGGAGTTCTGTTTCGTGGATCTTCCCGGGTATGGGTATGCGCATGTTTCCAAAGAGACGAGCGCAAGCTGGAAGCAGTTGGTGGAGGATTACCTGGACGGCCGGCCGAAGCTGGCGCTGGCGATCCTGCTGGTGGATCTGAGGCGCGGATGGATGGAGAAGGACCTGGAACTCAAACGCTGGCTGGAGTTCCACAATCGGCGGCACCTGGTTGTCGCCACGAAAGTCGATAAGTTGAACCGATCGGAGCAGATTCGCGGCCTGGAAACTCTAGGGCGCCAAGCGGGCGCGGAAGGGGTCATGCCGTTCTCGGCCATCACCGGCCGAGGAGCAAGGGAGATTTGGCAAGCCATATGGACAACCCAGAAGAAGTCGTAAATCCACCCCAAACGCAGGAGGAAAAGCCCCAGGCGCAAACGCAAACGCCCCCCGCCGGCGCCCCTCCGCAAACGGGAGCCCGCAAAGGGCGCAACGCGGGACAAGGCGGGGCCGCACCGCCCCAGAAGAACGGTCCCACCGTAACAGCCACAGCCACCACGCTCGACCTGGTGGCGCTGAAGGACATGAGCATCCAGCAGCTCAACACCATTGCGAAGGACCTGGGACTGAGCGGCGTCTCGGGCCTGCGCAAACAGGAAGTCATCTTCAAAATCCTGCAGGCGCAGGCGGAGAAGAGCGGGCTCATTTTCTCCGAGGGAGTGCTGGAGTGCCTGCCCGACGGGTTCGGCTTCCTGCGCGCGCCGGAGTACAACTACTTGCCGGGTCCCGACGACGTTTACGTTTCGCCCTCGCAGATTCGCCGTTTCGACCTGCGGACCGGCGACACCATCTCGGGGCAGATCCGTCCGCCTAAGGAAGGCGAACGCTATTTCGCGCTCATCAAGGTGGACGCGATCAACTTCGAGCCGCCGGAGGAATCGCGGAACAAGATCTTCTTCGACAATCTCACGCCGCTTTATCCCAACGAGCGGGTGAAGCTGGAGACGGTCAAGGACAACTACTCGGGCCGCATCATGGACCTGCTGACGCCGCTGGGCAAGGGCCAGCGCGGGCTGATCGTCTCGCCGCCACGCACCGGCAAGACCATGCTGCTGCAATCGATCGCCAACTCGATTACGGCCAATCATCCGGAGATCGTGCTGATCGTGCTGCTGATCGACGAACGGCCGGAGGAAGTGACCGACATGCAGCGCTCGGTTCACGGCGAGGTCATCAGCTCGACGTTCGATGAGCCGGCCGCGCGGCACGTGCAGGTGGCCGAGATGGTGATCGAGAAAGCCAAGCGCCTGGTGGAGCACAAGCGCGACGTGGTGATCCTGCTCGATTCCATCACGCGCCTGGCGCGGGCCTACAACACTATCGTTCCGCCATCGGGCAAGGTGCTCTCGGGCGGCGTCGATTCGAATGCGCTGCAGCGGCCGAAGCGGTTTTTCGGCGCGGCGCGCAACATCGAAGAGGGCGGGTCGCTGACCATCATCGCTACGGCGCTCATCGACACCGGGAGCCGCATGGACGATGTCATTTTCGAAGAATTCAAGGGCACCGGCAACCAGGAAATCCACCTGGACCGCAAGCTGGTGGACAAGCGCGTCTTCCCGGCGATCGACATCAACAAGAGCGGCACGCGCAAGGAAGAGCTGCTGCAGCCGAAGGAAGAGCTATCTCGCGTTTGGGTGCTGCGCAAGGTAGTGGCGCCGCTGTCTCAGGTGGAGACGATGGAGCTGCTGCTGGACCGGCTCTCGAAGACGCGGAGCAACGCGGAGTTCTTGAACTCGATGAACGGGTAGTGGGCCACGAATGGACCCAAGACGGCAAAACCTTGGGCCACGAATGGACACGAATTAACACGAATAAGGCTCTTGGTTCACGGCTAAGCCCGCACCTTGTCACTCGCACATTTCCACTTTGCTGCGACCACGGGTGGCCTGACGCAGGTTCCCTTCTGATATGATGCTTCGCGGGTGGGTCCGAACAGCGCAAGATCATGTCACGCACAAAGCGGATACTCGCGTGGAGCGGGGCGGGCGTGTTGGCCGTCGCCGGGATGGCGGTCTGGGTGGTCTACGACGACTGCTACTGCTATTGGCACGACAATTCAACTCACATCAAGTCGCTGTCGCAGGGATGCGAGGCCATCTCGCTGCCGGAGCCTTGGCGCTATCCGAACGGCGACGTCGTGGTGGTTCGACAGGGCTACTATGACCAGAGCACTCAAGAGACCTTCGAGGATTATGAGTTCCGCAAGTCGCCCGCGGCGGCGGACCAGGTTCTTGTCGCGCTGACCAACCGGCCGGCATTCGATCGTCCGGTTCCCCCGCACAACACGAGCCAGCAGCGTTACGCTTTCCATTTTCCCGCGCTCGCCGGACACCCGGAGCGCGGAATCGATGGTCTACGGCTAGCCTCGGAGCTTCCACTGAGCTTTATCCGCTACAGTAGACTGCATGGGGCGCATCCGCATCCTGTCGGACGAGGTCGCTAATAAGATCGCGGCGGGAGAGGTGGTCGAGCGGCCGGCTTCGGTAGTTAAAGAGCTGCTCGAGAACGCGCTGGACGCCGGGGCGACGCGGGTGCGGGTGGAGGTTGCCAGCGGCGGGCGGCGGCTGATCCGCATCACCGATGACGGGTGCGGGATGCTGCACGACGACGCCATGCTGGCGTTCGAGCGGCATGCGACCAGCAAGCTGGCGAGCGCGCGGGACCTGCTGCGCATTTCCACGCTGGGATTCCGGGGCGAAGCTCTGCCGTCGATCGCTTCGGTATCGCGGCTGCTGCTTGAAACGCGGGCGCGGGAGGAGCAGACCGGGGCGCTGGTCGAAATCGTGGGCGGGAAGATGATGCGGAGCGAGGAGGCGGCGCTCGCACCGGGCACGCAGATCACGGTTCGCGACCTGTTCTTCAACGTGCCGGCGCGGAAGAAATTCCTGCGGTCGGAGCAGACCGAACTGGCGCACATCGCCTCGCTGGTCACGCACTACAGCCTGGCGCATCCGGACAAGGCCTTCCACCTGGTGAGCGACGAGCGGGAACTGCTGGACGTGGCGCCGGCCGAGACGCTGCGCGACCGCGTCTACCAGGTGTTCGGCAGCCAGATGCTGGACGAACTGGTGGATCTGGGCGTGCGTGAGCGCACGATCGCAGAGGCGGAACCGGAGGCGGCGCCGAGGATCTTCCGCATCAGCGGATTCATCTCGCGGCCGCAGATTCAGAAGCTCAACCGCAATTCCATTTTCCTGTTCGTGAACCGGCGGCTGATTCGGGACCGCCTGCTGCTGCACGCCATCTCGGCGGCCTATCACAACCTGATTCCACCCTCCTGCTTTCCTTTCGCGCTGCTGTTTCTGGACTGCGACTACGAGGAGGTGGACGTGAATGTGCATCCCTCGAAGACCGAGGTGCGGTTCCGCGCGCAGAGCCTGGTGCACGATTTCGTCAGGGACGCGCTGCGGGAGGCGCTGATCGAATCGAAGCCGGCGGGGTCGATTTCGGTGCCGGTGGCGCGACCCACGCCGCAGGCCGGGGCCGAGCTGCCGTACTCGGAGTTCTCGCAGCAGTTGGAGCAGGGGCTGCTGGGGGCGAGCGAGATGCCGGTCCCCTCGCGCACGGCGGAGGTGCTGCCGGAGTTTACGCTGCGGGGGACGCGGCCGGCGGAGCCGCGCTTCGATTTCGGGGGCGGGTCGATTGCGTTGAACGAGCAGGCCGGGGAGGCGCCGCCCGGCGTTCCGATTCCCGACACGCACGGGGCGTTCCCGCCGGAGATGGTTCCGGAGCCGTCGCAGAACCTGGCCGCGCTGGGGGATTTGCGGCCGCTGGGCCAGATCCACGAAAGCTTTATTGTGGCGGCGGGGCGGGACGGGCTGTGGATCATCGACCAGCACGTGGCGCACGAGCGCATCCTGTTCGAGAAGATCCTGAAGGAGCGGGCGGCGGGAAGGGCGGAGATGCAGCGGCTGCTGATGCCGCTGATCCTGCGGCTGACGCCGGGCCAGCAGGTGGACTACGACCGCATCGCGGACGAGCTGCAGGCCAGCGGGTTCGAGACCGAGCCGTTCGGGCAGCGCACGATCGCCGTCAAAGGCGCGCCGGCGGGCATACGGCCGGAGGAGATCGAACGGCTCATCGGCGAGATCCTGGAGATCGCGGACCGGGAGCTGCGCAAGGTGTCGATGGACCAGGTGCGGCGGGCGATTTCGGCGTCGATCGCGTGCCGGGCGGCGATCAAGGTGAATATGAAGCTGGATGCGGACAAGATGGGGTGGCTGCTGAAATCGCTGGCGGCCACGGAATGCCCCATGAGCTGTCCGCATGGGCGGCCGATCGCGTTACGGTACTCGCTGCGGGACATACTAAAGGGGTTCCACAGGATTTGAGGGGGGCGGAGCGTCGCCATGAGTGGCGACGCTGCACGCTGAAGCGTGCGCCACGGGCGGAGACATGGCGCGGTATTCTGGAATTAAGCCCTGGACATTATGCTATTAGCTGACAACCTGCCTCAGACCAAGACTCCGGCCGCCGCGGACGCGAATCCGCAGGAGACTGCCGAGTGGGTGCAGGCGTTTGACCAGATCCTGGACGAGGGGGGGCGGGAGCGCGCGTCGTTCCTGCTGCAGCAGTTGACGGACCGCGCGCGGGATGCCGGGGCCGCGCCGCGCTACGCGGTCAACACTCCCTACATCAATACGATTCCGGTCGAGGAGCAGGAGCCGTTTCCGGGCGATCGCGCGCTCGA
>Ga0182027_10003348_pt1 | contig 25494 bp, 28 predicted proteins | sample 712E1DmetaG_FD_121300 | JGI IMG/M metagenome (GOLD analysis project Ga0182027, IMG submission 121300) | Permafrost microbial communities from Stordalen Mire, Sweden - 712E1D metaG (Illumina Assembly) | ecosystem: Environmental > Terrestrial > Soil > Wetlands > Permafrost | place: Sweden...
CCTTGGCATATACAACGCGGATCAAATTTGCCGCTTTCCGATGTTAATACTGGATAATATCTTTAATCCCTTAATGGAAGCTTTTCCACAGGCTCAATCACAAAATGTCTTGACCCCGTACCCGCCTCGGTTGGCGTCGTCCTGAGCCCGTTATCAGCAAAAGATAGCGGGCGAAGTATCTCTAAATAAGAAAAAAATTGAATTTTTTCGTCTTCGCTTTAGCTTCATCGGACAAGTCGGCTTATGTTTTGCGGAGAGGCCTCAGAATGACGCCGAGCGCGTCTGGATAATCTTTATAAGTATGCTATAATTTATAAGTAATAAGGTATAAGTTATGGAAACCGGTGTAGTGGTTAGTATTGGTTGTATGTAGGGTGGCCTTAGACTTCCTACCAATAACCATACCGGCTTCTACAACTTATAACTATTACCACCATCCTATGTTAGAAGAAATCATAGATTCCAAAACAGATTCCGGGGTTTTAAGCTTTTTTTTGGCTATGCCCGAAAGGAGTTTTTCGGTTTTTGAGGTTTCCAGAAGATTAAATGCTCCATTTTTAAAAGCCGCTCATAGCCTGGCTAAATTGGCCGGCGCCGGCTTGCTGACCGTCTTTGCAAAAAAAACAAAAAAATATTATTGTATTAACCCTCGCTATAAACTGCTCCCGGAAATTAAAAATTTTTGGGCTAAAAATGGGCAAAAGGGCAAAGACGAATTATTTTTGGCCATAAGGCGCTTAGGCGATGTCCGCGCCGCCTTTTTAAGCGGCATCTTTACCGGCTACCCAAATTTACCGGTGGATATTTTGCTGGTGGGAAAAATCAATTTATGGAAGCTTTCCGATTTCCTGAAAGCCGCGGAAAAAATGATGGGCCAGGAAATTAATTACAGCATTATGAGCGTGGGGGAATTTTTAGAGCGCCGCGACACTTTTGACAAATTCATTAAAGATGTTTTTGACTACAGGCACCTGGTGGTTATAGATTCTTTGCGTAAAAAGTCCGCCAAAGACGCAAAAGGCGGCATCTAATCACTAATTCCGCCGGAGGCGGATCCATCCCCCGGCGGACACTAATCACTAATAATATGTCCATAGCCGATATCCAAAGTTTGTATTTACAATTTTTAGCCAACTTTCCGGTAACTTTGCGGCCGCTAATTTCCATCGGCGTAGCCGTTTTAATAATTTATTCCATTTTTAAAGTCATTAAAAAAGACTGGATTTTCCTTATTGCGCTGGTTATTCTTTTACCGGCCAGCCAACCGATATTGCAAAGCGTCTGGCAGGGGATTGTGGCGTTTATTAAGTTTTTGTTGAATACGAAGTAGATTCATAACTTATAATTGATAATTTATAACCGATAACTAAACTCCCCCAAGCGGGAGTTTTTTTGTTATTAATTATAAATTATAAGTTAACTTATCTGTGGATAACTTTACGGTAAACCCCGCACCAAATTTGGTGGATAACCATATTTGGTATTTTTTTATAATTATCAAAAAAATCAAAATGGCCAATAAAACAAGCGTTTGGTGCGGGGTTTACCGTATTTTTATGGGTATTTGACACTTGGTGAACGTTCGTATATTATTAGATTAAAGGTTTAAGATTTAGGATTAAAGATCAACTATATGCCAAACGACATCACAGCACGACAAAAAGAATTGCTAAGCTTTATCACAAAGCAAATCCGCGACCATGCTTTGCCTCCGAGCATCTCGGAAATGGCAACCTATTTAAAGGTAAAATCCAAGAACGGGGTGGCCAAACTCTTAAACGCTCTTGAGGCCCAAGGGTACATTAAAACCAGCGGCAAGGCCCGGGGTATTGAAGTTTTAAACTCATTAGGAGAAAGCCTGCAAAAAGGTTTGGTAGCCGTGCCGTTGCTCGGTAATATCCAGGCTGGAACCCCGCACTTGGCGGAAGAAAACATAGAGGAATGGATAAATTTGCCGCAAACCTTAATTAAGAGCCGCAGGGATGTTTTTTTGCTCAAGGTCAGGGGCGACAGCATGGTAAACGCCGGAATTTTTGAAGGAGATTTAGTGATAGTCCGGCCGACCCACGACGTAAAAAATAACGACATAGTAGTGGCCCTGCTCCACGACGAAGCCACAGTCAAGCGCTTTATCCAAATAAAAAACCGGGCCTACCTTAAAGCTGAAAACCCGGACTACAAAAACATTTATCCCAAGGAAGAGTGGATGGTGCAGGGCAAAGTGGTGGGGGTTATTAGGAATTTGGAATAGCTGTTAGCCATTAGCAGTTAGCGTTTAGCCAAACAAAAATGCAACCTAATTATAAAAACTTAATAGTCTGGCAAAAGTCAATGGAGTTGGTAGTAGAAATTTATAAGCTTACAGAAAAATATCCAAGCAATGAGCTTTATGGATTAACATCCCAATCAAGAAGATGTGGGGTTTCTATTCCGTCAAACATTGCAGAAGGACGTAGACGTGGCTCTGACAAAGAATTTTTCCATTTTTTGTCCATATCATTTGGTTCCGGAGCTGAATTAGAGACCCAAGTAGAACTAGCTAAAAGATTGCCTTTTGGAAAAAACTTGGATTTCTCGAAAGTTGACTCTTTACTACAAGAAGTCATGAAAATGCTTAGCGTCCTCTTACAAAAAAGATAATTTTATACTGATGCTTGGCTAATTGCTAAAAGCTAATCGCTAAAGGCTCTATATGTCCGAACTAGAAAAGAAAAAATTTGATATTGTTTCGCAATTGCGTTCTTTGTGCGCGCATTGCGCTTGCGGAAACAGGCTTGCTCATCGCTGCCCAGTGCAGGAAATTTCCGCCCGCATTGCGGCTTTGAGCGGCGTGCCGTTGACTGTGAACAACGAATTTAAAGGTTTGCTTTTAAGCAGGATATAAAATTAAGAGCCCGGCAAGTGAGCTCTGTGGCGGGCTTTTGGACGCGGGCCAGCTCAAACTTGCCGGGCTTCTTGCGCCCCGTATCGGAGTGGTATAACGGGGCACGATGCGATTCCTCTTTAATACAAGGTCGGCCGCACTCTCTGCTGAGAGCTGGAGAGGCCAGCAAAAATAGGCTAATGCGGCCGACCATTGTTGGCAATCACCAAGCCCCGCCTTCCCGCGAAGGAGACGGGACCTGGCAGATGTATAGAAAATTTAAACTAATTAGGAGCTTTTGTCAATAATAAAATACTCCAAATATTTGGAGTATTTTTTGGTAGCGCTACAGGGAATACATCCTTCGCCAAGGCTTCGGAGTACTTATAGTCGGACCCTGATTTGTTGGCTGATCCGCCTTAGCTCAAAGCTATGGCGGACCCTATTGATAGTATAGGTTACTTGGTACTGGTACGGAGAATCGAACTCCGATTTGGTGGATGAGAACCACCTGTCCTAACCATTAGACGATACCAGCGTATGTATTGAATTTTAGGACCCGACGAAGCTTTAGCGAAGTCGGGGAACCAACCGTCCTAACCATTAGACGATAGCGCCTCGATGGATTTATTTGTCTTATTATTAGACTTATTTGTCGTATAAGTCCTATCAATCTTATCAAATTTTGAGAATTTAGCCAACCCCGAATAACAACATTTTGCCCTTTAGATAACAAAATTAAGTAAAATGTTGTCTTACGGGGCAGGGTGTGGCATAATAACATAAAGCATGTAACATAAAACATGTAGCATTTTGCATGACACAAAAACAGATATTAAAATTTCCAAACGGTTTTTTGTGGGGCGCGGCGGGAAGCGCGTACCAGACCGAAGGCGGGAATACAAACGCCGATTGGTGGGTCTGGGAACACAGCCAAAAAAGGGAAATGGCGCTTATGGCTAAGGGATTAGATCCGAAAGGTTTTTATAGCGGCGACGCTTGCGATTTTTATAATCGGTTTGATGAAGATTTTTCTTTAGCCCAGCATCTAAACCACAACGCCACCCGTTTTGGCATTGAATGGTCGCGAATTGAAACCAAAGAAGGGGTTTTTGACGAAGCCGTATTAGACCATTATGAAAAAATCCTCCAGTCGGCTAAATACCACGGCCTGACGGTCTTTTTGACTTTGCACCATTATACTAACCCTATTTGGTTTGCCAAAATCGGGGGGTTTAGCAAAAAGAAAAACGTTGATTATTTTTTGCGTTTTGCCAAAAAAATGGTTGCGCGTTTTTCCCAATATGTTGATTTTTGGGTGACCATTAATGAGCCCGAGCTTTATGCCATGCAAAGCTACACAGTGGGGACTTTCCCGCCCCAAAAAAAGAACCTGTTTTTAACTTTAAAAACCGTCAATAATTTAATTAAGGCGCACAACGACATAAGCGAATATATCAGCCAAAACTATCCGGCGCCCGTAAGCATGGCTTTTAACCAGGTGGATCTGGAGCCGAGCGGGTTTTTGGGCGAGTTTGTTGTCCGTATTGTCCGTTACTTTGCCAACAGTTATATCCTGCTTCGGACAATTAACCATTGCGATTACATAGGAGTAAATTATTATTTCCATCACCATTTGGGCATTTTGGGATTCCGCAAGCACAGCGCCCATAAACACGAGCTTACGGACCGCGGCTGGGGCATCCACCCCGAAGGTATTGAAGCGGTGCTGATGAGCTTAAAAAATTTTGGAAAGCCGATATATATATTGGAAAACGGCATCGCGGACTCTAAAGACGCCCGTCGCGAAAAATACATTAAGGATCACCTGTATTATGTCTATAAGTCCATTACACAGGGAGCCGACGTTCGCGGTTATCTTTATTGGTCACTAACGGATAATTTTGAATGGGAGGAGGGCCATGGCCCAAAATTTGGCCTTATAGAAATTGACCGTGAAGATTTACTGCGCCGCAAAGTGCGCTTTAGCGCCTTAAAGTACGCCGAGGTGTGTAAAAATAATGAACTAATTATTGACAATAATTAAAAGATTTAAATGATTGACATGAATTTAGTGCACTAATTCTTGTCAATCTTGTTCAATCATGTCATTCTTGTCAATCCTTCTATGATTATCCTCCTCACCATCTTCCAATACCTTATCCAAGCCGTAGTTGACCTGATGGATAAATTCCTGATTACCGCCCGCAGGCTGGAGCCCGTAAAGTATACTTTTTATACCGTAGTGACCGGGGCTTTGCTTTTGGTATTGTGGCCTTGGAATTTTTTTGTATTGCCGGCAAGGTTTGTTTATTTAGACCTTTTTTCGGGCGCGTTTTTCGTCCTGGCAATGTATGTCTTTTTTAAGGCGCTTGCCCAAGGCGAGGTTTCCCGCGTAGTGCCATTTGTCTTTGGCCTGGTGCCGGTTTTTGATATTTTAATTTCCTTAGCCACAGGCAGGAACGCGCTTAGGATTAACGAAGTAGCAGCCATTTGCCTGCTTGTTCCGGGGGCACTTTTAGTATCGCACCAAAAGGGGGATTTTTGGCTAAAACATGTCGGTCTTAAAACTTTAAGCGCTTTTTTATTCAGCGCCTATTATGCTTTGTGGCAGTACGGCGCACAAAAAGGGTCGGTTTTAAATAATTTAATGTGGAACCGCCTGGGCGCGGCGTTAGTTTTGCTTGCGTTGCTGGTTTTTTCCGGATTCAGGAAAAAAGTTTTTGCCGTGGACGAAGTAAAAAATAAGGCCGGCACGTCGGTGCTATTTTTGTTCAAACAGGTTTTGGGCGGCGCGAATTTCGTTTTTTTAAGCTTTTTGTATGTTTTGGGAAAAATTTCCGTTATCAACTCCTTGCAGGGTTTCCGCTACGTATTTTTGTTATTTTTTAGCATGGCGCTCACTCATAAACGCGGCCATATAATAAAAGAAGAAACAGGCTTTCACATTTTTACCCAAAAAGTTTTTGGAATCGCGCTTATATTTTTGGGAACAATATTCTTATTCGTGACGTAGAGCGAGGCAAAGTAATTCCTAACGGAATTACTTTTGCGAGTTGAGGAACTAAGAAAGGTTTAATACTTTGCAACTTTATTTCAAGAAACCTTTATTTTCAGCTTAATATGTGGAAAAAGATTTTTATTGCTTTAATAGTAATTATTCTGGCCATTTGGCTGGTGACTTTAAACGCCGGGCCAAAGATTAAAGCTATCAAGTATGGCGTGACTTTTAGCGTACCCTACGCCCAAGGACTGGGGATTGATTGGAAAGCCGCGTATGCGTCAATGGTAACCGATCTTGGCGTAAAATTGGTCCGCATTCCGGTTTATTGGGATGAAGTGGAAAATAACCGCGACCAATACAAATGGGATGATATAGATTATATGTTAAACCTAGCCGGGCAAAATCATGTTCAGGTAATTTTAGCAGTTGGCAAAAGACTCCCGCGCTGGCCGGAATGCCACGAGCCAGGTTGGGTCTCCAAATTAGCAGTCGCGGATGAACAAAATGCCCAACTTTCATATGTGGAAACAGTAGTTCAAAAATATCAAAATAACAGCGCCGTTACGACTTGGCAGGTGGAAAACGAGCCATTCTTGTCTTCCTTTGGCCCGTGCCCGCCGCTGGACATAAGTTTTTTTGACAAAGAAATCGCTTTGGTCAAAAGTTTGGACCCTTCCCGGCCGGTATTAATTACCGATAGCGGTGAGCTGAACTGGTGGGTCCAGGCGGGCGAGCGCGGGGATGAGTTTGGCACTACCTACTACCGCTATGTTTATTCCGATGTTTTGCACCGCTATTGGACGAATTTTTACTTTTTTTCGTGGTTTTATCGTTTTAAAGCCGGTATGCTAAGATTAATGCACCCGGGCAAACCGGTAATGGTGGCGGAACTTGAGGCCGAACCGTGGACAACGGCCGGTATTCCCAATACGCCCATAGACCAGCAGTTTAAGACAATGAGTATGTACAACTTTAATACAATTGTCGCGCATGCGTCCGGAACCGGATTTTCGCCGCAGTATTTGTGGGGCGTGGAGTGGTGGTACTGGATGAAGCAGCACGGCCATCCGGAGTTTTGGGACAGAGCGAAAGAACTCTTTGATCAGTAATAAGTTATAAGTTATGGAAACCGGTTTGGTTATAAGGTGTTGGGTTTAAGGGAATACTTACTACTTACAACCAAAAACTTAACTGGTTTCCAAAACTAACAACATACAACTATTATGAAGAACATTATAGGAATAGACATTGGAGGGACAAAAATCAGCGGGATTGTGACCGATGGGAAAAAAGTTTTAAAAGAGCTGACAATCGTCACGCCAAAAACAATGGCTGATTTTATTTATAGTTTAAAGCACTTGGTTGGCTTTTTATCAGCGGGGCAAAAAATTAGCGGTATTGGAATTGGTATGGCCGGAGTAATAGACACGAAGCGCAAAGTTGCGGTGTATTCGCCGAATATCAAATATGTAAATAATTTTAATTTCAACAAATTGTTTGGGAAAAAAATAAAAATTGAGGCTGCCAATGATGCCAAGTGTTTTGCTTTGGCCGAGGCCATGTTAGGCCAAGGCAAAAATTGCGATAGCGTCTTGGGAGTTATTTTAGGCACCGGCATAGGCAACGGTTTCGTATTAAACGGGAAAATTTATAACGGGGACAATTACGGGGCGGGAGAGGTTGGCCATATGATTTACGACGGTAAGAATACTTTTGAGAGCCTTTTTCAAAAAGCCCGAGATGGTAATAACAACAAGCAGTTATCGCAGTTAGTCGGAGTTTTGCTTGGAAATGTTTGTCGGGTTCTTGATCCTGAACTAATAATTTTGGGCGGGGGAGTGGCATTAGACAAAAAACGTAAATTTGTTGAAAATGCCAAAATTATTTGCGCTAAAATGCTATCTTCTTACCGTATAAAGCCGCGTATCGTGGTTTCCAAATTAAAAAACGCGGGCGCTTTGGGCGCCGCGCTGTTAGTGAAATAAAAAATCTATGATTGCAAACAAAAAAAAGTTTTTTTTACTTTTAGCCCTGTTAACACTGCTGGCCTCGGCCTGCGCCAAGGTTCAGCTTAAGCAGACGGTACCGACTTCGCCAAAGGAATCCTACGAGCAATTGCCCCGGTAGGTTTGGGCTTTATGCTCCTTTGTCAATATCTTCCTCTACCGCGCCTTCTTCCTCATCAGAGGTTTCTTGATTAACGGATTTCAGCGGCACGGATTCCGCTTTTTCTGTTTGTACCAAAGCGGTTACTATTGGAGCTTGGGGGGCGGATTCAAAGGATAAAGCTTGCTGGTTTAAGCCGGGTGTTTGGGGAAGCTTAATGTGTTCAACCAGTTTTGCGAACTCCGGCAGCTCGTTTACCGATGTCAAACCCAAATGCATCAAGAATTCGGTCGTGGTTTGGTATAAAAAGCTTCGGGCATCGGCCGGGTTGCTGGTTTTTTCAATAAGGCCGCGCATCAGCAAATGCCGCAGGCTGTATTGGGAGTTTACGCCCCTTATGGCTTCTATTTCGGCTTTGGAAATGGGCTGGCGGTAGGCGATTATGGCCAAAACTTCCACCGTGGCGTCGGTCAACTTTTCGCGGAGTTCGGCATTCAGGAAATTTTTGACTTGCGTTGAGCAGGCGCTGTTGGTGGAAAGCTGGTATTCGTCTTTATTTTTTAAAAGCACAATTCCGGAATCTTTTTTTTCTTCGGCTAAAACATCTAACGCCGTTTTAACATCAGCTTCTTCCAATTCCAAAATTTTGGCAAACTCCTTTGCTTTAAAAGGTTTGCTTGCCACAAACAATAAGGCTTCCAAAGTTCTTTTTAACTGTTCCTGTTCCATAAAATAAATAATCCGATAATTATTAAAATTGCGGCGTATAGCAAAATTGTGGGCTTGCGCCCCAAAAAATTACTTAAACTTTTTTTATCCAAAACCGGCGGTTTTATCCAGTCATGGGCCAAAAGCCAGCCCAGCGTGTGGTTGTAAATATCGTCTATGGCTAAAGAGCCATAGACGATCCCGACAAAAAGAAATATTAATCCTATTAACGTTTTATCCATTTTTTATAGTTATTAGTTTTTGGGTTTAGAAGCCAGTTTGGTTTTATGGAAGTGGTTATAAGGTTTTAATTAACTTATGACTTATTACTTATGACAATACCGGCTTCCAAAACTTACAACTTAATACTTTCTAATAACGACGTCCGCAAACAGCGTTTCCTGGTCGGCGACGAATATTTTTTGCTTGATTAATTCCAACAGGGCCAAAAAAGTTACAATTACTTCGCCTTTGTTTTTTGCAGTCTTGATTAAATCGCTAAGTTTGGTTTCTATTTTTGTGCTTAAGATGTTTCTTAAATGGTCAATTTTTTCCTGGATGGAAATGGCTTCTTTGAGTTTGGCCTTGGGCAGATTGTCCAGTTCTTTAAGGCCGCTTAGGACCGTTAAAATTGCCGTGTGGAGTTCTTTGGTGCTTATAGTTGGGTCGGGGTAAAAATTAACCCTTTGTTCAAAAGTCACCGAACGCAAAAACCCCTGGCGTCTTTTGTTGTCCAATTTTTTTAAATATTTTGCGGCTTCTTTAAACTGTTTGTATAAAATTAACTTTGCTTCAAGATCAAAAGCTGCATCATCTTCTTCCGGTTCCAATTCCAATGTAGGCAATATGGCTTTGGATTTTATGACCAACAGTTTGGCGGCAATAGCTAGGTAATCCGCCAATACCGTTGGGTCAATTGTTTCCAGCTGTTTTAAATACTGCAAAAACTGCTCGGTCACTTCGGCAAGAGCAATGGTGGTAATATCCAACTGCCGCTGTTCAATTAACGATAGCAAAAGGTCAAGCGGGCCTTCAAAGTTTTTTGTTTTGGTTTGAAGCATGCTACAAACTGATAAACACAGATTGATTACTGATTAACACGGAAGGCGGGTTTTCTATCATTGGTGTAAATTGAGCGTTTGATGTAGAGTTTGGGGGTGTTAAAGTTTGCTAAGAAACCAAGTTCATATTTACTTGCTCTCAAGTATGAAAGGTGTTGGCTCATATCTTTTTGAATTACAAAGTCCGTCGCTTTTATTTCTAAAATAATTTTATCTTCTATAACAAAATCCGGAACATAAGTACCTAAAGGTTTTGCTGTTTCAACGGAGTAGATTGTTATCCGTTTTTGTTGTTGGTAATTAATTCCAATCTTTTCAAATTCCTCGGCTAAAGCCTTTTGGTAAATATTTTCTTTTAATCCTTTTCCGTATTTACTGGCAACGCTCATAATCGCGCCTCGAACTTTGTAGCTAAGATCGGGATATAACAAGTCCGTGTTTATCTGTTTGTTAGTATCCGTGTTCATCGGTTCTTTTTAGCAAACCCCCCCTTAATCGGTTTAACCAATTTCTCAAAATCTTTTAACGCAATTTCCACGCTGTCTGTATAAGTGCCGGCGCTTGCAATCATCTTCTTTGCCCGCGACATGCCTTTGTCCAGCAACGTCTGAATGTTATATTCGGAGCCAAACGGATGCAAAAGACCGACTTTTGTTTTAAGATAAACGGTAATGTCTTTTTCGCTAACCATGCTGACCTTTTTGGCTTTAAGCGCTTTTTTGATGCCGGAAAAGTCCACGTATTTGCCCGCGGGTAAAACTATTAGTGCAAAATAGTTTGACAGCGCTCCCTTTTTTGTCATTGCGAGTGCAGCCGAAGCAATCTTTTTCTTTGATGAGATTGCTTCGTCGGATGCACTCCTCGCAATGACCGGCACAGGGCCGGTCACCTTAACCAAAACCACTTTCGCGATCTCGCTAAGTTTTTTCTTGGTTGTCGCGCCAACATCATGCGCCGTAAACACAACCTTGTGCTCCAAAGTTTTGTATTTAACTTTAGCTTTGTCTAAAAGCTTGGTAACCTTGGTTTCCAGTTTTTTTGTTTTTTGATTGATTGACTTTTTTGATTTTGTTGTTTTTTTCTTGGCCATAAATTTAGTTTTTCTCGAAAAAACGAGAATTTAATTATTTATATCCAACCGAAAATTTTAGCGATTATGAAAGCTGCAGCCAGTGCCAAAATAATTATTAATCTTGTTAAATAATCAAATTTCACAAATTTTTTGATTATGTCGTTCATCGCTTGAGGTTTAGAGATTGTTTGCTAATGATTCGTTATGGGTTACTTTTTTCGGCAAATCTAATTTTATATGTAGTTCCTTAAGTTGTTTTTCTTCTACGATGCCGGGCGCGGACATCATTACGTCTTCGGCCGAGCCGTTTTTGGGGAAGGCGATTACTTCGCGGATGTTGGGTTCGTTTTCAAACATCATCAAAATCCGGTCAATGCCCGGGGCAAAGCCGCCGTGCGGCGGTGCGCCGTATTCAAAGGCGCGGATCATTCCGCCGAATTTTTGGTCCACGGTTTCCTTGCTGTAGCCGCAAATTTCAAAGGCTTTGTACATTATCTCGGGTTTGTAGTTCCTGATTGCGCCCGAAGATAACTCCAAGCCGTTGGCAATAATGTCGTATTGGTAAGCCCGTACTTCGTCGGGTTTTTGCTTTTCCAAAGCTTCCAGCCCGCCCTGCGGCATACTAAAAGGGTTGTGCATAAAATCCCAGCGTTTTTCCAAAGCATTGTATTCAAACATCGGAAAGTCGGTAATCCATGCCCAGGCCACAATACTTGGATCTTTAAATCCAAAAATATCGCCTAGCTTGTCGCGGAGTTTGCCTAAGACTTTATTAACGTTTGGTTTTTGGTCGGCGCCAAAAAAAATGATGTCTCCGGGCGCAAAATGGGTTTTGTCGATAATGGATTTTATTTCATCAGGTGACAGGAATTTGAGAATCGGCGATCGGAGGTTTTCTGCACCCGTAGCGGCATGCCGCGGCATGCCGTCTTGATCAGGCACGCCACGGCGTGCCTCTACATTTTCCGCAGGTTTGTCATCCCATACTATATAAGCCAGACCGCCCGCGCCTTCCTTTTTTACCATTTCCGTCAGTTCGTCAATTTGCGAACGGGTCAGTTTGGCGCCGCCCTGGCAGCAAATGGCTTTTACAACGCCGCCGTTTTTTATCGCATTTCCAAAAACGCTGAATTGCGTATTTTTTAAATCTTCGGTCAATTCCACCAGCTTCATCTCAAAACGAAGATCGGGCTTATCGGAACCGTATAAATCCATAGCTTCAAGGTAGGGAATGCGCGGGAACGGCTTTTGCGCGCACTTTTTTCCGGCAAATTTTTCCGTCAATTCCACAAACAGCGGTTCCATTTCTTCAAAAACCGTTTCATCGCGGTCGGCAAAAGCGATTTCCAAATCAAGCTGGTAGAATTCGCCGGGGCTGCGGTCGGCGCGGGGATCTTCATCGCGAAAACATGGGGCGATTTGGTAATACTTAGGCAGGCCTCCAACCATCAAAAGTTGTTTAAATTGCTGCGGCGCCTGCGGCAAAGCGTAGAATTTTCCGGGATGCAGGCGTGACGGCACCAAAAAGTCGCGCGCGCCCTCGGGGCTGCTGGAAGTTAATATGGGGGTAGTAACCTCAACAAACTCGTGCGCGGTCATATAACGATGAATTGTTTGTATCATCTGATGCCGCTTTTTTAGCATCTCCTGCATTTTTTCGCGGCGCAAATCCAAAAAGCGGTATTTTAGGCGCAAGTCTTCGTTAATTTCTTGTTCCTCGCCGTGGCCATGCGCCACAGGAAAAGGTAAAGGTTTGGAAGCATTGAGAATTGTAATTGACGAGGTTAATATTTCCACGCCGCCGGTCGGCAGGTTTTCGTTTTTAGTTTCGGCGCTTCTTTCAATAATTTTGCCTTGGGCTTTAATTACAAATTCGTCGCGGCACTTGTCTGCCGCGGCAAAAGCCTCCTTCGCGTCCGGATGGATGGCCAACTGAATAAGGCCGGTGTGGTCGCGCAAGTCAATAAAAATAACGCCCCCGTGATCGCGCCGGGAATTCACCCAGCCCGAGACCGAGACGTCTAACCCGATTTTTTCGGGCGTTTCTGCGGATAGTGTTCGTTGCATAAACCGCTGATCTGGCGCGGATAGCTACCCGTCTCGACTCGAGCCCGCCTAGACTGTCTAGTCGAGGCTGGCCGAGGCGGACGCTGATCACACGCTGATCAATTCTGCCCTCCTCCGATAAACAGTCGGTAGGGCGCTTAATATTATGCCATGATTATATCAAAAAATAGGATTTTTGCCAAATAAAATTCGTTGACAAATTTAGAGAGAGAGAGTAACTTATTGATAACCAATCCGCAAGGACAGGAACCACAGCTACCGAGGGTAGTAGTGGTTTTTTAAAGAAAGAGGACACCGGCTCGCCGGTTAGGGGATTGAGGACTTGCCACCCCCAGAGGGATATTGCAGTGAGTTAACCCGCAAAATTCTTCAACCCGGCCGGCAATCTTTATATACCGGGCGGCCATAGTCGTGCCGCCCGGGCCGCAATCATGATATTTGCCTTGCTCTCAAGCATAATTATCGCAGGCAAACCCCCGCACATCGCCTGTTTGACTAACAGGCAGCCCCACCGTAGCTTGAGCGGTGGGGCATCATTTTGTCTTTTTGCTGAAAACCCCGCACCAGCAAGTTCAAAATGGCATTATTGTTTTATTTTTGTTAATTTGTTTTTACAGGTTAAGTGTGTTTAATGTTGATTGGACTTGCGGTGCGGGGCAAGGTTTTCTATACTACATAAGTAAAAATTAAAAAGTATGATCGGATTTCCCCTCTTAAAATAAGAGGGGATTAAGGGGTGATATTTATCATCGGCAATATCCCCTCCTAGCCTCCCCTTATACTAAGGGGAGGGATACTGCAGGAAACTAAAATGTCTTTGAAAAAAATCGTACTGGATCTTGAAACGCAAAAGTCTTTCCAGGAAGTCGGGGGGAGGGGGAAGAACCATTTGCTAAAAGTCAGCGTGTGCGTAATTTACGATTACAGAACAAATAAGTATACGGCTTACGAAGAACACGAGCTGGGCAAGCTCGCGCCGATATTGCAGACGGCAGACCAGATAATCGGTTACAACATAAAGGACTTTGATTTTGAAGTATTAAGGCCTTATTTGAATTTTAATATCCACGAAGTTCCGTATTTGGATTTGCTGGAAGAAATAGAAAAGGTCTTGCAACATCGCATTAAGCTGGAACTGGTCGCGCAGGGAACTTTGGGCAGCGGCAAATCCGGCAGCGGGCTGGAGGCGCTGCTTTATTATAAAAACGGGCGAATGGATTTGCTAAAAAAATATTGCACGGACGACGTAAAAATTACCAAGCAGATTTACGATTACGCGCTAAAGAACCAAAAAGTATTATATAAGGATTTTTTTAAGACCAAAGAAATCCCTTTAAAAATTACGGACGCGGTGCCGAGAGTCGGGGTAAAACATCAAGCGTCACTTTTTTAATGACAAAAACGACGAAAATGACAAAATTGACAAAAATAAGAATTGCAGTTTATTTTTGCTCATTTTTGCTCATTTTTTTAATTTTTGTCATTTTATTCGGTCTTGTTTTTTCCGGGCGCATTATATTGCCTCAATCCTTCCATCTCGGTCCTCTAGCCATCCATTACTACGGCCTGATTATTGCCGTTGCCGCGGCGGGCGGTTTATATTTGGCGATTAACAGAGTGCCGCAGTTTGGCCTTGAGCAAAAGCAGGCGGAAGATATTTTATTTTGGACAGCAATCGGCGGCTTTATCGGTGCGCGGCTGTATCATGTATTATCATCAATCGGATATTATTCGCAAAATCCAACGGATATTTTTAAGGTCTGGAACGGCGGGCTTTCCATTTACGGCGCGGTCCTCGGCGGCATTCTGACATTATGGATATTAAAGAGACTATTCACTGTTCACTGGTCACTGTTCACTCTCCTTGACTGGCTCGCGCCCTGCGTCCTTTTGGGCCAAATAATCGGCCGTTTCGGCAACTTGTTTAATTACGAAGCTTTTGGCTACCCGACAAATTTGCCTTGGAAAATGTTTGTGCCGGAAATTTTTCGCCCGCTACAGTACGCGTCGTCGGCATTTTTTCACCCGTGGTTTTTGTACGAAGTTTTAGGTAACATAGTTATCCTATTTTTTCTACTTAAAGTCTTTAAACAAAAAGCCTCAGGAGAGGTTGTTTTTATGTATCTTTTATTGTATAATAGTTTGAGGTTTGCTTTGGAATTTTTGCGGATAGACAGCACCTTTATAGGCTGGGCAAGGCTAAACGCAGGTGCAAGCCTACTTTTGATTTTAGTGTCTTTAGGCGGCTTATTTTATGTCAGAAAGTATTTTAAAACATCATAAGCTTATTTCCGTCGGTATAGGGTTGATGTTTCTGTTGGTTGTCCAGAGTTTTTCATCCCCCGAGCCGATTTTCCGATTTTTATTGCCCGCGGTTGTATTTTATATCGGTTTAGTGGCGGTTTATAACAGTTGGTATTTAAAACGAACCGAAAAATATAATTTTTGGGCGCTGCTTTTGCCCGAGATTTTAATGGCCGCGGCGCTCGGAGTATTTTTAGTAATTCATTCCCCCAATTTGCGCGGCTTGTTTTTAACTGCTACGGTTGTTTTTATTGCGCTTGCCGAAATTATTTTGGGCAACATGTCGGAAAATTTATTGCTAAACCAGACCCTCGTTGTTGCCTTCGGCCTGTTTTTTGGTTTTTTCGGAGCATACTATTACACTCCAAGCTATCAGCCGCTGTATTTAGTTGGTGTATTTTTAGGCGCCGGACTGCTGGCCAGGGTATTTTATGAGTCGGTTCCCCAGTCCGAAAAAACCAAACTAATTGGCGCGCTAGCCATTGGGCTGTTTTGCGCGGAACTGTTTTGGGTTTTAAATTTTTTGCAGTTTCATTTCAGCGTTTTAAGTTTAATCTTGTTTAATATTTTTTACTTATGTTTGGTTTTAAATTATTACCACTTATTCCATAATTTAAATTTTAAAAAAGTCCAGTTTCATTTGCTGCTAATTGCCTTTTGCAGCATATTGGTTGTATTGGCAACGCCCTGGACTATCCGCCCATAAAGATATATGTCAAAGAAACAAGCAATAGGAATAATTGTAGTTGCGGTTTTAATAGGCTGGATTTTTAATGTTTTTGCCGGCCGTTTTTTAACGGCGAAAGTTTCCACCTGGCCGCTTTTGAACAAATGGAAAATTTTAAGCCCGCAGGCGCCGATAGTCATTAATAACCGCGAAACGGTGCGCGTCAGCGACAGCGGCGATATTGCCGCGGCCGCGGGCGACGTCAAATCAAAAATCAGCAGCGTGGCATTCGTTTCCGGCAGCAGCGTAATTTTTTCGGGAGCCGCGGTAAATTTGACTTCCGACGGCAGTTTTATAACCGCCGCGGGCAGTTTTAAAAGCAAGCTTCCCGGGACTTACTATGTTGTTTTAAACGACGGCACTTTTGGTAAAATCACCCAGCAAACGGCCGACCTCGCGACTTCTTTGGTCTTTTTTAAAGCGGCTTTAAGCGGGGTGCCGGCGGCTAATTTGGCGGCTTCCGGGGATATTAAAGTAGGCGATAAAGTTTTGTTCGCGCAAGATTCCCTGCAAAAATTTGATGTTAAGACTGTCGCGAATTCCGTGAGCCAAGGACAAAATGATATTGAGGGGCAGACTTTTCAAGCCGATTTTCCGGGTCGCTGCTTTGCGGCTTCAGCGGATGCCGCTTTGGCGCCCGGGGAAGCCGTGGTTGACACCGGCGGGAATATTGTGGGCATTTGGAACGGCAGCGCCATTGTTTCATCCGATGTGCTAAAACGGGCCCTAGCTTTGTACTTTAATAATTCGCAAAATATTATCCGTCCGAGCTTTGGCTTTAGCTATTCTATAATTACGCAAAGTGACAGCCAATTAATTAGTCTGCCTGAAGGCGCCGTGGTAAAAGAGGTGGACGCAAATTCCCCGGCCCGCTTAGCCGGACTGGAAGTTAATGATGTAATAACCGTGGTAAATGGGCAGGCGGTAAAAGACATCTCCCCGCTTGAGCAAATGCTGGAACAATTTAAGCCCGGCGACCAAGTGGCTTTAACAATAACGCGTAAAAACCAGACGGTAAATTTAAATTTGACCGTGGGGCAATTAAAATAGTTTAAGATGGAAATATCAAAATTGGAATTGCAGCCGGTAAAAAAAATAAAGACTAATAATCATCGCGGCACCGAAAACGGCTGGCTGATGGAACTTTATAAAGACAAGGAAACCGCCCAAAAGACAGAGGCCTATTTAACGGCGGCTTTGCCCGGAGCTTTTAAAGGTTATCATTTGCACCGCGTGCGCGCGGCGCGCTACGTTTGTTTGAAAGGCAAAATGAAAATTATTTGTTACGAACAAAAAGGCGGTAAATGGGAGCCGACGGAATTTATTTTGTCAGCCGACAATCCGCAAAGATTGTTTATCCCCAAATACGTCGCCACCGGCTTGGAAAATATCGGCACTGAAGAAGCTTGGCTAATAAACTATCCCGATCCCGCTTACGATCCGGGCTTAAAAGATGAACAGGTGGAATATACCAAGGAAGAATTAGAGCAGGGGATTGTAAAATAACTAATAACTGATAATAAATAATTTATAACAGGACTCATGGCTTTTCGTTTCCAAAATTGGAAAGTTTATCAAGACGCTAGGATTTTTAGATTGGAAATTATAACATTAACCAAAACTTATCCTAAAGAGGAAAAGTATTTGTTGGTTGATCAAACTAACCGGGCGGCACTGTCGGTGGTTCTGGAAATAGCCGAAGGGTCAAACAGGAAAACAGAGAAAGACAAAAATTTATTTATGAATCGTGCACTAACGTCATTGGATGAAATTATTGGTTGTTTAGACTGCGCTTTAGATAGCAAGTATATTATCAAGGAACAATATGCCGTATATTTTGAGAAAGCTGAAAACATCGCACGTCAATTACGGGGTTTTAGCAAGTACATTTCCAGCAGTTATAAGTAGTTATAAATTATCAATTATTTGTTATCAGTTATGAAAGTACTCATAACCGGCGGGGCGGGGTTTATCCAGCACCACCCCCGAAAAAGTTTTTTTATAAATTCTAACTTTGTCTAAACGATGGCTAATAAATTAAATAAAATTTTGGTGACAGGTGGTGCTGGATTTATTGGCTCCAACTTTGTGCATTATTGGATAAAAAATCATCCGGACGACAAAATTGTCGTTTTGGATAAATTGACTTATGCCGGAAATTTGGAAAATTTGGCTGACGTTAAAAATCAAATTACTTTTATAAAAGGGGATATCTGCGAAGAATCGGTAGTTGAACAGGCGATGAATGGCGTAGATGTGGTGGTTCATTTTGCCGCGGAAACTCATGTCGACAGGTCAATATCGGGGCCGGATGAATTTGTAAAGACAAATGTTTTAGGCACGCACACTCTTTTGAAATCAGCGTTACAAAATAAAGCCAAACGCTTTCATCACGTCTCCACCGACGAAGTCTTCGGCAGTCTGCCGCTGGACAGTAAAGAAAAGTGGAACGAGCAAACGCCTTACAATCCGCGCAGCCCGTACTCTGCCAGCAAGGCCGCGAGCGATCATCTGGTACGCGCTTACTATTATACTTACGGCTTGCCGATAACCATCAGCAATTGCGCCAACAATTTGGGTCCATTTATGTTTCCGGAAAAGCTGGTTCCGCTGGCAATAACAAATTTATTGGAAGGTAAAAAGGTGCCGATTTACAAACCGGGCAACCAGATTCGTGAATGGCTGTATGTAGACGATCACTGTAGCGGCATAGAAGCGATTTTGGAAAAAGGCAAAGCCGGCGAAACTTATTTTATCGGACCCGACAATCCCGAATTATCTAATTTGGAAGTTATCCGGAAAATTTTGGTGCTGATGAAAATGGGGGACAGCATGCTGGAAATGGTCGGCGACCGTCCGGGGCACGATCAAAAATACGCGCTGGATCACAGCAAAATATCGCGCGAACTCGGCTGGCAGCCAAAATATAATCTGGACGAATCTTTAAAGATGTTGGTAGAGTGGTATACAAAAAATCAGGATTGGTGGAAAAAGGTAAAAAGCGGGGAGTATCAAAAGTATTACGAACAGCAATATAATGGTAATAACAAATAATTGATAATTTATAATTAATAACATGCAAGTGCCGGGTAGTTATAAGTTATCAATTAACAATTATAAGTTATGAATATTCTTATTTTAGGGTCGCAAGGCATGCTCGGCGGGGAGTTGAAAAGGACTTTTTCGCGCGCTTTGGGCTGGGACAGGAAAGAAATAGATATTAGTGAAGCGGGAAATTTGGAAGCAAAAATTTTAGCACTTGGATCGAAACCCGCCGCCATCATAAATTGCGCGGCATATAATAACGTTGACGGCGCGGAAAAAGAAAAAGACAAAGCTTTTTTAATAAATGCTACGGCCGTGGGCAATTTAGCCAACGTGTGCAGCAAATTAGATATTCCTTTGGTGCATTTTTCCACCAACTATGTATTTGACGGCGAAAAAGGCGAGTACAACGAAACTGACCAGCCGAACCCGATTTCCGTATACGCACAGTCTAAGCATGAAGGAGAAAAATTATTGCAGTCGAACTGCATTAGATACTATCTTATTAGGACTTCGGTATTGTTTGGGCAGGAGGCGGAAAGCCAGTACGCGAAAAAAAGCTTTATAGACGTTATGTTGGGACTTTCGGAAAAAACTGCTACCATAGTACCAGGATCAAATGATCCGGTACATGGCGCGGCAATTAAGGCGGTAAATGACGAAATTAACAGCTTGACCTATGTAGCCGATTTGGCCAAAGCGGTGGAGAGTTTAATTGTTAAAAAGTCCCCTTACGGCATTTACCATATAACCAACAGCGGACAGGCCAGCTGGTTTGATTTTGCCAAGGAAATTTTTAGCCTTACCGGCAAAAAAGTTAACTTAGTTCCGGTAAAGTCGTCCGACTTTTTGCGCCAAGCCAAGCGGCCGAAAAAAGCGGTCCTGCTTAACACTAAACTGCCTCAATTGCGGAGTTGGCAGGAAGCGCTTAAAGAGTTTTTAATGACAAAGTAGTTAATTGTAGCGTGCCCATTTATGGGCTGTCCTAGGTTGCCGATAAATCGGCGCGCTACGCATATATTATGAAAGGCATTATCCTCTCCGGCGGCACCGGCACGCGCCTGTACCCGCTGACCAAAGTAACCAGCAAACAGCTTTTACCGGTTTATGATAAGCCGATGATTATGTATCCGCTGGAAACGTTGCTTAAAGCCGGCATCAAAGATATTTTGATTATTATTGCTCCCGACCACGCCGGCGATTATAGGAAGCTTTTGGGTAGCGGTGAAGAGTTTGGCTGCCGTCTGGCATATAAAATTCAGGAAAATCCGGAAGGCTTAGCGCAGGCGTTTATTATCGGCGAAGATTTTATCGGTAAAGACAACGTCTGTATGATTTTAGGCGATAATATTTTTGAAGATGATTTTTCAGGCAATATTAAAGATTTTAAATCCGGCGGGCGTATTTTTGTCAAGGAGGTTCGGGATCCGGAAAGGTTTGGGGTAGTGCAGTTCGACGAAGACCATCGTGCGATAAAAATCGTTGAAAAACCTAAGGAGCACATATCAGACTACGCAATAACAGGTTTGTATATTTTTGACAACCGCGTCGTGGAAGCGGCTAAGAGCGTTAAACCGTCAGCCCGGGGTGAACTGGAAATTACCGATTTGCATTATTGGTATTTGCAAAAAGGCGAGCTTACGATTGAAAACGTTTACGGTGAATGGATAGACGCCGGCACCTTTGAATCGCTGTACAGGGCCTCGGAGCTTATGCGCCGTAAACAAGAAACCCAAGCGAAATGAAACAAAGAACCCAAAAAATTATCGCGGTTTCCCTTATCGCCATTGTGGCTTTTGGAGGCTTTGAGGCGCTGATATACATATTAAATTTAAACCAGCCGACAATTTATTTGCAGACGGCGTTATGGATTTTTTTGTATTTGCTTTTTAATATAGTCTTTTTCTTTGATATCCATTTTAAAATTCCGGGCAGCTGGCAAAGGGCCAAAACCAAGCATCAGAATTTGGTTAAGGGATTGGGGCGTTTTGTAAAAACCGCTTTTTCCGCGCTTCATGACCGTTTCGGGCATTTGCGGAAGTGGGAATATTTAAAGCAATGGATTTATTTTTTGCTTTTGCCTGGATTTATTTTTTGGGCATCGGTTTCCTTGTTTTACTCAAATTTTGGTTTTTACAGAAACCAGCAAATTATCGCGCTGTTTTCCGGCGTCGCCCTGGTAGCCTATTATTCCTATTTAAAGGAGATTTTTAACCGGAAAAAAGAGGTTGTAGACAGCGACATTTTTATTGTTTTGTCGGTGGTGAAAATTTATACGGCCGGCTTGCTGTTCGCGGCCAGCATGGCTATGCTAAGGAGTTATTGCCTGCAGCCTTTATATTTTAGCGCCGAGGTTTTTTGCTATACTTTTTTGTTAATCTATCAGGCTCTTTACCAGCACCGCAGGACCGGATGGAGCACTACGCTTCAGACTTTGCTTATTTCTTTGGCCATGGCGGTGATAGGCCAGCTGGTTTATGTTTATTGGGGGCTTAATTATTTTACCGCGGCCGTGTTTTTGACCGCCTGCTATAATTTTTTCTGGGGCATTTTCCATTACCATCTGGACAGAGCTTTGACCCGCCGGGCCTTTTTGGAAATTTTGGTAATTAGCCTGATTATGGGCGGCATGGTAATTTCCGTAACCAACTTTAACGCCCGGCTTTTAGACAGTTGCCAGTATCGGGTGTTTTGAAAAAATAGATTTACACAGATACTAAAACCGATAAACACGGATCTAGTGACCCGTGTTTTTATATATCCGTGTTCATCGGTGCCCAATCTGTGTTTATCTGATGTGCCTACAACCAATACATAAACGCAATTACGATAAGGGAAATTATTAGAACGATTAAATTATTAAATTTTTTGTCCAAATGGCCAAGTTTGTTTTGCACGTGCTTTTTTATGTCGGAAAGCATCAGAAAGAGCAAAATGACTCCGGCAAATAAAACCAAATATCGGTTTTGTTGGTAGCCTGCCAAAGCAGAGCTGTTTAAATTGCCAATCACAGGGAGCGCGGTTAAAAGGGTGGTGGAAGAAGTGGACGGGGCAGTGGGCTGGGCAGAAACGGTAAAATTGCTTTGTGGGTTGTTTTGCGCAAGTTCTTGCCCCGCTCTGGGCAAAACAGGCTGGACAAGAGGCGGAGTTGTGGTTGAAGGGGTTGAAGGGGTTGAAGTAGCTTCCGGCTGTGTGGGCGCGACCGGGGAGGAAGAAGCTGTCTGCTGGCTGCCGAGTGTTTGGGGCTTGGGTGCCGGAGTCACTGGTTTCGGCGTTGTGGTCGGGATTTTTGCGGACGTGGCAGGCGTTTTTGGTTTGGGAGCAGGAACTAGCGTGCCAAAAGTATTGGCAATGGCGGAATGGTATTGTCCTTTGCCGGTGTCGCCAAAAGTCAAGCCCATGCCCTGGTCGCGAAAGCCGTCATTTAATAAATTAGCGCGGTGGGTTGGGCTGTTCATCCAGGCGGAAATTAAACTGTCGGTGTCGTAAAATTCTATAGCCAAATTTTCCCCGAGTTCCAAATAAGGAGTATAGCCGGCGGCGACAATCTTGTCCCAAATATAATGTCCATCGGGGTCAACATGGGCAAAATAGTGCCGTGCCTGCATATCATCGGTCTTGCTTTGCGCTGCCCAGGTTAGCTTACTATTGGTGTTCAATGTAACCAAATTTCTTAATGAACGCTGCTGATTTACGGCGTTAAGAATATTGTCCGTGGTTAAATCCGAAGCCTGGGAAATCCCATTTTGGGGAACCACCATGGCAATAAAAACCTTTACCGCTAAAAAGGCAAGCAGTAAAAGTCCAAGAGTATTGGCTTTAAGTAACCCTTTGTAATTATCCGAATTTTGCTTAAATAAGGGTTTTTCCGCCATAAGAAAGATTTATGATATTTATATTTTATCATGTAATTAACAACTTGACAAATCTTTACTTTTATGATAGTATATCAAGTTAATGACAAATGGCAATTGGTTATTGGTTATCGTTGTATAGTATAATTAGCCGTAGTTATTATAAGCTTATGACCCAAGATTCTTCAATTAAAAAGTACCCCCATACAACCGCTGAGGTGGCGCAAATGTTAGGGTTGCACCCGGCAGGCCAGAATTTACCAATGGGCAGTTTTCCTGCTTCCGATTTACCGGTGGCGGGTTTGCCGGTGGTCCCGGATATTTCCTCTGGCAAAAAGCCGGTCGAGCCGGCCGTGCAGGCTACCGCGTCCGCAGAAAGCAAGAGTGAAGCGGGAGCCGCTTTGTCCGGCCACAGCGAGCTTGAATCTATTGAGCAAAAAGCTGCCGAGCAACCCGCGTATGTAAAAATTGGCAAAGCGCTTTTGCCTTACGCTGCGATTTTCTTGGTGGGAATATTTTTGTACTATTTCTTTTTTACCAAAGTGGATTTTTCCACGATCTTTAAATTTTCGCCCAAAGCCGCGACCCCGCAAATAACACAAATCCAGCAATTGGAACAACAGGACGCGGCCTCATACGATAAATGGGTAGCCAGCTATTATTACGATGTCAGCGACACTAAAATTTTAGACCCCGAAGCCGACAATTCCGGCAACGGGTTGTCTAACTTCCAAAAATATCTTTTGAACTTAAACCCCAAATCTTACGATACTTTGGGCTTGGGGCAAGCCGATAGCCAGAGCCTCGCCATGGGCATAAATCCGCTTACCGGTGGTCTTGAAACTGACGCCCAAAAGGCCGTTGTCAGCAAATATATAGATATGGAAGTGGTGATGAACCGCCTGACTTTGTCTAATATGCAAAACCCCCCGGAAGTGGCCGGAGCGAATACTTATAATTCCGCCGGAGGCGGATCCGCCTTTGGCGGAAACTATAACAATAACTATAACCTGATTCAGAACCAAAGTTTTTCCCCCAGGGATGGGATATCCGTAAGCCCGATTAATACCAGCCAAGCGAACATCAACACCGGCGTGCCCGGCCTTTTGGAAATTCCCGACTTGAAAATAAAAGTCCCGGTTATCTGGAGCACGGATCCCAAAAATTTTGACAAGGACTTACAAAGCGGCATAGTCCATTATCCGGGCACGGCTTTGCCCGGGGAGATTGGCACCGCGTATATAGCCGGCCACAGCAGCAACTATATTTGGGCCAAAGGCAGCTATAACCAGGTTTTTTCCAAGTTAGGAGGTTTAGCCTTGAACACCTCGTTTAAAATTACGGTTACCCAGCAAAACGGCAAAACCGCGGTGTTTAATTATGTTGTCACCAAAATTCAGCAATACAGCCCTACTGACCAGGCGCAATTCCAGAATACGGACAAGTCCGTTGTCGCCCTTTCCACCTGCTGGCCGGTTGGCAGTACGGCTAAGAGATTAGTTGTATTCGGCACTTTAACGCAAGCACAACAATAAGTAAAAAAAGATTTTATCTCTTAAATAAGGTAAGTTAGTATTAAATCTATTGACAAAGTATAAAAAACAGTGCATAATAGTAAGTTAAATCATTAGTATAATTTTAACAGTTAAATATTGGAGATTTTAAGTTTATGACAACTATTTTATCCAAATTGAGTTTCAAGGTCGGCACTTCTTTGGCAGTCGCTATGTTTTTTGGCGCTGTTTTAACTGGAGCAATCGCTCCGAGCGTGTTAAACCATTCCAAAGCGGAAAGCTGCTCGCCGGTTTACACCAACCCGATTTTTAATCCGTATCCGGTGATGCGCAACAGCGACGGCAGTTTTGTTAATTCCGCGGGTTCGGATTGTACCGATTACCCGGTTCTTTCCGGCGGTGTCACTGGGGGTAATTCTTATTATGACAATTTTTCTGCCAATGCCGGCGATACCATCAAGTTAAGGGTCTATGTCCATAACGGCGCGGCCACCGGTTCCGATGCCAAGATGCAGGGCGCGGCTTATAGCGTAAATTTAGATACCAATCCCGGTACCCAGCATACTGTTACCGCCCATTTGACCGCCAGCAATGCCCAGGAAAAAGACGGCTCTATAGTTATAAATACTCCGGCCGGTGCGTCTTTGCAATTAGTTGATGGAAGTTTATCCGGTTCGGTTACTTCTCCCGGCGAACCTACAGGTACGCAGGACGCTTGTTTTGAATATACCAAGCAATTTATTATTACAATCAAAGTGGTCGGCCAGCAGCAGGCTGAACCGGCCGGAGACATTCAGGTTGGTGTAAACGGACAGTGCCCGTTTGTGGGCACGGTTACGTGGACCAGTTCCAATGCTCCGGCTGTGGGCGTATTTGAAAAAAATCCCGACACCGGTGTTGACCAGTTAATTTCTTCCAATTCCAGCGGCACCTTAAACCGGAATTCCTTGGAAAGCGGCAAGCATTATGTTTACAGTTTGTGGACCGTTGATGGTACTACTCAAGTAAAACTCTTAAGTGTTAGGGGTTTTGATGTGCCGAATATTGATTGTTCTACCCCTCCGCCTCCTACTTACAACTTTGACCTTTCCATTACTCCCAACCCGGTTTGCGTAGGCAGCCAGTCTACTTATACTATTTCCAATGCCACTTCCGATCTTGATGGCAAA